>OIYR01000114.1_pt1 | contig 46204 bp, 48 predicted proteins | sample 1588221 | NCBI WGS metagenome assembly OIYR01 (sample SAMN03283292) | human gut metagenome | biome: human-associated habitat; material: feces | host: Homo sapiens | place: Peru | collected 2012
GAATAATGATTATCTTTGCCAATTCCCTCTGTTCTATATAAGTTCTTGTTCCAAGACAACTTCATTAAACTCTTCAAATCGGATGGAGAGAAAAGACTTGCATTAAACAAGAAATTATCGCCTCCACCTGCTGAACGATGAATCTGCTTTAACCATCCCTCAGAAAGAGCCCCATTAGCATTTACCCTAACAAAGAACAAATTGAAATATTCTTTCAAAGCCAGCACCTGATTTACATTAATATCCAAAAACTCTTGGATTTCCTTTACACCACCAAAACGAACGCTTTCTACGAAATCATCCGTTCCATTGCAGAACAACGAAAATGCTATCAACAGGCCAAACTTTTTGGCAAACTCCTCAGCTCTTTGTTGTCCCACAAAATCTTGGAAATCAAATTTTCCATTCTTATTTATGGCACGATACTCATAATCAGTCTTAACATTTTGCTTATTGACTGCCAATACACTTTCATCCTCATTATAGAAGCTTAACGCAGAAGAAGCTGCTAAAAGTTCAATATAATGAGAAATACTGCCGCTTGTGGCTTTAGATAGTTAGTTCTTTGCATATAAAATACTGATAATCAATTAGTAATAAGGAAAAATCAGCAAATTAGAAGATACGCCCGTTTATTAAATAATTGTAAAAATATGCCGTTGGTGGCGGTTTTTATGGTATATTATGGTATATTTGGGCGCAATTTTCAGCAAAGATTAAGCAAACTTAAAGCAAATAGTATGGCAAAATCAAATTTAAGGCTCGACACTCGTAGGGCATTGAAAGACGGTACGTACCCGGTGCAAATCTGTGTCGGATATGGTACTAATATATATTTGGCAACAGGCATATTTCTAAAGCCTGATGAATGGGATGCCACGGCAAAGCAATGTATCGGCAAAGGCGCGCGAAAGATTAATAATGTGTTGCAGCTGCTCTTAATGCAAGTTAATAACCGTATCTTAGAACTACGTGAAAAAGGTATGTGGCAAAAACTTACGCCTCCGCAACTGCGCCAGATGCTCGCTAATATGGAATTGGATGCCCCAACGGTGGGCGTTCCAACTTTGGGCGCAATGTTCAAAAAGGTTATTGATACCAAAACAGGCGGTACAAAGATGCTCTTTGAGCAAACACTAAAGAAAGTAAATCTATATTGTGGTGATGCTGATACCGTCCATTTCAATGATATAAACAAAACTTGGATAATCGGCTTTCAAAACTCTATGCCTCGGCTTTGTGTTAATAGCCGTGCCATGCACTTACGTAACTTACGCAATGTGGTAAACTTTGCTGTGGATGAGGGAATAACGCAAAGCTACGCTTTCCGTAACTTCCACATACCAACAGAAGAAACGGCAATGAGGGTTTTGCCGATTGATAAATTACGCCTGATGATGGGGCTACAACTTAGTAAGGTAGATAGCGAGTATCGGGATATGTTTTTACTTATCATCTATCTGGTGGGTATCAATATGAAAGACTTAGCCAACTTAACCCCTGCTGACTATTTCGATGGGCGCATAGAATACCGTAGGGCAAAGACTGGTAAGCTATACAGTATTAAGGTTGAGCCAGAAGCGGCGGCGATAATTGAGAGATACAAAGGTAAAAAGCATCTTCTTTCACCGTTTGACCGCTACAAATCACATACCAACTATCTGACACATCTAAATGAGGGTTTAAGAAAGATAGGCCCCATTGAGGTAGATGCCAACGGCAAACCAAAATACACAAAAAATCATTTGCCGATAATGAAACCGATTGAAAAAGAAATAACATCGTATTGGGGTCGTTACTCATGGGCGACGTACGCCGCTGACTTGGATATACCAAAGGACACAATTAGTGAAGCCCTGGGACACGTTCACGGCTCTAAGATTACAGGCGTTTATATCAAATTCAGCCGTGACAAAATAGATGAGGCTAACAGAAAAGTGATTGATTACATTTTGGGTAAAGCAAATCGCCCGGGCTAACCTCTCGGTCGGCTCCGGGCTTGCACTATCAAGAAAACAGATTTTATTTTTTTTCTCCTTAGATATAAGAATATAGCGTAAATAATCGCCGCTACGCAACATAAAAAGCCGATGTGGTAAATTGTACGTTGATACCATTTTAAGGCTTTCACGCCTTGTTTCTGTGGCTCTCTGTTGGCTTGTTTGTTGTCTCGGCTCTGCACCCCATTAGCTTGCAGCTTGTGGGTGTTGGTGCTGTCCTTGCTCTGTGTGATATTCTCGGCTTTCTTCTGGGCGGCTTTCTTGCCGTGTTGGTATGACTTCACGCCATCGGCTTTCAAGTTGCCCAAAGTGTCGATCATGAGTGTACCGCCGCTATCGGTAAACTCTATATACCCCCAATCGCTAAAATACGTTAGCGTGGTTCGGTGGTCGGTTCTGATAGTACCCACGTGGATGCTGTCGGTTACTAACTTGGTGGTGTCGGTTTCCTCTCTTGTGCTTGTGGATGATTCCGATACCACCTTTTTTGTCGTCTTGCAGCCTATCAGCCCCAACAGGGCTAACAGGCACATACAGATAGCTATAAATTTCTTCATTGGCTCTTTACATTACTTAATGTCTTTGTACTCCTTAGTAGCGTCAAAACTTGGGCACGCTTTGGCCGCAAAGTCTCGGTGTCCGTGGATCGTGGCGTTAGGGTAACGGTGCTTTAACTCTGTAAGCAACTTAACCAAAGCTGCCTTTTGCTGTGGTGTTCGGGTGTCCTTTGGTGTCTTGCCATCGGATGCCAAACCGCCCACATACACCACACCAATACTATTGGCGTTGTGTTTCAGACAATGCGCCCCCACCTCGCTTTCTGTTCGGCCTGGTTCTACTTTGCCGTCCAAATCTACTACATGGTGATAGCCGATTCCGTTCCAGCCTTTAGCCTTGTGCCAACGGTCGATGTCTGCCGCCTTAAAGTCTTTGCCCTCGGCGGTTGCCGTACAATGTACGATGATCTCATTAATCTTTCTCATATTAATAACCATTTTGTGGGTCACGTTTCGTGCAACCCTTAATTACACACTTATAGCGTTGTAGGTCTAATTCTAACTGCGCCTTTTCCTTGTTGAGCTGCAAAATATCTAAATTCTGCTTTCTCACTAAATCGGTCTGTTCTGCAAATCGCTGCTCTTTCTCTTTGAGCTGTGTTTGTAAAAAGTCCATCGCCTCACGTAGCACATTAAATTCAACGTTGTCGGCTTCGGCTTCCTCCTTTCGGCGGTTGGTTTTACGATTCATAACGTATTTAATCATTTCCCAACCGCCCAAAGCGGTAATAACCGATACTACTATTTCAATTATCTGCATGGTGCTCGATGCTGTTAAGTTCGTAAATCACTTTTCCGTCTCGCTGCTCGGTCACTACTACATATTTTGTAAGTAGCAATCTAAATAAGTCCATATCTAACCTATCGGATGATAGGGTAATGGGTTCTTTATCAGTAGTCGCCATTTCTAATTCTCTGCATTGTTTGATACCTCAATTTATGTTTGTTCTTAATTGCCAATACCTCGTAGTGCCCTTTGATGTACACATATTCTTTAAATACACGTGGCTCGATCATGTTAAGCACTTTGCGACGTGTGGCGTACTCGTTGGTATGTCGTAGCAAACCTAAATATGAGTTGATGCTACATACTGCGTGTAATACCTGACGCTCGTTGTTTGCCTTGTTTAGTCTTCTGACTGCTGCAATAAAGTTTGTTATCGTGCGATTACAGGTATAGACACGCCCGGGTTTGACTATTGACCCGGTAAACTCCACGCCTTTGCTGTAATGTTGAAAATAAAACTTTTTCTCATTCAGTCTTAAACCTAAACTGGCTAATAGCTCACGTATCTTAGGCATTAACGCCAATAGCTTTTCTTTGTCCTTGTGGATGCAATAGAAGTCGTCTACATACCTGCCATGATGTTCTATACCCTCATTCTCGATAAACCAATCAAGCGTATTAAGTAAGAAGTTTGCGAATATCTGGGCAAACAGGTTGCCGATGGCTACGCCCTTACCCTCACCATTTGTAAATAGTGATTTGTTCTTATCCAACTTCTCCCAATAGCTCAAAGGGCTGTGCCGCTCACAATTCTTTTCGGGGCTGTGTAAAATAACGACACGGCAAAGGTAGCGCAAATCGTCTATGTCTTCGCCCTTGTAGTACTTGACTATAAAGCGATCTACCATTTCAGCCAATAACTTTTTGTCGATGCTCATAAAGAAACCTTTTAAGTCAAGTTTCATAATATAGCGATCTTCCGTATAATTATTGCTGCACTGCCTTATATCTTCTTTCAGCATATTAACACCATAAAGCTGCCCTTTGCCTTTTCTGCAATTAAATGTACGCTCACTAAAGATGTTTTCAAATAGTGGCGTTAGGCGCAAAGCTATGTAGTGGTGTACGATTCTATCCTCAAAGGATGCTGCAAATACCTCTCTGTATCTTGGGCGTGTTACGACAAAGCAAATAGACTTACCCGGTTGGTACGTTCGGTTATTGATTCTATCACGCAAAGCAATCAAACGGCTTTCGTAGTCCATTTCGTAAACAACTGCGCTTGCTGTTCGTCTCTTGCTATGACGGCAATCAAAGTAAGCATCTAAAAGCCACTCTGTCGTTACCATTGTATATTATCATTTGTCACGTTTCTGTCTTCTGTAAATAGTGCTGACACTGCCCTAACTCTGTTCGTGTTGCTGGCCTTAGTGTTCCAATTGTTCGTATTACCGTCGTTGAGGTTCAGATTCCATGCGTTGGTAGCACTGTTCTCGGTGGCCGCAATCTGTGGTCTATTATCTTGTTCTTAGCCGTAAATGACGGCATAAACCCCATTTATTACGGAAAACTGCGCTCTCGGTCTGTCGTAACATTCCGATTCGGGCTACAAAGCGTATTAACTACTTTGTTTTTCCACGCTGACGATTGTTTACCTATTTCGTCCATTAACTCGATGATACTTGCAAACTTCCCTCTGCCTTTTATCCACTCCCTTTCTCCGGCAATTCTCATTAGCGTTTTCATTGTCTCAAACTCTGCCTGAAACTCGGTTAGGTGCTTTACTGTCTCGGCTTTGTCTTTATTGATGTACGCCGCCGCTATCTCCTGCATCAGATTAACGCCAATTTCTTGCAGCTTTGCCCCGATGGTGAATTTGTAGGCACGTGGGAAATTGGGCACTATATCCAAAATGATGTCTAACAATTTGCGTGCATCTAAATAAATCTTTGTACTTGAAACTAATTTTACCGCCATTGCTTTTTTATAAATTGCCTTATAATGGTACGGCTTTCGCCGTACCTAAAGGTTAAAGACTAAGAAATTAAGAATTAAACAATAAATGCTGACACTGCCCTAACTCTGCCCGAGTTGCTGGCCTTAGCGTACCAAGTGTTCGCACCGTCGTAGAGGTTCAGATACCATGCGTTGGTAGCACTGCTCTCGGTGGAAGTCCAATACCAATCTTCAACTAACTGGGTGGCTCCGGTAATCAGGGATAAAGCATAATTGATTTTTGTCATGTTGGCATAAATCATAAACATTTCGCCCAACGATGGTAACCACCACTTACCTGCTGTCAAGCCTTTACCATTAGCGTTGGCACGACTATACAGATTGCAGTAGCCCGGTGCATACTGCGCCGTATTGGTGACTGCATTGGCTTTGCTTGCCTTGATAGTAGCCGCCGTATTTGCCTTGCCGCTCCAATCGTTCATCGCTGTAACACGATCGGTTGTTGCCGTACCGCCTCCGCTGATAGCTGCGCTACTCCACGTTAGCTTAGAAGTTGATTCGGTAGGGGCTACAACTAAGATTTTTCCACCCTCTACAACTACTACACCGTCGGCAATTTCGCCGCTGTTCTGTAACGATGTCCACTTATGAGGCTTAACCATTAGTGGGTAATCATCGCTCTTACGGTGGTACATGATAAAGATACCATCGTATAAGCCGTTAAGGTTCATACCTGCCAACAAAGCGGTTTTGAGGTTAGCCAATGAAATAAGCGTAACCTTTCCGTTTGCGTCCGTTACCGGAAATTTCTGGTAGTTGTTGATGGTCGTTACTGTTGCCTGACCGCTCAACTTTTTTGTTTTCTTTACTGCCATAATTACTACTATTTTAATATGTCAAAATCTGACCCATTATAAATTATAAAATCAAAGCTGCCATCGTTTCGGCTTGCATCGTCTGATACGACTACATCAAAGTAACCGTTACCCAATGAGTGCATAGTGGCTTTTACTGGGCTACTTGCACCGTAGCATACACCTCGCCCGGTTAATATTACACGGCAATTACTTGTATAAGTAAACCACGTACTCGGAAAAAATACCCGGTAAAGTCCTTCAGATTGTCGGGCTACCGTTAGTTTGCTGCCATCAAACGTATTGCTCGTTATTGATGTGTTGCTACTACTGTTTCCACCCGATACCGTGCCAAATGCCAAAGCCTTTAAACAATGCCCATATTTTTGACTTGTCATTAAGTCAATACGATTTAGCACGATCCAACCGTAGAACTCCGTGGTAGTGCCGTAGCCTATCATTTCCACAATTTCACGGCTAACTTTTAACTTGCTTTTTTGGATTCCGTCCTCAAAGAAGTATTTGCCATTTGGTGCACTAATTTCGGCTTGACCTTGCGCCATTGTGCCGCCCCATTTGTAGTTTACAATGGTTAGTCGTCTTCCATTCTGGCTTACGTCCCACGGCATAGAATAGGCATCTAACCAACCGCCACCGCTACTAAGCATAGCCACATTATCGCTGTAATCAACATCAAAGCTATCATTAGCCAAATTGAAAGGACTTCGTATTGAGCCGATAACCTTTACATTTGTGAACGTGCCATTTGTGAACGTACCGCTATTGCAAGTAACGTTGCCGTCTTTTGCCTGAAAGATAATGTTACCGTTAGCGTCTTTCATGTCGATAGCCTCCACGCCCAAATTTTTGACTAAAGCGTACTGCGCTAACAGTATCTTTGTAGCCACCATTTCCAGTTTGTCGGCTAACTTCCAAAGTCCGCTATTGGTGTCTGTTGCACTTCCTGGGTTATTGCTTGCGGTCTTGGTGTGCGATTTGATGCAAGAATAATAGTTATTGCCATACAAAACTACGTCCTTGTATTCCTCGCCACTTGCTCCCGACTGAAACATATAGCCTACGGCGCAATCGCCCCACGCTTGTGGGCCTCGTAGTGCCGGGCCTCTGTCGCCTTTGGCTCCGGGTTGCCCATCGGCTACAGTTTTAAATGACACGGTGCGTTTATGCGTTACGCCCCTACAAACAATAGATATTGCTATATCTTTGCTTGGATTGGAATTTGCTTCTACCACCAAAATAAGCGTATAAACATTTGTGCCTGCTACTGTGTTCCCTTTTAAACCCGTCGGGAAATTAGATGTATCAACGTTACACTTAAAGCTGCTTCCACTGCCGTTACTACTTATCAGTTGCTTTGTACCCTCAAATACTTTAATGGTAACTGCGTATGAGGTATTGGTGGCCGTCTTTTTGTGTAAAATGATCGGTGGCGTAATGTCAATGGTTATTGCGTCCACGCCGTCGTTTCCGTCTTCTCCATTCTCACCACTTGCAATGTAGTATAGTGATTGAGCCGTTATTATAGCCCGGTTTGTGTCGATTGCCGTTACTTTAGCGTAAAGACTGATGGTAATACGTTGTTTGTCCGATACCGTGCCATTAATAACCATCGTGTCACCTACGGAAAAATCAGATACATTTATGATTCCGTCCCAATTGACTGACCGCCCACTAAGTCCGTAGAACTGCGTCCACTCCTTGTAGGTATAGTTATATACGTTTCGGGATTGGGCGACAATTACGCCCTTTCCCTTGCGTATAAACTTAACATACCTTGTTACCGAAACTCCCATAGGCTTAACTTTCTGATGTTATCGTTACGCTGATGTCTCCACCACTTTGCAAGCACATAGCACGTGTTACGGCATAGCTCGTTACCGCTGTCTTTCGCTCGCTGTCGCTATTCAGGTAAACACCTGCTGCGTCTTTCACGACAAAGAAAAACTTAGCGTCTTTGATTGCTTGCGTGTTAGTTCCACGCTTGACGATCCACGGCGTATAGGTTACTTTGCCGTTGCCGCTTTCGTCCTCGCTTATCGCTTCGTCTTCCGGTGTCGGGCGTGCGTCGATGTCGTAGGGGTCGGATGCGTCCATAACGCCCTGTATGTCCTTACCGATTTCAACGCCACTACGATTAACGGTTACTCGGTACTCTCCGTATGTGTCTATACTGCTGCCTGACACTGTAAGCGTCTGGGCGGTCTGTCCGTTGATTACCTCCCAACCACTGGCCCCCATCTTCTCCCACACGTAGGTTAAATCTTTGGTGATTTCCTCGTAGTTCTGGTACGCCATTGCCTTTAAAACGCAACTGCCACCCTTGTCGGTGATAACAAAGCCCTTGGTATCTCCGGCAACGATGGTAACACGATAACTTGTACCTGTCGCTTTCTGTACTGGGATTGTATAGGTAGCTTGGATATTATCGCTTTGCGTGCCATAGCTGATAGCCGCCACCATCTTGATAGTTACCGGGGCAAAACCTGCGATTTTTACCAAATTCTTAACAATCTGCAAACCATAGTAGATGTTGTCGCCGCTCGGTGCAAACTTCTTAAAGTAGCCTGCAAAAATGCCGCTTGACGTGTCGCCGGTAAACTCGATTTTCGTACCGTTAAAAAAGTACTGCATACTATCAGGCGTTGCCACTCCCTCGGCTACTCGGCTACTCATACAGACAAAGTTAAGTTTTGGCTTTGTCTGTTCAAAGTTAGGGAACACCTTAGTAACGTCGGATTCCGTGCCCTCCCATTCTTGGTAGATGTCGCCATCTGGGCACATGATCAATGCCGTATAAGTTCCTGCCTTTGCAATAAACTTAATCGTTCGGGTTGTACTCGCTTTGCTCATAGTTCCTTACTTTTTGGTTTCACTTTCTGTTTGCTCACTCTCTGACGCTTCCGGCTGTTGGTCGCCCTCTGCATTTTCCTCGTTGGCCTGGCCCTCGTCACCATTGTCGCCGTTATCGGTGCTTTCGCTGTTCTCACCCTCACCATCTGCGCCCTGCTCGGTGTTGGTGTCGCCTACGATAGCATCATTAACGTTAGCCTTAATAGGCTGCTGAAAGCGTGCATCGGTCGCCATCGGCAAAGGTCGGCAAATAGTACCGTCCTGCTCGCTTCTCGCCTCATGCGGCATAAGTGCAATACCTCCAATCTTAACCAATATGTCGTTAAGTTGGGTTAGTGGGCCAAACTTCAACATATCGTTTTGCCAAAACAGATAGTTGCCATCACTTACCATGTTACGGTCATTCTCCAGTTGCAAGTATCGTGCAACCAATGGATTTGCTTTAATGTATCTTGCCATAATCTTATATTGATTAAATTGTTATTTGATTAATATTACGTTATCGTCTGCATCAACGAATATTGCGCCGTCGCTGTCTTCCCATGCACACGTAGGGCCAACGTCCTTAACGTCCAAACCATAAACGCCGCCCAACGTCTGGCTAACCTTTCCGGTTGAAAGCGTCGGTGTCATTCCGTGCGCTATGAGCGAATAGTTAAGCGTTCCTGACTGTGCGTTGGTCGCAACATACCAAAGCGGCAATAACTCACGCTCCGGGTTGTCGATCATGCCGTTAGTGTTCCAAATCTTCGCCGTTGGCGCAATCTCTAACAAACCACTTGGTAGGTTGGTTGGTGTGTCGCCGATGTCGTACTCAAATTTTGGGATTCTGCGAATAAATGCCACTAACTTAGTAGGGGCGTTGTCCGATAGTGCTACGCTGCTTGGGTTTCCGTCTGGGCTATATTTCGCCCTGCATCGCAAATAAAGCTCTGTACCCATGAGGCTACGATTAACGGTACAACTGTTTCCGTCTGCTGCTACCTCTACGTCATAGTCTAACGTGGTGTCGCTGCCTACGGCGGTAAATGTTCCGTCTTCTCTCATTACCTCCCACACAAACAAACGCTTATTCTCTGGGCACTCATTAACGCCCAATCTCAATGATGCGTGTACCGTCTGGGTGTCCGGGTCGCTCAATGGGTTGTAGATAGTTTGGGCGGCTGTGTCCAATACCAAAAGTGGCGTGTACATTGTAGCGTTCTTGCATTGTACTTGGTACGGCTTGATGATGTGGTGTACCTGATTAGTACGTGGGTCTTTGTAGTCCGCTTCAAATCGTAGATTCATAGGTATCTGCGGTTTGGCGTTCTTCTTGATCCTGATACGTCCGGCATTCGCTCCCTTGCTGACTATCTCAAAGTCGGGGTTAGTGCTGTCTATCACCGTGTCGGCTGCTCCGCTGTTCACCTCATACCAATTTATGTTGGTGAGGTCTTGATTAATCAAGCCCGGCGTTAAAATCTCGTCTTTGTCAAGTCTGCCGATTTCCGGCTGCACTATCAAGTTAGATGCGTCTATGGTGTAATCGGGCGTATATGTGTCGGTGTCTGCGTCGTAGTTCTGACTATCCGATACGCCACCCACAACTACCATACTAACATTAATTTGCAGTGGCTTAAAGTTGAAATCAAATCTTTTTGTCTTCATAACTGCGCTATGTTTAAATTAATACTCGTAACTGACTGCCGCCGTTGCCGCTTCGTTGCCCATACCATCACGCAAAGTAACGGTAGCCGTAAAGCGTATCACTTTGGGCATATAGCCGTTAAAGTCCATGTCCTCGGCTGTGAGGTGTAAAGACTTTCCGGTATTGGCGTGGCGCAAACTCCAAACATTGTCGCTTGCCGTTCTCTCGTTTCCCTCTGTGTCCTCGCTGTATCTCGTCCACATTACGTCTGCGTCCAAAATATCGTCTGTGATATTCATATTATACAGGGTCGCCACGATGGTTAGCGTGAGGTCTATTTTGTCCGGGTCTAAGATACTTTCAGGCTCTTGGAAATCTACGGCAAAGTCTGGGTTTCCCTCGATCATCGCCCAATCGGTATTGTTCCATGCCGGGGCGGTCGTTGTGAGGTTCTTGCAACATCTGTACTTGCAGCCATTAAACCAAACGTCTGATGTCTCATACTCTCCGGTGTCCGGGTTGATAGCATCGCAATAGTACTTACCGCTCTGCGTCCACGCCCCACGATCCACATACGTAACCAACGGCTTACCAGTCCACTTGTTAAGTCTGATAACGTCCATTGTGACGATACCCGGTATATACATATAGTCTAAACCATCACGTATCGGCAAAGGGTTGCCGTTATCGTCCAATAGCTCGTACACAAATTCGGGCAAACTGCCGAAAGCTGCACCGTAGTTGGCATTATCCAAAATCGGCTTAGTCACTCCCTTTAGCTTGACGATTCGCCCCTCTGTGCTTGATAGGTACAAACAATCTTGCCGTTTCGTGTCCGTTTGGTTTCCCCATCGTGCAATCTTCATCATTTCGCATGGTGGGTAATTCTTGCCGCTTGGTACTTCGGTGTCCGGGTACTGCGTCACCTCTATGTAGTTGTTAGCGGTATTAACGCTATTAACTCTAAACCATGCCGTGTAATACTTGCCGCTTCCCTGCGCCAAAGTATTGATGATACCCTTTAATACGTTGTTCTCGGCTTGGGCGGTAAAATATCCGTCCCATTTGCTTCTCAGGTGCAAACCAAAACAACCATCGCCCAAATCGTCCACGCTCTCGATTGTGTCCGCTTCCGTTAGAAGTTGGTCGCCCTCGATTGCTGACAATCGGTTTACTATCAATTCCAGACACTCGAAGTAACTGCGCACTCTTAGGCTTTCCACCTCGGCGTTACCTTGGGCGTCAATACCTGCGCCCTTACCTGCATACAGGGATTTGACAAACTCGCCAAAGTGTGCGCCGTCCTTGAAAATCGCCAAACCGATAGCCGTTAAGCCCTGCTGAAAAGTAATGTGCCCTTGCGCTATGTCGGCGGTAATCTTCGACAAAAAGCGGTCGTTAATCGGGCTATCCTCTGCAACGTCTCCGGCTAAATCGGAATAGGCGGCACGGCTCGCATATCCGGCACGGTTTGCGTACTCGGCTTGCTCTGCGTGTGTCGCTATATCGGCTTTGGCTGCGTGCTTGGCTTCCTCGGTCATTTTGCCGATACTTCCATAGCTGCCGCCTCCGGTGGATGCCCCACCGCCACCGCCGCCGCTGTTCCTGGGTTTTGCTATCTGCTTAACTTCGATCATGTGCCAATCTCCTTTAATGTGAGGTCGGCACGTCCCTCAATAAGGTTTCTGCCGATGCCCTGCACGAAAAATTCTTTGTTCAAAGCCTCGTGGCGGTAATGGTTAAACAGGCTAACAACATTATCAATGTCTCTTAGTTTCTGCGCCATTACGATACGTGGCCTATGATATTCAATATAATAACTATCTACGTAGATTTGTTCGGGCTTCGCCTTAACATTGCCGTTTCGGTCGTACACCTCTAACACTCCGTCCCCGGTTGATATATTCAGCGGCGTGGATAACTTCACCGTATTGCTAACTCCCAACTGGGCGCACTCCGTGGCGGTCAATGCCGAATTTATCTTAAACTCCAAATCGTCCTTTTTGTTCACAAAGGTTTCTTTGGTGTCGCTCATGTAGATAATATCGTTATCATCATTGCCATTGCTGATTAGTCCATTATCGCTATAAACTTTAACCTCAAACGACTTAATCAGGATGCTACTAACATGGGCTAAAAGCGGTACTGATGAGCTGCTCCACTTCGTATGCCTGAAAAAGGTAGGGTGGCGGCGTGTGATAACGTCCCATGTAGCATTAACAGGGCCTAATATCATAAACCTAACCTGCCCACTTATCTTGTCTTTCTTCTTAATAGCTATGCCCGTTCCCTCTGCGTCGATTCCAATCGTATAGGAAAAAGTTTTTTGCAAATCAAATTCCTGTCCTATTATCTTGTCACCTCGCTTAGGGTCTATGCCAATAGTAAACGACTGCTGATAATATTCATCATCACTACTACATTGCTCACGTTCCTTGTATGGCTTCCACACAAAATTTTTGTAGGTTTCTTCCTCTTTATCCGTGTATGGAATAGGTTTGCCGTTCTCGTCTGTATCACCTTGATCGTTGTCGGGTGTCTTTTCCACTACGCATTTATCGCCGATAATCAGCATACACGCCAATACTGCAACCTTACTTATCTTGTCGCTGCCGTCCCCAATTGCGCTATAATTGAACTCGTACTCCTCTGGGCCTTCGCCTGTATATGGATAAAAACCGTTATTGCCGCTTTCGTTCCATGTTACTTCCTCGCTTGGTCTTTCGGCTCTCCAGTAACGACGTGTATAATAGCGCCCATCTTTGTTGTTGCGGCTTGGTACGGTCTTGTGCCAAAAATACATCGGTGGCGGTGTTGTTCCGCCTCCACCTCCGCTACCTTGGTACGGCGGTCTATCCCCCATCTTCTCACGCATACTGGAAAAATTACCAGTAGTCGCCATTATTGGATTTAAAATAAGTTTGCCGGACAATACTATATAGTTAGTAGTGTCTTTGTCTGACGGCGAAAAAACGCCACCTGCCTTATTACCAATGTAAACCGCATACGGTATATTTTTCTGTATGTCGGTAGCATTAGGGTATGTTTCTGCTTCCTTGTTGTTTCCATTACCATTAACCGACACGACTAAATAGTTAGTCATGTTTACCTTAGATGTCGGGCTATTATCGTCGTTAGCGGTATTAATCTTAACACTACCCAAACTCATAATAGCTGCACCCGGTGCCTGCCCCAACCACATAGGCAAATTATGTTGGTTCGTTCCGTCGCTGCAAAAGTAGTCCACTAAATCAACCTCGGTGTTTCCTTTCATCGGAAACGTCCAATACTTATTTTGCCATACTTGCACAAACCAATCAGTAATAGCACCGCCACCATAGGTAGTGCTTTCATCATTCACCATTGCTTTCATTGCATAATATGCGGTCGAGCCCTCTCCGTCGCTCGAATACTCGGTTAGGTATTTTTGCTTATTGATGTATGGGCTAACCAACAAATCATCGTCCAATGGGCTTTCTATCACGCTTTCGATGTCTTCCACCTTGGCGGTTAATAGAAGTTGGTTATATACGTCGCCTATGCTTATCGTGGTATCGCAATCGGCCACGTTAGCCAAAGCGATTGTTACGGCTTGCTGCGCCGTTGTCTTGGTGCTGTTGGCTACGATGTCATGCCAAATAATCTTATCGGGTGCCGCCTTGACGGATTCCCACGAAAAGATATAGAAGTTAAAGCCGTCCTGCACGATATGTAAGTTAAGGTACTTCAAAAGTTCCTCCAACACTTCGTCTTGCTGCCAAACGTCGCTCTCATCATCACCCAAAAACAACAAATCGGATATTGAAAGCTGTCTAAATACCTGATAGCGGTTAGCGGTTAGCGCATTAATAGCCTTGCTTCCGTCATACCAGAATTTAATATTTTGGTTGCCCAATATATCCAGTCCCTCGGTAACACCTTGCAGTATCTCGGTGGCAATATCGTAAAAACTACGCTGCGCTGCCTCTGCTTTGACGAAAGCATAGATAACGCCCAATGCGCCCACATTCTTATACTTGCTATACTGCAAAGCACTAAGCGCATCAATGCAATTTAATTCCAGTTCGTCCCATCTGTCGTTATATGGCTGTGACAAAGTTTGTGGCTCAATGAACCCGGCAAAGATACACGTATCGTTTTTATAGATGTTTACGACTGCATCACGACATGAGGTACTAAAAAGGTCTTTAATCAGGTTGCCGCAAAGCAATCTTATTTTAGCCGAATTTCTCAAAAGCACATCGAAAGTGTCGTTTACCTCATTCTCGATTTCTGCCGGATCCTCACTAAAATATACATCTGCCTTTTCTGTACCTATTTCAATAGTCTGCGTGCGATCGTTCCCGGTAACGATGTGTACCGTTATCGTATCGCTCTGCTGACTTAGAAAACTGCCGTGTATATACATATTAACTAATAATTAAAAGTTTGACTTTCTGCCGCTCTTGGCGGCTACTCTCGTTGTATTGGATATTACCCCAACTAACTTTCTGCCCTCGATTTCAAAGCGAACATTACCACCGATACCGCCCTGCGGCTGTATCATGCTACGTAGCTTATCAAGTGGTGCGATAACCTCCGGGTTGTTACTCGCTCCGGCGTACTCACCAACCAAAGCCAACGTAGGCCCCGAAACAACACCACCATTTGCAAATGGCATTACTCCCACGGCTTCCACCATTGCAGTAGCCGCACTAACAAACCCTGCTGCTATTCCGAAACCTGCAAATGGTATTGAGGCATGGGCGGCAAAGTACATTGCGCTTGCCAATTCCATATAGCTTGCTGTTGCCAACTTGTTAGCGACAATAACCGGAATCATCGCCACCGCTGCCGCCGTCTGCGCTGCTGTCTCAACTCCCTGGGCGGTTGCCGTGGCGGTTGTGGCTGCTGCCTCTCCGGTCTTTGCGGCGGCATGGGCGGTTGAGGCGGTCGTTAGCATATCAATAATACCTACTATTGCGCTGATACTCTCATACAGTTGTATAAAGCCGTCCACGATAGCGGTTACTTTCTGCCATGCGTTACCGTTGCCATCCAAAGCGTCGGTTATGCTGTTGATGCTGTCGCCAATACCCTTGATGCCGTCCCAACCAGACTTTACGGTGTCGAAAGAAGAAATAGAAGATTTGCGCCATTGCTCATAGGTGCTAATCATTTCCTCGATGTCTTTGCGCTGTCCCTCCGTTACCGGGTTGTTGGTATCGTTGAGCTGCTTTTGCAGTTCCCGGATTTTGTCGGTTAGTGCATCAAAGCCGATACCTTTAACCTTGATCTTAAACTCTCGGTTAGAAAGTCCGTTAATCTCGGCTATCTCTTTTTGCATTGATGGTATTTCAATACCCCTTTGCATCGCCTTTCGCTTCGCTTCCAAAGCGTCGATCGTCCTTTGCGTATTTTGGATTTCGTCGGCACTCTGCTTGCTCTGCTGCTCCTGATAATACCTTACTGCTTCGTCTAACTTCTCGATAGTATCAAGTTGGGTAATGTCTCCCGGCTTCTTCAAAGCGGCTAAACTATCGTCCCATGCTTTCTTAATACCCTCAATATCGTTAATGTGCTTTTGTATCTCTGGGCGTTGTTCCTCGGTGGCTTTTTCCAACAACTCATTATAGTATGCCAACTTAATATTAAGCTGCTCATACGTCTTCAATGCGCCGTCGGGTGTATCTATCACCGTGGCATTTTCGATATAGTTCTTTAGAGTTTCCAACTTACTGATTTCTGCATCAATTCCGCTTATAGCTTCTTTGGATGCCGTAGCCCTCAACTTCTGTTGGTACTCTATTTCTTTGTCAATGTCCTGTAAGGTCTCCAACTTTGCCGGGCGTTGCATAGCTGCGCCCAATAGCTCGGTTTTGCCTATCAGTTTGTCAATACCCGCCAAATCGTCTTTGTTGGCGGTCTTTCGTAGGGTCTGCAAATAGTCCAATTCCTTTTCAACGTCTTGCAACGTCTTAATTTCGGTTGGTCGCTCGGCGGCTTTCTGGGCTAATTCGATAGCCGCTTTCTTTTTCTCCCATGCTTGGATATTTGCCCTTATCTTTTCTTGCTCGGCGGTGCTCGCGGTGGTGAGCTTCTTTTTGTAGTACTCGATATTAGTACTTAACTGTTCGTAGGTCTTAGGGTCTGCAACTGGCTTATTTTTCTTGCTGCCGCTCTTATTACCCTTGAACTTATCAAAGCCCAACGATTTATCTAATAACTTTTTACGGTTGTGTAATTCCGTATTATACGCCTTTAGCTTGGCTATTTCCTTGCTATCAGTCGTATTTTTAAGTTTCTTTTCTGTCTTTTCGATTGCGTCCGCTACCTGCTGATAGGTCATTGCACTAACCTTACCGGTCTTGTTGTTATGCCCCATCTTAGCATCAACCGCCGCCATCTGCTTAGAACAATCGGTCATGTGCGCCTGGGCTATGCCCAATTGTCTTTGCAAACTTTGGATTTCCGGTATTAGCCCCCTTGCGTTGTCCTTTAAATCGGCATACTCCTTGGTATCTTCCGTTGTAACAACTTCGTAGCTGTCGCCTCCAGTTGATCGGTTGGTAATAGTCCGCTTTGTCGTTTTCTGTGCGCCTCCCGCTTTCCAGAGTTCACGGCGTTTAGCGTAATTATCTTCCAACTCGATTTGCTTTTCAGCCAACTTCGTTGCCAACACCTTTGCTTGTGCCTCGTACCCGATTTGCTTAACGTATATCTGGCTTTTGCGTGTCAATGTATCGTACCATTCGGATGCTGTCTTATGGCTCCCGAACAAATCACCATATACGGCGTTAAGGTGGTTTACTGCCTCGGTGGTGTCCTTTTTAGCGGTAATGAGGTCGCCCAAAGCCTTAATCTCTTTGTCTAACTCAACCTTAGTACTTGCCGCTGCATTCTTGTAAGCGTCTTCGGCTTCACTAAACTCGTTAGTCTTGTCGGTAGCCTCATCGGTCTTATTTACGAAATATTCAATAACCGATGTTACCGCCACGATTGCAGCACCTACCACGGTGGTAATCATCAAACCTTTAAGGGCAATTTTGAAAGCGGTTGCAGAATATGCACCACTTTTCAAAGCTGCACTAAAGACACGTGTAAACGCTGCCGATCGGCTTGCATTAAGTCCAAACAAAAGCATCGCTGCACCACCTGCCTTTGAGCGTAACGTTAAAATGCCTTGTTGGATATTCAGGGCTTTAAGTGTTTTAACCAAACTTGTAATACTCATAGCGGTTATACCCAACTGTGAGGTAAAACTAAGTATTGGCATTGCTCCACCAACAAACCCGGCTACTACATCAGTTATTGCGCCTAATTGGTTTTTCAGCATTTGTGTGGTTGCGCTGCCTGTACTACTCATTTCGTTATAGGCTGCGTTGACGGTTCCGGCACTATTTGCCATTGCGTCCACATTCTCGCTGAACTTCTCGGCTAACTGATTAGTAAGCGGTGTTAAGGCTCGCAAACTCTCGGCGCTACCAAACAACTTGGCGTAAACCTGTTGCTCCAATACGCCATTAGCGGCGGCATACTCCTTAACGGATGCGTCCAACTGGGTTAAGAAGTTACGCAAACCTCCGGCGGCTTGGATGGATGCCGCATTGAACTCAATACCCATCTTTTCCGCCATTTCGGTTGCCTCGCTTGACGGCTTAACCAAAGCGGTAAAGATTGCTGCCATCTGGGTTGCAACCTCGTTAGTATTACCGCTAACACCTGTAAGCGTTGCAAAACTTGCCAAAAGTTCATCAATACTTACACCCAATGTTGAGGCGTTGGCGGTCACTCTTGGTAGAGCCTGGGCTAACTGCTCAAATGATGTCACACCATTCTTTGCCGTGAGCTGTATTTTGTCCTGCACGCTTTCGGCTGCGTCCCATGCCAAACCATAATTTTTGATAACCGTAGATGTTACCTTTACGGTCTCGCCCAAATCGGCAATACCGCCCACGGATGCTTTAGCCGACTTGTTAAGGTAGTCTATCCAATTGTCTTCCGGCACACCATTACTGATTACCTGATATAAGCCGTTTGCGAGTTCATCACGTGCAATAGGCAAAGTCTTGGATAAATCGGCTACCTGTCCTTTGAGGTTCGCAAAGCCCTCGGCGTTCTTACCTGCCATCGTGTTAGCGGCTTTCATAGCGGCGCCAAAGGCTCTACTATCGGCGGTAATGTCCTGCAAAGTACCATTTAGCTGACTGACGGCGTTAGATACTGCACCCAAAGCCTGTACGCCCTGGCTCCAGTTGATCAACGACGATTTGAGTTTGTCGGCTTCCACAATAGCGGCGGTCATGGCTTGTTTAAGGCCGTCCGCATTTTGCGAAAGGTCTTTAAACCCCTTGCCGTCTCCGTCCAATTTGAACGTTATGGATATAGTACTTTTACCTGCCATAGTCTTTAATATTTGTCGCCCAATAGGGCGATAATTTGTTTTCTCTTTTCCTCCGCTTCTTTGGCTGTAATGTGTTCTGCCTTTGCTTTGCTCGACTTCCTACGATTATCCCACGAAAGCGGTAATAGCTTCTGGGGCGTTAATTTGTTCTTAACGTGTGGCTGAATAGTTATGCACGCCAACATACGCATACGCTCCCAATTATCTTTGTATTGGCTTTGCTCTTGGTCTAAGTACGCTTTGCATACGCTGTTAAATTCATCAGGCGTTAGCCTACAAAAATCATCGTATGAAAGACGTATGCAACCTAAAGCAAAGCCCAATACTTCATTTATTGCAAACTTTTTTTTTCGTCTGCATCGGTCTCGGCATCTTCCTCGTTGGCCTGGCCCATAGCTTTAGCCCATTCGTTCATATCTTCCGGGCTGACACTATCGGCAAAGTCCATCAAAGAAAGTTTGAATTTCTTGCCGTCTGCCTTGGATGCTGAAACGATACAACACCAAAGGAACGTACAAATATCGGTGAAACTTGTAGCGTCGATTTCTGTAACCTCACGCCCTGTTTCCTGCTTAAATCTAAGCATTGCACCCATTGTCTGACGGCATGGGAACACCTCGTTACCGATTTTAATCTCAACCTTTTTCATATATGAACTTAATTAACTGGGTTATACTGTTTGGCCCTCGGATGCCGCCACGGCACTATCAGTAAACGCCGTTTCGTCGAGTGTGTCCGGCTCGCCGTTGTTGTCAAGATTGATAGTATAAGTACTATCGTCCTGTGCCGGGTCAGTGCGCTCCAAAGAAGAAATGATAAAGCTACCTGCCAAATATGGCTTTTTGCTTTCACCTCTCTGCATACACTTAATCTTAACTGGCTGTCCTGACTTCCACGCCGCCATCATCTTACCGTAACTTGCTTCGGTCTCGCCGTCGTAAATAAGGCCCTCGGCTGAAATGGCAATAGACAAACCTGTTACGCCCTTTTCTTTCCACATTCCGTTTGTCTTGGCTTTGCTTGCCAATGGCTTAACGGCACGGTCTTTTGTCTCGCTGTTCATAGTTGCCGTGTGGGTGGTGCAATGTCCGAAAGCATCATCACCCAAATAAAGCAACATATTACTACCATTGCAATAACTCATATCTTACTAAATTTTAATGTTAAAAACTAACTGCTGCGCATAGGCATCACTATCGTAGCCCTCTTCGCTATCAGTCAATACACAACTACGCATAACTAAGCCGTCCTTTTCGCCTTGCTTGCCGTCCAAAGCTGCTCTTACTGCTTCGGCTAACTCCACGCCCTCACCGTACTTCTCGGTATAACAAATAACCTCGATCGTCACGGTGTCGGCTCCGGGATAACCTGCCTTTGTCGGGTTTTGCTCGATTGAGGCACGGCGATAAAGTATGTACGGCAAAACCGCCGTGTCCGTAGCAACTGGGAAAACCTTTTTAGTATGCTTCGCTACCTCTGGGTCTTGCAAAAGCATATCACGGATAATGCTACCTGCGCTTAATGATGTTTTATTTGCAGCCATACTTATTTGCAGTCTTAGTTACACTTTCTACTATCTCGTTACGCAAATCTGCCGTTACCTTATCCCTAACATCTGTTTGGGTCTTACGCATAAAGCCGTATCGTTTCATGCGTCCGGTATTGTGGCCCCGGCGTTCCCTAACAAAAACCCTTGTTTTGGTCTTTGTCTTTCGTTGTTCCGTTCCACCCTCTGCCCATATCAAAACAGGTTTCTTTAGTCCCTGGCGATTGATGTGCATACCTTTTTCGCCCTTTCCAGTTTTTCGGTTGGCTTTCTTCGTGCCGATAGTAACACGAAATCCGGCGGCTTTTTTAAATACGATAGCCCTAATACCTTTTTCCAAATCTCGGTTACTGTGTAATGAGCTGCGCAAATTGTTAATAGCTGTTCGCCTTACTTGGTTCGCCTCTCGCCTGAAAGCACCTTTTAAGGCTCTCTTTCGGTGTTTAACGTCCATTTCGGTAAACAACTTCTGCAACTGCGTATCGTCGTATTGATTTGCCATAACTTGATTACTCGTTTACTCGTTCACAAACTAAAGTGTTCATACCCCTATCAATATTTGGGATGATGGCAACCACCGTATAAAGGTAGCCGCCCAACTGCTGCACCCTCCAGTTTTCTTTAACTGGGTGTGCGTCCCTCACATTAAATTCGGCTCGATAGTCGGGGAAATGTTCGCCCACTTCCTCGCTACGGTTTCCGCTCTGCTTCTTCCTCTCTGCCCATACTGTACGTATAGGCTCGTAGGTAGTCGCTTCCTCGCCGTAGTCGTTTGTTGTCGCCATAGGCTTCAACAACTGCAAACGATATTTCATTTCTCCTGCTCTCATTCCGCTAATTTCCGATAGGGTTTAATTAAGGCTTGTAGCGAATCAGGCACGGCGTGCATCTGCACGTTACTCACACTTTCACGCTGATTATACCAATGTGCGCCCAACATCATTATAGCGTGTTTTATGGGGGTAGGTACATCATGTCCGTTACCCATCTGCGCCAATTCCTCTTGGGTTCTATTGGTCGCCGTGATAACTGCGCTTTCTGCTGTATCTAATAGATGCTGCAAATACTCGTCATCATCGGCGAAATCATCAGCCCTTACGTGCTTTTTGAAAAGTGCCAAACTCACTACTGCCATAACGTTATAACTTTAAATTGTGATTACTTCTTACCGCCGACTTTACCCAACTTAAAGGCCTCTGGGCGGATTGTCTTAGTAGCATAGTCCGTGTTGAGCACGAAATCTACGCTATCTTTGCGTGCCTTGCTGTATGGATCGACGATAAAGCGCAAAGTACCAAACATACCCATAGGCTGATAACGCCAATCACCCAAACCGATGTACTCCGTACCTGTGATAACCTTAACGTAGTCGCCCGACTTCATGCCCGAAAGGTTCTTAACCTCATCAGCACTTGTTACGGTAAACTTAGCGGTGTTCTTCTGTGGGTCAAAGTCTTCTGCCGCCGCCCACGCTGTGCCGCTGTACTTCTGGTACGATACCTTAGTATCACGGATAACATTTGAGGTGTACACTGGCAAACCACAAAGTTTTCCGTTTTGGATCATCGGCAAAAAGATACCCTTTTCGTTGATAGGTGTACCCTCCAAAATCGCCTCCATGCTCTTTGTCATTACCCAACAAAGGTTGCTGCCGTCAATACCTGTTTCAAGTACTGCGGCTTTCATCTGGGCGTTGAGTTCGTTAAAGGTTGGCACGGCTGAAAGCAATACCGGGTTGTCTTTGAGTGCAACAAATGGGCCTACCAAATTAGTAGCACCATTAACCTTATTTACGCCGCAAACGATTTTATTCAAAAGAAGACGGATTGCAAGTGGCATAACCTCACGCACGATCATTTCCAAAAGTCCCTGCGACTGGTTGAGCGACTGATTAGTTACCGGGATGGCAATACCCATACGCTCCGGTGCTGCGGTCATTTTGCTGAAAGGTATTTTGGTGTCGCTAAGTTCTGCGCCCTCACCTGCTAACTCTGCCTCAACCATTTCGTACATAGGCCAAACAAAGTCACCTGCCAAACCTGTTGGCATTGGCAAACCTACCTTATCCAAAATAAAGCCCTCCTGCAATGGCTTCAAGATGTCCTGAACGTTAAGCGGCACGATTGCACCCTTTGCCACGTCCTGCACCATCATCATGTCACGAAAAAGCATGATTTCGGTACGCTGACCTGCTGCGGCGTTCTCACGGATAATCTTAATTGCGTCCTCCTGGGCGTTTGGATTTTCACGCAAATGCTCGGCGGTTGCCGCCTGCATCTTCATTTGTAACAACTGATTTTCACGCATGAGGGTTTCAAACTCGGTGTTCTCTGCCTCGTTGCGCTCACGCTGCTCTTTCTCGCATACGTCCGCAATCTCTGTGATGCGGTCGCAATTCTGCTGATACTGGTTAATCAGCTCACGAACGTTAATTGATTTCTTTTTTGTCTTTTTGTCCATGTCTGAAAATTATAAATTAAACTATTATACTAAACTGCGTTTTGCAGCGTGGCGCATTTCACGCAACTGCTTTAACGCTTTCTCTTTCTGCTCACTCGTTGGCTGTTGAGGCTCCGGGGTCTTCTGCTCTCGCTTCAACTCATCGGTAAACTCTCTTGCCTCCACGCTCGTATCTGGGTAATACGGATCAGCCGCCAACGTAAAGTCAAAGATACCTGTAACCGCCTTAACACGATAGGTAATATTGTTAATGCCGTTAGCCGCCACTTTGCTTTGACGCTCCACAAAATCGCTATCATAGTAGCGTGTTGAAAACGCAAAGCTGCAACCGCTTATGTCGCCACGGCGTACCAATTCCAAAGCCTTGTCGCCGTCCACGGTATTAGGTGCGTCAAACTCAAAAGCTACGCCCTTTTCATCTACTGTGTACGAAAGTGTACCGCCGCCCTTATTGCTTCTTGCCAAAATCAACTGCCGATTGTGAAACATCGTCATTTTGATGTCTTGGCCGTCTAAGAGTTCCTTTGTAACGGCTTCCGGGGCTATCACTTCCCGGGCCTCGCTATCTTCGTCGCTCCACAATGGGGCAGACGGTACGTTAAACAATATGGCATATCCAGTTATTGTGCGGCTCGGTGCTTCGCCCTCTGCTGCCTCTCTGACGTGTAACTCGGTAGGAGTACACAAACACCGTCTTATGATTGTATCTTTATTCATCGTCTTGGTCTCCATCTTTATTTTTATCGTCCTTTTTAGTTTTCTTTGGCTCTGGCTCCGGGGCGTTATTAACTGCGGTCTCGTTGGCAATGTCTCTAAGATTTGCCGATACTAAAACCTTGTCGCCGCCCTCGATAGGTGGGCGGTTCTCCACCTTGCGCCAATCATTCACGGTATAAATACCTGCGGCGATCGTTGCCGCCTGATACTTAACTTTGCTATCCAAATCGCTTGCATAAAGTCCCCTGCGGTCAAACTCAAATTTACGTTTGCAACATAGGGTAGGGGCGATTAACTTACGCAACATTTCATTTTCAATATTGCGCAAAAGTGGGTTTAATGTATTACTCAAAAACGCCACATTCGCCATTTCTGCCGACTTGTAATTGTTGCTTGTGTCGTCAAAAACAAAAGATGGATGCACGCCAAAGAAACGGCAAATGTCTCGTACCGTAAACTTGCGGCTCTCCAAAAACTGCATATCAGTAGAAGAAAGCGAAATTTGCTTAAAGTCCACCTGACCGGGCAAACTAACTATGCGCTCGCCATTCTGAAAACGACTATCTATGTTTTCGGCGGTCTTCTCTAATTCCTTGTCCTGATACTCACCAAACCCGGTAGTAGTCTTATCATTGCTTACAATACCCCTAACATTACCGCCATTGGCAAATCGTTTAAGCGTCTCCCGGTCTCCGGTTAATGCTATGTCTAACGTCTGTCTTGCATACTCCAGTACGCTAACGCCGTGCTTGCCGTTGCTTGTATGCCCCTTAATGTGGATGATCTCGCTTTCATCGTAAACCCCACATATACCGTTGATGGTATCGGTAATCATGTAGGTATCGTTATACACATCGTGGTTTACGGTATTGCGCCCACACAAAACCAAACGGTCTATCTCCAAAGTAGCCATGTTGTACACTGGTACGATGTAAGCATTACCCTCTAACAACACATTTTCTACGACTTCTTTCCAGAAGTCAAACGCCGACTTTGTAAAGTCCGGCTGTACTGTTAGAAGATAATGCAAACGGCTATTCGTGTCTTCCACAAAAATGCCGTCTTTCAATCTCATATACAAAAATGGCAAATTAGCTACACTTTCACTAAGTAACTGCACACATCGGTAAACAGTGGCTACCGACAAAGCGGTATTACCTGTACCGAAAAAATTAAAGAACTGGGTATAGTCTCCGGTACGTGGCCCCGGTGTCTGTGGTTCGCTAACTGCGCCCTCTGCATCGGTGCTACGGCTGAAAAATTTTACTATGTTTTGCCAAATACCCATATATATTTATACTTTTTAGCCCCAAAGATACAAAGCAAAAATGGGTAAACAAAATGCGCCTTGGCGCATCGTGGTGCACCTTGGCGCATCGTGGTAAAATTATTATTTTATTAAATATTTTTATGTTCTAAAAACTTGCAAATTACCTCTCAAATGTGTATAGCAAACCTAAAGTCATTAGCATTGTTATCGCTCCATCTATCTTGCGGTATTGTGACACTTTGAGCGGCTTTTTGTTCTCCAGATTGTCGGTATCTATCACGCAATTTTCTAAGCAAAAAGCGTTAATAGGGTTGTCGTTAAACTCTATCTTTACCGGGTCACTCCATGCAAGCATCTCGAAACTTTCTACTGGTAGGTTAAAGTTTCCGTAGGTCTGACTAAATGGGGTTAGCACGTTCCTCGCTCCAACTGACTTTAAGATACTCGTTAGCTCCTGTGCCTTGTAAGCATCGTAGCCAATACGGATAATATTAACTAACTTACTGCGCCGTAGTATGTCCTCGGTAATCATCGCCGTGTCTATCTTCTGCCCTTTGCAGAAAATAAGATACCCTTTTTCATTCCAAAGCCTATAAAGCTGCTCGTTTGGATGCCCTTTTAACGCTCCCTCCGGGAAATAGTAATCAGTATGCGTGTAAAACTGTTTTGTGCCCGATAGGTACACGGTATAAGATACTGCGCTGAAATCATCATGCACCGACAAATCAAACGCCACGGCACAATCTGGGCGGCCCTGCACCTGATCTATACAGAAATTGCCCAATAATTCTTTTGCCTTTTCGTGGGTAAACCACGTTTTTTCGTCGTTTATCGTGAAAATATTAAGCAATTTCGTGCGAAAAGCCAACATATTTTCGGCTGATAACTGGGCGGTCTGATACTCATTTTCGTAGTAGTCCGGTTGCACCGTGATACCCAAATGTGGCTGAACCTTTGCCCACGTCTCCGGGCTGTCCTCTGCATCGTCCACATCAGGCATGAAGATAGATGCAAACATGGTGTCGCTTTCCGCTTCACCTCGTAGTACCGCCATCACGCCGTCGAGTTCGTGGGCAAATGGGCCATCTACCACATCGCTTGCCGTTGTGATAATGATAGTTAGCGGCTCACGCCTTGGCCCCATTGATGTTGTCAATACGTTTTTGAGGTCTGCGCCGTTCTTGCCTGCCGTGTTTCGGGCTTGGGCGTACTCGTCCATTATTACCAATGAGGCAAACAAACCATCTTTGGTTTTGGCGTTGGCCGTCAAACATTGTATGAGGCTATCACGTCCACGATCTTTGAAAGTAATCTTTTCACGATTAACCCTAAAGTGCTTTTCCTTGGGGTCAATATCAAACATGATGTTTCGTATCTCGTCAAAGCATATTTTCGCCTGATCATAGCTATTTGCGCCTACGTATGCCTGGGCGTTGTTATCACCGAAAAGCATATCATAAACCGCCAAAGCTGCGCACGATGTCGTTTTACTGAACTTTCGGGGCACGAATAGGTAGGCGGTACGTATCAGTCTGCGCCCATCTTCTCGGGCAAAGCCGTAGATATTGGCAAACTGGTAGGCCTGCACCGGGGTTAGCTTATAGCGTGTGCGCCCTCGGATGCCGCTAAACCGCAAAGCCTCGTAGAACTTGAAAAAACGCTTTACTCGCTTGGGCTTCCAATCGTACTTATCAAGCATCTGCAAAAAGCGTCTTACTCCCAATATCTCATACAAGTTGTGTGCGTCTGGGTGGTCTATCACTCCAAACACATAATCGCCGATACGCTTATCTGTTTCAATAAGCGCACGGCGGTAACGGTCGGCGTATGTACTGCGCCCCTGCTGCAACTGCTCCGATACCTCGGCTTTCAGTTGTCGAAATCTTCCTTTTTCTTCCTCTGTCATTCGTCGCCCTCCTGCATCGCTGCCATAAAGTCGTTAAAACTATCGTTGTCGCTCTTTCGTTCCTTGCTCTCGGTGTTCATGCCTAAAGCCCTTAACGCTTTCTGTCCCTGCTGCAACAACTCGATATATAGCTTTTCTTTCGGGTCGATCGTCTTGCGTTCGTTACCCTCCCGGCTATACTCCACGTTTACGGCCTGGTGTCCGTCTGCCATGATCTCATCGCCCAAAATGTCGGCACGTACCAACAACTTAGCCGTAATATCCACTTGGTATGTAAGTTCGGCGGTATATTTGCCTTGCTTCTTTAGCAACTTCACGATATACGCTTTCTTGCTCTTTATCTTGGCGGCTATCTTCTTGTTGTCTTCCTCGGCGGTGGATGGCTCCGGCAAAGTCTGGCTAACGGGCAATGGGTCGGCGGTCTTCGGCTGCGCCTTATCGCTGTAACCTCGCTTCTTGCCCTTGGTCTTCAGGTAGAAGATAATAGCCGTTGTGTCGTTGGCGTTAATCGACTGCATCAACTTGCTTTCGACAAAATCTACCTGCGTCTCGGTGATCTCATTTACTTTCTCCCTAAACTCCGGGTCGGCGTTGTACCATCGGTAATAAGTACTGCGCCCTATGCCTATCGCCTCGCACGCTGTGGCTATGATGCCGTAGCCATGCGCCAAAGCCTCCAAAAACTTTTCTTTCTTTTCTTCCATGCTGCGTTACTTTTCAAATGAGCGGATGCCGTCGAAATAGTCTTTGTAAAACTCAAACAGTCCCTTATCAACTGTTATACTTCCCTGCTCCGTTCTTGGGTTAGTGTTAATGTTTGCGCTTGTCTGTATGCCGAAATAAAAGCCCTCATCGTAGTTGCACCCTGCGTATATCTTGCTGTGATTCTTGAATACTGCGGCACGTCCTGCCTCTGGGTGTTCCTGATAGAACTTTTGCACCATCTGCCATTCAATCTTATAGCTGCCGGGGAAAATCTCGCCCAAATACATATCAAGTTTCTTAATTCGCCCTTGCTCGTACCATTGTCGTACCTGCAAAATATCCTCTGCCGCCATGCACCATGTCGATAACAAACAATAGTCCAAATCGTGCTGATTAAGCACCACTTTCAGGTAACTAAGGCTGTCCACGTCTCCGGCGGTGATAAAATTGTAGGTGGTATGGTCTTGCAGCTTGACGTACTGCATTGCCTCCAATAACTTGACCTCACTAAATGCCCGGCGGTACTCGTAGCGTTGCGATAACTCGGTACACTCCTTTGTACGTCTATGCGCTCGCTTTGCCTGGGCGGTTGTCTCGGCTGTGGTTTCTTCCGGCTCCACCTCATCGGGTGGGGGGGCTTGGGTCTGACCTGCGCCAAAGCTGCCAAATCCAAAGCCTGTGCCATCTTGGTTTCCAAACTTCATAAATCTTGCTTTTTATTATTAACCTACACACGTGGGCGTTTTTATATCGTGCCAAATATGCCGGGGCTTTGCATCTGGGCAAAATCCCCCACGGCCAAAAAATCGGCTCACGTGTGGAAAAGGGGGTTGGTGAGGTTTAACCGGGGGTGTACCCCATTTAAAAAATAGGCCCCGGGTCTCACCTTGCAACCTCATTTCAAAAATTTATTCACAAATCTTTTCAGGTGCTCTTTGGCTCTGTTCTTCGCCTGAACTTTGCCACACCTGCCCATGTCCGTATGCACCTTAACGTGGCATTCGTGGCATAGTGCTTTGAGGTTAAAGTAATCAAACATCAGGCGTTCTTTTTCCTGCTTCGTTAGTCCATCCTCAACCGGAATAACATGGTGTACCTCGGTAGCTGCTGCCACTCTGCCCAATTCCTCGCACCTCTCGCATAGTGGCGTATCGTTGAGTTTGTCACGTCTCAATCGTAGCCACTTGGCTGTATGTATCAGCCTTATATAATCTTTATCCTTTGCCATACTCTAATATTCGTCTTTGATGGTTATTGTTGTGTGATACTTCCTTACCAAATAGTTGAGGCTATCCAACAAAGATTGCTGTACACCCTGCTTACCGCTTAGTGCTGTGTTGGCTCTCTCATCTACGGTATTGGCACAAATCAACTTATACACCTGTACTGGGTGCTGCTGCCCCTGTCGGTGTAATCGTGCGTTGGCTTGTTGGTATAACTCCAGATTCCAACCTGTGCCAAACCATACGATATAGTGCCCACCTTGCTGCATATTCAAGCCAAACGCCGTGCTCATAGGGTGGGCCAATAGTACGTCTATCTTTCCGTCGTTCCATTCTCTCAACTCCTTTTCACCCTCGTATGACTTGACGGTATAGCCTTTCAGTTTCTTGGTGATACGTGTTACATCATGCTTGAACTGATAGAAGACTAACACATGATTGCCGTTTGCAGCTTCCACGATCTCGGCTAACTTATCCAACTTCTCATCGTGTATTTCGTGTACGTCCTTCGCCTCATCGTATATTGCACCGTTGGCAAACTGGCTTAACTTATTCATCAGCCCGGCGGCACTATTCGCTAAGATATTGGCATTTTCCCCGGTATGTAATTCGGTAAACTCCAAAACCTTTTCTTTCTCAAACTTGTTGTATGCCTCCATCACCTTTGGCGACAAAGTAAGTTTGGTTTCGTGGGTGATCATGTCCGGCAACTGCAAATAGTCCTTTGCTTGCATTGATAGACAAATATCAGAAATCTTGTTTTTGATAACGTCCTCACACCCCTTTTTGATGTCGCAACGTACTATTACGTTGTTCCACTTGTGGGTCTCAAAGTAGGTTTCACGATACTTCGTTACACTCTTGCCCAAACGTTCGCCCATGTCTATACAGTACATTTGTGCCCATAGGTCTATCAGGCCGTTAGGTGCTGGCGTTCCTGTAAGTCCGATAACTCTATTAACCGTTGGTATTGCTGTACGCATCGCCTTAAATCGGTTTGACTTAGAAGATTTGAAACTCGTTAGCTCATCAATCACCAACACATCAAACGGCAACTGACCGCCGTACTTTCCGACTAACCAAACAAAGCCATCACGTCCGATAACGTAGATGTCTGCTTTAGATGCCAACGCCAAATTACGCTGCTTCTCTGTGCCCATCACCTTTGCCACTTTCAAGCTTTGCAGATGATCCCACTTTTCTGCCTCGGTAGTCCATGTCGTTTCAGCTACCTTTTTCGGTGCTACCACCAAAGTACGGCTTACCTCGCAATCGTCCATCAATTGTTGTATGGCTGTAAGTGTGCTTACCGTCTTACCTAAACCCATATCCAGAAACAAACCGCATCGTGGGTGGTCTAATATCCACTGCATCGCTGTTTTCTGATACTCGTATGGTCTGTACTTCATTTCTCTGCCCTCCAAACTTTAATTAATTCGTCGATCGTCTGTTTGTTGTCGATTGTATAGACTTCGTGGCCCATGCTTACCAACTCATTTTGTCTTATAGTTTGTATCTTCGTTGGTTTCTTGCCTTTACTTTTCAACTCCACCCAAACAACCTTACCACCATGTAGGCATACCACCCTATCAGGATAACCCACCATGTTTGCATTTGAGTATTTGAGGCAAATGCCGCCAATGGCTTTCACCTCTTGCACCAAATATTTTTCTATTGCCTTTTCCGATACCTCGGCGTGGCGTGTTATTGCCTCTAACTTCTTCATATTTTCAACTTTCGCCCTGTAAACATTCAATTTTCAACTTTTCTATATACGTGTACGTATGTGGGTAAATATATAGTTTATATAGGTATATAGTATATATAACACTACTATTCTACTTATACTATATTTTATTGTTTACATTGTTTACATATATAGTTATATACTGATATTCAGTACTTTATCCGTAAACAAAGGTGTAAACAAAGGTGTAAACAAATAAACTATCTATTGTTTTTGTTTACTTTTCCTTTTTTGTCGTTTCTGCCTTTATAGCCCTGTAAACAACTTCGTTTACATTTTCTTTGTTTACGTCTTCACTACCTTATAGGTCGCTTTCGTCGTCGTCTTCCTCTGGTCTGCTAAATGCCCTTTGTGTTCCATATATCGGAAATCTTGCAGACGATAATTTTAGCCAACCTAAATCGTCCAATACCTTATTAACCCTACGTGCTTCGTACTTATACCCTTTATCTGAAATGTTGATGCCCATCATTTCGCAAAGAAATTCAGCGGCACACACCTTGGTACGTATTTCTACGCCTGTTTCGTCCAATGGGTCGGGGTTCTTGATATATGCCCGGCGGCGGTTTAAGTCCCACGTATTCCAGTCGGTCGGTAGCTTCATATCCAAAAACTCCTGTACTAAACCCTGTAATGGGTCGTCGCAATTGTCGTTAAACTGCTGCTGTCGTTTCTTGGCTGCTTCCTCCAGACTATCCGACAAAGCCAATTTCTCACCGTCCTTATAGCGTTGCACGGCTTCTGCCCACAACTGGTTACGATCGGCTTGCAAAGCTGCACGGAAATCGGGGTACTTTCTGTACTTAGCATCAACCTCAATTACCCAAAAGCGGCGGTTTCCGGTCTCACCCTTTAAGAAATATGTTTCGTTGGTCGTGCCACAAAAAACACATTGTCTTGGGTGGGATTCCATCACACTACCATACGCCGGGCGGTACATATCATTCTGACGACTTATGTAGGCTTTCACCTGCTCCACGTCTGACCGCTTGATACTGCCCAACTCCGGTAACTCGATAACCCAACCGTTTCGGGCTTGCTCCATACCTTTTGTACCCTCCATCGTCACCAAACTATCGCTAAACCAATCGCCACCCATCACGTTGAAAAGCGTCGATTTACCGATACCCTCGGCTCCGGCGATAATCAGGCAATAATCATACTTGCACCCTGGGTTCATCACTCGGGCCACTGCCGCCGTAAAGTGCTTACGTGTCATAGCTCGGTTTAGCTCGTTGTCTTCTGCCCCTACGTAGTCGATAATCAGGCGGTCTAATCTTGGCACGCCGTCCCATTTAAGACTATTGAGGTAATCACGTATTGGGTGTACTCTGTGACGTGTGACGACTGCCACTAAAGCATCTTTGATTTTGTCCTTTCCAGTCACTCCGTACTTCTCATCTAAGTAGATTCTTAGATTTGCATCATCAGTATTACCCCATTGTGTCGCCTCGACGTTCCACGGCAAACCACCCGTTATGTAGTTAAACCCATTAAACAGATTTTGCCATATATGGTTTTTCAACCTTGGGTCGTTCTCCAGAATAGCAATAATATTGCTTGCCGTTGATTTGATGCTGCCTTTCTTGTCAAAGTCTAATTCAGCCATCCACTTATCTGTATTTTCAGATACTGCGCTGTCCCCGGCTTCCTCTGCTTCGATGTCGGCAAAATCATCATCGGCCTGGCCCTGTCGCTCCTTTGTAAGTAAGATTCTTACCTTTTTGTCCTTGGCTACGAAATCCTGCATTTTCAGGTACGACGGTAAACGTGTATTGTCTGTTATCTTCGTGCCCTCATCCTGCACGCCAAACAAATGTATTCGGCAAAGATCGAAAGCGTTGCAAAGCTGCTTACTTGCCGGGTCTGTTTCGTGGTTGCTGTATGCAAACTTACCCTCATAGCAAACCAAACCAGCCGCCACACTACCATTAATGTAAGTGTATCGCCCATCGTGGGCGGTCTTCTCGTACACATCAGATAGAAACGTGTCGATTGCATCCTCTATTGAGTAGGCACGGCAAAAAGCACCAATTAAGCCGGGCTTTTCGGTCGGATCACCTACCTTTTTCAATTCGTGTACGATGATGTCGCCTTCTCGGCTCGATACTGGCCATAGTGCCACATCTTTATAGTTGTGATACTGCTTTAAGAACTCATCAACGTTGCACGCTTCGCCGTCTTGGTACTCAAACACATACTCTCCGTCTCGGCTCGTAGATGGATAATAAAACAATCTCGCTAACTGATAGGTGGTATCGTCGAACACCTCAATATTCAGTTTGCTTGCTATCATCCTGCAAAGCGGCTCGTACTCATCTGGGCGTACCTGACGGCTTAGTGGGAACACCAAACGAAAGCGTGGGTTTTCCGGCGTGTGCTTGTGTGTGCTGTATAGCATCGCCGCAAAGTCAAAGTTTAACGTGAACTCATCCCAAAGGTCGGGTGTACCGTAGTCAATATCAAGCGTGGCAATACTTCGCCACATCACGTTAGCGGTCTTTCGTGTTCCTCCAGATAGGTAGCCACCAACAAAACCGCCCACGTCCTTGATACTGCTTTGCTCCTCCCTGCTCATCTTGGCGTACTCGCTTACGCTTTCCGTGGTTCGCTTTGTTTCGCTGCATCGCTCTACCAACTTCGCCCATGTGGTCGCTTTGTTCTTCCACTTCTTTGCCATGCGGCTATGGGCTGTTGCTATGTCGATCGGGAAATCATTCTTTAACTTTATCTGTACCATGTGCCAATCTTTCTAAAGATTCATACGATAACTTATCTAAGATACCTTTAAAGTACTTAGCATCTTCCTCGGTGCTTGCCTTGATAGTAACCAGGCGCATACCTGTTTTGCCTATTGGTGGGTGTACCACTAACTCAAATGGTCGTGGCTCATCGTCCAACTGCTCGAAAAGGTATTTAATGTTGCTTGCCTTAAATACCATAAACCTTATATGTTCGAAATCTTCTGCCATATTGTTTTACTTTTTAAGATGATCGGGTAAAAACGAAAGTATATGCTCTATAACCTCTACCGTCCAACCATTGCCCAACATACGGTACTGTTGTGTTTCTGATACTTCCCATTTATACCACTCTGGTATAGTTTGCAGTCGGGCGCACTCTGTCGGCGTTAATCGCCTGACTTGCAGCCCCCCCACTAAGGCGTTAATCGTCTGCCCTCCGTGTCCATTCATCAAAGCCGGGCTTTTGCCATCAGCTGCATAAACTCGGTTTTGTTGGTATGGCTGCGTGCCTCCACTTTCACGGCTCGGGTTTATCTGCTTGATTCCGTCTTTTGGCTTGCTCACTAATAAATTATTTTGTTGCCACGAATTAGCGGATAACGTAGGCGACTTTTCGGTATTGATAGCACCTTTGTTTTTGCCACGTGGTCGTTGCATTATCAAATTATCTTTTGCCACTGTCGTTAAACAATTGGTCTTACCGGGGTTCGGGCTTTCCTCAAAGTGTTGTGGCTCGCCTCGGTATGATCTGACCCTTTGGGCTACACAAATTAAGTCTTTCACACTACGCCCCCCCACTGTCAATGTACACATTTTGTCTGTTTCCTTATGGAAAATAGCCTTAAAGCCGTTGCCGTGTTCCTCCTGACGTTTGTTATATGCTAATAACTTTTCTACATATTCAGGACTAAGGAAATATTTTTCATCGACTTCATCCTGCAAGATGTCTTTAATAAATATGTGTCGGTCTGTCGGCTGTGGTATTGCGCTTTGAGGTAAACCGAATAAATCACACTGCGCCAATTTGATGTTAGTCCAATAAATACGTTTTCTAACTTGTGCCGATACCAAAGCACTATTTATATGAACGCCTACGATACCCAAAGCCTCATTAATAACCGCCTCCCATCGCTTGCCCATTTCAACATTTTCAAGCATAAATAAGATGTTTGGGTTTGCCTCTCGTAGCTCGTTAAGTATTCTGACGTACTCCCAAAATAAGTAACTTTGCCCCTCAAACTCAAAGCCCTGTTGTTTTAATTCCAGATACCTTGTTAAGGTCTCGATTTGTTCTTTGCTTTTGGTACTCATTCCTGCACGTTTTCCGGCAAAACTAAAACACTGGCATGGGCTGCCACCTATCAGCAAATCAATTTTGCCCAAACTCTTAGCGTCCACTCGTCTAACATCGCCTAACTGCACGGTGTCGGGAAAATTCGCCATCGTGTTTTGGATTGCAAACTTATCTATTTCGCTTGCATAGTATTTATCAATCGTTACGCCCAATTCCTTTAACGCAATTTGTCCGCAACTCATGCCGTCGAATAAAGAAAGAATAACCATATTATAAGTACCAAATCTTAAAATACCGCCAATCTATGCAACCGGGGCACTGCTCGCAAACTTCACACTCTGATAGATGGCAAACTCCATAACCGGGTTTGTCTCTATCAGGATCGTATGATAGACACGTTTTGCAGTACTTCTTTTTCATAATTGGCGGTATTGGTGAATAAATGGCACGGCTTTCGCCGTGCTAAAGATTAAAAACTAAAATATTAAGGGCTAAAAAATAAATGCTGACACTGCCCTAACTCTGAACGTGCCGCTGGCCTTAGCGTACCAAAGGTTCGTAAGACCGTCGTAGAGGCTCAGATACCATGCGTTGGTAGCACTGTTCTCGGTAGAAGTCCAATACCAACGGTCTTGCAGTTGATCGCCCTTGGCAAACTCCAAAGCTGCATTGATAGCCTTTTTGTTTATAAAGATACGGTACAACTCGCCCAAAGATGGTATGTACCAATCATCAGCTAACTTTATCTTTGGATTCAGGATATTACGCAAATGGTTGGTGTTTCTGGCTCCGTCCATGTCTGCTACTGCATCGTCGTAGTTGTCTGTATAGTAGGCCCGGTCGTTCTCCTCGTTACCATTTGCCTTTGTTGTTAGTGTGATACCATCGCCGTTAGCCTCATCGTGCAAAGCTATCTTAATACCGAAGCCACCCATCTTCAAACCAATAGCCACTACCTCGCTATCTATGTTGTCTTCCTTTGTGTACTCCAGTTCAAACAAAGTAGCTTTGCCGTCGGCGTGTACCAAATAGATGCCGTCCTCCATGCCGGATTTTGGTAACTGCGCCTGTACTGGCTTTTCGTCATTACCCATTACAAATGTATTGGCTTTCTCCGCATCTTCCACGTTGCCACACCATTGCAATAACTCGTATCTGAATTGCTGCACGTCTGATAGTGCCTTACTTGTCTGTATCTCCATTTTTGTATATGCTTTATATTGTTTAACTAATCTTCTTTATACCACGCCCACGCTGCAAATTTCGCTTCTGCCACAATATCATCAGTAATAAGCGGCTCAACCTGACTTGCATACGCCCACATGATAGGTAACTGTGGCTCCTGGGTTTCGGCTTTGCCGAAATCACATTCAGCCGGAACGACGTTACTATGGTGAAATGTCATTAATCGGCAAAGCGGATATTTTCGTTTGCCAACCTTGAAAAGTAGATATATCGGTACATTCTTTTTAGGGGCTTCGGTCGCCTTGTGCCATTCCACTTTAATTTCTATTGTTTTGCTTTTTGCCATATTGCTTTATTGTTTAATCTTTCAAATAATATGGGGTGGTGTACCCTGCACCTTTGAGCGGTAAATCTTTGCACCACGGTATAGGCTCGCTAAACAAAGCCTCAACCATCCGCAACGTCTGGTCTTTTGTAGCCTCAACGATGATTTCATCGTGTATATGGAAAACTACGTTTAACCCTCGCTGCTCGGCTCTAAGTATCACACAACCCAATATGTCACGTGCCGTGGCCTGTACGATGTTCTCGGTTAGCTTACCGCCGTAGGTTCTCAACTTTCCCCACTTCTTCGTTTTTTGGTTCAAACCCTCATACTCGATAATTTCGTGGTCGCCTCGCCATCCGTCGTTTGTCTCGATTCCAACCTCTGTACGTGGGTAACAAATAGTCCTGCCACTTGGTAGGGTAATTAGCAACATACCCCAACGATACCCGATAACGATACCTTGTTGTATTGTTATGCTTCGCCCTGTCTTAATGGCTGTGATAGCTGCCTTTTCAACGGTACGCCACAACTTAACGATATGTGGGTTACTGTCTCGCCACTTGCCTACGATGTCTTTTTCCTCGGATTCCGACAAACCTAATTTCTTACCGCCCATCGCTTCCAATGCCGATACACCACCGCCATAACCCAAACCCAAAACGGCTACTTTGCCTTTCGGTCTCAAATCTCCGTTGGGGCCGTGCCTCTGAACTGGTACACCAAACATTTTGCTTGCCGTCTCACAATAGATGTCATGCCCTTGCCTGAAAGCGTCCAACACCCATGTTTCCCCGGCTATCCATGCTATCACACGTGCCTCGATCGCTGAAAAGTCGCATACGTGGAACGTGCAACCGGGCTTGGCTATGAAAGCGGTACGTATCAGCTCGCTAAGTACTTGGGTAACGTTTCCGTAGTTCATTTCAAACTCTTCCAAATCACCCTGCTTAACCAAATAGCGTGCATCATCCAGACTTTCCAGATGGTTTTGTGGTAAGTTCTGCAACTGCACCAAACGCCCTGCCCATCTGCCTGTACGTGCTGCACCACAAAACTGCAACAAACCATGTACTCGGCTGTCCTTGCAGACACATTTTTGCATAGTTGTGTACTTCTTGTTAGAAGTCTTGCCCATTTCACGCCTTAACGCCAAAACTTTTTGCACTTTGGGCCAATACTTAAACTGCACCTCGTAGTCGTCCAAATTCTTTTTGTTGAGGCTGTCAATAGTAAACCCGGTGTTCTCGGATATGTATTGTTTTATCTGTCCGGGGCTGTTCGGGTTACTCATGCCTGTAAGTTTTCGGGCTTCTGCGAAAAGCTCATCTTTGTATGCTTCATCAAATCGGGCGGCGTTGTTTACCAATACTTGGTCTATCATCACGCCCCGGTCGTTAATGTGCTGATCGGCTACGTACAAATCTTCGTCAAACTCTGGTGCTTCCAATCTCCTGACCTTTTTTAAGATGGCTTGCTCCACCTCCACGTCTCGGATATTGTAGGCTTTGAACGTTGCCCACTTTTCGGGCGCATCACTCGGCTTGTGTCGGATCATCTTTGTTATGCCCTGCTTTGTCTGCTTGTTTGGAACACTAAAGTATCTTATCAGGGCTTTGCCCTCACTCATCTTTCTGTCTTCCAGTTTAAGCACTTCGCCGCATTGTGCCAACGAAAGCGGTAAACCCATTCGGGCGGCCCTTACCATCGTACACCGCCATTGTCTCGGGTCTAATCGCCCTTTGATACCCAAATACACACCGATACAAATACGCTCAAAAGCTGCATTGAAAGCGGTCTTTATTATCTCGGGGTCGGTTAATGCTGCTTCGATTTCGGGCGGCAAAGTTTCGCCGCTTGCAAAGTCCACGCATTGCACCGGGCCACCGTCCACGCTGTACGCAAAAAGCAATATGGTAAAGTCTTCGGCTTCCACGTACTTGTAAACGCCACACTCGGTTAGGTCGTTGCTACTATATGTTTCGATGTCTATGCCTAATTCTTTCATACGCTTTGTTGTTTGATTACCCCGGCGGCTTCCTCTTTCCACCGCCGGGGGCTACTACATTAACATTTTATCGTAGAAAAGAATAGCTTACAAATCGTCGTCGTCCTCGTCGTCGATGCCGTCCAAATCGCCAAAGTCGCTTTCGGCTGATACTCTACCGCCCAAATGGTCGTCGTCCTTGAACTTCATAATGTTGTTGAGGCCGCACGCTACGCCCTTGTTTCCGCTTACGTCGTAACCGTAGAAAGTTACCGACACAATCGCCCAAACGCCGCTGTAAACTTCTTCTTCGTCCACGATAGGCACTTTCTTGCGATCTACCACACCCGGGCGTGTGTTGCTCTTGGCGTTCAAATAGAAGTGGTCTTCGTAAACCTCATCGTCCTTTTCGTCGCCATCACGCAAAGCCAAATCAAGTTTCTTAGGCTCTTTGCCTCCCCACTTGGCTACGATAGCGGCTTTCTTAGCTGCCTCGATTGCCTTTTTGATGGCTTCGATAGTCTTCTTTTCAGACTTCGGGATCAAAACGTTAGTCATAAACTTGCCCTCTCCGTCACCGTCTGGGCTGTACTTCTCGAAAACGTGGGTATAACTAAGGCGGCATGGGCCAAAGATAACCTTAGTATCATTAACTACTTTAGGGTCTATCATAATTGTATGAAATTAAAATGTTAAACTTAAATGTCTTTAAAATCGTCTGCTGCCTGATTAAACGCCGGGCGTTTGTCTGATTCAGGCACTAACGTTGGTTTGCCTTGTGGCTTGTTGATGTACTCGGCGCAAATTGTACCAAAGCGTTTCTTACCTATCAGTTTTTCCAAATCGGTAATACTTCGTAGCTCGGTAGGCTTAATGTATGATTCTTTAGCAAAACCCTCTTTGCCTAAAAGTTCCATCACGGCGGTTGGGTTTGTTATCTTTCTGATACTGCGCCCCTCCACGATTTTGAAACCTTGGTACTGAACACCATTTAACGCCTGTTCCAAACTGTACTCCTCAACTCCAGTTAGCCACGTTTTGAACGTTGATAGCAAAGGTAGTATAGTGCTTTCCATTACTTCCTTGCTAATCTTACGTGGGTCTGGGTTGGCTTGCTGTGCCTCGATACACATAGACGATAGGGCTTTGCAGTTTGCCTTAACCTTGCAGAACTGACACCAATTGCCTGGCTTTTGCTTACCTCCGGCATAGGCTTCGTTGGCTTTTGGTTGCAGCTCATCGACTGCCCAATTAATGAGGTCGGCGGCATCTAACTCAAACTCCGAAAGATTATCAATACGTGGTTGTACGATAGTCATGCGTACCTTACGTATGTCGTATTCAAAGTTAAATAAGTCCCATGCGCCCAAAGCGTAAATCATCATTTGTGGATTTTCCACGGCTGACACCTTTACACCTTTGCCATACTTAAAGTCGATAACCTCCATCACGCCATCGGCGATAATGATAGCGTCCGACGTGCCGAAAGCATCAGGTACGTAGTGGCTAAAATCTAACTTGACCTCAACCAATAATTGTGCGTCCTTGGTTTTAGCTCGGGCGGCGTTGAACTTCTCCAGTACGATAGTTTTGTACGTATCTGTGTACTCGTCCATTTCGCCGCTGTGGTACTGTTCGTCTAACTGCGCTATCTCGGCTTTTTCCTCATCCACCGACAAACCCAAAAACTCTTTTAGTTTCTTGGCGCAATAGGCGTGGGCTAACGTTCCCTCCTCTGCAAAGGTGCTGCCCTTATCCTCCACGTCTCTTTCCAGAAGTGGGGCGGCTGTGCAATTCATCCATCTGTGGGCTGCGCTTGGTGATAATAAAGCGTGTTTACCTGCCATAATTGTATATGATTAAATGTTGTTACTAAAATGGGCAATTTGAACCGATCGTGCCATCTTCCATTATCTGCAAACCATCGCACTGCTCAATGAAATTTGCAATCTTGTCGCTTGGCAAAGCACTCGGTTTGTCTGCACCCAACAAAGCGGCTATGTTCTTGAACTGTGCCGTTAATGGCTTATGGTATTTCTTGTATAGATCGCCGTTGGTGTTCTCCTTGTAGTCTTCACCCTCGATACGTTGGCGTGTCTTGTGCATAGCCGACCTAACGTCTTCGGCGGTTAATGGCTTCTGCTCTGCCTCTGCTTTGGCCTGGCCCTCATTCTGTGGGGCGGCTTCCTCGGCTTTGGCTTCTTCCTGCTCGGCTACCTGCTCACCGTTGGCATCGGCTTCGTTGGCTGCTGCCTCCTGCTGTTCGTCTCCGGCTGGCTCCTTGGTAGGCTCCGGCTTGTCGGCGGCTGCTTCCTCTTTCTTCTTTCTGCCTCGCTTGTTAGTAGGCTGTTGAGGCTGTGCCGGGGTGGTGTCCTCCGGCTTGTTATCTACTTGTCCGTTTCCGTCGAGTGCTTCCTCGGCGGTTGGCGCAACTGTTGGTCGGTGGCACAAAATGGCGTTCACCAAAGCCACGATTTCGGGTGTTACACCCAAATTGACCTGTACGTTAATACTAAAATCTGTTTTCATCTTTGTATATGATTAAATGATGTTACTTATCTTCGTTGATGTACTCCAGTAGTTCATCTATCTTTCTGTGCTTCGCAAACCATACATACAAACGTATGTCGAAATATGCGAGTGCTACGGCTGTGAACTTGGAATAGATCACTAACTCCCAATAGTTGGGGTTATCATTGTGTGGCATCCCAATCAGATTAAAAAAAGCGATAAAGCCGATAACTACCATCAGCCAATAACGCCAATTCTTCATTACTTTTTTCATACGGCTAAATTTTTAAAGATACATTGATTTCCAACACTTGATTATTTCCGCCCCGGTAGTGATTAAGCCTTTTCCAGCTTTTCTAACTCTGAACTTAATAAGCCCATCGTTAGCGTACCGGGCGACGGTGTGCCGATCCACGTGCAACGCTTTGGCTGCTTGCCCTTGGTTATACAAACCGTCTGGCTCTACTTCGGGTTTGGTGATAATCATATAGCGTTACGTGTGATAGTTAGTGTATTGGCTGTATAGTCCGTTTTAACGCTGAACTTGCAGCCCATCAAATTTTGTAGCTGATACGCCGTAGCCTTGCCGTTGTCGCACGCTTTCGCATCAGGTAGGTAAAACGTTTTCGTCTTTCCTACATCAATTGACCGCAAATCGTCACGTGTCAATTTGATTGCTTTTCCTGTTTCGTCTGCCATAAAAGTATAAACTTTATTAAAATTACTTACTTAGTTACTTATACCTTTGGAGAAAAAGAAAAACTGCCGTATATTTGCAGTTGGGTTTTGGTGATGTTGGGCAAATAGTCCGGCAGCCTTTCTTGTACTCGTAAAGTTAGTTACTTACTTATATCGAGTGCAAAGATATTGGTAATAATTGGAAATTCCAAATATTACCAACAATTTTCGTTTATAATTAATGGTTTTTAATGGAAATTAATGGAAATTTGCACTTATGGAACAAAAAGACGTGATTAAGCGATTAAGTGATTACATCGAATACGATGTTATTACAAAGCCTACCAAATTCGCTAAAGATGTAGGTATCGACCCATCGGGGTTTATGAAGATGCTAAAGGGTGAGCAAACTATTACGGTTAATACCCTTAAAAAGGTGTCGGCTGCAACAGGTCTAAGCCTTAAATGGCTTATGGATGGCGTGGGTGATATGTACGCACCCGGTGGCAAAGCCGCCGATTTTGAGCAAAGCCAAAGTGATGAGACACGCCCACGTATTCCAATGGCGGTTGCTGCTGGTCTGCTCACTGGCTTCTCTGACAGCATCAAATCAAGCGATTGTGAACAAATACCCATTGTTAAGGCGTTCCCACCTTACGACTGCACGATGATAGTTAAGGGTGATTCAATGGAGCCTAAATTTGAGGGTGGCGACGAAATCGCTATCAGAAAAGTATGTGATGTTATCGAATGGGGTAAAACCTATGTACTTGATACCCGGGATGGGGCCGTACTAAAACGCCTATACGATAATGGCGATACTTTTAGGTGTGTTTCTTTCAATCCTGAATATCCAGACTTTGAAGTAAGCAAAGATGATGTTTTCGGGATTTATAAGGTTGTCGGACTTTTACGTATATAATAAGGTATGAAAAAGATATTAACTACTTTCCTGCTTATGGTTGCAGCTATGACCACAAAAGCACAAATAAGCAACTTAGATGAAATCGAGTTGGTGGGTAAATGGGATGTGTACGGTTTCGGTGGTACGTATTCCAATATACCGTTTGAATATCGCTACGGTAATACACCAAAGTATCTAACATTAAGCGACGGTAATTATACCGTTTTCAAGTTTCCTAAAAATGATTGGATATTTAAGGGCTATTGGTTGAGCCATACCGATACAGGAAAATATATTTTGCATCTGCTTCCGTGGAATAGTGATAATAGCATAGTTAATTTTGTTGTTACCAAATTTGATAATGACGAATTGTATTTAACTACATACGACGGTAAAGGTTGGGTGGAGTTTCGCAAATCAGACAATACGGATGACATACAAAGCGTTTCAGCTGATTCTAAGGAAAATGGCAAAGCCTATAATTTAAGTGGCTTAGAAGTAAACGAAAACGCTAAAGGTGTAATTATCAAGAATGGTAAAAAGCAATATCAATAATATGGAACAACAGGACAAAAAACAAACTGGTTGCTGCCTCGGTACGTTCTGCATTATCGTAGTTGGTGTTATCGTGGTGGGCTTGATTTTTGCCGTACTTATGGGCGTGCTAAATGTTCTTTAGTACGGCAAATTTTCAGCAAACGAATTTTACTTAACTAAAACTAACTGATTATCAGTATATTACGAAAGTAATATTTATATAATGAGAAGTTTGGCGACCCTCTGATTATTATTTTGCTGATAGCCGGAGTGTTGTCTATTGGCATTTCTTGCTATGAGTTTTGGGGATTGCATGAAGGTGCAGAGACTTTCTTTGAACCTGTTGGTATATTTGTGGCTATTTTGCTTGCCACTGGTATCGCCTTTATCTTTGAGTTAAAGGCTGATAAGCAGTTCTCGGTTCTCAACCAAGTCAATGACGACGAAATGGTAGAGGTAATCCGAAATGGAAACACAACTTCTATCAAGAAGAAAGATGTCGTTGTTGGTGATATTGTCGTGTTAAATACAGGTGAGGAGATTCCTGCTGATGGTGAACTTTTAGAGGCGATTACCTTGAATGTTGATGAGTCTTCTTTGACTGGTGAGCCTATTTGCCATAAAACAATTCATGAACAGGAGTTTGATAAGGATGCAACATTCCCTTCTAACCATGTGATGCGTGGTACAAAGGTGATGGAAGGTCATGGTATTTTCAAAGTTTTGGCAGTTGGCGACAAAACGGAAAATGGTAAAGTCTTTGAGGCAGCACAGATAGATGATAGTGTTCGTACTCCATTAAATGAGCAGTTGGGTGGTTTAGCAGACTTGATAACTAAATTGAGTTATATTTTCGCAGCCCTCATCATTGTTGCAAAGTTGTTGGTTTATTTTAATAATTTATCAATGGTATTTAAATGGGGAGCTATTTCTTTGGTTTATTTCGCTATTGTTGGATTTGCATATTATATTTTTAAAAAAAGGAAAAGCAGTGAAAAGAAGTTAGGACAAATTGGAAAGGTTGGAGTAATTGCTTATATTATAATAGATTTAATCTTTTCATATTTTTATTTGCCATGCTTGCTGGCCATTCCAACTGTGATTTTCTTCTGGATGGTCATCACGAAGTTTGATGATTGGAGCTGGAAGGCTGTTGTTCCATCAATCATTGGCTATTTCGTGATATTGATGGGTATGGTAGTCTATTTCCATGATACTTTGATGCCAGGTGAACAAATTGCTAAGTTGATTACATACACGTTGGATACCTTGATGATTGCTGTGACTCTTGTCGTTGTGGCTGTACCAGAAGGTTTGCCAATGGCTGTTACTCTTAGCTTGGCTTATAGTATGACTCGAATGATGAAGACCAACAACTTAGTTCGTAAAATGCATGCTTGTGAGACGATGGGTGCTACGACAGTTATCTGTACCGATAAGACTGGTACTTTAACACAGAATCAGATGCAAGTGCATGATACCAATTTCTATGGTCTTTCTGCTCAGACGTTGGGTAATGATAAGGATAGTCTGTTGATAGAGGAAGGTATCGCGGTCAATTCAACTGCTTCTTTGGATTATTCAGATGTTGAGGCTGTAAAAGTATTGGGTAATCCTACGGAGGGCGCTTTGCTTCTTTGGCTCAAGAAGGCTGGCGTTGATTATCTGAATCTACGTGAGTCTGCTGAGGTTTTGGAGGAGTTGCCTTTCTCTACGGAGCGTAAGTATATGGCAACAATTGTTAAGTCTTCCTTGTTTGAAGGCAAGACAATTCTCTATGTCAAGGGTGCTCCTGAAATTGTAAGTGGTTTGTGCAAGAATATCGAGAATAATGTTTCTAAAACTGATATTGAGAATCAGTTGGTTGAATATCAGAACCAAGCTATGCGTACCCTCGGCTTCGCTTATCAAATAATTGATAGTAAGGCTGACGTATTCAAGGATGGTAAGGTTGTGGCTGATAATTTAACCTTTATGGGTGTTGTGGCTATCAGCGACCCTGTTCGTCTGGATGTTCCTGCAGCCGTTGCAGAATGTATGAATGCCGGTATCAATGTGAAGATTGTTACTGGTGATACTCCTGGTACAGCTAAGGAAATCGGTCGCCAAATTGGTCTGTGGACAGCAAAGGATGGTGATAAGAATATTATTACTGGTCCGGAGTTTGCTGCTCTTTCTGATGGAGAGTTGGATAAGAGAGTCTTGGATTTGAAGATAATCTCTCGTGCTCGTCCTATGGATAAGAAACGATTAGTTGAGGCTTTGCAAAGGAAGAACCAAGTCGTTGCTGTTACTGGTGACGGAACCAACGATGCCCCTGCCTTGAAGGCTGCTCATGTTGGTTTATCTATGGGTGATGGTACTTCTGTAGCAAAGGAGGCATCTGATATTACCATTATCGACAATTCATTTAGTAGTATTGGTAAGGCGGTGATGTGGGGACGTTCACTCTATCAGAACATCCAACGTTTCTTGCTCTTCCAGTTGACTGTGAATGTGGCTGCTTGCTTTATCGTTCTTTTTGGCGCATTTATGGGCGAGGAAAGTCCGCTTACCGTAACTCAGATGCTTTGGGTGAACTTGATTATGGATACTTTTGCTGCAATGGCATTGGCTTCATTGCCTCCATCAGAGAGTGTGATGAATGATAAACCAAGAGATAGAAATTCCTTTATCCTGAATAAGGCGATGTATCAGAACATCTTGGGCGTGGGTGGATTCTTCTTTGTGTTGCTGCTTGTATTACTTTATGTCTTTGAACATTCGAATATTACGCAGTTAACAGACTTACTCAACATTCAGTTAGGTGCATCTGATGGTCTTACTCCTTACGAGTTGACCTTATTCTTCACCATCTTCGTGATGACTCACTTCTTCTATCTCTTCTGTGCAAGAGCATTTGAGACGGGTAAGAGTGCGCTTCATTTCAAGGGATGCAAGGGCTTGTTGATTATTGCAATTATCATTTTGGCTGGTCAGATTGCTATGGTAGAGATTCCTGGTTTGCAGAATTTCTTCAATGTAACTGGTTTGAAGTTTGAGGATTGGGTAATCATCATCGTTGGTTCTTCACTTGTGCTTTGGATTCGTGAAATATGGAGTTTGCTAAAGAGAATATAAGATTAATGGAGTTGCACTTTCTTTATAAGAGGTGCAACTCTTTGCTGAAAAGTTAAGAAGATGAAAAGGGTATATTTGTTTCTGGTAATGTTGTTAGCGTGTCTGTCTATCGTAGGACAGACAAAGTTCACTATTGTTGCATTGAATTTAAGAGAAGGACCTGGTATAAATAATCGTGTCGTAATGGTTCTTCCCAAAGGTACACCTGTGATAATTGATGATGATTGTAATTGCAAGTGGATACCTGTAAGATATGGTAGCTATATAGGTTATGTTAAAGCATCTTATTTATCTAAGAACAGAGTATCTTATGGAAGACGCAAGTTATCAAGGTCACATACTGCTTATAGAAATCGCTATTATACAA
>OIYR01000115.1_pt1 | contig 46079 bp, 36 predicted proteins | sample 1588221 | NCBI WGS metagenome assembly OIYR01 (sample SAMN03283292) | human gut metagenome | biome: human-associated habitat; material: feces | host: Homo sapiens | place: Peru | collected 2012
GCCGTCAGGCCATTAGCTTTGGGAAGAAAAAATTGGCTCTTCTGCGGCAATGATGCCTCCGCATATCGCGCCGCGATAGTGTACTCTCTTATAGGTACCTGCAAGAATGCCGGCATTGAACCGCGTGTGTGGATGGAGGATGTCCTCAAACAAATCCCATACTACCAGCGTGACGGCCGCGACCTCGCGGAACTTCTTCCCAGAGCCTGGGCGTCCCGGAACCAACTTTGACAAAGTTGCTGCGATTAGTGACAAAATCGAGACTAATCGCAACTAATCGAACAAAACTGCAACACGTGCCTCACCGGAGGCTTACACTTCTGCTGATGGGAAAGACGGCCATGGATAAGAAATCGTACCTAAGACAGGTGCCTAGAATTGATCTGGATGAAACGCTGTTTCCGCCAGAGAAGGCGGCACCGCAGCCGGAATATACGACCTCCGGCTGCTACGATCCGAAGCTGCGCGAGCTCGCTGAAATGGCTCGCTCCGCTTCGTCCGTTGCCGAAGATGACGAACCAAAAGAAAACTGATTATATTTGCATATCTAAAGAGTCCGAGGGACCGGCTCCGGACACACTCAATGAAACACTACCTACGTAACAGATGGGTATAGTTATGTTCCGTATCACTTAATGCGATGATTTCATCTGCCAATTCTTCAATCACAGTTCGCATCTCTTCGTCTGTCAATCCTTTCAAAGATAAGCTCTTGAAAGAAGGTGTTTGAATTATTCTTTTCATATTATCTAATGAATTTGAGATTATGCAAGACCTGATGCGACTAAAGATTTATTTCCCGAGTAGTCCTGAAAATAAATGATTCAGTAATGTCCCCGAGTGTATGATCAGGATAAAATCGACTTCACTGTTTTCCAGTTCCGGAGATACACTCTTGGGAATCCGACAAAGAGCTTCCTGTCGCCCAATTGTATCTCTTCTTGAAGAAAGATTTAGTAAAATACCATTTATAGACTTTGTTGAGGTTTGAAAAACAATGGGGGCATTGTTCAATTGTTGAAGAGTAGGTCGCTTATCATTGAATTTCAAAAATACGGTTGTTTCGATACTGTCTAATGGCTCTGAGGGAATGGCATACACAGTTGCATTACCGGAATAGACTTGCTTGTAAGGTAGAAAATAAGCAACTGCGAATAGGATTATCAAGACAAATGCTATGGCAGAAATGCCATAACGGACAAGCGATGAGGGGATCTGCCCAACAATGCTTCGAACCTTCTCACTGCGTAACTCAAAACTGCGTTCTTGTTTCTTTTCTTCTGCCATATCAGTTCCCCAGTTCTAATTGGTTTTTCACTAATGCGAAGTATTTGCCTCGTTGGGCGGTTAGCTCTTCGTGTGTCCCTACTTCTACAATCTTTCCTTCGTCCAAGACTACGATTTGATCCGCATTGCGAACTGTGGATAGACGATGGGCGACAACAACTACGGTCTTGTTTTGATAGAATGTCGCAAGGTTATCCGTGATGGCTCGCTCATTATTGGCATCAAGAGCGTTGGTCGCTTCATCCAAGAAGACGAACATAGGGTTCTTGTAGACAACTCTTGCAATGAGGATGCGTTGTCGTTGCCCTTGACTTACGCCCTGTCCATCTTGCCCGATCATCGTATTATAGCCCAATGGTAGGGCTTCGATGTAGTCGGCTATATTTGCTACGCGTGCTGCGGAGCGGATACGTTCAATATCGGGTTCATCATCAGATACGGCTATATTGCGAGCAATGGTATCGGAAAAGATATACCCCTCCTGCATTACAGCTCCACACTGACTTCGCCACCATCCGAGATTATATTTGCTAAGATTGGTGTTACCTATATGAATGGAACCTTGAAGCGGCTCATAGAAGCCTAACAAGAGCTTTACGAGTGTGGTCTTTCCGCTTCCACTTGCTCCAACGATTGCGGTTACTTTGCCATTGGGGATACTAAGGTTAATGTCGGAGAGAATATCTTTCGGACTGTATATGTCGTATTTGAAGGAGAGATTTTCTATGTCAATAGAATGACTATTGGGAGTATTATCAGTATATTGGCTTTGGGTGCGTTCTGAGTTCTCTTCGTTGGTTTCTGTATGGATTTCGTTCATGCGGTCAAGGCTGATGCTCACATCTTGCCACGAGTAGATGAATTGGATGAGTTGCTCTACTGGAGAGTTGAGCTGCCCGATAATATACTGTACGGCAAGCATCATGCCGAGGGTCATATTATCTTGTATTACGGAGGCAGCAGCAAGCACCGTAATAAGGATATTCTTTACCTCATTGATGGTGATACTGCCAGCTTGCTGGACCTGTTGGAGGTTAAGCGACTGGAGATTGACCTTGAAAAGGTCTGCTTGTACGTCTTCCCATTCCCACCGTTTGCGTTGTTCACAGCCTTGCAGTTTTATTTCCTGCATTCCATTGATGAGTTGGTAGGTGACGTTACGATTGCGTCCGGCTTGCTCAAAGTATTTGTAGTCTAATTGACGACGTTTTTTGAGGAACATGACAATCCAGCCTGCATAGAGGGCGGTTCCCAGAAGGAATACTCCGAAGATATACAGGTTGTAGACCGCCAAGACAATGCCAAATATCAGGAATGTGAAGAAGGAGAATAGTAAGCTTAAACTGCTTGACGTCAGGAATTTCTCTACACGGCGATGGTCTTCAATGCGTTGCAGGAGGTCGCCCATCAGTTTGGTATCGAAGAACTTCATCGGTAGCTTCATCAGTTTGATGAAGAAGTCCGAAATGAGTGAAATATTGATACGGGTGGATATGTGTAGCAGGATTTTAGAACGGACGAAGTCAATGGCTGTGCGACTAAACAAGAGCATCATTTCTGCCAGAAGGACGAGCCACACGAAGCCTATATCTTTTCCCCCTATACCTGTATCTACAATGGCTTGGGTTAGGAAAGGGAATACAAGCTGCAGGAGCGAACCCAGCAGTAACCCTAATATCAATTGCAAGAAGAAGCGTTTGTACTTTTTGAGGTAGCTCCATAGAAACTTAGCTCTATTCTGTGTTGAAGCTTTTTCTGTATCCTTTTGAGCATAGAACTGCTCCGTAGGTTCAAGGAGAAGGGCAATACCTTTTTCCTCTCCATTAGTACGCGTACTAATCCAATGCTCGCAGAATTCCTCCTTAGTGTAGGTTACAAGCCCTTTCCCTGGGTCTGCTACATAGATTGTGTATCTCCTCTTACGATGCTTCTTTACCTTATAGACTACGACAAAGTGGTTTTGGTTCCAATGGACGATGCAAGGGAGTGGAACTTCTGTAGCCAATGTATCGAACGATAAACGTCCGCCCAAAGTCTTGAAACCAAGGACCTCTGCAGTCTTGCCAATACCCAGCAAAGAAACACCGTCCTTACCAAGTGAACACCTTTCGCGTATTAGGTCTACATCTGGTTGTAGTCCATATTGTTCGGCGATCATCGCCAAACATGATGGACCACAATCCATTGCATCGCGTTGTTTTCTTACAATGATAGAACGTTTCTTCTTGCTCTTCGCAGGTTTCATTGATAGTGTGATTTAGAAAATAAATGATTATGATTTAGAAAAGCACAACAATAAATCACATACTATCGAAAAGACGATTCTATTCCTGCTGTTGGCCTTACAATAATTCTTTTGGTCCAAGGGTTGAAATATGTTTCTGTCCCAATAAAAAAGGAAGAACCACGAGAGAATTTATATTTCAAGAGAAGTGTATTTGAAAAAGAAGTAGAATTTTCCGTGTATAAGTATAAGTAGGATATATGCATACATGAATAGATAGAAAATTTATCGTTTATGGCATACTCCAAACTTGGATGAAAAGATACTCCTTGGCAAACTTCCCCCATATAATTTCCTCCACGATAATACCTAACTACTCCGCCAAAAATCCATCTGTTAGTTTCGTAATGTAGACCTCCCATAAGAGCATAATTATGTGAATAGCCTGAATGCAATTGATACATAGCTGCAATCTGGAAAAATAAGTTAGAAGGGCCTTTATAAGAAATACCTATTTGATAGAATCTGTTTCTCTCTAATATCGACGGAAACTCTACTGTTTTTATGCCTATCAAAACAGAATTCTTTTCCCAATGCTTATCTAACAGACTTTCCTTTATATTTAAGCGATTCAAACTTATCGTAGAATGCAATAAAGGGGAATGACGCCAAGGAACACTTACCCCAAAACCAACAGTAGGGATATGTGATTTTGAATAATTTAGAAAGTTATAGTTATTGAGAGAACTCTTGTCTTGTCCTTTTGCCACTTGGAATACCAAAAGCAAGAAGATTACAAAAAAAACGCTCTTAGAAATCAAGATAGAATGCCAAATTCGTAACATACTTTGGAAATTAAATATATAAAATCACACACAAATAAGCATAATTCAATTATGCCCCCATCTAGACCTATCCACTTTTTCTTTATGGTCTGGTTTATAGCCTCCGAATCGATACGTTAGACCAATGTATATACCTCGTGTATCTGAATTGCTGTGCATATCAAAACGCTGCCCATTGTAAGAGACATTCACTTTGGGAGTCACTCTATTAAAGATGTCTGTATAACGCATTGTTAGGATAGCACGCTCTTTAGCAAACGTGTACTTCACTCCTGCGGTCAATCCTAATGAACTGCTCAGGTTATAGATCCCTTGGGTAGGATTAAGCACATAATGAGCCTCTACATCCATTGCAAGATGAGGAATGGCAGATAGAACAAAATTTGCATTGAAACCATTATAAGCAGTCAAAGCGATCCTGTTAAAAGCGATCTCATGAAAATGGTCATGTCTAGCATGAGTAGTGAAAATATTGAGCGTATAATTAAACCTTATATTTTTACTAATCGATATTGGTACTACTGACAAAATTCCTGTAGTCCGATTATAATTCCAGTTCTGAGTTTGTGCAATCATCTTTGGTTCTGTTTGAGCTTGATAAAGCTGCTGAATTGCATAATTAGGCTGATAGGTATGGTAAAATGAAAATACATATTTTTGGCACAGAATATAGGTAAGTCTGGCTGTATATTCATTGTACGGTTCCAATGCTGGATTACCTCTGCCTTCTATATAACCATCAATGGACGAAACATATGGTCTTTTCTCCCAATAAGAAGGATATATTTTATCCGATGAAAGCGAAAATTGCAAAATGTTTTTCGGATTAATTATGTATGTAGCATCAATTTTGGGAATAACAGCAAAGTCTCTTTTACTATAGAACTCACTCATTTCTCCCGTTAAAGACGCTGCGATATTAAATTGCTCAGAAAATCGCTTCCCTACCTTAAGATATCCCGACGTTATCCATTCTTTGAGGGTCTCTGAAATATTAGGTTTGTCTATATTATCGGATGAATAAAAGGATTGAAAATCTTTGTCTTCTGTATAGCTTGTGCTTAATCCGTAACCAATCTGCCAACCAGAAGAGAGTGTGTGCGTGTTGTCTACAAAAGCTTTATATGTTCTTATTTTTTGACCATAATCCGAGGTGAATACATTTTTCCCAAGAGGTGATAATATCCCGAAATCTTGTCTGCCACTATATGTGTAGGTAAGTAGCGACGCCCCAAGTTGCAACCCATTAGTATTCATATATTTTATAGACACACTATGCATGGCATCTTTTTCTGTCTTATGGTTGCTCCCTGTTGCATTTCCCTTAATATCTAATTGTTTTTCGATAAAGGGATTGTATTGCCCTGAGTAGATGGCAGTAATTTTTCCTGCTCCTATCTTATATCCTAGACCAATGAAGCTAAGATGAGAATGCTGCAATACTGTCTGTTTTGTTGTCTGCTCAATATTGAGAGTAGATTCCCCAAGGGAGTGATGAGATGAAAGACTATTTGTTAGTAATTTTTTGTTATAATCATAGCCATACATTAGAGACAAGGATAGTTTATCCTTTGAGTAATCTATATTCACACCTGCTTTCGCATAAGGATAATGATGGTGATGTAATGTCGTGTATATCTCTCCTTGCAAATGATTATTTTGTTCTACAGAATTCTTTGTATTAATGTTAATCACAGCTCCTTTAACGTGATATTGTGGAGGAGCTGTATAAAAAACTTCCACGGAGACAATTTGAGATGCAGACATAGTCTGAAGCAACTTGCTTAATTGTTCTTGAGAAATAGGAGGTATTTGTCCATTGATTGCAATACTGTATCTCGGACTTCCTATCAAGAGTAGATCTTTCCCTTGGGTCATTATGCCTGGCACTCTAGATAATATTGAATAAGCATCTTGGGCGGAGCTTTGTTCCAACAACATACTTGCACTGTATAACAATGCTCCATCTCGCCCCCTTACAATCGGACGTTGCCCTGTAATGACAATTTCTGGAAGCTCTCTCGTAATAGGTTTCATATATATACAACCGAATTCGGAGCTTTTGACTTTGGATATGTAATTTTCGTAATTAATATGATGGATATACAGAAGCAAGGAGTCAATATTATTTGGTATAGTAACTTGGAACTCTCCTCTTTCATTTGATACTGCAACAGCAACAGCAGTCGAATCCAATGTTCGAATGACAACAGATGCTGCATTAATAGGAGATTTATCTTTCACATTGAAAACTACTCCCTTAATATTCACATCTTGAGCGGAAATATTACATGCAAATCCCAAAGCTGTAATAAAGCACAACAATTGTCTTAAAAAAGACGTTGATTCTTGTTGGATTATTTTTTTCCCCATAAAATTCATTGGTTAAATATTGTCCTTAACGAGTCTTGCGAAATTGATTTTTTGCTCTTCTCAGCATTTATTGTACTCATCAATTTCAGCACGTCAACTAGCTTGGAGTCTTTGTTCTCGAGTAGATTCCCACCATTGAGATGTCTAGAGAAACTATAAAACTGAAAGATTGAACTAGGATTAGCCATATCTGAAGAAACATCATGAGCAATTGCTTGGTCATATTTCTGTGTTAGGTATAACTCAACATATTCTGCTGATTTGTTCTCAAGATGCTTGAGCTTTATATAGTCAAGACAGGCGTAATAGTATGAATACTCTGTGTTTTTACCTTTCAAGAAATAGCACAAATATTGATGAGATTTTTCAAACTCTTCCCTTTTGTATGCAGCCATTGATAAAAACAGATTGGGATCCAAATCTGCCAATTCTTTACTATTGTAGAATGGGAAGATGTCATTAAATGATCCAAATGCCCCTAAACGCATGCTTTCTACAACCCAAGAAGACATATCCTCTAAAAAATCATCAATAGAGTATCCTTCTGCACTAAAGAGTTTTTCATAATCTATCGGAAGTTTGGCTCGATGCCCCCCAATTACTCCTCGAAGTTCTATATTGCTTATCCCAGGAGCAACAATATTATAAGTAGGAAACCCTAAAAACGAATTATCTCTAATAAGTACACTTGATCCTAGACGTTCTACAAGATCAACAGAATGTCTAATATCCAAAGCATCATCCGTACCATAACAAGAGTTAAACCCACTGAAGTGATATGAACTTACTCCAGAGAAAATCTCTTTTGGCCACTGTCCGGTTCCATTTTTTACAATTTTCATGTACTCTTCGTGTTGCTTTCTAGTGTCATCATCAGACAAAGTATCATCAACATACAGAAATGGTACTGTAATTGAACCAACTCTAGATTGATAAAGTTCCGTGAAACAGCGTTCTAGTGCTGTCGTATAAACAAAATCCGCACCTAGCTTAAAGTTATAAGCGTTCCTTCGTTTATCGACAGTTAATAACCCTATTACTGGCAGCCCCAACCCAAGAGAGCAATCCTTAATAACAAAGTCATAACCTCTACTCTTTTTCAAAATTTGCATTCGATGAAATATTTCAGTCCCCTGAAAGTAGGAATCAGGAATAGTCGGTGGCGTCAGTCTTTCAAAGAATAATCTCTTTATTGCATAACGTTCAAAAATCTCACAAAGACCTTGAAGAATCGCCTCTTGGGGAGTATTCCCTGCACACATCCCATTGGAGCCATCCGAGATCAAGGCCAAATCAATAGGGAATAGGATCTCTTTCTGCTCCTTGGTTGAGTAAAAAGGCACCATTACAACCTGTTTCTTCCCAAGTATGGCTTGTAGTGTTTGATTTAAATCTTCTTCATCAGGAATGGAAAGCATTTGACGAATCGTTTGACCATATACTGTAATGACCTCTTCTAATGGAACCCATTTTTCATCACAAGAGTGCACAAATTCAGGGTACAAACCATTCTTGTTAATAAACACATCAAAGTTAGACGCTTGATTGCTTTTTAAGCGCGATCTTTCATAGAGAAACCGAAAAACGCTATGGGTTAAAAGCATATCATTTTGTAATCTCTCCAAGAATTCAGCATATCCGCTTGCTAAAGCATATAAGTATGACATACCCTTTCCGTTGGTCCCTATGTCCAAAGATTCAAGACTATGACTAATTATACTCAATCGACACGAATTCATTCCATCATTCTTGAATGAAGTTTCCTTGAGAAATACTCCTTTGTTATGAAGGATATTTCTGATTGTGTTGATGGTATTCTCTGGGCTTTGTTGTTTATACTTCTTACTCATCGGCTTATTCGTTTTAGCTTAGTTTGAAAAAATCTGGATTTAGACGTTTATCTGTCAGGAGATTCATTAGCTTTGGGATCAAAATCTGGGAGAATTTACAAAGGCTATGAGGATGATCTACATCCTTATACCTGTAAAAAGAATCTGATGCGCACTTGTTTATACACAACTGTCGAATGGGGCAGTCTCGACAAATACTAATCATATTAATCACTCTCTTCCCTAAAATAGTAATAGGACTCAATGATGCGACCTTGAAATCATCATATATACTTCCCATATAGAACTCTTTATGTCCAACAAGGCAATCACAAGCATAAACATCCCCCTTGATGTCAATCGCTATTGTTTGAGTCCCAGCTCCACAAGGAGTACAATAGCATATACTTTGCTCTTGATGAAGGAGACTTCTTATAAGGGTCGTTGTACTTCGTTCCGAAACAAAATCCTTGTAATCTCTCATGGAGTTTATATCATTTATTCGACACGCTATATCCTCATATGCAGAAGCTAATTGTCTGTAATCTATTTCTTTAATCTCAGAGTGAGCACTTTCAGATTGCAATAAAAAGTTAAATGCAAAATTTTTCACACCAAGTTCAATTAACGCATCAAATGTTTGTACGATGTACGGAGTGTTCTGAGGTGTTATTACGCTTAAAACGCCAAAATCATTTTGAACTAATAGAAGAATTTTAATCCCCTCTATTACAGCATTGACCGTAGATGCTCCTGACTTAAAAATCCTGTTTTTATTTGAAATTGAAGATGTTCCATCAAGACTGAGACCAATTGACACGTTATTATCTTTGAAAAAGCATGCAATTTCTACAGTTAGCATAGTGCCATTCGTTTGTACCGATATTCTTATACTACTCGAAATTCCTCTAACTCTTTCTATGATCCATTTTAATCTATGGTATATCATTAATGGTTCTCCGCCATGAAAGACAATGGTGAGATAACGAGTAGACTGCAAATTGCGATATACAGTATCAATATAACACACTATATCCTCGTCAGAAAATAGTGCATTTCTGTTTTCTTCCGAATGAGCATAGCAATAAGAGCACACCAAATTGCACTTTTCTGTCATGTTAACTACAATTATAAGCTGTTCTTTCTCTATACACTTACATGTATCAACAGTATTGTTGCTATAACGAGAAAGCCCATCAATGCAAAGTAAGCCAGAATGAAATAAATCCCTGATAACAGATACCTTGTTTGGAAATGTCTGCATAAACTCATCTATATATATTGGTTTACTTAACAACAATCTCACAATTGGGATATCTTCCTCATTAACTCTAGCCCAGCATCCTTTTTCCGCATCAATAACGATATCGAATTTGTCTACTGATTTGTCTAAGTCTAAGATTCTAACGCTTTTACCTAGAGATATTTCATATTTGTTTGTAGATGACATAAAAACTATTATGCTATTCAGACAGGGAGAGTTGTCATAGCCAGAAAACTCTCCCTGAAAAAAATTAGAAGGACAATACCCACTTGGCCAAGGTTATGGTATGATCATCGGTAATGGTTCCGTCAGAGACAGAATCTACTATGGAAGTTGATTGACCTCCTTTAACCTCAATGAACTTCTCTGTTTCCATTGCATCCCACAGAGCTTCAGCATCATTATTTGCAACAAATCTCTTTTTCATAACAAAACATTCTTGTTAGATAAATTCTACTCGTATCGCTTTTCGATTCCGCGTCCTTTATTTCATACAGTTTTCCGAATTATTCGGTAGGAATTTGCCGCATTGCAGTTGGCTGCAACTTCCAAGCACTGCGACTTGTGTTTTTGATTTTCTGAATGCAATTCTTCCTTTTAACGCATATAACTCATTCTCTTTTGTTTTTCATGACTTCCTTGCAAGGGACTCCATAAATACAACGCCTGATTGTCAAATTGACAGAAGCACTGTTCCATAAGAGAATCTACCGCTCTCGGGTACAAGAAGAAGTATCTTCTGTCCTTTCTTGATCGCGTTTATTCTTATGAATTCCTCCAATGCTACGTAGATGGCTGCCGAACCAATATTCCCAACGGAAGTTAGGTTGGTAAACCATTTCTCTTTCGTCAGAGCAAGACCACGAGCGGTAATTTCATCATTCAACTTCTCATAGAAGAACATAGAGGAGACATGAGGAATTACATAGTCTATTTCCCCTGGTTTTACATTGTGCTTGGCAAAAACAGATTCAATGTGATCAACCCAGTATTTGATGATATGTTTTTTGAGCTGCCTAATATCTTGTTTTCCTACAAGCACACCGCGTTCTTTTATCTCTTCGGGAGTATATTCTTTCCAACTTTTTAAGCGTCCATCTTCCTGAAGTTCTGATGCCATGAACATACATGTGGAAAGTTCATTGGCATATGAAGTCATTTCTATCCACTCTATCTTTAATGGATTATCTCCTTCCGGGTGATCTTGAACCAAAACTGCACCAGCTCCATCCGAGAGCATAAACCTCATAAAATCCTTTTCAAAAGCCATATACGGATCCTTTTCCGGATTACCATGCGTTGCTTCATATTCTGGGTCATAAAATTTTGAAACCAATGCCGGAGAGGTTAATTCGGACGCCACACAAACAGCTTTTTCATGTAGCCCCGCAAGAATATTGCTGTAACAAATCTTCAGAGCCTGCAAAGAAGTCAAGCATACTCCTGCTGATGAAAATATCTCCATGGGGTAATTTCCAAGTTCACCATGAACCATAGACGCATGTGACGGGAGCAATTGGTCAGGGGTGCTTGTTCCACACGAAAGGAGGGTCACATCGTCATCTATCTTTCCGCTTGCAAATAGCTCACAAATAGCCTCTTTCGCCAATCTCGCATTAGAATGGGTTATCTTATGATTCTTGTCAAGCCCGTAATAGCGTCCTTTGATGCCATTTTGTCTCAGGACGATAGACCTCACCCTCGATGGTTTTCCACCAATCATACCGATATAGTCCTCCATCTCCTCGTTTGAGACCACTGTATTGGGCAGAAATGCCGAAACAGCATTGATGTACACATCCTTCATCTTCTTCATCGCTCAATGTTTTTTATTTTATAACGCCTTTATATACAAAATTCCAAAGTTTTTGAAGATCGTCGATTGACAAGCGATTTACCAAAGCCCCTTTATATGACAATCCCAAATATATGTTTCGAAAGGTGTCAATAAGTTGGGAGTCTTCAACATCATCTCGAATTTCTCCACTTTTCTTGGATTGCATAATAGCCTCACTCCACTTTGCAAGCTCCTGTTTTTCAAACACCTGAAATTTTTCACCCCAATAAGCATAGTGATTCTTGAGGTATAAGATAAAGCTCATAAAACTGGCTGAATTAACAGCATCACCGAATGATGCAGAAAAATATTGCATTCGTTTTTCAACCTTTTCAATATATTTATGAAGAAAAGTTTTCAAAGGCGTCAATGAGTCTATATCCTCGTTCAACGGTTCGTTTTGTTTGAGGAAATCAAACACAAACCGGTCTGCTACTTGGTTGAATATATCTTCTTTCCCTTTGAAATGATGAAACATTCCTCCTCGTGAAATGCCAGTGGCTTCGACTAAGTCCGAAAAACTGACTGCGTCAAACCCTTTAGAGAGGAACAGCTTAAATGCCTCTTTCAATATTGCTTCTTTATTACTTGGTCGTGCCATTGTTTTTTTGTCGTTAGATAAAAAACAGAACGTCCGTTCTCTTATTTTGGTCCAATAATATGAAAAAGATTTGAACCTCGCAAATTTTTTGCGATATTTTTAATTTTTTTTAGTTAAAACGTATGGATTCAATTCATCTATTATAATAACGCCATTACACAACGTGAATTTAACATTAAATTGTATAATTAATCCACAGTTCTTGTTGTAAGAAATTGTAAAACAATTAGATAAACCACACTTTCACTCTTGTATATTCAAATTATTATTTATACATTTGTACAAGTAATACAATGGATATGGCAAGACTCACAAAAGCGGACAGCGTCTGGACTCCAGAGGGGAATGCGTGGTTCATGGCGGGATACAAGGATCAGATGGTGTCGTACTGTGTGGGATACAAAAATGGGAAGCGACAGGATTTCATCAAGGTCATAAGGCCTAAATGATGATGACGTTGAGATTGTCAGCCATCCTTCGTCCGAGTGAAACCTACACCAGCCACTGCGTCTTCGCCTTCAGTGTGAGATAAATATAGGTTGCCGGTCAACCGAGAGGTGTCATGGTCCTCTTGGTTGACTAGCTTATAGTTTCCGGATGACGTTGAGGCCGTCGCGGAGAGGGAGGAGAACGGACTCTACACGGGGGTCGTTGACTATGAGGTCATTGAAGGCGATGATGCCTTGGGTCTGCTTGTCTTGCGGGACGGGATCCTGCCAGAGTTTGCCGTCCCAGAGGACATCGTCGGCCAGGATCAGGCCGCCTGGCCTCACAAGATCGAAGGCCAGATTGTAGTAGGTGACATATTCACGTTTGTTGGCATCCATGTAGACAATGTCGTAGGGGCCTTCCAGTGTGGAAAGGGTCTCGCGGGCGTCGCCGATGTGCAGGGTGATCTTGTCCGCCACCCCGGCCCTTGACCAGCCTTCGCGCATCAGATCCTCAAGCTCGTCGTTGATCTCAAGGGTGTCGATGTGGCCGTCCTCCGGAAGTCCGTAGGCCATGCAGGTGGCGGAATAGCCGGTGAACGCGCCGATCTCAAGGATGCGTTTCGCCTTCGAGATCTCCACCAGCATTGTCAGCAGGCGACCCTGGACCGCCCCCGACAGCATCCGAGGGTAGTTCGTGTGGATGTTGGTCTGTTTCTCGATCCAGTCCAGGGCCTCGCTCTGGCGTGAGGAATGTTCTCTAAGATATTTGTCTGCCGGAGACTCCATATTCATAAGATTTGTGGCCGCACCTTGCCTACAGGAAAATCAGGGAAGAGGTGCTTTCAGGGTTGAATATTCTCAAAGCTGCGTTCCTTATGCCTTCGGAGGTCACCGCCTCGATCGCCTCAATGTTCTGCCTGTCCGTGAATATGGTTCCCAACGACACGAGGCTTTTCCCCATCGAGAGGCACTGGGACTCACCGTTGTCGGAGCTGATGGCGAGCTGGCCGAGGAACTGCTTTTTCGCGGCCTTCAGCTTGACGGAGGAATATTCCTCGTCCTGCATCTTCCGGATAACCTTCCAGATCGCATCCAGACATTTTTCCAAGTTGCCTCGCTCGCACCCGAGACTGATTGTCATTATGCCTGATTCTGTGTACTGTGAATATGACGACTCGACACCGTAAACCCATCCGTTTTTCTCCCGTAATAGGCTGTTCAGCAGGGAATTGGATGCCGGCCCGCCGATGATGTTGCTCATCAGAATGGCCGCGAAACGCTCCTCTGTGTTGTCAAGCGAAGGAGCGAAGTTCCCGATGACGGCGTTGACCTCATGGTTCCTTTTCTCTACCTGCTTGTTGAAGGCGGGCTTGACCGGAATCGGGGTGACAATGCGTTCGCCACCAGTCGCGTGTTCATTTTTGAACACCTTGCCTACCAGCTTGAGCACGCTCTCCTCTAACTTTTTCTCGTCAATGTCGGCCACTATCGCAAGAGCCATATTCATTGGCACGAAATGCTCTTTTGTGAATTGCCTAAGCTCCTTGCTTGTGATCTTTTTCACACTGGCAGCCGTTCCGAGAATCGAACGCCCGAGAGGATGCCCTGCGAACAAGGCCTCCTCGAACTTGTCATAGACATCATCTGCGGGGGAGTCTTTGTAGGAGTTGATCTCGTCGATCACCACACCTTTTTCGACGGCTATCTCTTCTTCCGGGAATGTAGGGCAGGTCGCCAGCTCAAGTAGCAGGGACGCGGCCTTGCCGAGATCCTCCTTGAGAACCGTGGAATGGATCACAATCTCTTCTTTGGTGGTGAACGCGTTCAATTCGCCGCCGAGTCTGTCAAGGTAGCCGCTTATGACTTTGGCACTTTTGCGCTCGGTTCCCTTGAACAGGGTATGTTCGGTGAAATGGGCGATCCCGCTGTGGAAATCTCCCTCGTCCCTTGTTCCGCATTTGATTGTCAGTGAGCAGTATCCCACTGCGTTGCCGCTTCTTTTGACCGCATACCTCAATCCGCAGCCAACCGTCCCTACGATCATTATTTCCTTAGAAGTTTGATTGCCTTGATGTCGCCAGGGAGGAATCCCTTGCCGTTTCTGGCCGTGATCTTGTGCTTTTTGAAATAGTAAAGCTCGTGGTTGTCTGATCCGATGAGCATCTTGTAGCAGATGGATCCGTTCACGGGTTCTGATGGAGCCACGACATAGCTTACGACAGTGTTGAACGTGCCTTCTGTAAAGATCTCGTCCACCTCATCCTCATTTTCCTTGATAAGGATGTCCTCGTCGAGCGAACGCTTGGTCTGCTCGTCAACCTGAGGGGCGAAATCCTCGGACCAGAAGAAGATTCTTTTGATTCTAAGTTTCTTGGAGTCTTTTGCTCCGAGGCTTGAATATGCCTTCATCTCCGTGTCTGTGAGGCTGATGGTGTGATCTTGGATGATTTTCAGAAAAGCCGGGAGCAGCACGAACTCGCGTCCGGACGGATCTTCGGTCGGGCGCAGAGGGAAGTTCACGACCTCGAACATGTCGCTGATGGATTTTTCCGCTCCTTCTCCTCCTTTGACAAGGGTGAGCAGGTCGATGCCAGGTTCGGATTCCCTGCGGAACTGGCCTTTGACGACCATCAGGAAATAAAAATTGTCGTTTGTCTTGATGCCTTGGAACTCCTCGTTGGTGCAGAACTCGTAAGGGGAGACGGTCCATGTGGAGGCGACACTCTCTTTCAGAGCCTCGTCAAGGAATTCGTCACCTGTCAGGACGACCTTTGTGGTCTTGGAGGTGAAATCCTTGAGTTTTTCCCTCCTTGTGGTGATTTGTGCCTGACCAAAAGCGTCAGTGGCCAAAAGCAGCCCGGCGATGGCACAGGCCAGTATTTGAAAGAATCTTTTCATGTTCAGTATTTGTTTGTCATTCAAAAATGCTTGTCCGGGAATATTCATGCGGTCCCGGACGTGTAAACCGTTTGCGCCGACAAAAAACTCCATACTTCATGCCGTGCGGCACAAATGTACAAAATATTGCGTAAATTTGCCTTACAAAACTTGGTGCGGACAACCACTCCCTAAGATTTGAACGTTGTTATGTCTGAATACATCGTATCGGCAAGAAAATACCGTCCTGATTCATTTGAGTCCCTCATCGGTCAGGATAACATCGCCCAGACCCTGAAGAATTCCATAATCAGGGGGAAACTGGCGCATGCCTATCTGTTCTGTGGCCCGCGTGGAGTGGGGAAGACGACCACGGCGAGAATATTCGCGAAGGCCATCAACTGCTCCAATCCTTCGCCGGACATGGAGCCTTGCGGCGAGTGTGAGTATAGAAGAGCCTTTGGTAACTATTGAATATAATAGTCAAGGACAACCTTATCTTAGCGTTCAGTCCCAAGACAATGACACTATCATCGAAGATGTCATTATCAACCGCGGTAATTGTGAGACTGATGAGTATGAGTATAAGTTCGCTTGGGGTACATATACATACATTTCTCAAAGTGCTTACGATGGGCTTGATAATGAAGAAAAGGGTAGGTGGACAGCTATTTATCCTAAAAAACTGCCTTATGGCGAAAAATTTGGGGTAGGAAGTTCGTGCAACGCAAACTCAATCATCGAAGTCGAACTTGTCGTCAATGGTGGCGGACGATTGACTTATAATTTTAAATAAAAACACAAATATCATCAAGGTAAATTTACCTTGATGATGCAATACAAACAGAAAGGACAAAAAACGATGACAAAGAAAGAAAGCCAAAATTCAAACAAAAAAGGACAAACAATGCCACTCAACACACCAAGCCAAGAGGATATGAAAAGGGTATTTGCTCTATGGGACAAGCAAAGTGCGCTAGCAAATTATGATATAGAAAGCAAAGCGTTGGAGCTACTCTTTACACAATATCCGCACAATACAAATTTAAGCGAGGTGGCGTTGAAAGTGGCTTGCCTTGACAGCTTTTACAGCACAAACGCGACAATGTATGCCAAAGTGCCTGACATCGCTCAAAAAATCACCAGCATTAAGGACTTTGACAAGAGGGTGCAAAGGTGGGACGAAAAGCTTGTGAAAGAGCTAGCGGACTTTGACAAAGCTAAACTCTACTCTTTTGCGAGCAAATACTGCACGCTGCATAATGTCATCGTGTATAAAAGAGATGATTTTGTCATCTTTGACAGCATAGTGCGCGAAAAACTGAAAGAATTTAAAAAGAAATTTGGCAAAACGCAAAAATATACATTTACAAACTTTACGGACAAAGACTTTGCCCTACAAAACTACGGCAAATACAAACAAATTTTAGAAAATTTCAAAGAGGACTTTAAACTCAACTGCTCGTTGCGCGAACTTGACTGGTATCTTTGGAAACTTGGCAAAGTGGGACAAGCCTAATCTATCGCCCTTACGAGCGTAGCGCGAAAGCGCAAGTGTAAAAATTCATTTGCCACAATGCAAAAACAACCCAAAAGACAAACACAATGACTCCCATTCCTCTTAAACTTTCAAAGCTTTTTTGACTCAAATTTCAGCTCAAAACTCTTAATTTTAGGCATTTTGTTTTTGATTTTTGGTTATAATTTTGTAAAGAAAAATATAAAATCTAATTGACTGAAAAAAAATTTCACTTAATTTATTTTTAAGATAAAATTTTATGCTATAATTTCTTTCATTAAAAAACAAAGGGGTTCAAATGTCGTCTTTTCAAAAGCCAAGCAGCTTGACACAAGGCAGGGTAAATTTAAAGCAAAATGCGAGAAATTCAGCCAAAAATGCTAAATTCTTTACGCAAGGTGAGTTAAATTCGGCTCAAAACGCTGAATTTTCGCCTAAAAACAAAGCAAATTCAGCCAAACAAGTTGAATTTTCACACCAAAATCATCAAAATTTAAGCAAAAATGCTCAATTTCAAAGTCCAAATTTCGCCCACGAAAATACCAAAAATTACGCCCACGAAAATGCTCAATTTAACGAAACGAATTCACTACTCAACCCACAAGCAAATGAGCCAAACACAGCGGATTTTCCGCTTTATGAAAGTAGGTTTGAACACGATGCTTGCGGTATTGCTGCGGTGGCAAACATAAAAGGCGTGCCGTCTCACAAGGTCATCAAAGACGCTCTTGACATTTTAATCCAGCTAGAACACCGCGGCGGTGCGGGAAGTGAGGAAAATTCAGGCGATGGAGCGGGCATACTCTTGCAAATCCCGCACGATTTTTTCGCCACGCAAGAACTAGGCTTTAAGCTGCCACAAAAAGGCGATTACGGCGTGGCTTTTATGTTTTTGTCCCCAAACGCCGATGCCAAAGAGCTTTCTAAAAGGCTCTTTTTGCAAGGGCTTAAAGAAAAGGGGCTTGAATTTTTAGGCTTTCGTCAAGTGCCTGTAAATCCCAGCGACATAGGCGCGACAGCCTACAAGGCTATGCCTTATTTTTTGCAAGCCTTTGTGAAACGCCCAAAAAACGCCACTCGTGGCATAGAATTTGAACGCTTGCTTTATGCTACGCGCCGCCACATAGAAAAAATGGCTTTAAATGTGCCAAAATTCTATGTTTGTAGCTTTTCATCGCGCACCATTGTGTATAAGGGTATGCTTTTATCCACTCAGCTGAGCGATTTTTACTTGGATTTTAAGGACATAAATTTAAAATCAGCCATCGCGCTCGTGCATTCTCGTTTCAGCACAAACACCTTTCCAAGCTGGGAGAGAGCGCACCCAAATCGCTTTATGGTGCATAATGGCGAGATAAACACCATTCAAGGCAACATAGGCAACATTCGCGCGCGGGAGGGGCTTTTTGAGAGTGAGTATTTTAGCGACATAAAAGAGCTTTTTCCTATCATCGCAAAAGAAAGTAGCGATTCTGCTATGTTTGACAACGCGTTGGAGTTTTTAGCGATGAACGGGCGAAGCCTAGAAGAAGCCTTTATGATGATGATACCAGAGCCTTGGCACAAAAACAAAAATATGCCGCCCAAAAAACGCGCCTTTTATGAGTATCTTTCTACCTTAATGGAGCCTTGGGATGGACCTGCGGCTATCGTTTTTACTGACGGGGTGATAATGGGCGCAAGCCTTGATAGAAACGGCTTTCGTCCGTCTCGCTACTATCTTACAAAAGATGATTTTCTTATCCTTTCAAGCGAAACGGGCGCGCTTAAAATTGACGAAAAAAACATTAAAGCAAAGCGGCGTTTGGAGCCGGGCAAACTCTTGCTAGTAGATACTTCACGCGGCAAGCTCATACAAGATAGCGAGCTTAAAGAGTATTATGCGAGCGCAAAGCCCTATGAAAAGTGGATTGAAAATTTAGTCCGCATTGAGAATTTGCCCCTAAAAAGCTACACGCATAAATTTTTGCAAAAAGATGAGATAACAAGGCTGCAAAAGGCGTTTAATTGGAGTTATGATGAGCTTAAACTTGGCATTGAGGCTATGGCAAAAACGGGCAAGGAAAGCCTAGCCGCAATGGGCGTTGATACACCCCTTGCCGTGCTTTCTGATAAGTGCGAGCCGCTTTTTAATTATTTTAAGCAACTTTTCGCACAGGTAACTAACCCGCCTTTGGACGCGATTAGAGAAGAAATCGTTACTTCTACGCGCACTTATTTGGGGCGTGAGGGCAATTTGCTCAAACCAAACGAATTTAACTGCAAGCGCGTGCGCCTTTCTTTGCCCATCATTTCAAATGAAGAGCTTTTTAAAATCAAGCATTTAAAGGACAAGGATTTTCAAGTGGCTGAATTCTCACTGCTTTTTGAGTATGAGAAAAAGAGCCTTGAAACCGCCCTTGATGAGCTTTTTGAAAGCGTGGAAAAAGAAATTCACAAAGGCGCTTGCATTATCATCTTAAACGATAGGGGCATAAGCGAAAAACGCACTTATATCCCGTCCTTGCTTGCTGTATCAGGGCTTCACAGCTATTTGGTGAAAAAATCCCTGCGAACTCACGCAAGTATCATCATAGAAAGCGGCGAACCGCGTGAGATTCATCATTTTGCTTGCTTGCTTGGCTTTGGCGCAACGGCGATAAATCCTTATTTGGTTTATGAGAGCATTTGGCAAATGGTGCAAAAAAAGGACTTGAATTTAAGCTATGATGAGGGCGTGGCAAATTTCATCAAGGCTGCAAGTGCTGGCATAGTAAAAATTTCGTCCAAAATGGGCGTTTCTACCCTGCAAAGTTACCGCGGTTCAAAGCTCTTTGAGTGCGTGGGGCTTAGCTCAAAGCTTTTGGATAAATACTTCACAGCCCTTAGCTCAAAGGTTTCAGGCATTGACATTGAGGATATTTTTGCCGAACTCGTACAAATTCACAAAAACGCCTTTGATGACACCAACAGCGCGCTTGATAGCAAGGGCATTCACGGCTTTCGCTCGGGCAAGGAAGAGCATTTAATCGACCCGCTTGTGATTTTTCACTTACAACAAGCCTGTCGCAACAAGGACTATGCTGAATTTAAAAAGTATAGCGCGCTTGTTGATAGCAAATGCGTGAATTTACGCGATTTAATGGACTTTGACACCAGCGAAGCCATTAGCATAGAGCAAGTTGAAAGCGCACAAAGCATAGTAAAACGCTTTAAAACAGGGGCGATGAGCTATGGTTCTATCTCCAAAGAAGCCCACGAGTGCCTAGCCATAGCGATGAACCGCTTAGGCGCAAAGAGCAACTGCGGCGAGGGCGGCGAAAATGAAGAAAGATTTTTCAAAGACTCAAAGGGACTTGACAAAAATTCAGCCATCAAGCAAGTAGCAAGCGGACGCTTTGGCGTAAGCATAAACTATCTCATCAACGCAAAAGAATTGCAAATCAAAGTAGCCCAGGGCGCAAAGCCGGGCGAGGGCGGACAGCTACCGGGCTTTAAGGTGTATCCTTGGATAGCTCGCGCAAGGCACTCCACAGCGGGCGTTGCGCTCATTTCGCCCCCACCGCACCACGACATTTACTCGATAGAGGATTTAGCCCAACTCATTTATGATTTGAAAAACGCGAACAACAAGGCGCGAATTTCAGTGAAACTCGTAAGCGAATCAGGCGTTGGCACGGTCGCTGCTGGGGTTGCAAAGGCTGGGGCAAATTGCATTTTAGTAAGTGGCTATGATGGCGGCACAGGCGCAAGCCCACGCACAAGCATAGCTAATGCTGGTATGCCTTGGGAGTTAGGGCTAGCTGAAACGCACCAAACGCTGATTTTAAACAAACTGCGCGACAGGGTTCGCCTTGAAACTGACGGCAAGTTGATGAGCGGGCGGGATTTAGCCATAGCCGCGCTTTTAGGGGCTGAGGAATTTGGCTTTGCTACCGCCCCTTTAATCGTCATCGGTTGCACGATGATGAGGGTTTGCCACCTTAACACCTGCCCCTTTGGCATAGCCACGCAAGATGGCGAACTTCGCGGGCGTTTCACAGGAAAGCCTGAATTTGTGGAAAATTTTATGCTTTTTGTTGCTGAGGAACTGCGCGAATATATGGCAAAGCTGGGTTTTAAAAGTGTCGATGAGATGATAGGGCGCGTTGATAAGCTCAAACAAAAGGCGAATTTACAAGGCAAGGCGGCAAAGGTGAATTTGGATAAGATTTTAAAATCCTTGCCCACTTACAACCAAACCGCCGTGCATTTTAAGGATTATGCGGAGAGCAAGTTGGAAAAAACGCTTGATTACCGCGTGCTTTTGCCACTTTGCAAGGAAGCTATGCAAAAGGGGCGCAAAATCAAACTCGCCCTTGAAGTAGGCAACTCATCACGCACCTTTGCGACTATGCTTTCATCTGAGCTTACTCGAATTTATGGCGCAAAGGGACTTAAAGAAGACAGCATACAAATCACCGCCATAGGAAGTGCGGGAAATAGCTTTGGGGCGTTTTTAAACTATGGCATAAGGCTTGAAATCGTGGGTGATAGCAATGATTATCTTGGCAAGGGTTTAAGCGGGGGCAAAATCATCGCAAGACTCCCCGAAAATAGCGACATAATCGCTGAGGAAAACATCATCGCTGGCAACGCTTGTTTGTATGGGGCAACGGCTGGGGCTGTTTATTTGGACGGCATCGCTGGGGAACGATTTTGCGTGAGAAATTCAGGCGCAAAAGCCTTAGTGCTAGGCACAGGGGTGCACGGGTGTGAGTATATGACGGGTGGGCTTGTCGTGGTGCTTGGCGACATAGGCGCAAATTTCGCCGCTGGAATGAGCGGTGGCGTGGCTTTTGTGTATGGCACACACAACAAAGCACGAGTAAATACGGAGTTTGTGGATATAAAAGAGTTAAGCAAAGCTGATGAAAGCGAGCTTAAAACGCTCATAAACGAGCATATCGCGCTTACAGGCTCAAAACGAGCAAGGGACATACTTGAAAATTTCGACAAAAAGGACTTTTTCAAGGTAATGCCAAGGGATTATGCGAAAATGCTTGACGAGCTTAAACGATGCAAGGACGAAAAGGACCCCGAACTTGCGGCGTTTTTGAAAATCACAAAATGAGCTAAAATTTAGGAATTTTAGCTAGAATTTAAGGCAAAGGAGCAAAGATGACTTTTTTAGAGTTAGCCCAAGAGGTGTTAAAGCAAGCAAAATATCCGCTTGATTACAAGCAAATGTGGGAAAGTGCTAAAAATTTAGGACTTGACAAAAAAGTTGGCAGTGAAGGCAAAACGCCCGAAATGTCTATGCAAGCTCAAATTTATGTCAATATGAGAGATAAAAGCGATTCTAAATTTTGCATTGTCAGCAAACGCCCAACAAAATTTTGGCTCAAAGAGCGTAAAAACGAACTCATCGGCAAGGAAAGCGAGTTAGAGCAAAAAATCCAAGAAAGCCAAGAAAAAGAGATTAAAAGCAAAGAAAAAGGCTTTTGCGAGGGCGATTTGCACCCTTTGCTTGTGAATTTCGTGGCAAATGATGAAAGATTTAATCTTTACTGCAAAACTATCAACGCTAGCAAGAGCAAAAACACCAACAAAGGCTTAAATGAGTGGATACACCCTGACATTGTGGGTATTCATTTTCCTTTTGAGGATTTTGACAAAAACACCCTTGATTTGCTCCAAAATTTAAGCAATCCAAACTATAAAATTTACTCTTTTGAGCTAAAAAAATTCATCAACAACGCTAATCTCAAAGAGTGCTATTTTCAAGCTGTTTCAAATTCAAGCTGGGCGAATGAGGGGTATTTGGTAGCTTACGAGATAAAAGATGATGATGAGGTGCAAAACGAGCTAGCAAGGCTTAATGCGAGCTTTGGCATAGGCGTGATAGAGCTTAAAAGTGATGAGATTAAATTTGAGGCTAAAAGCAAGGAGCTAGACATTGACACGCTTGATATGCTTATAAGAAAAAATAAGGATTTTAAAGAATTTATCACAAATGTCAATAAAGACATACAAACAAACGACCCAGAGAGGATAGCCAAAGCCAAATATGACAAGATTTTGGGCGATGAGCTAGAAAAATACCTTAAATCAAAAAATATCAACAAAGAGGAGTAAAAATGGGTAACCCGAGAGGATTTTTGGATTTTAAACGCGAAAATTTAGCCAAAAGAGCGCCAAAGGAGCGCATAAAGGACTACAAGGAGTTTGTGAGCTTGCCAAGCGAGCAAAGCGTGCAAATTCAAGCAAGCCGTTGTATGAACTGCGGTGTGCCGTTTTGTCAAGTGGGCATCATTAGCGCTGGCAAAGAAATCGGCTGTCCGCTCAAAAACCTAATCCCTGAATTCAATGACGCCCTATACAAAGGCAGCTGGCAAGAAGCCTATGAGCGCTTATCTTTAACAAACCCTTTCCCTGAATTTACAGGGCGAGTTTGCCCAGCACCTTGCGAAGATAGCTGTGTTTGCGCCATAAATTCAGGAAGTGTCAGCATAAAGGCAAATGAATTTGCCATCATCGAAAACGCCTTTAAATCGGGCTTTGTTAAGGGCGAAAAGGCGAAAAAGCAAAACGGCAAAAAAGTGGCTATCGTAGGCAGCGGACCAGCCGCGCTTGCTTGCGCTTGGGCTTTGAATTTGCGCGGATTTAAGGTGAGCGTGTTTGAGCGCGATGAGCGAGTGGGTGGGCTTTTGATGTTTGGCATACCTGATATGAAGCTTGAAAAAAGCGTGATTGAACGGCGTGTGAAACTTTTAGCGCAAAGCGGAGTGGAATTTAAGACAAATCAAAACATTGACAGCAAAGCAAAGGCGGACAAACTCATCAAAGAATTTGACGCTGTGGTGCTTGCTGTGGGCGCGAGCAAGCCCATAGACTTAAAGCTCAAAGGGCGAGATAACCAAAATATAATGTTTGCGGTGGATTTTTTAAGGGCAAACACAAGGCATTTGCTTGAAAAAGGCAAGGGCGGCGAGCTGGCAAAGGGCAAAAATGTCCTTGTCATCGGCAGCGGAGACACGAGTGTGGATTGCGTGGCGGTGGCTATCAGGCAGGGCGCAAAGAGTATAACGCGCTTTGAGCGAAGCCCCAAACGCCCTTTAAATCGGGCGGAAAACAACCCTTGGCCTTTAAAAGCTGACATTTTTAGCACGGACTATGGGCTTGAAGAAGCCATTTATGCGTATGGCAAGGACATAAGGCAGTATCAAAAGCTCACAAAAGGCTTTGTGGAGCAAAATGGCAAGCTTGTAGGCGTCATCGCTAGCGACTTAAAGCGAGAATTTAAGGACGGAAAGCCCATAAATGTGGAGATTAAAGGCAGTGAGAAAGAGTATAAAGCGGACTTGGTGCTTTTAGCGATGGGCTTTGAGGGCTGTGAAAACGAAGTGGGGGCGAATTTTGGCGTGGAATTTGACGAAAAACACAACATTTTAACGAAAAATTATCTTGCAAAACGCTCTTTGACAAAGGCTTGTGCGGGCAAATCATCTTGCAAGGGCGAAGTTGCTTTATCTTGCAAGGGCGAAAATTCATCTTATAAAGGCTTGGGGGCGCAAATTTATGCTTGTGGAGACGCAAGAATGGGACAAAGCCTTGTCGTGTGGGCGATAAAAGACGGCATAGAGTGTGCAAAGGCTTTGGCAAAAGATTTGCTTGAAAGCTAGTTACACGCAAAGAGTTATGAGGATAAATCCTTACGCTCATCGACAAAGTATCCACACTCACCTTTCTAGTGGATACTTTGCAATTTCTACCTCAAATTTGCGTTTTATTTGCTATAATAGCAAAAAATTTTTAAAGTAAAGTGTATGCAAAAGCCAAATATACAAGAGTTAAGCAATTTCATCATCGAGTATATCTCCACTATGGTGAGTATCGGCACATATAGTTCGCGGGTTAATCGCTGTGCTGAGCGTATTGCGCAGAGTTTTGGCTATAAATTAACTCTCAATTTCTCGTTTAATCACACGCTGATAAACATAGTAGATCCCGATGATTACGCCGTTTCGCGCACCTATCTTGTCAATAACAAATACACGCTTGTGGATTTTAAACTTATCTCAAATTTAAGTGCGCTCAGCTGGGCGATATATGATCACATACACGATTTACGCGTGGCAAGAAGGTGTTTTACTAAGCTTGTGGCGAAAGAAAAACATCCATTTTACTTTTATATCTTGCTTCAAAGTATGGCAAATGCAAGCTTTTCAAAGCTTTTTGGTGGCGACTTTGGCACTGTGCTTATCGTGCTTTTGGCTGGACTTATCGGCACGAGCCTCAAAACCTTACTTACACGCTATGTCAAACTTGACATTCGCATTCAGTATATCATCTGTGCCTTTGTCTCATCGTATATCGCGCTCATTGGTGTGAATTTAGAATTCACGCAAACAGCCGAAGTGGCACTTGGTTCGAGCATTTTATATTTAACTCCGGGCGTTTTCTTTATAAATTCGGTTATCGATATACTTAAAAACTACATACAAATGGGACTTAGCCGCATTATCAGCGTTGTGGTGCTTATAAGTTGCGTTGCCATAGGCGTTTATATCACTTTGAGTTTGGGCGATTTTAGGTTGTTAAAATGATAGAGTTGATTTTATGGGATATGTTTTTTGCGGCACTTGTGAGCTTTGGTTTTGCCTATGCGTCAAATCCACCGACTCAAATTTTGTTTTTATCGGCTTTTGTCGCGGCTATTGGGCACGGCTTTCGTTTCACTTTGCTTGAATTTTTTCATATCCAAAACCTTGCCATAGCGACTTTTTTAGCCGCTTTTGTAGTAGGCTGTTTAGGAATGGTTTTAGCAAAAGTATCAAAAACGCCCGCGGAAATCATCGCTTTTCCCGCTTTGTTGCCGATGATACCGGGCATTTACGCGTATAGGGCGATTTTGTATCTTTTTAACTTCATCAATGCCGATGCTGTTGAGGCAAAAACGCGTTATTTGGTTGAATTTTTTGATTATTTTTTTACCACACTTTCTGTTACTTTGGCTTTGGCTGTTGGCGTTTCGGTAACCTTGCTGATTTTCTTTGAACAAAGCTTTATGACGACAAGGCATAGCGGGCTTTTTGGAAAGTATAGACACTTAAAACGACATAAATTACGATAAAATAAATGCGCGTGGCTTTTGACAAAAGGCAAACAAACCAAACGCCACCAAACCGCTTAAATTCAAATAAAAATTCACAAAACAAATTCCGCAAAGTTTTCGCAAAGCCACGACAATAAAGCTAAATTTTAGCAAACCGCAAAGCCTAGCAAAGCTATTTAATCCAACTCTAAATTCAGCAAAAGCCTAGCCAAACCCAAACCCCAAAACTCAAAACCTAAAATCCACTCCAAGTTTTGCGTTAAAAGACGATGAAGCGCCGCCGTAGATGAGATTTGCGCCTTCAAGGCTCACTTGGAGCTTTCTGCTTGCTTGCCACGCAAGCCCCAGCCCAAAGTCGCCCACAATGCCGTTAAAATTATAGTGCGACCAGCTAAAAGGCTCACTTATCGGCGCAGCAGGACCACCAGGACCACCAGGAACGCCACCAGCACCACCGCCACCGCCAGCACCATCTAGCTCAGCATAGTCGTCCATCTCATCATCTAAATAATTCGCCAGCGCAAACCCTATTTGCGCCCTTGCGTAAAGTATGACATTGTAGCTGAGCTTGCCCCCAAAAGTCGCCCCAAAAGTCGCCATAGTGAGCGAGTCCGCCCCAGCACTTGGCACTTCCTCTTCATCGTCCAAAACAAAGTTATTCGCCTTACCCAAAGCCACGAGATGATTAAAGTCAAAAGCTAAATTCGCCCACAAAGCAGGCGTGAAATTCGCTTCTTGCTCCACGCCTATGCCTGTGGTAAGGTAGTTAAAGCCGTTTTTAAAGCTCCCGCTTGTGTCCCCTGTTCGCGTGTTTTGCAAGGTGTAGTCGCTTTTCACGCCTATGTTGTGAAAGCTAAAATGCCCGCGCAAATACCCATTTGCCCACAAGCTTTGCGCCACGAAAAGCCCAGCGTTGATAGCACTTGCCTTGTAGGTGTTTTGTATCTGCGTGCTTTTGGCGCTTGCGCTTGTGTAGCGCACAAAAAAAGCCGCCTTTGTCGAGCCTGAATTCACCACGCCACCGCCCACTTGCACCGCACTGCTCTTTATGTCAAGCGAGTTACCATTGCTCTCGCCCAAATCTTTCAAGTTGCTATAATCATAATCCACCCACACATCGCCCACTCTCTCATCGCCGCGCATCGCTAGGGCATCCCCGCGTGTGTTGCTGCGATAAAGCGTGGCAAACTGCGAGTTTTTGTAGTTCATCATCTTGGAATTTATCGCCATCGTGTCAGCGATGAGAATTTGACGCGCTAAAAAGCCCGCATCAAGCACGGCTTGAAGCTTGTCAGACAAGCCTACCTTGTAGTTTGCTATGGTAGTGTTTGAGACATATTCAGTGCCATTTGGCGTTTTTGGTGCGATTATGGTTACTCCATCGCCGCTGTGTTTAGAAATGCCGTTATCAATAACCTTTCTTTCTGATTTATATCTTTGTGGTTCTTTTGTTGAGCCTGTGATTTTATTCATAGTTGCTTTGTCTTTGGTAGCAAAATAATCCGCATCGCTAGTAGCTATCGTGGCAACTTGTATCGTGGTTTGTGGTCCAAATGTCAAGTCCGTCAAATCATAGCTCACTCCATCTTTTGCTTCTAGCGTGAGTGTTTGGAGTTTCTTTGTGATAATGGCATTGCTTGTTGTATCTATCTTTCCATTTGCTTGTAAAGTGAGATTAAAATTCTCATAAATACTTTCATCGCCACCGAGTTTTAGCTTGCCATTACCCACGCTTATATCACCTAAACCAACCTTATAACTGCCCTTGTTGCTTGTAGTAGTAATGCTTATTTCGGTAGTTGCGTCCTGACCCTTAACTTCGGTAGTTTTAGCATTGATAGCACCAAGAGAAAATGTCGCACTTGTGCTACCAGCGGAATTATCCAAAACAAGTTTATCGACATTTATGGCCGAACAAGTGCCTTTTGTGCCACAAGTATCTGTCTTGTCCCAGCGCCCTATGTGAGAAAATGAGCCGTTTTTGATAATCATCTCGCCTACTGAAAAATTGCTATTAAAACTAAACGCCGATAAATTGCCGTTGCCGCCAAGCGTGATTTTATCGATATGCTGTCCTTGTCCTATGAGAAAATAATTCGCCCCTTTGTTTGCTTCGTTTGTAAATTTAACCACGCCATTTGTTGCTGTTACTTCTGTGGGTTTGTGTCCGCCAAGAGTTTGTTTTATGCCATCGTCTGCGCTTTTTTTATCGCCCGTCCAAATCCAGTGTTTTTGTCCTTGTATGTCAAGTTCAAGCGCACTCAGCGCACAGGGTGCTAGCACTAACGAGAGAGAGAGAGAGAGAAATTCCTACGCCAAAGTTTTTTTTTACACGCTTGCTTTCAAACTCGCCCAAATTTGCCCCAAAAGCCTTTTCACAAAGCCTTTCGCCTGATAAAACCTTAAATTTTGCTCTCATTTTTTATCCTTTCTGCAAGGCTTAAACCCCGCATTAAATTCAATTTTCAAAAAGCACCTTATCGTCAAACGCCCGCACAAGCTCAATCTCGCAAAGCAAACCCTTGCCACGAAAAAGCACTTAAAAATGATATTTGGAATTTCCATATTCGACAGAAAGCGTTTTAAAGTCCCTAAAAACGCGAAAAGTCATTATACGACACAAAAGTTAATGAACGGCAACAAAAGCGCGGTTAAATTCAAGCTGAATTTTTGATTTGGCATTTTTTAAAAGCGTTGATTTGTGAGCATAAATTTTATCAAATCTTTGCAAATTTAAGGCGTGCCTTTTGTCCGTCAGTGCAAGAATTTAACACATCCAAGTGCGATTCACTCTTGCACCATTTTCTTTTGTGCTTCTATGCCCATTATGCTTAATGCTGTTTTTATGCTCAAAGCCACTACGGCAAAGAGTTTGAGTAAGCTGTCCTCAGTGCTACTGCCCACGACTTTGTTTTCAGCGTAAAATTTGTGAAAAGCAGCAGCAAGGCTTTTAAGATAATCAGCGATTTTTTGCAAAGCCCGCTCATCAAAGGCACTTTGCAAAATGGCGTGTAAATTTAGCGCCTCAAAGAGCAAATTTGCCCCCTCTTCGTTTAGGCTTTCAAAACTAGCTCCCAGCACGCTTTCAAAGCTTTTATTCGCCCTTGCAAAGACTTGATAAATGCGCGCGTGAGCGTAATTTACATAAAACACAGGGTTTGAGCTGTCTTGTTTTTTGAGCGTTTCTATGTCAAATTCAAGGTGAGTGTCGCATTTTTTGCTTAAAAATATGAAACGCAGGGCATCAGCTCCTATTTCATCTAAAATTTCCTCCATTAAGATGAAGTTGCCAGCGCGTTTGCTCATCTTGTAAGGCTTGCCATTTTGCAGTAGGCTCACCATTTGCGCTAGGATAATTTCAAGCCTTGCGCCCTCAAAGCCCAAAAACTCCATAGCTGCCTTAACCCTTGCGATATAGCCGTGATGGTCAGCCCCCCAAATGTTAATGCACTTATCATAAGTGCGGCTTAATTTATCGGCGTGATACACGATATCAGCGGCAAGATAAGAGCGTTCATTTTTTTCATTGACGATAACCCTGTCCTTTTCATCGCCCTTTTGCGAGCTAGCCAGCCAGAGTTTGCCCTCATTTTCATACACCGCGCCTTTTGCTTTAAGGGCGTTTATGGTTTCATCAAATTTTTCATAATAACTCGTCTCGCTCACAAAGGCGTCAATTTGCACCCTTGCTTTGGCTAAATTTTGCTTGATTAAATCAAGCATTTTATCCTTCGCCCAAAGTGCGATTTTAGGGATATTTTCTTCTATAAAAAAGTCCGCATTTTTGCCAAACTCATCAAAGGCAAGATGAGCCAAATCCACTATATAAGCACCTTTGTAAAGCTCATCGGGCGGGGTTATGCTTTGATTTAAACAATGCTTTTTTACCGCTAAAAGCACCGAAAGCCCTAAAAGCCGTATTTGCTTGCCCGCATCGTTTATGTAATACTCCGTATCAAAGGCGTAGCCCAAGTGTCTTGCAAGGCGTGTGAGCGTGTCGCCAAAAATAGCACCCCTTGCGTGTCCTATGTGAAGCGGTCCTGTGGGGTTTGCGCTCACAAATTCAAGCAAAAAACGCTCTTTTTTAGGCTCGCCGCGCGCAAATTCAAGCGGATTTTGCAAGGCTTTTGTGGCAAAGTCGTTCAAAAAAGCCTTTGAAAGCTTGAAATTCACATAGCCATTAACACTTTGCACGCTTTCAAAGTGCGGATTGTCCTTGAATTTCTCCGCAAGTTGCGTGGCAAGTTGCGCTGGGGCGCATTTTTGCTCTTTGGCAAGCATAAAGGCTAGCGGGCTAGCAAAGTGCGCTAGCCTTTTGTCCTTTGGGCTTTCAAGCACAAAATCACGCCCCAAAACCTTGTGAATTTCGCTGTAAATATGCTGTTTCAAGGCTAAATTTAGGCTTTCTCGTTTTGTTTGGCTTCGCTTTTGCTCGCCTTTATGTCAGCTTTGTCTTCTAGCTTTTCAGCCTCTTTAAGCTCGCTCTCATCAGAATTCATCTCGCTTTTAAAGGTCTTAATGCCCCTGCCCAAGCCCTTTGCAAGCTCGGGGATTTTTTTAGCCCCGAAAAGTAGGACGATGATTAAAAGTATAATCAGCCATTGCCCTGGTCCTATCGAACTCAAACTCATTTTGTCTCCTTATGATTTTATCCATTTTTGCGTAATTTCATCAGCATTATAGCAAGAAAGTTTTAATTTTTGCGCCACAAAAATACTTTTTAATTGCATATAAGCCCTTTGCAAATCCTCGTTGATGATGATATAATCGTATTCGCGTAAGGCTTTCATCTCGTTTTGAGCGTTGCAAAGGCGTTTTTTTATGTCATCATTACTCGCCCGCTTTAAAAGGCGATTTTCAAGCTCTTTCAGGCTTTTTGTGGTGATGAAAATGCTTGTTAATCGCTCTTTGAGCTTGCCACGCACTTGATGAAAGCCCTGCACATCAATATCAAAGATGACGATTTTGCCATTTTGCAAAGCCTGCTCGGTTTCTTGGGCGCGCGTGCCATAGTAATGGCTATGCACGAAAGCATACTCCAAAAACAAATCCTTTTCAATGCCTTTTTTAAAGTCATCTTCGCTGATGAAATGATAATCAACCCCGTTTATCTCGCCATCTCGCGGAGCGCGTGTCGTGCAAGACACTGAAAAATAACATTCATCTTTAAATTCAACCGTGAGCCTTGCCAAAAGCGTGGATTTGCCCGCCCCACTTGGTCCTGAGATGAGCAAAACAAAGCCCTTGCGTGAATTTTCGCCTTGAATTTGCACTGAATTTACGCCATTTTCCGCTAAATTCACGCCTTGTCCTCGTCAAATTTTATGTTTATGTCAATGTGCATATTCATACCTTTTAAGGCGGCTTTTAGGGCATCATCTTTGATACTTGAAGTGATAGCCCCGCTTATACCGCGACTTAACTCGTCCATAAGCTCGCTAGGGCTTGAATTTTCGCCATTTTGCGCGCTTGCGTTGCTTGCTTGATTTGCGTTTGTTTGCGTTTGGCTTGTGCTTTCTTGCGCGGGGATTTCGCCCAAAGCCCTTTGCAACTCTTCCTCGCTTAAACCTTGCAAATCATCTGTCAAATCAGCATTTAAAGCATTTTCACTTGACGGCGCATTGCTTTGTGGCACTTGGGCTAAATTCTCATCAAAATTCGTCTCACCTGGCGTTTGCGCGAAATTTTCAGGGCTTTGGTTTAAAGCTTCATCCATTGCATTTAAATCCGCGAGCTGTTCTTTCACCATATCTTGCGTGCTTTGCACCTTTGGCTCATCAACTAAAATAGGGCGTATCTCATCAGCTTCCACGCTGTCTTCGTCTTTTTGCCCCAAAAACTTCGCATTTTCGGGCAAATCATCAAAGCTGATTTTCTCTTCCTCTTTTTCCTCGATGCTGAATGGCTCTTGGCTTAACGGCTGCAAAAAATCAGCATTTGACAAATCCAAATCAAGCGGACTCTCGCTCTCATCAGTGCTTGCGCTTTTATCCTCGCTTTCATCGATATTCTCATCAGCCTTTGTATTTGTGGCGTTTGCCTCATCAGTGTTTAAATTCTCGCTTGAATTTATGCTATCATCAACTTTTGCGCCCTCAGCCTTTATGTTCTCACCTACACTTTCATCGGCATTTTCGTTTGCGCCCGCACCAACACTTTGGCTTTCGTTTATGCCTAAATTTTCATCAGCACTTTCAGCTTGCTTGGCTGAATTTTCGGTGTTTTCGCTTAAATTCTCACTTTGCTGTGCGTTTGGCTCGCCCTCATCGGCATTTTCTTGGGAAATACCTAAATCCTGCGTCTTTTGAGTTAAATTTGACTCATCTTGCAAAGTGTCCTCATCAGCACTTTCGCTTGGAATTTCGCTTTGGGTTGAATTTTTGCTTGAAATTTGCTCGCTTTGAGCTTCATTTTGGCTCGTTGTAGGCTCGGCATTTAAATCGCTTTCGTTGATGAAATCGCTGTTTTGGCTAAGCTCGCTTGAAATTCCAGCATCTTGCATTATATTTTCATCTCGCGTTGTGTCCTTTATGCTTTGATTTGCGCTTTCAGTAGTTTCACTTGATGGTAGCTTGACATTTTGTTCATCGGTATTTTCTTGTGGCAAAGTCAAATTTTCTTGCGCTTGATTGTCCTGTGCTACTTCATCATTTGCGTTTTGCTCTGCTGAGTTTTTAGCCACAATTTCCTCATAGCTTTCATTCAGCGGTTGCAAAAAATGAGCCTTTGACAACTCCAAATCAAAGCTTTTATCGCCATTTGTGCCCTCGTTTGCGTTTTCGCTTGCTTGCGTTGTGTCCTTATTTGGCGATTCTTGCTCGTTAAGCCCCATTATATCGGCTATATCCTTGCTGTCAAAAGCTAGCTCATCGTTTGTTTCTTCGCTCTTTTTTGCATTTTCATCTTGCGTGCTTGCTTGCTCGGTGCTTTGAGCTGAATTTGTCGTGCTTTCAAGCGTTGGCAACGGCATTTCGACAAATTCTATCGGCTCTATGCTCAATTCATCTTTTGGCTCTTGTGGCGTTGTTTCTTGTGTTTGAGCTGAATTTTCAGCCACATTTTCGCTTGCTGTTTTGTTTAAATTTGGCGTGTTAAAATCGCCATTTGCTTGCTCTGTTTCAAGCGAAGTTGTGTTCGTGCTTGGAAAATCCAAATTTAAATCCCCTAAATTCAGCTCATTTGTATTAAAATCCGCCGAATTTTCGGTATTTGTGCCACCTATATCCTCACTCATAGCACTTAAATTCATATTATCAAGTGCATTAGTCTTTTCTATGCTCGTATCAGTAGCTATTTCACTTCCTAAATTCGCATTATCTGCTAAATTTTCAAAGTTTAAGCTACTTGCACTTAAATTTTCATCGCTATTTGCGCTTTCTGGCGTGAGGCTATCCTCTTTAATATCTTGTAAATAGATATTTGTATCATCAGTTTCGTTGCTAGGCTCGGCTTTTTCAGCATCAGCACTTGGCGAGCTGGCTTCTTGTGAGCTTGTTTCGGGCATATCAAAACTCAAAGAGTCCAAATCAAGCGGTGTATCATCGATAGTTTGGGCTTCTTGCGCATTTGTTTTATCTTGCTGCTCATCTTGTGCGGCTGGTTTTGTATCCTCTCTCATCAGCGCGATTAAATCAGTCGGCAAAAAGGGTTTATGCAGGATTTTAGGGTTTGCTTGCAAATTCGTCTCGCCCGAGTTTATGCAAATAAGCTTTTTGCACTTGTTTTGCAAGTCCTTTAAATCCGCGCTCACGCTATCATCGACAACGATGACATCATAAAGTGGCAAGGTGTCCTCATAACGCGCTTGTTCATCAAACTCGTACTCCAACTTCTGTGCGCTCAAACGCACGAGTTTTGAGATGACGGGGTGTTTGTTTAAAAGTAAGATTTTCATAGCCTTTCCTTTAAATTCCTAGCGTTATTTTACGATAAATTTGATTATTTTGCGCTTATGTGAAAAACAAAACTCGCATATTTGTAAAAACTTTTTCAATAAGCGTCCAAAAATACTCCATCATTATAACCAAAATCGAGATTAAAACCACAAAAGCAAGGGCGATTTTCATAGGATAGCCCACGACAAGCAAGTTAAACTGCGGCATAGTCTTCATCAAAAGCCCAAAAATCAAATCCGCAAGCAAATTGATAGCAAGCACAGGAAAAGCCATAGTAAAGCCGATGAGAAAGACATTTACCATAGAAATGTTTATAAAACGCAAGAAATTTTCTTTCAAATAAAACTCTCCAAGCGGGATATAGCCAAGCGAGTTGCTCAAAAACACAAGGCACAAGTGATGCCCATCCAAAGCCAAAAACACAAGCAAGGCGATAAGGCTTAAAATTTGAGAAGTTATCGGCACGCTCGCGCCCGTGCTAGGGTCCATCACGCTAGCCATAGTAAAGCCCATAGTAAAAGCCATTTGCTCGCCCGCAAACTGGATAATCGTAAAAATCAGCGTCATCATAAGCCCTGCTATCATACCAAAAAGCACTTCGCTTAAAATTTGCAAAATAAAAAAAGTGTTAATTTGCGGGGTTTGAAAAGTCGATAAGGGCAAAAGAAACATAGTGAGAAACAAAGCCAAAGTCGCCTTAATCACCTGCGGGATATTTGTATGCGAAAAAAAAGGAAAAAACACAAAAAGCCCACCAACCCGAGCAAACAAAAGCATAAATTTAGCGACATTTTCATCGCCTAGGTAGTTAATGAATTCCACTTGCGCCCCTTTCTTTGCTCTTGTGCTGGCTTTGATTGATAGGCTTTTGCCTTTAAATTTGCTTTTTGCTGTGAATTTTAGCGTAAATTTTAAGATAAATTTGTGAATTTTTTGCAAATTTTGATGAATTTTTTGTAATTTTTGCCTTTGTTTGCTTTTTTCTCAAAAACCCTAAAAAATTTCATAGATTTTCAAAGATAAGCTAAAAATTCATAAAAAGGTGCTACAATTTCATAGAGTATTTTTTAATATAAGGGACAAAGTGGCAAACAAAGATTTAAAAAAAGCAAAAAATGCTAAAAAAGACGAGTTTTACACGCAGTTTGATGACATACAAAACGAGCTAAAACACTATGAAAAGCATTTTAAAAACCAAGTAGTGTATTGTAACTGCGATGACCCCAAAGTGTCAAATTTCTTTTTGTATTTTGCTTATAATTTTTGGCATTTAGGGCTTAAAAAAGTGATTTGCTCGTGCTATAAAAACAACGATATAAATCTTTTTTCCACTCATCGAGGACAAAGGGGCTGTTTTTTTGAGTATAACGGCTATGACAATGAGGGGGGGGGCTTTAAAATGTAGAAATGAAATTGCTGATTTTATACAAAACAAACTCAAAGCAAAAGAATTCAGCGGAGACGGCGATTTTAGAAGTGATGAGAGTATAACACTCTTACAACAAAGCGACATTGTGGTAACTAATCCGCCTTTTTCACTTTTTAGAGAGTATGTCGCACAGTTAATTAAATATGAAAAAAAATTTATTATCATCGGTAATCTTAATTCTGCCACTTACAAAGAAGTTTTTCCGCTCATAAAAAATAATAAAATTTGGCTTGGTGCAAGTATTCATAGCGGAGATAGAGAATTTGGGGTGCCAGAATATTATCCGCTTAAAGCTGCTAGTTCGCGCATAGATGAGAACGGCAAAAGATTTATAAGAGTTAAAGGTGTGCGTTGGTTTGTGAATTTGGATTATCCAAGACGGCACGACAATTTAGAAACCATAGCAAGCTATTCAAAAAACCCTGAAAAATATCCAAAATATGAAAATTATAACGCGATAAATATAGATGAAACAGCTGAAATTCCTATGGATTATGAGAGTGTTATGGGTGTGCCGATAAGTTTTTTAGATAAATATAATCCAGAGCAGTTTGAAATTTTAGAGTGCCACGAACCAGCCATTCGCCTTGACATACTGAGAAAAATGCCTAAATTTAAAGAATATAAATCGAGACAAATTATGGTTAATGGGACACTTTGTCAAAAAAAATACCATAGATTTTTTATCCAAAAACGAAAGGACAGCAAATGATAAAAATAAAACTCCAAGAAATCACAATCCGTGATTTAATCAAAGGCTATTTAAACGACAGCGAGAGTGGGCAGGTTGTCGCTTATGATGGCAGGCTAAACATACGCCCAAAGTATCAAAGAGAGTTTGTTTATAAGGACAAGCAAAGAGATGCCGTCATACAAACAACACTTTATAGTTTCCCTTTAAATACTATGTATTGGGTTAAAAACACCGAAAAAGACGCTGAATTTGAGTTTGAAGTGTTAGACGGACAGCAAAGGACGATAAGCATTTGCGAGTTTGCGACAAACAAATTTTCGCTTGATAAAATGACTTTTAAGGGTAGCTTTGCGGCGCAGATTGTGAATTTTAGCACGATGACAAAGGATGAGCAAGAGAGATTTTTAGACTATCCTTTACAAATTTACATTTGCGAGGGCGATGAGAGCGACAAGTTAGAGTGGTTTAGGACGATAAACATAGCAGGCGAGAAACTCACGGAGCAAGAGTTGAGAAACGCCGTTTATGCTAGTGTGTGGTTGAGCGATGCGAAGTTAAAATTTTCAAAAAGAAACTCGCTTGCCGTGCAACTTGCAAAGGATTATCTAAAAGGCGAGGCGATAAGGCAGGACTACCTAGAAACAGCGATTGCGTGGATAGTGGGCGGTTATGAAAGCAAGCTCATCGAAAAATATATGAACCATCAAAAGCTAACAAAGGCAAAAAACGCCGATGAATTGTGGCTTTATTTTAAAGCCGTGATTACTTGGGTGGAGGCGAAATTCCCCAAATACCGCAAGCAAATGAAAGGGCTTGAATGGGGCTTTTTTTACAACAAATACAAAGACAAGGATTTAGACAGCGCAGAGCTTGAAAAAGAAGTGGCAAGGCTAATGACTGATGATGATGTAACAAAAAAGGCGGGAATTTATGAATTTGTGTTGAGTGGAAACGAAAAACACTTAAATTTAAGGACATTTACCGATAGCCAAAAGGCACAAATGTATGAAAAACAAAAAGGAATTTGTGCTAATGGCGGTGGCATTAAAGGTGGCGGACAGGGCTTAAATGGTATAAAATGTCCGCACGAAAACGAAGTGTTAGAAATAGGGCAAATGCAAGCCGACCACATAGTGCCTTGGAGCAAGGGCGGAAAAACCGAGCTTTCAAATGGGCAAATGCTTTGCGCTGAGTGCAACCGCGCAAAAAGTGGGAGGTGAGCTTTTGTTTGCAAGCTTGTGAAAAATTTATGGATTTTACCTAAAATTTACGCTTTTTTTAAAATCAAAGCAAAAATTCACACTAAAATTTGCAAAATCAAAGCAAATTTTACTCTAAATTCAGCCCATTTTGCGTGATTTTATAAGCCCTGTCGCACATACTTGCAAGCGTGTTGTCGTGCGTTACGAAAAGTAGCGCGGCGTCATTTTCTTTGACATAGCTTTTCAAAATGTGTATGACATTTTGAGCGTTGTCAAAGTCCAAATTTCCTGTGGCTTCATCGGCAAAGATGATTTTAGGCTTTTTGCAAAGCACGCGCGCGATGCTCACTCGCTGCTGCTGTCCGCCGCTTAACTTGCCGATTTTCATTCCCAAAAGCTCATCTATGCCAAGCCGTTCAAGCAAATCCTCATCGATGTCTTGCTTGCTCAAAACGCTTGCAAGCTCGATATTTTCAAGTGCCGAAAAGCCCTTAAACAAATAGTGCATTTGAAAGATAATGCCAAAAAAATGCCGTCTGATTTTAAGGCGGGCGTTTTCGCTCAATGCGTATAAGTCCTTATCTTTTACAAAAACCTTGCCTTTTTTGGGCTTTAAAAGGCTTGATAAAATGTGTAGCAAGGTGGATTTGCCGCACCCGCTGCTACCTTGAATGGCTATGCACTCGCGTTCGCAAAGCTCTAAATTTAAATTTTCAAAAAGCGGATAATCAAAGCTGTGGCTTAAATTCTCCGCTCTTAAAAGTGCCATTTTATCTCATTTGCGCAGCCACTTCTGCTGCGAAATCTTCGTTTTTCTTTTCCAAGCCCTCGCCCACTTCAAAGCGTATGAACTGCACTATCTCAAAGTGTCCGCCGAATTCTTTTTGCTTTTCAGCGATAACCTGCTCGATAGTCTTTTTATCGTCCATCACAAAAAACTGCCCCAAAAGTGTCAGCTTGCTGTCAAGCTGTGAATTTTCAGCGATGAAAGAGTTGATTTTGCCCGGAATTATCTTGTCCCAAATCTGCTCTGGCTTGTTTTGCGCTTTAAGCTCAGCTTTGATTTCATCTTCGCTAGCCTTGATAATCTCAGCCGTGAGCTGCTTGCGGCTAGCGTATTTTGGGATTTTATGCTCTGGCTTGTTCGGGTCTTTCAAGCGTCTGCGCTCTTCGTTGTCCTTTTCAAGCTCGGCAACAAGGGCTTTATACTCAGCCTTGATGAATTCATCGTCCAAATCCTTGTAAGACAAAAAGCTAGGCTTCATCGCCGCTATGTGCATACAAAGCTGCTTTAAGAAATTCAGGCTTTTTTGGGCGATTTGCTCATTTTGCGCAGTAGCAGCGATGATGACGCCCACACGCCCATTTGTGTGGATATAGCCGTTTAAAATGCCGTTTGCCCCAGCCTTTAAGGTAGCAAATCTTCGCACGACAAGGTTTTCGCCGATGGTTGCGATTTGAGAATTCAAATACTCTTCAAATTTCACGCCGTTTATCGTGCTGCTTAACAACTCTTCGTTCGTTACAAAGCCCTTGCTTTGAATGTGCGCTGTGGTGTCTTGCGTGAGTTTGATGAAATTTTCGTTTTTGGCGACAAAGTCTGTTTCTGAGTTGATTTCAGTGAGCGTTGCGCTTTTAAAATCATCGCTGATTTTCACGCTTACCAAGCCCTCAGCGGCGAGTCTGTCGGCTTTTTTAGCAGCCTTGCCTAGCCCTTTTTCGCGCAGGTGTTGGACGGCTTTTTCAAAGTCGCCAGCACACTCAGCAAGGGCGTTTTTGCAGTCAAGCATTCCAGCACCAGTGCTTTCTCGTAGTTCTTTAACCATTTGTGCGGTGATTTCAGCCATTGTTTTCGTCCTCTTTTTCAAATTCTTGCCTAAATTCAGCATCTTCTTCGCTCAACGCCTCATCTAAAATCTCGCGTTTTTCTTCCTCGCTCACGCGCACTTGCTCGTCATTTTCTATCAAGTCCGCATCTTGCTCGCGCAAATTCTTGCCCTCGTTAATCGCCTCCGCCATTTCTTGGCAAAAAAGCTGCACGGAGCGAATGGCATCGTCATTTCCGGGGATAGGATAAGCCACTAAATCAGGGTCGCAGTTCGTATCAAGCGGCGCGATGACGGGGATTTTAAGGCGGTTTGCCTCCGCAACGGCGATTTTTTCTTTTACCGTGTCGATGACAAAAATCATATCAGGCTGAGTTTTTAGGTAGCGCACGCCGCCTAAATAATCAAGCAATTTTTCCTTTTTGCGAGTAAGCATTAGGGCTTCTTTTTTGGTTAAGAGCTTAATAGAGCCGTCTTCTTCCATTTTTTCGATGATTTCAAGCTTGCGCACGGATTGTTTAATCGTGCCAAAATTCGTCATCATACCGCCAAGCCAGCGGTGGCTCACATAAGGCATACCGCACTTTTCCGCATACTCTTTGATGGCAGCACTTGCTTGCTTTTTTGTGCCGACAAAAAGTATCGTTTTGCCCTCAGCAGCAGCATCTCGCACTATGTTGTAAGTGTAGCGAAAGTAGCGCAAAGTCTTTTGCAAGTCGATGACATAAATGCCTTTTCGTTCGCCAAAGATAAATTTTTTCATCTTTGGATTCCAGCGTCTGGTTTGATGCCCAAAATGCACGCCGCATTCGAGCAAATCTCTCATTGTTACCATTTTTTCTCCTTGTGGTTTAGCTTTTTCCTCCGCACTCGTTGTTTAAGCAAGCTAAAAGGACTAGTGCGTGTGAAATTCACTCAAAACACGCTAAATTCACGCTTTGCGGCGATAAATTTAACAAATTTTGAGTTTTAAAGACGAGATTATAGCAAATTTAAACTTGATTTTAGCTTAAAAGAAACTTAAATTTATCATTTAGCTTTTTATTTTGCTTGTGTTTGTTGGGCGAAAATTATTATTTTTAATGAATTTTTATGCTTAAAAACACAAATTTTCGCTAAAAAAGATAAATCATTATGACAAATCATCTTTTAAATTTTTTGTATAATTGCAATGCGGATAAGCATTGCAAGCAATGAATTTTCCATATTTGCCATTTTTAACACGCAAAAAATCCCCACAATCAGGGCAACTTAAATTCCACTTCACTTGCTCAATGTCAAAAACCGCATAATCACAATAAGGATAATTTTCACAGCCATAAAATGAATTTGCTGTATCGGCGTTTCGCAACACCAACTCACCCTTGCAACGCGGGCAATTTGGCGAAGTAAAATCTTTGGCAGTGGCGTTTATTTTGCTATCAATTTCTTTTACAAAGATTGAAGGGTTGGCTTGATTGCATAGGACATAGACGGTATTTCGCGTGCGTGTTAGGGCAACATAAAACAAACGCCTTTCTTCTGCGTGCGGATATTCATTTTTTGCGCCCAAGACTAATTCTAAAAGCTTATCGTCCTCTATGGTGTTAGGAAAGCCGTTTGTTCCGCCATCGCCGTTTATCAAAATCACAAATTCAGCCTCCAAGCCTTTTGATTTATGCACGGTTTTAAATTCAAGTTTCATTTGGCTGTGTCGTTTGAAATGATTTAAAGTTTGAGAGATTTTTTCTTCATCTTTGTTATTTCTACCCAAAACCAGCACTTGTGCGTTTTTGTTTAGGCTTAAAATTTCATCGCAAACCTCGCGAAATTTGGTTTCTATGTCGCCATTGTGGTAAAAAAATCTCACAGGATTTTCTTGGTGTTTTGCTGAACTAATATGCTTAGCTATTTGTTGAGTATTTGCCATAATAAAAGGCTCGACAATGTCTTGTAATTCTTGTGAATTTCTATGTGTAGAAGTGATATAACAAAGCTGTGCATCGCTAAAATACTGCTTAAATTCCAAAAATATATTTATATCGCAGCCCGCAAAGCGATAAATCGCTTGCCAATCATCTCCAACAGCAAATAATTTAGAATCTCCATTCTTAATCAAAGCTTGCAAAAACCGCATTCTACTCTGCGAAATATCTTGAAATTCATCAACAATGATATATTTGTAGCGACACCCTTTTGAATGCGGAATTTTTTCAATGGCTTGCATTATCATATCATCAAAATCAATAGAGCAATTACTATTAAGTTCATTCATATAAATCAAATATACATTTAATGCTATCGACAAAAACAAATTTTCTTTTCTAAAATGAGAACACTTTCTAAATTCAATAAATGAACTCAAACTATAATTATTGGTTTTAAATAACCTTATAAATTTAACAACAAGTCTTTCAAATGAAATAATTTTATCATAATTATCTTTTAGAAACTTATTATACCTTATCTCTGTATTAAAATAAAATCGTATCTTAAAATATGAAAGCACCTTCTTCATTAAAGCTTCGCTTTCAAATATAATTCCAAAGAAAAACTCATGAGTAATATATTCTAAGTAAGAAGAAGGACATATATTAAATCTAATATTATTAAGTTCAAAAATAGAAAGTGCTAACTTATGAAATGTCATAACATCAACATTCATGCCTATTTTTTCCTTAAGACTTAAAACCGATGCATTAGTAAAAGAAATACATAAAATCCTACTTGGATCTATACCAATAGAATTAACCAAATATTTAACCTTACCAACAATGGTTAGACTTTTTCCACTACCCGCACCCGCAACAACCAAAAGATTTTTACCATCATCTAAAACTATTTTTTCTTGTTCATTATCTAATTTACAACCATTAACAATAATATCCATATAAGAATTATTATCTATAAAATAATTTTTTCCTAAAAAAAAATAGACTATTGATACTACTACCTGTCAAGTACTCACTAAATAAAAAGATTAATTAAGTTGAATTTTTTAATCGATACTGTACAGGTGACAAGTATCCAAGATTCTTTTGAATACGTTCATTATTATACCAATGAACGTATTTTTTTATTTCTTCAGCGGCTTGTTTTCTAGTTAATTTACTAAATTGACAAAGCCATTCGTGTTTTAATTGCATAAACCAATTTTCAATTGGACAGTTTTCCCAACAATGTCCTCTATGTGACATACTTCTAGTAAATCCCATAGTTTCTGCAAGTTCAACATATTCATATGAAAAATAAACAGCACCTTGATCTGTATTAACTATTGCGTCTTTTTCTGTTTTTAAATTTTTATAACTTTCTTTAATTAAATTTACATCATTACTATTTGACACGAAAAACGATATAATTTCAGTATTAAAAAAATCTTTAATAGCTGATAAATAGAGTGTTCCATCACTACATTTAATATAGCTTACATCAGATGAAAGTTTGGTAAGTGGCTTATCTGATTTAAAGTTACAGTCAATTAAGTATTGAGCTTTATTAGTAAGGTTCTTTTCTTTTGCTCTAGAAACCGACAAGCCTTTCTTAGTTCTCTTAGTTGTTTCTAATCCTAATATGTGTTTATATCTTCTTATTTTTTTATGATTAAAAACAATTCCTAATTTATTTTCTATGAAATGTTTTAATCTAACAGTTCCATATATTGATCTATTATTTTTATGCTCTTCTGATATAATTTCAGCATCCTTTTGATTAAAATTGTTTGCTTTTGGTTTACCAACGCTTATCCATTTATAATAACTTCTTCTATTGACATTTAATACATTACAAATTCTATAAACAGGATATTCTTTTCTTAGTTGATCAATTATTTGATACTTTTCTATTTGTGTTGCTGAGAGCGGATTTCCATCAGAAGAGCATAAGATTTTTTTAATATATCAATATCCTCAATTTCTGTTTGATGTTTTCTTTTACCACGATTGTCTACACCTAATCTACCTTCATCATATTCCTTATTCCAACGACTAATAGTTCCTGAATTTGATATATCATATTTTTTGCATAAGTATGATATAGTTGCTCCTTTTTTGAATTCTTTTACTATTTTTGCTTTTTGTTCTAAAGTCCATTTTTTATGTTTCCCCATGAAAAAACACCTCCAAAGTTCTTTCTAAATATATTTTAACATATTTCTATGTTCTTTTTATTTAGTGTGAACTTTAAAGGTATTATAATCAATTAGTCTCTTTTTTCTCTTTTGGAGTTTTCTTTTTATTTTGAACTACTAGTGCTACAATTAGTATTATTACAACCCCAATTGTAGGTAAGATAGAACCGATATATGATGTAATGCTTTTTTCTTTTTTTATTTCATCTTTACCTAATTTAAATTCATATTGAACACTATTTTTCTTTCCATATGTCATTTTCCAAGTTAGAGTCTTACCATCTTCTGATACTGAAGTAGCATTAGAAGAAATTGGTTTCTCTGGGAGTGTAACTTTATATTCTAAATCAAAATAACTTTGATATTCCGAATAGTCTTCAGTATTACTCTTACCTTCTTCATCAACTAAATTAAATGTTAAATTGGCTTTATAAGTATTACCATTTTTATAAAAGAATTTAACCTTTTCTGGATTAGCATCATCATTAAATAAACTGGTGAATTCGACTTCTTCATCCTTATCTGTAGTTAATTTATCAATGTTTTTAAAATTCTTTGATATTCTAACTCCTTCATATGTTGCTTTGTCATTTGTTTCATTATATTCTGTAACTGTATATCCTGCATTTTCATATTTTAAGTAATCATCTTTTTTAAATTCTTTTGATGTTGCTTGACCTAGACTTTCAAGCATAGATGTATTTATTGCTATAACTAAATCAAAGTCCATGCTTTTGTCATTTGATATTTGCATATTAACATCATATTTTAAACATCCACTTAATCCTAATATTATAGTGAAAACTAACAACAATTTTGAAATTTTTTTCATTTTCTTCATACCTTTCTTGTAAGCATCTTACAATTTAATAATACTAAATCTTAATTTGTTTATCAACACTAATCTAAATTTAGGTATAAATCTACTTGTAATTTATGTATAAAAAAGTTATAATAGTAAGCATACTTTGTAGGAGGTGGAACCATGACTAAAACAAGCTTACCAGTTTTGTTAATTAGAAATATGGTTCTTTTTCCTTGGAGTGAAATAAGACTAGAATTTGATAGTGATAATGATAAGAAAGTAATCTCACTTGCAGAATCTTTCTATGAAAATAATATAGTAATTGTAAATCCAAAAGATTTGTTAGAAATAGATCCAGATATATCAGAACTTCCTAAAATAGGGGTTTTGGCCACTATAAAAATGAAAATTGATATGCCTAATGGAAAAACAAGAATAATTTTATCTGGAATTAATCGTGTTTATGTACATGCTTATACAAAAGATGATAATTTATTTGAAGCAATGGTTAGTGATACTGAGGAAGACGAGTTAGATATAAAAGAAGAGCTTGCATATTCAAGAGCACTTAATAAACATATAGAGGTGTATGTAAAAGAAGTTCCTTATATGTCAAACTCAGTACTAGGTCAAATTGCGGGCATTACTAGTATAAGTAGATTAACGGATATAATTGCGCTTTTCCTTCCAACAACGTTTGAAAGAAAAAAAGAATATATTGAAGAGGTTTCATCTACTAGTAGAGTAAAAATGATACTTGATGATATTAATCGTGATATTGAAGTTATGAAACTAGAAGAGGAAATAGAACGAGAAGTTACAAAAAAAATGGATGAATCTCAAAAAGAATATGTTTTGAGAGAAAAAATAAAAGCAATAAAAGAAGAATTAGGCGATATTAATGATAAAGATACTGATATAGATTTATTAAAAGATAAAATAAGGAAGCTAAATTGTCCAAAAAAAGTAAGAGAAAAACTTGAATATGAAATATCAAGATATGAAATGTGTAGTTCACTTTCTCCTGAAGTTGGAATAATAAGAAATTATATTGATTGGCTTATTAATTTACCATGGGATAATTTTACAAAAGACGAAACAAATCTAGTGAAGGTAAAAAAATACTTGGATAGTACCCATTCTGGACTTGATAAAGCTAAGGAACGTATAATTGAATATTTAGCTGTAAAACAAAAAACAAACAATTTAAAGAGTCCAATACTATGTTTTGTTGGACCTCCTGGAGTAGGTAAAACAACATTCGCAGAATCAATTTCACATGCATTAAATAGAAACTTTGTAAAAATATCTTTAGGTGGAATGAGTGATTCAGCAGAATTAAATGGACATAGACGAGCATATATAGGTTCAAACCCAGGTAAAATTATTTCATCTCTAATTAGATGTGGAAGCAATAATCCAGTATTCTTATTAGATGAAGTTGATAAACTAAAGAAAGATTACAAAGGTGATCCAGCATCAACACTATTAGATATTTTAGATGTAAGTCAAAATAAAAGATTCGTAGATAATTATATAGATGAAGAAATAGATTTATCAAAAATACTATTTGTATTAACAGCAAACGATATATCAGGTATACCAGCAGCACTTCTAGATAGACTTGAAATAATAGATTTAACTGGCTACACTGATAGTGAAAAACTGCTTATATGTGAAAACTACCTAATACCTAACATTCTTAAAAAGGCAGGCCTTAAAAATACTGTTATTAAATTTGAAACACCGGCTATTATTAAAATTATCGAAGAATATACAAATGAAGCAGGGGTAAGAGAATTAGAAAGATGCATAAGTAAAATAACAAGAAAAGTAATAACAGAACATATAAAAGCATCAAGAAAAATAGTAAGTGTTAGAATAAAAGAAGCAGATTTACCCCATTACTTAGAACAAGAACTTTATAGTACTAAAAAAGCAAAGAAAATAACAAGTA
>OIYR01000116.1_pt1 | contig 46043 bp, 31 predicted proteins | sample 1588221 | NCBI WGS metagenome assembly OIYR01 (sample SAMN03283292) | human gut metagenome | biome: human-associated habitat; material: feces | host: Homo sapiens | place: Peru | collected 2012
TGTGGTATGCGTATCTCAAGAAATATATAGACAAATTCGTGATGAAAAACAACTATATCTATATGCTCTGCATTACGGTCGCGGTTGCTGCCTTTGTTGTCGGACATAAATATCGCTCGGCGGGGCTCCCGGTATACTGGGCGTGGGCGAGCGCGTTCATGCTTATCGTTGTGCTCGCATCGATGAAGATAAAAATCGGCAATCCCGCACTTTCGATGCTCGGCAAGCATGTTTTCAGCGTCTATATTCTCCAGCGCATCCCGATGACGATATTCAAGAGACTCGGACTGGTCAACAACAATCTGAACTATTTCATTCTCTGCTTCGCCGCTACGCTGCTTATGGCGATAGTGTTCGACGCGCTGATGAAAAAGCTTGACGCAAAGGTTTTCACCCCGAAAGCGAAGGCGTAAAATAAATACAGCAAAGCACCCGGCAGGGATCTCTCCCGACCGGGTGCTTTTTATGTGCTTAATTATTTCTTGAGTCTCTTGTCTGTCTTTGTTGCAAGGTGGGTGCCGACACTCTGGAAAATCTGAACGAGCGCTATGAGCAGGATGACCGCAAAGATCATGACGAGATATTTGTAGCGGTAGTAGCCGTAGTTTATGGCTATCTTGCCGAGTCCGCCGCCGCCGATTATTCCGCTCATTGCGGTATAGCTTAAAATTGTAGTTATCGCAATAGTGAAGTTTGAAATAAGCGACGGAATACTTTCGGGTATCATAACCTTGACGATTATCTGCAAGGGAGAAGCGCCCATACTCTGAGCCGCCTCGATTATGTTTGGGTTTACTTCTCTTAAGCTTCCCTCAACAAGCCTTGCGACAAACGGGAAAGCCGCAATTACAAGCGGCACTATTGACGCCGTAGTACCCACCGTTGTGCCGACAATAAGGCGCGTCAGCGGAAACACCATTATCATCAGTATCAGAAACGGCACCGAACGCAAGATATTTACGATAAAATTAATTATCGCCATAAGAGGCTTCGGAAGCGGCAAAACGCCGTCTTTGTCGCCCGTTGCGAGTATTACGCCCAAAGGCAGTCCGATAATTATTGAGAACAGCGTTGCAAGTATGGTTATATACAAGGTTTCCCACAATGCAAACAGCATTTCACTGCTGATTATCTTCCACGCCTCGGCAAGCGTTTCCTGAGAAAAAAGCTCTCCTGACATTATCGCACCTCCTCAACTTCAATTCCGTCGTACTTTGACAGATAGTCTTTTATTTTTTCAAGCGTTTCGTCGCCGTCAACACCGATGGTAATATTTCCGTAAAGAACGCCGTCAAGCACCCTTGTTGACACCGAAACAAGATTTACAAGAATGTTGAGGTCCAGCGTCAGCCTTGAAATAAGCGGCATACCAACGATATTTGCACCGTTGAGAACAATACGAACCACCTTTTTACAGCCTGAAGTATCCACCTGATTTTCCTCATAATCGGGATAAACAAGGTGTTTTGCAACCTCTGATTTTGGATGGGAGAAAACTTGGACAACCTCGCCCTCTTCGGCAACAACACCGTCCGAGATGATTGCAACCTTGTTGCATATTTCCTCAACAACCGACATTGCGTGGGTAATGATAACAACGGTTATGTTATACTTTTCGTTTATTTCTTTTATCAGGTTAAGTATTGATTTTGTGGTTTTGGGGTCAAGTGCGCTTGTCGCCTCGTCACAAAGCAAAATCTTCGGGTCTGTGGCAAGCGCCCTGGCTATTGCAACCCTCTGTTGCTGTCCGCCCGAAAGCTGTGCGGGATAAGCCTTTGCTTTGTCGGGAAGTCCGACAAGCTCAAGAAGTTCAAGAGCTTTTTTGCGTGCGTCAGCCCTCTTGACGCCTGCAAGCTCAAGAGGGAAGCTGATGTTTTTTAATACATTTTTCTGCATAAGCAGGTTAAAGCTCTGAAATATCATCGCTATTTTGGAACGCTCTTTTCTGAGCTGTGACGGCGAAAGCGATGTCATACTCTTTCCGTCTATCACAATATCGCCCGAAGTGGGACTTTCGAGCATATTTATGCACCGCACAAGCGTGCTTTTGCCGGCGCCGCTCATACCGATAATACCGTATATGTCGCCGTCATTGATTTTGAGCGACACGTTTTTGAGCGCCTCAAAATCCTTGCCGTCAACTTTAAACGTCTTGGAAACGTTTTTTATCTCGATCACCGAAAGTCCTCCTTTTATTGCGCTATGATTTAAATCGGAGCGTTAGCTCCTCAAAGCTTCAGTGGAGATCATAGCTCCACTTAAATTTCGAAACGGCGCCCGCCGACTAAGCGGCGGGTGCCATCTGCACTTAGATTATTTCAAAGCGTCAAGACTTTTTTGCTTGCCGCCGTAGATTCCGAGAGGCTCAACGTGGATAGTGCCTGCCGATACAAGGTGTGTTCCGTTCTGTTTGTTAAAGTCTTCAAGATATGGGAGATGCTGGAAGTAGTTTGCGTCAAATTCGCCGCTTTCAACAACATTGTTAGGCTGAACATAATCTGTGAATTCGGTTACTTCAAGCGTAATGTCCTTTTCGGCAAGAATATTCTTTACCTCGGCAAGTATCTCTGCGTGCGGCGTGGGTGAAGCGGCAACGGTAATCTTTTCGCCCTTGAGAGCGTCGTAATCTACCGAGCTGTCAAAACCGTCCGTCGGGTTTTCTACAACGCTTACAACTGCGCCGTCGTATTTATTTGTAATAAAGTCTGCTACCTGTTTGCTTTCAAGAGCTGCTTTAAGCGACTTTATCTTATCGGAATTTTCCGTACCCTCTTTAACGGCAAGGATATTGCCGTAGGCTGAAGAAGAGCCTTCTGTTCCGAGCGAATCCTTTACCGGATTGAGTCCCGCTTCTATTGCATAGTTTGAATTGATTACGGCGTAATCAACGTCCTGAAGCACATTCGGAACCTGAGCAGCCTCTACCTCGTTGAACGTGATGTTGTGCGGATTATCCGTTATGTCTTTTACAGTTGCCGTGATGCCAGCATTTTCATCAAGTTTTATATAACCGAGATCCTGCAAAAGCAAAAGTGCTCTCGCTTCGTTTGTTGTATCGTTCGGAACGGCGATAGTTACGTTCTCAGCCTTTGCCGATGATGAGCCGCCGTTGTCAGAAGATGATGAGTCCGATGAGCAGCCTGCAAATGCCGCAACTGATGTAAATGCAAGTGCCGATGTTAAAAGTATTGATAAAAGTTTCTTCATTTTTATTATCCCCTTAATTATTATAGATTTTAGTTATATATTTTTGAGTTAAAGAAAACTGTGTTCAAGCTGTGCACATTCGTCCGTATCTGTAATTCTGTCTGAGCAGTGAAACAAAAAGTCTAAGCATTTTCATAGCTCCTCTCTATTGCCTACCGTATTGGTGTGTTTCCTGTGATTTGTATATTACCACAAATCAAATCGTTTGTAAACAGGTTTTACACATTTTATATCATTCCTAAAACCTATCATTAGCTATAGTTTTTAGCTATAACTCAAATATAGAACAAAATTACTTTCTGATATATATACAGTAGATTTTCTGTTATTGATAAATTCAAACCAATACAATAATTTACAATTATTTATCCGCTCTTTTCGCAGATAATAACAGCGAAAGGAAGATTTTTATGATAAAAAGGATCGGAGCAAGAACAATTGGATTTGAAGAAATGCCGTCAATAATCGGCTATGCCTCGGTTGCAGGCAAAAAGGAAAGCGAAGGTCCGCTCGGCAGTGTGTTTGACAAATTAATCTTTGACAGCTACGACGGGTTTGATACCTATGAACAGGCTGAAAGCCAATTTCAAACCGAAGCCGTATCGCTTGCGCTTGAAAAAAGCGGAGTTTCTGCTCAGGACGTTGACTATATTTTTGCGGGCGACCTGCTCAACCAATGCGTCGGCTCAAGCTTTGGACTGAAAAGCTTTAATATTCCGTACCTCGGACAATACGGAGCATGTTCAACAATGGCTCAAGGGCTTATTATGGCTGCGGTGTTTGTTGAGGGCGGTGCAGCCAGCACCGCAATGTGCGTTACGTCGTCACACTTTTGTTCCGCCGAAAGGCAGTACAGATTTCCGCTTGAATACGGCGGAGTACGCACACCTACCGCACAATGGACCGTAACGGGAGCGGGAAGCTGTGTTTTGAAAAATGACAAAAAGGGACCCTGCGTTGCCCGTGCAACAGTCGGCAGGATTGTGGACCTCGGCGTTAAAGACGCAAACAATATGGGTGCCGCTATGGCACCTGCCGCCGCCCAGACTATAAAGGATTATTTTACTGACACAAATACCTCTCCGAAGGATTACGACCTGATTTTGACAGGTGATCTCGGCGAAGTCGGAAGTGCGTCGCTTTACGACCTGCTGCTTATGGAGAACATTGACATCAGAAACAATCACAACGACTGCGGTTTGATGATATTTGACAGAAAAAAGCAGGATGTTCACGCCGGCGGATCGGGCTGCGGATGTGCAGGCTCGGTATTCTGTTCAAAAATACTCAACAGTATAAATGACGGCAGGCTCAAAAATATTCTGTTTATGGCAACGGGAGCATTGATGAGCCCGACTACGAGCGGTCAGGGAAGCAGTATTCCGTCAATCGCACATCTTGTCAATATCAAATTACGATAATTTTGGCAATTCAAACAAAATTTTTAAAAACTCTGTTCAAATCATTTTTCGTGTGCTATAATCAAATTAATAATGGATATTAGGCTTTAATTCGGAAGCGGTATTTTCCGCCTAAGAGGCGGAGGACATCTGATCTTAGGTTATAGATTCATGGGAGTAATGTTTATGTTTGGCAGAATTCAAAACATTGATAAAAGAGTTCTTGATAACATTGGCAGGATTCATAAGCCTGCACTCAACAAAATAATGATAACGGCGTCACGTTCGGCTAATGTCGGAATTATATGGTGGATTATCTGTATACCGTTTCTGATTCATCCCGAATGGCGTCTTACAGGTCTTAACATCGTTATGGCGCTCGCATTGGCTCACCTTATGGGCGAGATAATCATTAAGCACATAGTTAAGCGTGTGCGCCCGTGCCACAGCCTTGACGATGACGAACAGCTCATTAACCGTCCGAGATTTTACTCGTTTCCGTCCGGTCACACAACGGCTTCGTTCGCTGTTGTCGGAGTTGCGCTTTTGAGATGCAGGATAATAACTATTATACCGATACTTTTGCTTGCCACTTTGATTGGCTTTTCAAGGATATATCTCAGGGTTCACTATCTCACGGACGTTGTTGCGGGAGCTTTGCTCGGCTTGTGCTGCGGAATGGGCTCCGTTCTGTTGCTCAATGCAATAGTGAGCGCAGTATCACCTATGTAACTACAGCATTTCAAAAATATAAGATAATATACAATATTATGAGGCTGCCGCATTGGCGCAGAGCGAAGAAACCGCTTTCTGCATCTGAATACGACAGCCCCTTTTGTTTTTTCGCTACAGTATAAAATTCCCGTATCGGGCAATAATTTTTATAGAAATTATAGTTCGGGGGTTTTTTATGCAATACGGAAAAGTCGAGATCTGCGGAGTAAATACTTCGCAACTGAAACTTCTTAAAGAAAGCGAAAAGCGGGAGCTTTTGAATATAATAAAAAACGGGAACGAGAAAGAAAAAAAGGCCGCCCGCGACAAGATGATAAACGGCAACTTAAGGCTTGTTTTATCGGTTATACAGAGATTTACGAACAGAGGCGAAAACCCGGACGATCTGTTTCAGGTCGGAGTTATCGGTCTGATAAAGGCTATCGACAATTTCGACCCAAAGCTTGACGTTCGGTTTTCAACCTACGGCGTACCGATGATAATCGGCGAAATACGCCGCTATCTGCGGGACAATAATTCGGTAAGGGTATCACGCTCAATGCGTGATACCGCATATCGTGCAATGCAGATAAAAGAACAGCTCACCGCAAAAAACAACCGTGAACCGAAGGTCGAGGAGATTGCCAAAATTATGGAAGTTCCGAAAGAAACCGTCGTTCTTGCGCTTGAGGCCATAGTGGAACCCGTGTCGCTGTACGAGCCGGTGTTTTCCGACGGCAACGACACCATATACGTTATGGATCAAATAGGCGACAAAACCGACGACTCAACATGGCTTGAAGAAATTGCCGTCAAGGAGGCCATCTCAAATCTTTCAGACAGGGAAAAGCGCATACTGTCACTGAGATTTTTCAGGGGAAAAACCCAGATGGAGGTAGCTAACGAGATAGGCATTTCTCAAGCTCAGGTAAGCCGAATAGAAAAGGGCGCGCTGAACACGATCAAAAAGAATATCTAACTGCAATTTATGAATTTTCCGACTTCGAATCTTGCAGATTTGTTTTTGCACAATATAAAATAATGCCGTTTTTGTAATATAGCTTAAAAAATATGAAAAAATATTTATCGTTTATGTCAAAAGAAACACTGTACAAACTAATTTTTTCGTTGTATAATAATATGTAAGTTTAAATTGTTGAAGTGCTTTGATTAAAATTCGGGGCAAATCGGCAACTTATCTTAATTATAAGGATAGAGATAAAAGAAAGAGGTTGAACAAAATGAAAAGTATCAAAAAAATCCTTTGCCTCGCCATGGCTTGCACAATGATGGCAAGCTGCTTTGTCGGCTGCGGCGAAAGCAACGGCACAGGCAGTGACGACTCAAACGGTTCGTCAACATCGGCAGGCGCTATCAAGATCGGAGGTATCGGTCCGACAACAGGCGCAGCTGCAATTTACGGAAGTGCTGTTAAAAATGCGGCTGAACTCGCTGTTGAGGAAGTAAACAAGCTTGACCCGTCAATTCAGCTCGAGCTTAAATTTGAAGACGATGAGCACGACGCCGAAAAATCGGTAAACGCATACAACACACTTAAAGACTGGGGTATGCAGGTCCTTATGGGTTCCGTAACAACTGCTCCCTGTATTGCTGTTTCGGCTGAAGCAAACAAAGACAGAATTTTTGAGCTGACTCCGTCGGCTTCTTCAAACGACGTTATCGGCGGTCAGCCTGACGTAAGCGGTAACATCACCATCGAGCGTAAGGATAATGTTTATCAGATGTGCTTTACCGACCCTAACCAGGGTATTGCTTCCGCAGACTACATTCTTTCTCAGAAGCTCGGCACAAAGATTGCGGTAATCTATAACAACGCCGATGCTTACTCAACGGGTATCTATCAGAAGTTCCAAAACGAAGCAGACAAGAACGGTCTTGACGTTGTTTCTGTAACAACATTCACGGACGACTCTGCAAACGACTTTACTTCGCAGCTCAATTCCGCAAAGTCAGCCGGCGCAGATCTTATCTTCCTGCCTATCTACTACACTCCTGCGGCTCTTATTCTTCAGCAGGCCGCCAATATGAAATATGACGTTAAATTCTTCGGCGTTGACGGTATGGACGGTATCCTTACACTAGACAACTTTGATACCTCTCTTGCCGAGGGCGTAATGCTTCTTACACCGTTCTCTGCCGATGCAAAGGACGAAAAAACTCAGAACTTTGTTAATGCTTACAAAGATAAATACAACGATACACCTAACCAGTTTGCCGCCGATGCATATGACTGCATCTACGCTATCTATGACGCTGTAAAGGCCCAGGGCATCACCTCCGATATGTCTGCCGAGGATATCTGCACAAAGATGATCGAACAGTTCTCAAGTGACAGCTTCACATTCAGCGGACTTACAGGCGATAATATGAAATGGTCGGCTTCAGGTGAAGTTTCAAAGAGTCCAAAAGGTATGGTTATCAAAGACGGTGCATACGTTGGTATGGACACCGAATAAAATCGTTTAATAAAACGTTAAGAAAACAAGGGTTGAAGGCAATATCGTACATATCACCCGATGTGCGTGTGCGGTATTGCCTTTTAAAGTACCCTTGTTTTCGTGTTAGTTAAAGAAAGGTAATATTTATGACTTTCGTATCCAATCTGATAAACGGAATCAGTCTTGGAAGCGTTTATGCAATTATCGCTCTCGGCTACACAATGGTTTACGGCATAGCCAAGATGCTTAACTTTGCCCACGGCGACGTTATTATGGTCGGCGCATATATGGCGTTTGTTGCATCGTCTTGGCTTGGGCTTAATCCGCTTTTGGCGGTTTTGATAGCTATAGTTGTATGTACGCTTTTGGGAGTACTGATTGAGCGGTTTGCATACAAACCGCTGAGGAACGCATCTACACTTGCCGTTCTTATCACCGCTATCGGTATGAGCTATCTTTTGCAAAATGCGGCCCTGCTGATATTCGGAAGCAATCCGAAAACCTTTACTTCCATCACTGCGGATATTCCGTCGGTTTCGCTTTTTGACGGCTCGCTTATCATCACATCCGAATCTATCGTTACGGTCGTTGCGTGTATTATCATAATGGTCGGTTTAACGATATTTACCAAAAAAAGCAAAATGGGTAAGGCTATGAGAGCCGTATCCGAAGATAAAGACGCCGCAGAGCTTATGGGTATCAACGTAAACGTGACGATCTCCGTAACCTTTGCAATCGGTTCCGCTCTTGCGGCAATCGCAGGCGTTTTGCTTTGCTCGGCTTACCCTGTACTTATTCCGACAACAGGCTCAATGCCCGGTATCAAGGCATTTACCGCTGCCGTTTTCGGCGGTATCGGCTCAATTCCGGGAGCTATGCTCGGCGGCATTTTGCTCGGTATAATCGAGATATTTGCAAAATCCTACATATCCACTCAGCTTTCGGACGCTATCGTTTTTGCGGTGCTTATTATAGTATTGCTCGTTAAGCCGACAGGTCTTCTCGGCAAAAAGATAAGAGAGAAGGTGTGAGTCGTATATGAGTAAATATAAATCGCTTAAAAAGACAACTCGCACCAACATCTGGGCTTACGGTATCGTTTTGGTATCTTTTGCAATACTGTTTCCGCTTCAAAATGCAGGAGTAATCAACAACTCTATCAGCGGTCAGCTTGTACCTATATGCACATACATAGTTATGGCTCTTTCGCTCAACCTCACCGTAGGTATTCTCGGTGAGCTGAGCTTGGGACACGCAGGATTTATGAGTGTGGGCGCATTTTCGGGCGTTGTTGCGGCAGTATCCCTGCAAAGCTCCGTGCCCAACGACATTCTCAGGCTTGTAATCGCAATCGTTATCGGCGGATTTTTTGCCGCTGTTGCGGGGCTTATCATCGGCATACCGGTACTCAGGCTAAAGGGCGACTACCTTGCCATTGTAACTCTTGCATTCGGTGAGATTATTAAAAATATTATGAACTGCCTTTATGTCGGTCTTGATGAAAACGGACTTCATTTTTCAATGAAAGACGCAGCGTCAATGAATATGATAAACGGCAAGCTTATACTCAACGGTCCGCAGGGCGCCGTCGGCATTACAAAAATAGCGTCGTTTACGGCAGGCGTGGTTTTGATTCTTATTACTCTGTTTATAATTCTTAACTTTATAAACAGTAATACAGGCAGAGCAGTAAGAGCTATCCGCGACAACCGAATTGCCGCAGAAAGCATCGGTATCGGCATAACACGCTATAAGCTCACCGCATTTATCACCTCCGCCGCTCTTGCAGGTATGGCAGGCGCATTGTATGCTCAGAATTTCTCTACGGTCGCCGCAAAGAAATTTGACTTCAACACCTCAATACTTATACTTGTATTTGTAGTTTTGGGCGGTATGGGCAATATGATAGGCTCTATCATAGCTACGGCAATCCTATATACTCTGCCTGAGCTTCTCAGGCAGTTCTCGGACTACCGTATGCTTATTTACGCTATCGTACTTATACTTGTAATGATTATAACCAACAGCGATAAATCAAAGCATTTTATCGCGTCTGTTCAGCAGAAAATTAAAAACAGAAAACATAAATCCGATGGATTGGAGGTTGAAAGTAATGGCAAAGATGGTCCCGATTCCGTCTGAGGGTATTGTCCCAGAAAGAGACATTAACAAGCCTCCGATTCTGGAGTGCAGACACCTCGGCATAGACTTTGGCGGCTTGACCGCCGTTGACGAGCTTTCAATCACGATCGGTCGCACCGAGATCGCAGGTCTTATCGGTCCTAACGGTGCAGGAAAGACAACGGTGTTCAATATGCTCACCAATGTTTATCAGCCGACAAGAGGCACAATAATGCTCGACGGCGTTTCAACCGCAGGCAAAAGCACCGCCCATATAAACAGAATGGGAATTGCAAGAACATTTCAGAACATCAGACTGTTTTCAAATATGTCGGTTATTGACAATGTTAAGGTTGGATTTCATCATTCAACAAAGGAAAGCTACCTTGCCGCAATCACTCACCTTTTCGGTTATCACAAGGCTGAAAAGAAATACGAACAGCAGGCACTTGAATTGCTGGATTTCTTTAATATGACAGATCTGGCTGAAAATCAGGCAGGTTCACTGCCCTACGGCGCACAAAGACGTCTTGAAATCGTCAGGGCGCTTGCAACACATCCGTCGATAATTTTGCTTGATGAACCCGCCGCCGGTATGAACCCGTCGGAAACCGCAGAGCTTATGGAAAATATCCGTAAGATTCGTGACGAATTCCAAATTGCAGTGCTTCTTATTGAACATGATATGAGCCTTGTAATGAATATTTGCGAGGGAATCTGCGTGCTTGACCACGGCAAACTGCTTGCAAAGGGTACGGCAGACGAAATCAAATCAAATCCAAAGGTTATTGAAGCATACCTTGGTAAAAGCGCAGAGGAGGGCGAAAAAAATGGCTGATTCTATGCTCACGGTTGAAAACATCAACGTTTATTACGGTCCTATCCATGCGCTCAAGGGAATTTCCATTGACGTTAAACAAAATGAAATCGTTGCGCTTATCGGCGCAAACGGTGCCGGAAAATCCACAACGCTGAAAACTATTTCGGGGCTTCTCCGTACAAAAACAGGTTCAATCACCTTTGACGGCGAAAACATAACATCGACTGAGGCTCACAAGCTGGTTGCAAAGGGCATGGCTCATGTTCCTGAGGGACGCAGAATATTCTTGCAGATGACCGTTCAGGAAAATCTTGAAATGGGTGCATTTGTAAACAATAAGGACGTTAAGGAAACGCTTGCAGATGTATTTGCCCGTTTTCCCAGACTCAAGCACAGAAAGAACCAGATTGCAGGTACGCTTTCAGGCGGCGAACAGCAGATGCTTGCTATGGGCAGAGCTATGATGAGCCACCCAAAGCTGCTTATGCTTGACGAACCGTCAATGGGACTTTCTCCAAAGCTTGTAGATGAAGTTTTTGACATCATAATTGACTATCACAAAAGCGGAACAACTGTTCTTTTGGTTGAGCAGAACGCAGGCAAATCACTTGCTATTTCGAACCGTGCATATGTTCTTGAAAACGGCGTTATATCGCTTTCGGGAACAGGACGTGAACTTATGCAGAGTGAAGCGGTAAAGAAAGCTTACCTCGGCGGTTAATTCAATACTAATTTTTTGATACTTTTTCGATACTTTTCTGTATGAGCAGACTGCAATGTATTTTGCGGTCTGCTTTTTTATAAAGGTAATTGTGCATAAAAACTGTACAAAAATATTGTTTACAATGCTATTTTTATTTTATTTGACAGATTAATATAGAAAAACAATTGGTAATATGTTACTATTTAATTGTACGGAAAAAATTATACGATTCCGTGCTACTTAGAAGTTTTGAAAGGAGTAAAACACATGAAGAAGAATGGAGTATCAAGATGCACAAGCCTGATTTTGTCCTTGTGCATAATACTGACCTGCATCTCATTTTCGTTCACTTCGGCAGTAGCTGTCACAGTTGATGATGACAATGCGGTTTCGCTGTCATCAACAGCTGCCGGTTCACTTGTTGAAGACGACGGATTCACATGGGACAATGCAACAGTATATTTTCTTCTGACAGACCGTTTTAAAAACGGCAACAAATCAAACGACCACTCATACGACAGAGCTACCGACGCCAACGGAAGCCCGCTTTCGGGATGGGATACCAACCCCGGAACCTTCCACGGCGGCGACTTTGCAGGTATTACACAGACAATCGAGGACGGCTATTTTGACGACCTCGGTGTAAATGCACTCTGGATTTCTGCTCCCTACGAGCAGGCTCACGGTTATTGTGATTCGGGCAAGGGATTTGCACACTACTCTTATCACGGTTACTATGTTCTTGACTATACGGAAACCGATGCAAACTTCGGTACAGCCGAGGAATTTGAAACCCTTGTTGATACAGCTCACAAGCATGGTATCAGAGTTATTATGGATATCGTTATGAATCATACGAGTTATAATACCGTAAAAGATATGGAGGATTACAACTTCGGTACGCTGCTCCCCGGTGCATCCGACTTCAAGTATAAGCTCGACAATGTCAGCGATGTAAACAGCTACATTGATTATAAATCATCTGCATCAGACTGGGGCAGATGGTGGAGCAATGACTGGATTCGCAGCGGTCTTCCGGGATATACCGAAGGTTCGGGCGATGATTATACTATGTCACTTGTAGGACTCCCCGACTTCAGAACAGAACAGACACAGCCTGTTTCTATTCCGCCTATCTTAAAAACCAAGTGGACAAAAGAAGGCACATATAATCAAAAAGTAGCTAAATACGGCAACTCAAATACAGTTACCGGTTACATCTCAACCTGGCTTGCAGAGTGGGTAAAGAACTACGGCGTTGACGGCTTCCGCTGCGACACCGCAAAGCACGTTGAAAAATCTTCTTGGAACCAGCTTAAAACAGCCTGCGTAGCTGCACTCAAGACCTGGAGACAAAACAATCCCGACAAGCCCGGCGCAAACTGGAAAGAGGATTTCTGGATGACCGGCGAGCACTGGGATCACGGCGTTAGCTATGACGAGTATTATACACAGGGCGGATTTGACTCTATGATTAACTTCTCGACCTGTGGTGGAGAGTCTCTTGCAGGCTCAGGCGTTGCAAACATTTATCAGGGATATGCCGACAGTATAAACACAAAGGACGGCTTTAATGTTCTTTCATTTATTTCATCACACGATGAAACACTTGCACGCGGCAACGAAAATACAATGATCTACAACGGCTCTGCTTTCCTGCTTCTTCCGGGCGGCGTTCAGATCTTCTACGGCGACGAATCCAATCGTCCGCTTTATCAGGGCGTTGCATTTGACGGATACGGCGGTTCGGGACATTCGCTCAGAAGCGATATGAACTGGGATTCGCTTAATACAAATGTACTTGCTCACTGGCAAAAGGTAGGTCAGTTCCGTAACGACCACGTTTCTGTAGGCGCAGGCGAAAATATAAAGCTATCTGCAACAAACGGCGTTGCTTTTGGAAGAACATATGACAAGAACGGCGTAAAGGATAAGGTTGCCGCAGCAATCGGCTGCAGCGCAAACAGAGACGTAACTATTGACGTTTCTTCCGTTTGGTCAGACGGTCAGAACCTTGTAAACACCTATGACCAGTCCTCGGCAATTGTTACAAACGGCAAGGTAACATTCAACAGCGGTGCAAACGGCACTATCCTTGTTCAGGAGCCTGACGGCAGACCGCTATTATCCGTAAAGGGTAATCCTAAGTTCTCAGGCACACAGACACTTACAGTATCGCTTGAGGGATGTGATACAGCTAAATGCTCTATCGATGGCGGTAATAAGTTCCTCGTGCAAAACGGTTCAACATTTACTATCGGCAACACAGCCTATGACGGCGATACTATCAAGGTTACTCTTGAAGCGGAAAATGACCGCGGAACATCTTCATCAAGCTTTAGCTTCCTGAAAGTTGCTCAGGAAGAAGTCGTAGATCCGACCACTCCTACTACGCCTGGTGAAAAGGCAAAGCTTATTGTTAAAACATGGGACGGCTCAGCACCATACGCATATGTATGGACAGGCGACAGCAACGCTCTCCTCGGTGCTTGGCCGGGAACAAAGCTGACCTCCAAAAATGCTGACGGCAACTACTACATTGAGCTTGACACAACGGATACTTATAATGTTGTTCTCAATAACGGTAGCGGCACACAAAGCTCCAACATCACAAATCTTAACGGAACAACAACTATTGAAGTAACCAACTCATCTTATGGTACAAAGATCATCGGTGGTGGCAGTGACGAGCCTACAGAGGAAAGCGTTACCATCAGAGTTAAACCTTACGGCAGCAGTGTACCTAACCTTTATGTTTGGGATAACAGTGACACAAGTATCCACGGCTCGTGGCCCGGAGCAAAGCTCAGTGAAAAAGATGACGACGGCAACTATATCGTTACTATTCCCAACAAAAAGTCTGTAAATGCTATCTTAAACGAAGGTTCATCGCAGACCCCTGACATTACAGATATTTCAGGTGATGTAACCATTGAAATAACAAGTGCGGATTATTCTACATACAAGCTCACAAGAAACGAAACTCCGTTGAGCGGTATGAAGCTTCTCAAAAAGGAAGCAAGAGAAGTTAAGATATTGACTGCTTCCGATTACACCTCGGAAAGCTGGAGCACCGTAAGCTCTGCAATGACCGTTGCAGACAGCCTTATTGCTCAGGGAGACGCAGCAGATGCAGCAGCAATAGAAAGTGCTGTTGCTCAGCTTCAGAGTGCAAAGACAGCTCTCAAGCTTGCAACACCTACACTTTCATATGCAGTAATCGGTCAAAGCACAATCAAGGGCTATTCTGCTCCCGAAGCAAAAGTTACCGTTACAGTCGATTCAAAGACATATACTGCTGTTGCAGACGATATTACAGGTGAGTATCAGGTAACCGCTTCGGCACTTGCAAGATCATCAAAGATCGCTGTTTCTGCCGAAAGAAACGGCATTTCATCAGGAACACTCAACTATAATATGACAAGTGGCAACATTACAGGCGGTGACAAGCCTACTCAGCCGACAACCGAGCCTACTCAGCCGACAACCGAGCCTACTCAGCCGACAACCGAGCCTACAACGGCAACGCAACCGACTGAACCAACATCCGCAAGTTCTGCTGACAAATCGCTTACGGTAAAAGCAACATCAAACTTCTTCCCGTCTTACACTCAGAAATTTGATGAAAATACAAATACCGTTACGGTTACCTATTACCTGAAATCTGACAAGAGTTTGCTTGACAGTCAGTGGGTGCTTTCATACGATCCAACATTTCTTAAATTTAATAAAGAAAAGAACAGCAACGTAGATTGTCTTATGCCGTGTGTTTCAAGCGGAAGCTATGCTAACCTTGAGCCTGTCGAAAAAGACGGTACACCGATAATAGGCAAGATCTACGGTAACAGTGTTAACCTCAGGCTCGACAAACTTAAAACATCAGACGGCAATGAAGTTGCTTTTGTAACCGCTACATTTGATGTTCTGAAATCAGGCTCTACAACTGTTGACCTCTTTGTTGACGTTATTACAATATCAGATGCAAACGATAATGATGAAGCAGTTGTTGAAAACGGCGTGATCGGAAGCTATACGACGCCTGTAACCCGAACCACTCGCGTTTATGAGGGTCAGTATCAGGGTGCAACCGATTATATTTACGGCGATGTTGACCTTAATAAGATTATCAATGTAAAGGACGCAACCTACATTCAAAAATATCTTGCTTCATCTGCTTCATTGACAGATATTCAAAAAGCACTTGCCGATGTAAACAGTGATAATAAAATCACAATAATCGATGCAACGTTAATTCAGAAATACATTGCACAACTTCAATCTGACAGCAGAGTAGGTCAGCCCTACAACAAATGAAATAAGCAATATTAAACAAGACCGCAGCCCTGCAAAAGGCTGCGGTCGTTTTTGCTGTTTATTAAATCACAAAGCGGGGATTATAGCTCCCACAGAAATTCCGAATTACCGCCTGTCGTATAAATCGCATAGGATGTTTACTCTTAAATTATAAAACGTACCGCAGTCAATATTTTTGACTGCGGTACACTTTAGAATATTAAGTTATCCGAAATCAGTCTTCTTCAGTCCGACTTGTTTCACTTATGTCAGAGGACTGTGAGGATTCGGGTTTTGAGGATTCCGACTGCGATTCTGACGAGGACGGAGTTTCACTTGAACTGCTCGATTCGCTTGATTCACTTGAACTTGAACTGCTTTCCCGTTCTGACGACGAGCTTGACGATTCGTTGTCATTATCTCTCTTTTTGTTGTTTTCGGTCAAACTGTCAATACTGCCGACATTGTCTTTTGTATCGCTGTCTGCGTCAATAAACACAACTCCGTAATCCTTGTCATATGAAGAAGAGGGAAGCTCCTCACGGCTGACCTCTTTGCCGTCCTTAATATACACACGCCAAGCATAAGCCTTGTAGCTTGAACCACCTTGGCTTCCAAGCTCGTTATGCGTTTTTATCACATCATAAGAATCCGATTTGTAGCCCCATATGGAAACATAAAGCGTTGTGTCAACAACCTTGCACTCCATAAACATCTGATATTTGGTGGGGTTTGAAAGCTTTAGGTCAAGTCTTGGATAATCAATAGTTGCGTCAAGACCTGTAGGAACATATGATGAAGCCCACTTGTGACAATAGCGTTCTTCAATATCCATATTTGCTCTCACTGCGGCATTATAAATAGTTGAACTTGCTTGACATATTCCGCCGCCGATACCGTCAATCAATTTGCCGTCGGATATTACATGAGCAGCCTTATAGCCGTTTGACTCAAGATTTGAGTCGCCTGTACATTCATTGAACGACCACGTTGCACCCGGCTCAATTATTGAACCGCTGCAGGCGTTGAGAGCAGTTTTCATATTGCTTGTACCGTTTGCGGTATTTGTTGAATATGTTTCATAAGACGCAAGCTTTATTACGTTTTTCTTGATGTCGGCTGCGGTTATTTCTGCGTCAACCGTCTGAACATCCGCCACAATCCTGTATGTACTTTCACTGCCGTTAAGTGCCTCACCAAGCTTTTTTGCAAGAGTATCGGCATTAACCTTTACGCCTTGCTTTGCTTCTGTATATTCAAAGCGATTTTCCTCAAACGGATGAAATTTGGAAACATATGCGTTCGTAGCCTTGACATAACACTCGTCGGCAAATTGATTTGACCTCCTTGCTATCGAATCCTTGTCAACCGATGCCGTAATCTCATAATTTTTATGTCCCGTTGACGGATCGACATTTGAGCCGTTGCCGCTCAGTTGATCGGTCTTTGCTTTTTCAAGCACCTCGTCTATGTCAAAGGTATAAACAAAATCGCTCTGAGACAATATTTTGTTGGTTCCGTTTACATCGACGTTTATTTCAACAGGTTTTATAAAACTTTTTTCGTTCAGCGTAAGCAACAGCTTTGACTGCGTCATATTTTTGCCGTCAAGAGAAATTCCCGAAACGTAAACATTGCTTGCAAATTTAAAGTCGTCCGCTTCCGCCTGTTTGCCAAATCCGTTATCAAAAACCCCATTATTGTAAAGGCAAATACCTGTTATGCCGCCTGCAATTACAACCGCAGCCGCAACCGATGAAATAATAAGTATGAGTTTCTTTTTGCTTTTACCTTTTTTTGAATAACGGCTTTTGTGATCGGAACCCTGTTTTTGTTCGCTTTTACTTGAAATATCTACCATATCATCATCTAAAATAATGTATTCATTATAGTCATTGTCGTTCACAAAATCCACCTCTCATTCTATAATCGTCAAAAATGAGTAAAACTATATACCAATCCGATATTAAAATCTGAGCAACGCTTTGCTCACAAGAAGCATAGCTTGCGACAGATCACACCCCTGCACCTAAGATATGGGGAACATCTGCACTTAGGTTATATATAATTCTACTATAAATATAAAAAAAAATAAAGTGCAAAATTGAAAAAAAAATTATTTTTGGTAAAAATATATTATATTTCTCTTTAAATCTTAATCTATATATATTAAATTAAAGTTATGCAACAATAATAATTTGCCCATTGAAAAATTAATTAAAAATTAGTATAATGTATATAATCTAAGTGTAATGTCCCCCGCCTCTCAGGCGTCGGAAAATACTTCGGAATTTCAGTGAGAACTGTAGTCTGACGATGAAATCCCACGGAGCTAACGCTCCTTGCAGACAAGGCAGAACGTTGCTTTGATTTAAATAATATATACAAAAATTGAAAGGTAATTTGAATTTCACTATGAATATATTAATTTTTACAGCTTCTACGGGCGGCGGTCACAAACGTGCCGCAGCCGCCATAGCGGAAAAAATAAAGCAGTTAAGCCCCGAAACCACCGTAAACGTTGTTGACGCTCTCAAGAGCATCGGAAAAGCCTACAACAAAACTGTTTGCAGCGGTTATCATTTTATGGCTACCAAAACTCCCAAGTTTTACGGAAAATGCTACAAGATTACTGACAGAAAAACCCTTATGTTTAAAGGCGTTATGAAGTCAAACACGATGATGTCGAACAAGCTCCTTAAAATAATTGACAAATACTCCCCGGACGTTATCATAATCTGTCACCCGTTTGTCACAACTATGATTTCAAAGCTGAGGGCTCAGGGCAAAACTAACGTAAAAGCAATCAGCCTTTTGACAGACTATGATTCACACCGCACATATTTTGTTCCGAACATTGATGCCTATGTTGTTGCAGAACCGAATATGGCAAAAAAGCTTCAGGAGGATTACGGAATAGCCAAAGAAAAAATATATCCGTACGGTATTCCGATATTTGACAGATTTTATAATCCGGAAGTTACAAAAGAAGAGATTTTCAAACGTGAGCGGCTGAATCCGGAGCTTCCGACCGTTCTGCTTATGGCAGGTTCGTTCGGAGTAACGGGTGTTCTCAAATTTTATGAACAGCTTGCAAGGGTAAAATACAAGGCTCAATTTATTGTTATAACAGGTCACAATCCAAAGCTTTATGAGCATTTGCTCAAGCTGGAGGAAAAACTCGATTCATTTAACAAAACAAAACTGCTTTACTTTGTTGACAATGTTGAGGACTATATGCACATATCAGACCTCATTGTTACAAAACCGGGCGGACTCACCGTTACCGAAAGCCTTGCGTGTAATCTTCCGCTTGCAATTTACAGTGCTTTTCCCGGTCAAGAGCTTGACAACGCCGAATTTTTGGTTTCACAAAACGCCGCTATTTTACTTGAAAAGGATCGTGGCGCAGACCAAATAACCGAGCTTTTGCGTTCGCCGGAAAAGCTTAATGAAATGAAAGAAAACTGCAAAAGACTTTCTATCCCCGATTCCGCAGAGAACATTTTTAAGCTTGCACAAAAGCTCTGCCGCGAAAGCAACACGGAAAAATAAAACAGCTTACAAAAGCTCCGCTGAAATGTTTATCGGCGGAGCTTTGTTTATCCGTTATCGGTAAGGCGAACCGCAACAGCGGTTATATCGTCCTCACGTTCGGAGTTTCTGCGCTTTATAGCCTCGTTTACAACAGCTTGCGCCAAATCCTGGGTACTGCCCTCGTTCCATGATTTTATCAGCCTTTCGAGCCATTTGTCGTCGCCTGCTGTTACGCCGTCTGACACCATAACCACCATATCTCCTGCTGAAAGATTAATTGTATCGGATGAAAATTTAATACCGCTCAGTATTCCTGCCGGCAGTGAAGGCATTTCTCTTGTTATCACTCTGCCGCTTTTTTTTATATAAGTCAGCGGTGCTCCCGCCTTTTTAAGCGTGAGCTTGCCTGTAAACAGGTCGATTCCCGCAACGTCTATCGTGGAAAGTGATTCGTCCTCGCTTTTTATCATAAGAGCCGAATTCACAATTTGCAGAGAGCTGTCGGGCGAAAGCCCGGAACGAAGCAATCTGCCCATTACCGAAGCCGCCATATTTCCGTCAACTGCGGCGCGTCCGCCCGTGCCCATTCCGTCGCAAACGATTGCATAGGTGCTTCCGAAGCCGTCGTTAAAATAATCAATACAATCGCCGCAAAGCCTGCCGTTGTTCGCAATATGCTGATCCGAGCCTATCTCAACGTCATAGACGGGCATTTCACACATTGCAAGCCGTGTTCTGTTTCCGACAGTTGTAACCGTCGGCAGGTCAAATCTCCTACCGCAGCATTTTGAAACCTCACGCATTACAACACCCTTTGATAGCTTGACGTCCGATTTTGCCGTCAATTCAACACTTAAACGTTCATTGTCAGATACAAGACAAACACATTCGATTACTTTTATTCCAAGCTCGTCGAGAGACGCTTTTATCATATCGGCACGCTCGTTGTCACAACGCATTGAATTTTTAAATTCCGCCGAAAGATCGCTGAGAATATCGCTTACTCCCGAAAACTGACCTGCAACAACACCTCTTAGGTCGGCGACCCTGCGCTGAGCCTCAAGCGACGATAAATATTCACGGTAATTTTTATTCATACTGTCTGCTATTTCGCCTTTTTTGCAACAGTTCTTGACAAACAGCCTTGCAACGTCATTTTCGCTGAGTTTTCCCTGCTCGGATAATGCGTCCTCAAGCCTGAAAAAATCGTCCTTTGTTATGCCCTTTTCGTGTTCAAAGCAATACATTCTCAGCCCGCAGCCCGAACAAACGTCTTTGGCAACATTTTCGCAAACCCACTCAAAGGTCGGCGAATACAGGTCCTTGAGCCTGTCGGACACACGGTCAACATCGTTTCGTACATTTGAGATCGCTTTTGACACAAAGTCAAGACGCATAACAATATTTTTTCGGAATGCTTCACCAAGCGAAGAATTCTTTTCGTTTGTAAACACTGGTGAGATTACATTACCGACCTCTTTCGGCAGAATCATAAACACAACCGAGCCGATAAGACTTTCTATTAATACTGAGGCAAGCGAATTGTTGCCGCCAAACGCAAGACTCATAACAGAATTGGCAATTACAAATGAAATTGCACAACCGAGCTTGCCCGTCGGCGCAAACAGTCCGGCCATAAGCCCGCCAAATGCGAACCCTCCGCATACAAAGCCCTGTTCTCTGCTTGCAATGCTGAATACCGCACCCGTTGAAACACCGCTGACCGCTCCGCCGTTTACTCCGCCGTATCGAGCGCACAAAAGCACGACGATAACTGCGATTATCCTGCCGAGAGATATGTTTTCATAGGATATGCTTCCAAACGCAAGTATCAGAACACAGCCTGTCATAACAAGACTTGCGCTTTCCTGCTGGGTATAGGCTGTAAGGCTGCGCTTTTCCTGCGAAAGCCTTACTGTCACACCGATAAAATATGCTGCAACGCCTGCAAGCACAGCCTCTATCACACAATCGGCAAAGCTTGACAGCGTGCTTGCGCTGCCGAACAAAAGAGCTGCACCTGTTGCAAGTATAGGCACAAACGCCGTCAACGGTGAAAACAGTCTGCTGTTGTTTATTCGCTCAATATTGCCGAAAAGCCAGCGTATTCCGCCGATAGCCACAAGCACGGCAAGGTATCTGAAGCTGTCCTGAGGGCTTAACATAATATATCCGAGTCCTGCACCGAAAAGCGAAGGCAAAAGATATTTTTGGGGAACGGCCGCCGCAAACGACGCTCCGAACGGCGCAAGAGTTCCCAAAACAGCACCTCTTGAAACAATTATTCCGCATAAAAAATATGCTCCGTAAATTGCCCCGCTTCTTGCAAGCTCAGTCTGACCCGAACGGTTAGACCTGCGTTTTCTTTTTACCTGTTTTACGCTTTCCATAATTTCAACGTCCTTTAGATTTGTTAATTAGTGTATCTATATTATAGGAGTTGATACACAATCGTTTTGTCGTTATGTGGATAAGTGTTTTTATAAGGTTTTGTAGAATATCGGGCAAAGCGGAGAATTTGCTGAAAACAAAAAATAATTATATTGTATAAACAGTTGTTTTGAATTATAATGTAATTATAAAACTGAAAGGACTTTTTATATGATAATAATGTCGGTTGATTTGGGTAAAGCAAGAACAGGAGTCGCAGTCTGCGACAAAACCGAATTTCTTGCGTCACCCTATACGGTGATTTTTGAAAAATCGCCGAGCAGGCTGATAAAAAAAGCGGCGGAGTGTGCAAAAGAAACACAGGCAGAGCTTATTGTTGTCGGATTACCGAAAAATATGAACGGAAGTGAAGGCGAAAGCGCACAAAACGCAAGGGCTTTTTCCGAAAAGCTCAGCGCATTGACCGGGATTGAAACCGTTATGCAGGACGAAAGAGGAACAACAATCTCGGCACATAATTTTCTCAGTGAAACGAATACCTACGGAAAAAAACGCAAAAACGTAGTAGATGCGGTTGCCGCAACTATTATTTTGCAGGATTTTTTGGACGCAAGAAAACAGAAAAACGGGCTGTCGAAATAAATCGGCAGTCCGTTTTCTTTAGGAAGTAAAAATGAAAAAATTACAAATTTATGACCAGTTGAGCGTATCGTTATATACATTGATATAATCCTGAGCAGAACGCTCCCAGCTGTTGTCGCTCATCATAGCTCGCCACATAAGCTGATGCCAGCCTGCGTCGTCCTGAATACCCCGGAGCGCACGTCTTACCGCATTCTGCATATCTGCGGTGTAGTAGTTTCTGAACGTAAAGCCGTTGCCGTAATTGTCGGCACTGTCAAATACAGAGTCCTTAAGTCCGCCTACCTCACGCACAACGGGGATAGTACCGTAGCGAAGCGCAATCATCTGGGAAAGTCCGCAAGGCTCCTGCTTTGACGGCATCAGGAAAATATCTGCGCCCGAATATATCTTGCGTGCAAGCTCAGGAACAAAGCCATGGCAGAAGCAAAGTCTTCCGGGATATTTTGCCTGCATATAATTAAAGTAGTCTTCGTATTCTTTGTCGCCCGAACCAAGGATAACAAACTGCATATTCTCGGTGTTCATCAGTTCTTCAAGTCCCATTCTTACAAGGTCAAGTCCCTTGTGTGCAACAAGTCTTGTTATCATTGCAACCATAGGAACATCCCAGCGCTGTTCAAGGCATAGTCTTTCCTGCAAAGCGCGCTTACACTCGCCCTTGCCGCTCATATCGTCCTTTGAATAATTGCGGTAAAGCTGATAGTCGGTTTCGGGATTATAGCTTACGGTATCAATTCCGTTCTTGATTCCGCACAGCTTGTAGTGGCGAAGATTCAGTTCATCGTGCAGTCCGTAGCTGTACCACGGGTCCTTTATCTCTGCCGCATAACTCGGAGAAACGGTTGAAACACGGGTTGACGTTTCTATTGCGCCCTTCATCATATTGAGCTTGCCGTTCATCTCAAGAATGTTGGTTTCCGAAGCGGGAATTCCTACACACTCAGTATTTACCTCCCAGCCGTACTCGCCCTGATACTGTATATTGTGGATAGTAAACAGACTCTTTATGTTAAAATACCAAGGTCTGTGCGAATAGAACAGATAGTAGTAAACAGGCACAAGTGCCGTCTGCCAGTCGTTGCAGTGAATCATATCCGGGTGGAAGTCGATATACGGGAGCATTTCAAGAATGGCGCGGGAGAAAAATGCAAAACGTTCTGCATCATCATAGTGACCGTAGAGCGTGCTTCGCTTGAAATAGTATTCATTGTCAATAAAATAGTAGGTGCAGTCATTCCACCTTGCCCAGAAAAGTCCGCAATATTGGTGACGCCAAGCAACAGGAACCGTAAAATTGGTGATAAAATTCATCTGATTTTTCAGATCCTGCGGTATAGTACCGTAAAGCGGCACTACAATTCGGCAATCCTGTCCCTTTCTGCACAATGTATGCGGCAAACTGCCTGCCACATCGGCAAGTCCGCCGCTTCCGCAAAACGGATTGGCTTCTGATGCACAATATAAAATTCTCATAACTTTTCCTCCGAATTAAACAACAGATTTTTTTGCAATATACATAGGATATGACTCAAAACCCATAAGACTGCGTCCGTCTTTGATTTTAACATCCTTATCTATTATAACATAATTTAGATTGGTATTCTTCCCTATTTTTGTGTCCTGCATTACAATACAGTTAGAAAGCTTTGCACCCTTTTCAACAGTTACGCCTTTTGAGATAACGCAGTTCTCCACTTCACCGTTAATAACACAGCCCTGCGCTATTATGGAATTTTTGACGTTGCTGGTCAAACCGTATCTTGACGGTGCGTCGTCCCTTACCTTAGTATATATCGGACGCTTCGGATTAAACAACTCGTCGCGAATTGAACGCTTCATAAGATCCATATTAAAGGCGAAATAATCGTTTATTGTACTGATTGCGGCACAATACCCTGTGTTTTCATAGGCATACACTTTAAATCTGCCTATGCAGTCCTGTAAAATACGCTTTGCGTCAAGCTGATTAAGACTGATTGCCTGTCTGACTTCATCAAGCAAAAGCGATTTGTTTATCAGAATTGAGCCGTAAACCTGATACACTTCATAATCAATATTTTCGGGCTTTACAAATATCTGGTTTACCTTGCCGTTCTTGTCAACGTCAATGGTTATCGGGCGTTCATAGCCGTTTGGCACGACTCCGTGTCTGTAGATAAGGGTTATGTCGGCATTCCTCTTTGAATGAAACTCAAACAACTGATTATAGTCAAAGTTGGTTACTACATTGCCGGGTGACAGCAATACATATTCTTCGCTGCTGTTTTCAAGATAAGCGTGCATATTGTAGATAGTTTCAATATAATTGTCAAAGGATCTGCCCCTGTACGGCGTAAGAATAGTCAGATTGCTCCTGCGCTTTGAAAGGTCATAGGCGCTTCCTGAGCCGATATGATCCATAAGCGACATAAAATTGCTTTTGGCGATAACGCCCACATTGTTTATGCCGGAATTTGACATATTGGAAAGGACAAAATCTATCAGCCTGTACTTTCCGCCGATAGGCACGCTTGCGGTTGTACGGGAAGCTGCAAGCTCCGGGATTTTGTCGTCAAGAGTGTCTGCAAATATAAAACCGAGCACATCGTTACTTCTCATTTGCGAGCACCTCCGTATCACTGTCTATCATTTCCTTTGCTTTTACGACCGCATTCTCTGCGATTTTGGTATTTTCTCCTATTACGGCAATACCCCAGTTGTTGCGGTTTTGAACATTTTCGGGACGTTCGCCGACCTTGGCATTTTTGCCTATTACGGTGTTTTCGGCAACGATTGCAAACTGTACCTCTGCGCCTTCTTCAATCACCGCTCCCGGCATTATAATTGAAGAATTGACCGTTGCGTTTTTGCCGATAGTTACGCCCGCAAATAAAATTGAAAACTCAATATTTCCGTATACGTTACAGCCGTCGGCAACAAGCGAATTCTGAATAAATGCGTCGCTCGAAACATAGTGCGGCGGCATCATCGGGTTGCGTGAATAGATATTTTTAAGATCAAGGGTAACATTGGGATCAAGCAAATCCATATTTGCTTCCCAAAGGCTGTCAATCGTTCCGACGTCTTTCCAATATCCCTCGAACGGATAAGCAAACATTCTCTCGCCTGCATTGAGCATTGCCGGAAGAACATCTTTGCCGAAGTCATGACTTGAATCTTGCTTTGCATCGTCCTCAATAAGATATTTTTTCAGCTCTTTCCAACTGAAAATGTAAATACCCATTGACGCATTTGTACTCTTTGGGTGAGCAGGCTTTTCGTCAAATTCGTAGATTTCGCCGTCCTCTTTGGTGTTGAGAATACCGAATCTCGAAGCCTCCTCAAGCGGAACGTCGATTACTGCAATAGTGCAGGCGGCATTTTTTTCTTTGTGATATTCAAGCATCTTGTTGTAGTCCATTTTGTAGATGTGGTCACCCGACAAAACTACAACATATTCGGGATCATAGCGCTGAATATAATTTATGTTTTGGTAGATTGCATTTGCCGTACCCGAATACCAGTCTGCCCCCTGAATTGCCTGATAAGGGCTGAGGCAATTAACCCCCGAATGCATACCGTCCAGATCCCAAGGCTGTCCGTTGCCTATGTATTCGTTAAGTACGAGAGGCTGATACTGGGTAAGAATACCCACCGCATCTATTCCTGAGTTTACGCAATTTGACAACGGAAAGTCAATTATGCGGTATTTACCGCCGAACGGTACGGCAGGCTTGGCAAGCTTTTTTGTAAGCACGCCGAGACGTGAGCCCTGACCGCCGGCAAGAAGCATAGCTACCACTTCCTGTTTTGGGAACATCAATTTTTACCTCCATTATTCTATTATATTATTCAGAGCTTTTAAGCTCTTTTGTGCATTGTAAATATATTACGCCCATCGGCGGCAATGTAAGGCACAAGCCTTGACTGCAGCCGTGGATTTTCCTTCGATCGGGCAGTATTTCGCTGCCGTTTGTCACACCCGTTCCGCCGAATTCCTTTGCGTCCGAGGAAAACACCTCGTCGTAAAGTCCGTATTTCGGCACACCGATATAATACTTTTCATGCTTAACGGGCTGGAAATTGCACACGGCAATAATCTCGTTTCCGTCACTGTCGATGCGCTTAAATGCAATTACGCTGTTGGTGTAATCGTCGTGATGAATCCAGTCAAATCCCTTCCAGCTTGTATCAAGCTCATAAAACGGCTTGTGTTCTATGTAAAACTGATTGAGCTTTGAAAAGAAAAGCCTAAGCTGCTTATGCTTTTCATATTCAAGAAGCTCCCATTCAACAGCGGATTTAACATTCCATTCGTCAAACTGTCCGATTTCGGTACCCATAAACACCAGCTTTTTGCCGGGATGGGCATACATATAGGCAAAAAATGCTCTGACTCCTGCAAACTTTTCCTCATATTCTCCGGGCATCCTGCTTATTATCGAGCCTTGCCCGTGTGCCACCTCATCGTGAGAAATCGGAAGCAAAAACCGCTCCGAAAAAGCATAGAAAAAGCTGTAGGTCAAATTATCGTGATTAAACGGTCTCCAAAGCGGATCAAGCGACATATAGTGCAGCATATCGTTTGTCCAGCCCATATTCCACTTGTAGTCAAATCCGAGTCCGCCCTCCTCAACCGGGTGAGTCAGCTTTGGCCACGATGTATTTTCTTCGGCAAATGTCAGAGCGTGCGGGCAGAACATGTGAAGTGCCGTGTTAAGACGCTTTACAAAAGCGATTGCTTCAAGATTTTCCTTGCCGCCGTATTTGTTCGGCACCCATTCGTCCTCCTGCTTGCCGTAATCGAGATACAGCATAGAAGAAAGCGCGCCGACTCTTAATCCGTCAAAGTGAAACTTTTTAAGCCAGAAAACAGCGGATGATACAAGAAAACTTTGCACCTCATATCTTGCAAAATTGAACAGGCAGGTTCCCCAGGACGGACGTTCACCGACCCTTGGATCCTCGCATTCAAAAAGCGCTGTTCCGTCAAATCTCGAAAGTCCGAACGAATCCTTTGGAAAATTCGACGGCACCCAATCCATTAGCACGCCGATATTTTCCTGATGAAGTCTGTCAACCAGATACATAAGGCCGTCGGGTGTTCCGTAGCGGGATGTCGCCGCAAAATAACCCGTGGCCTGAAAGCCCCAGCTTTTGTCATACGGATATTCCATTATAGGCATAAGCTGAATATGCGTGTAGTTCATTTCTTTGAGATACGGCACAAGCTCATCGGCAAGCTTTTTGTAATCAAAAGAGTTGCCGTCGGGATACCTGCGCCATGAACCTGCGTGAAGCTCATATACATTCATCGGGCGCTTGGACACGTCCCGAGTTTTGCGTTCGTCAAACCATTTTTCATCGCCCCACTCGTACTTGTCAAGATCAAACACCTTTGAGGCGTTGTCGGGGCGAAATTCTGCGTGAAATGCAAAAGGGTCAGATTTTAATATCCTGTCTTTCCACGGGGTTTCGATGCAATACTTGTAGGTTTCAAACTCCTGAAGCCCCTCAACAAACAACTCCCATTCACCGCTGTCTATTTTATACATATAATGAGAGTCCCGATTCCAGCCGTTGAAATTTCCGACAACCGACACGCTCAGGGCGTTCGGTGCCCAAACTCTGAATACAACGCCGTTTTTTCCGTCCCGGTTAACAAAATGTGCGCCGAAAAAATCATATGCACGCACGCTGTCGCCTGCGTGAAAAAGCTCAAGAGGATTTCTGTCCTCAGTAAAGCTATAATTCATTCATCAAACTCCTTATTTGAAAAGCTGTAAATTCAAATTATATTCCTAATATATATAATAGCAAAAAAATATGTGGATTTCAAGCAAATTCAAAATTTTCTATACTAATTTTTCGTGTATTTTTTATAAAACATTAACAAATTTTACAAACTTATCCATTTTTGCCCTAATTTTTACCGTTTAAATCGAAACAACGCTATGTTTTGCTTGCAATTTGTTCAAAAAGTACATACTCAAAATCCGTTTGGTATATATTATGACGGCAAGTGTACCGAAAATAACTGCGGTCGCAAAAGTCGCAAAAAAAGAGCTGCCCGATTAAGGACAGCTCTAAATGCCGTAAAATAAGTTGATTAACCGAGTTCAGCAAAGTACTTGATTGTTCTAACCATCTGGCTTGTGTATGAGTTTTCGTTATCATACCAAGAAACAACCTGTACCTCATAGAGATCGTCTGCAATCTTTGAAACCATTGTCTGAGTAGCGTCAAAGAGTGAACCGTATCTCATACCGATTACGTCTGAAGATACGATAGGATCTTCGTTATAACCGAATGATTCTGAAGCAGCAGCCTTCATAGCAGCATTGATGCCTTCAACTGTTACGTCAGCGCCCTTTACTACTGCTGTAAGGATTGTTGTTGAACCTGTAGGAACAGGAACACGCTGAGCAGAACCGATGAGCTTGCCGTTGAGTTCGGGAATTACAAGGCCGATAGCCTTTGCAGCGCCTGTTGAGTTAGGAACGATGTTTGCAGCGCCTGCTCTTGCACGTCTGAGGTCGCCCTTTCTGTGAGGACCGTCAAGGATCATCTGGTCGCCTGTGTAAGCGTGAATAGTTGACATAATACCGCTCTGGATTTCTGCATACTTGTTAAGAGTATCAGCCATAGGAGCGAGGCAGTTTGTTGTGCATGATGCAGCTGAAATGATCTTATCGTCAGTTGTAAGAGTCTTTTCGTTTACGCTGTATACGATAGTTTTGAGGTCTTTGCCTGCCGGAGCAGAAATAACAACTTTCTTTGCGCCTGCGTCGAGGTGAGCCTGGCTCTTCTCTTTTGAGGTATAGAAACCTGTACACTCAAGAACAACGTCAACACCGATTTCTCCCCAAGGAAGCTCAGCAGCGTTTGGCTTAGCGTAAATTGTGATTTCTTTGCCGTCAACGATGATTGAGTTTTCACCTGCTTCTACTGTGTGAAGGCCTTCGCCGATTCTTCCGCAGTAACCGCCCTGTGCTGTATCATACTTAAGAAGATTTGCAAGCATCTTAGGATCTGTAAGATCGTTGATAGCTACTACTTCGTATCCCTCAGCACCGAACATCTGTCTGAAAGCAAGACGGCCGATACGGCCGAAACCGTTAATTGCAACTTTTACTGACATAATTAAAATTCCTCCTAATATTTAAGATATGTTTATTATATTACATTTTTTCAATTTCTTCAATAGTTTGATAAAGATTTAACAAAAAAATTTACATTTTTAACATTATATGTAAAATAAACGTTTTACAGTGAAATTTTTGGTTAATTTTTTCAATCAAATCAGCGAAATATCTATACATAATTCCGCTGTGCAAAATTATTGTGCAACTTAGCCTTACTTTTTCTTGACAAAACATTTGATATATTATAAAATAATTATTAGAATTCCGTTTTTGCGGGCTTCTGCAAAGGGCAATGGGTTGCCTTTTGTGTTTTTTTAATCAGACTCTTTTCAGAGCCGTTATATATAGATATTTTTTATTAATTTTATTACTTATGCTGTTTTGAACGGCGATTGACTTTATAAAAAATATTTCAAAATTCATAACTTTTTTAAATTAAAATTGAATATCTTAATTAACGGCACCTTAAAGGTTTTTTGATTGGGAATAACTATGAGATTGAAAGAAACTGGACAAAGGAGGTGTCAAAAATGCAGTTATTCGTTGCAATAATCTGCATTGCTGCTGCATTGGCGGTCGGTGCGATCGTCGGCGTTCTGCTGGGTATAGCTATCCGCAAAAATACTGCGGAAAAGGAAATCGGCAGCGCCGAGGAAGAAGCTAAAAAGATCGTTGCCGAGGCAATCAAAACGGCTGAAGCAAAAAAGAAAGAAGCCGTGCTTGAAGGCAAGGACGAGGTTCATCGCTTCAGAAACGAAAGCGAAAAGGAAATTGCCGACAGACGCAAGGAAGTTCAGCGTCAGGAACGCCGTATTCAGCAAAAAGAAGAATCTCTTGACCGAAAGCTCGACCATATGGAGCAAAAGGAAGAGAAAGTCAACAAAAAGCTCAAAGAGGCTGACGCAAAGCTTGAGGAGGTTGAAACTCTCAAGAAAAGTCAGTTTGAGATGCTTGAAAAAATTTCGGGCTACACCGCAGAGCAGGCAAAAAGCTATTTGCTCTCTCAGCTCGAAGACGAGCTTGTTCACGAAAAGTCAGTTAAAATTATGGAGTATCAGGAACAGCTCAAGGAAGAAGCCGACGACAAGGCAAGAAACATTATTTCGCTTGCCATTCAAAGGCTTGCAGCCGACCAGGTTGCCGAGGCTACGATTTCTGTCGTACCTCTCCCCAACGATGAAATGAAGGGCCGCATAATCGGCCGTGAGGGACGAAACATCAGAGCTATTGAAACTCTGACCGGAGTTGACCTTATAATTGACGATACACCGGAGGCTATCACGCTTTCGTGCTTTGAGCCGGTAAGACGTGAGGTTGCAAGAATAGCACTTGAAAAGCTTATTTCAGACGGTCGTATCCACCCCGCAAGAATTGAGGAAACTGTTGAAAAAGCAAGGCGTGAGGTTGACGCAACTATCAAGCGTGAGGGCGAAAGAGCCGTGCTTGAAGCAGGCGTTCACAACGTTCACCCCGAAATTGTAAAGCTGCTCGGCAGACTTCGCTACCGCACCAGCTACGGACAAAACGTACTTAACCATTCTCTTGAGGTATCATATCTTGCGGGAATGATGGCAAGCGAGCTTGGACTTGATCCGACCGTTGCCAAACGTGCAGGTCTTTTGCACGACATCGGCAAGTCAATCGACCACGAGGTTGAGGGAACTCATATTCAAATCGGCGTTGATATTGCCAGAAAATATAAAGAAAGCGACGCAGTTATCCACGCTATTCACGCCCACCACGGCGACGTTGAGGCAAAGACGATTGTTGCCTGTCTTGTTCAGGCGGCCGACGCACTTTCAGCCGCACGTCCGGGCGCAAGACGTGAAAACGTAGAAAATTACATTAAGCGTTTGCAAAAGCTCGAGGAGGTTGCATCGTCGTTTGACGGAGTTGACCGCACCTTTGCTATCCAGGCAGGCCGTGAGGTAAGAGTTATGGTCAAGCCCGAGGTTGTTAAGGACGAGCGTATGATTCCGCTTGCAAGAGAAATTTGCAAGAAAATTGAAGAGGAGCTTGAATATCCCGGACAGATTAAGGTAAACATCATCCGTGAAAGCAGAGCTTCCGACTTTGCAAAATAATAAAAAACTAAATGAACTTTAGGGGCTGTCACATTTAGCGCAGAGCAAAAACGCTTTACGCATCTAAATGCGACAGCCCCTTTTTATCGTTTGTTTTAAATCGAAGCCAATATTCTTTGTTTATAAGAGGAATACTTGTGGCAGATTCCAAGCAGTGCAAAGAGTGCTAACCCCTCAGGGGTTCAGTGGTAGAGATTATAACTCCCGCTAAAATTCTGAGCCGTTCTTCGCCGCCTAAGCGGCAGGGGACATCTGCACTTAGATTATACTGTCCTGAAGATTTTAGCTAAAGCCTGAATACGGACAATTACACAAGATAATCCCACTGATTTTCAGGAAACAATTTTTCACCTGCAAACAAAAAAACCTCGCCTTTCGACGAGGTTTTCTTTATATTTACGTTTCTTTATCTGTAACGTTTGCCGTTATCCTTATAGCGGCTGCCGCTGTCTTTATAACGACTGCCGTTTGAAGATCTCGGTATACGAACATCGGCAGTGTCATATTTTCTGCTGTTTTCACGCCGCTTTTTGCCGTTTGCTGCCGAAGTTTTGTAGCCATCCGAATAATCTCTGCTCGAACGGTATTGCGTATTTGCTCCGCCTGTTCTGTGTGCGCCCGAATGGTAACTGCCTGCGGCAGCTTTCTTGCGCTTTGATACATTTGAAGCAATAACATATGTTATTCCGGCTGCACTGAGAATAATAAGCGTAATGCCTAAAATCAGCATCCATTCGCCGTTATCACTTTTGCTGTCGTTATTCTTGATAAACGCAAAGTCGTCCGAATCCGAGCCTGAATTACCTGCCTTGCTGAGGTTGGTCTGAATATCCTTCCAATCCTTGCTGTTAAGCTCGTTGTCGTCGATCTTTCTGTCATCAACGTTATAAACCGATGCGGAAGCGGCGGTGCTATCCGGCGGAACATAAGACTGTCCTCCGCCGACATAGAACGAAGAGCTTGAGTCATTGTAATTATTATTGTAATTATAATAATTATTATAATCGTTGTCATAACTGCTGTAATAGCTCTGACCGTTATTATAATCATAACTGCTCGAATAGCTGTCGGAATATTGATACTGCGAATTATCGGAAGAACTGTAATCGTATGATTGCTGGGGTTCTGTATAGTCCGGAATATCCGATGCCTGGGGCGGCTGAGTGGGTATATCAATACCCGGTTGGTCTCCGCCCGAGTTGATGTCTTCGTCTTCGGCATAAGCAGTAAAACCGAATGCAGAAATGCAGAAAGCAAGCGATAAAACGGCTGTTATCAATCTATAATGCTTTTTCATACACTTCTCCTTTCTGCAGCATTGAAGCTGCAATTTATTGCTCTGCTGAGGAATCGTCCGCCGCACTGTCTTCGCTGTTCTGGGCGGCAGTTGTCGATTCAACAGCTTTGAAGAACATATTTGGTTTATAAGAATCAAGCACGGATGTGTTTGCTTCATAGTCAAGCTCTTTTGTAAGACCCTTGATATAATCGGTAAACTCGTCCTGCTTCATTGCGGTAAGTACCGATGTGTGGTTGTTTTCGTCGCCGAGATAAGAAGCGGCAGCGTCTGCAATATCATTTTTTACTAAAAGGTAATAAATTGCCGAGTCGCCTGTGCCTACCTTTACGGTAGTTGCCTTTTTGTTGTCAAGCTTTGTGAGCGCTTCTTTAAGCTCATCGCCCATAGAAAACTGATCAAGCTGTTCTGTAGAGGTTTTGGACGGATCGCTTTCAACACTGTTTTTGTCCATATAAGCTTTTACTGCGTCCGCAAAGCTGAGGTCGGAGCTGTTGATTGACTCCGCATATCCGTCAAGCTCGTCGGTGAGCTTCTTTGCATCCTCGTCAGAAAGTGCGGTATTGCTTGACTTGCCCGAATCATCTGAGGTTGTTGTATAGAGATTTACCGGAAGATAGCTGTAATCAACATAGTTGTCAACAAAGAATTTTGTCAGATCGTCATCTGAAACAGCCTTTGAACCGCCCTCGTTATAAAGAGCCATAAACAAAGCAGACTGTTTTGAAGAATACTCCGTTGTGCAATACTCAAAGCTTTCAAAAGAAATTCCGTATGGCTCCAAATCGTCTTTCATAGGCTTTACATAGCCGTACTGTGCATATTGACCTACGTTCCAATATGTTTCAGCCTGTTTCTTTGCATTCTCCATTGTTGCTTCGTCAACCGATGCGCCCTCTGTTTCAAGCTGTTGGTCAACAACGAGATAGCTCAGACACATAAGCTCTGCCTGTTCCTTAATCCAGTCTTTTGCCACGGCCTTAGTGCCGTCGTCATCGGTGATCTCCATATCAAGCCAGCTGTCTTTTGTACTGTCGTAATCATCAAGCTTTTTTGCATAGGACTCAGCCTGACTGTATGCAACATCGAGCGAATAGATATAAACGCCGATAGCAAGCTCTTCGTCGCTTGTTTTGTATGACCATTCCTTGTTCAGGCTGCAGCCCGAAACAAAGATTGCCGACATAAGCATTAATACTGCAAGCAGCAAGGAGCCGATTCTAACACTTTGTTTCATATTTTTATACCGTCCTTAAATTATGATTTGCATAGTTCTCCAAAATAGTATGCGTACTATATGATTATACACAAAAAATTCGCAAATGTCTATATTTTCTTTGAATTTTATCAAATTTTAAAAATTTTCTTCAATTCCTCGACAGCAGAATTTCCGCTTCGGCATTTTACGGACAAATACGGCTTTGCACCTGCGCTCAGCATAGCCTTGCCGTTCAGGGCTATCAGAAGATCCGCAACCGCCGGTGACTTTATCTCTTTAACATAAAGCAAAAGTGTATTTTCGTTTTGGCGGATTTCATAAACGCCCATTGCGTTTGCTTTGTTGCGGATAAGCGCAATGTCGATAAGTCCGAGAACCGAATCCGGAATTTCGCCGAATCGGTCTTTTAATTCGTCTTTTACATCTTGGCTGTCGTCAAGTGAACGAATATCTGCGATTCTGCGATAAACATCAAGTCTTAACGTCAGGCTTTCAATATAGCTTTCGGGAATGTGGGCGTCCATAGAAATGTCGATAAGGCAATCAATATCCTTGTCGGGCTTGTTTACTCCCTTTTCCTCATTTACTGCTTCTTCGAGCAGTTTAAGGTACATATCATAACCAACCGACTCCATATGACCATGCTGCTGAGCACCCATAATGTTTCCCGCTCCTCTAAGCTCAAGGTCACGCATAGCTATCTTAAAGCCGCTTCCGAATTCGGTAAATTCTCGGATAGCCGACAGACGTTTTTGCTGAATTTCGGTCAGAACCTTGTTTTTTCGGAAAGTGAAGTAAGCGTAGGCTCGCCTTGCGCTTCTTCCTACACGTCCTCTTAGCTGATGAAGCTGAGAAAGTCCCATTCGGTCGGCGTTTTCAATTATAAGCGTATTTGCATTGGGCAGGTCAACACCCGTTTCTATTATAGTAGTGCAGACGAGAACGTCAATTTCCTGAGCAAGCATTTTTCGCCAAACCTCGCTCAGCTCATTTTCACGCATTTTGCCGTTTCCGATTCCAATCTTAGCTTCGGGAACAGCTTCACGAATTTTATTTGCGACCGATTCCATTGTTTCGACATCGTTGTGGAGGAAAAACACCTGTCCTCCTCGCCTCAGCTCACGCCTTATTGCCTCGTTAATTACAGCGTCATCGTGTTCGAGCACATAGGTCTGGACGGGCTGACGATTAAGCGGCGCTTCGTTTATTACGCTCATATCACGCAGTCCGCTCATCGCCATATTAAGCGTTCTCGGAATCGGGGTTGCCGAAAGCGTCAGCACGTCAACATTTTTGCAAAGTTCTTTAAAATGCTCCTTCTGGGTAACACCGAAACGCTGTTCCTCGTCGATTATCGCAAGTCCGAGGTCACGAAATTCAACGTCCTTTTGCACAAGACGGTGTGTTCCAACAATCATATCTATCTCGCCGTGCTTGAGCTTTTGCAAAATCTCCTTTTGCTCCTTTGCGCTTTTAAAACGCGAGAGAAGCTCCACCCTTATCGGATAGCCTTCAAACCTTTTGGTAACCGTTTGATAATGCTGCCATGCAAGGATAGTTGTAGGGCAGAGAAAAGCGCATTGTTTTGAGTCGGCAACACACTTGAATGCCGCTCTGAGTGCTACCTCGGTTTTGCCAAAGCCCACGTCGCCGCACAAAAGTCTGTCCATAGGTGCGCTTTTTTCCATATCGTGCTTTATCTCGGAGGCGCAGGTAAGCTGGTCGGGAGTTTCCTCATACTCAAATTTCGCCTCGAAATCTCGCTGCCACTCGTTATCATGCGAAAAAGCATAACCCTTTGATTTCATTCGTGCGGAATAGAGCGCAATAAGCTCCTTTGCAATATCCTTTACCGAGGACTTTACCTTTGCCTTTGCTTTTTGCCAGTCCTGAGAACCCAGCCGACTGAGCTTTATGCGTGAGTTTTCCTGAGGTCCGATATACTTTGCAACCATATCAAGCTGAGTTACGGGCACATACAGCACGTCGCCCTTTGCATAGTCAATCTTGATATAGTCCTTGGTTATTCCGTGGGTGTCAATTTTGCGAATACCGCTGAAAACGCCTATTCCGTGAACATTGTGAACAACATAATCGCCTGCCGAAAGCTCGGACAGACTGTATATTTCCTGACCGTTTTTCGGTTTTTTACGTTTTCGTGTTTCGACCTTATAAGCCGCCTGACCGTAGGTTATCAAGAAGAATTTGTCGCTCAAAAGCTCAAAGCCCGAGCTTAAAGCCCCGTCCGTTACAAGGAGCTTTCCGCTCTGAACCGAGTCAATCGTTTTGCTGTACAAGGCGTTGTAGCCGTCAGAAACAAGGCTCTGCACAAGATTTTTTGCGGATTTATCCGTTCCGGCAAGTATAACGCCGCAGCGGTCGGGCGCAAAAAGCCCCTGCAAATCCTCACACAACTGCTTATACGAGCCGTTCCACTGCGCCAGCTTGTTTGATGAAAAGCTGACCGCCGTGCCGAGGTTAAGCGGTATTGAGCCGTGAAGAAAGCTTTCAAGCACAATAGTACCATGTGCATTCAAAAATTCAAGGCACTCGTTTTGTGTAAGCGAAAAGCGTTCAAAACCTCTGCACAAGGTGCCGTCCTCAAAGCACTGCTTAATCATTTCGTTGTTCTGAAACTCCGTTGATTTCAGCCTGTCCTGTACTCTTGCAAATTCAGAGGCAAAAAACAGCGAATTTCGGCTGAAATAATCAAGCAGACACTGCGGCTTGTCATATATCTGATTTATAAATTTGTCGCCGTTTGCGGGTACGGCGCCGTTTTTGATAAGCTCGGCTTCGGCATACAGCTTTTCACGAGCCTTCGGCGCACCTCTGCCCCGCAAAAGTTCTGCCTTATGAATAATTTTGTCGGCAAGCGCATCATTATCTTCAATTATAATTTCTGTGGACGGCGTCAGCCTTATTTTTCCTGCCTTTTTAAAGCGCCGCTGAGTTTCCGTGTCAAAATAGCTCAGGTCGGTTATCTCATCGCCCCAAAATTCCGCTCTGACCGGATATTCACTGTCAGGCATAAAAAAGTCGAGTATTCCGCCTCTCAGCGAAAACTGACCGTTGCCGTCAACTGCGTCAAAGCGCTCATAGCCAAGCAGCGCAAGTGCCCTTACCGCCCTTTCTATCGCAATTTCCCTGCCCTCTTCAAGCACAAGGGTGCTGTCCCGAAGAACCTTTTGCGGAACGGTAAGCTGACAGGCGGCGTCGGCGCAGGTCACCACAACGTCGCACTCGCCCTCGCAAAGCTTTAACAGCACCTTTAGGCGCGTGTGCTCATATTCGTGCGACTTGCTTTGAAGGTCAATAAAATTGTAGTCGCGCACCGGATAGAACATTGCCCTTGCGCCCATACTGCACAAATCGTTGCAAAGCGTCTGCGCCTCCTTTTCATCGGAGGCAATGCAAAGAGCCGTGACATTTTTGGCACGGCACATTGAATAAATTATATATGCTTTGCTGACGGAGGTAAGCCCCGAAACGCAAAGCGAGCTTCCCGTTTTGGCGTTTTTCAGCAGAGTTTTAAACGCTTCGTTCTGCTTTAAAACGTCAACTAAAAAATTCATTTTATCGCTCATTTGTGAACTCTTTTCTATACATATTGCATAGGCGGACAACGCCCTTTAAAGCCTTAAATAATAAACGTTGATTAAAGCTGCAAGCGCATTATGCTTTGTTGAAATATGACTATTTGTCAGTTGTACAGATTCATTGCTCGGTCGATTTTTCCGCCGACAATAAGCTCTACTGCGTCGGCGGCGTTGTCAAACATCTTTTCAAGGAGCTTTCCCTCGTCCTTGGAAAATCTTGAAAGCACCCAGTCGGCTAAATCCCAGTCGGGGCTCGGCTTTGCGCCTATACCTATCTTTATACGCGGAAAATTGTCACTGCCGCTTAGATAGATTATGCTTCGCATACCCTTTTGACCGCCGTCGCTGCCCTTTGAACGAATACGCATTTTGCCTACGTCAAGTGATATATCGTCAAACACCACAATCACGTTTTCGGGTGGTATTTTGTAAAAGTTCATAGCCTCGACAACTGCCTGACCGCTGTTATTCATATAGGTTGTGGGCTTCATCAGCAGAACCTTTTTTCCGCCTATCTTACATTCGCCCGTAAAGCTTTTGTACTTTATTCTGTTGACCTTGCAATCAAATTTTTCGGCAATATGGTCAAGCGCAAGCCAACCTGTATTATGGCGTGTGTTCTCGTATTTTTTGTCAGGGTTGCCAAGCCCTGCAACAATGTATTCGACCGAACCGCCGAATGTTTTCTTGTTAAACATAGTATATCCCGCACTTTTTATAGAAATATCTGTTTTGTTTCCTTTTAACTTATTAATTCAAAGCATTAAACTTTTCCGAAATTAAGAACTACCCAATCGTCATCACCGAGATGATACGGAGTTTTGCAATACGGGCAGTTGTGTTCCCTCGTGGCGTCAAAGCTTGCTCCGCAGCCTCTGCATTCAACTCTTTTGAGAGAAAAATCAGGGTTTTGCAATGTATGTATATTACGGCAGACATTAATGCGAAACACGTCGTTTCTTCGGCGAATCGAATTACCTTTTATAACATAATCCTTGGTATAGATATTCATATCCACATAACAGTAGTTACCGTTTATGTTAAACGAGTTCAGCCTGATTACACCCGTAAAATCAACGTCGATTATATCCTTAAATCTGTTTTCGGCAGGTCTGCCCTCATAAACGGCAAGGTTTGAATAATCGTCGCTGAATATCATCATCTTCATTAATGAAATAATTTTACCCACAAAATATTCATATGAAAAATTATTGTCTATCTGCTTCATACATTTTGAAAGATTGCGCTTAGCGGAATACAGTCTGCCCATACTCGGAATAGATAAAATTGATTTTACAACTAATCTTGTCACAAGCTGCATTGCCCATAAAATATAACCGGCAAAAGCTCCTGTAAAGGTTGCGGCAATTATGCTGAAAATATAGGAAAACGACATTCCGAGATTTTTATAATTTGCAATTCCAAAATATACCGCAAGCGCTGCAGCGGGTATTAACGTCCACAAAAGCAAGGCCTTTGCCATACTCTTTCTGTTTTCGGCATAGTCGTCAACAAAAAGGTAATTCGTTACCTTCGGGAAAAGATCGTTCATTATAAATTTTGTTTTGCAATGCGGACAACCGCCGAGCAGGGTTTTTATATCGCTGATTGCTCCGCAGTTGGGACAACAGCATACTGCATCGGCATCTTGATTAAGCAAACGCGTAATCATAGTATAAAACATTCTGTTTCTTTTATATTTTGATGTCCTTGAACCGCTTTTGTAAAATATCTTAGTCAATTTGTAGTGAGCCACCGAAGTTGTGCTCTTAAAGTTTCCGTTGTCTTTATTACCGCCGAATGTGAAAACATCGTCAAGTCCTTTTCCTCTTGATTTAAACTTATAATCTGCGGTTATGCCGTTTGATTGAAGCCTTTTGTGCTGAAGTCCCATAGAATAACCAAGGTCAAGCGAGGCAGTGTCGGGGGTTTTTCCGCTTTTGCCCCATTCTTTCAATTCACTTTCAAATTGATTAAAAATTTGTTCGTTGCTTGTTGTTTCCATAAATTCCCCTCAAACACATTTGCAGAAGTCAAAACATTATGGCGGGTTTTTTACGACCCGCCTTGTTTTTAAATATTGTATTCCGATTTAACGAAATAATTTGTCGCTATTTGTATCAGCCGAATGCAGCGGTAAACGGTTTGTCGTTATAGATTCTTGCAATAGCTTCGGCAAATGTCGGAGCAACCGGAAGAATAGTAAACTTGTCTATCATCTTTTCTTCGGGAACAGGGATAGTGTCAAGCAAAACAACTTCCTTGATTGCGCTGTTCTTGATTCTCTCAACGGCAGGGCCTGACAAAACCGCGTGAGTTGCACAAGCATAAACCTCAGTTGCGCCGCCCTTTTCAACTATTGCATTTGCGGCGTTGCAAAGTGTTCCTGCTGTGTCAATCATATCGTCAACAAGGATTACCTTTTTGCCCCTTGCGTCACCGATTATGTTCATAACCTCACACACATTTGCCTTTGGTCTGCGCTTGTCGATGATTGCAAGGCTTGCGCCGATTCTTGAAGCAAAGTTCCTCGAACGTGTAACCGAACCGAGGTCAGGAGAAACTACAACATAATCGTCGGGGTTGCCGCCGATTTTTTCACGCATATGATTTGCAAGAATAGAAGCGCCCTTTAGGTGGTCAACGGGGATATTGAAAAAGCCCTGAATCTGGTTTGCGTGAAGATCCATCGTGAGCACACGGTCAGCGCCTGCGGTCGTGATGATGTCGGCGCAGAGCTTTGCCGAGATCGGATCTCTTGCCTTAGCCTTTCTGTCCTGCCTTGCATAGCCGAAATACGGCATAACTGCGGTAATTCTTGCTGCGGAAGCACGCTTCATTGCGTCAATCATTATAAGCATTTCCATAAGATTGTCGTTTACGGGCGTGCAGGTTGACTGTACGATAAAGCAGTCGCTGCCGCGAACGGATTCGTGCAGAGAAACAGCAATTTCGCCGTCAGAGAAATGAGTGCAGTCACTCTTGCCGAGCGGCAAGCCGAGACAGCCTGCTATTCCCTGAGCTACATCAACATTTGAATTGCCGGAGAAAATTTTGATGTCCTTACCGTGAAAATTCATTGTAAATACTCCTTTGATTTGTTTATGCTGAATTCATATTTGACTGATTAATATTATGCCCTGAAAAAAATTACAATTTACAGGAATAACCCTTTTGCCTTGCTATATTGTTAAGTTCTTCAAGTTGTGCGGGGTCGTTTGCACCGAGTACGGTGTCACTGCATTCTGCGGTGTAGGCTTCAACCCTTTTGCCGTCGGAAAGCAAAAGCTTTATTGCGTCGGGAAGATAATATTCGCCTGCTTTATTGTTTGATTTTATCCTGCCGAGTACCGACAAAAGCTGTTTGCAGTCAAACCAAAATCCGCCCGAATTAACTTCATCTATTTTAAGCGTTTCTTCGTCTGCGTCCTTTTGCTCAATAATTGCCTTAAGGCTGCCGTCATCGGCTCTGACTATTCTTCCGTAGCCGGTCGGATCGCCGACCTTTGCCGAAATTACGGTAGCCGAGCTTTGACTTTCAGTGTGCTTATCAAGCGATTTCATTATGGTATCGGCTGTCATAAACGGAGCGTCGCCGTTGAGTATAACAACGTTTCCGTCGTGCTTTTCAAGAAAATCCTTTGCCATCATAACAGCGTGTCCCGTTCCGAGTCTTTCTGCCTGAAAAACGCTGCTGACCTCAAAATCAAGAGTACCGATAAAATCCTCAATACATTCTTTTTTATAACCCTTAACAATGCATATGTCGTTTATTCCGGCTTCTTTAAGGGCGGAAATAACCCACAAAAGCATAGGCTTTTCAAGCACCAAAGAAAGTGTTTTTGGCTTGTCGGACTTCATTCGTTTACCCTCGCCGCCCGCAAGGATTATGGCACAATTATCCATCGGTAACCTCTCAAATATATTATTCCGCAGTGCGTTTTACACTGATATTTGCACACTAAAACATAATATTATTATCGCACAAAAAATACAAATTTCAAGTGGAATTTACAAAAATACGGTATTTATGAACATTTTAAACGATTTATACAATATTGATGAAAATAATTTCTGTTTTTTATTAGAAAAAATTTCAAAAAAATGTAGCTATTTTTACATTTGTTTGATATAATAAGATTTAGGCTTATACAAGGTGGCAGGATTTTACAGTTTGTGTCACAGCCGTATATTTTAAATTATAGGAGGTTTACCGGTATGGCAAACAAGTGGGTTTACCTTTTTACAGAAGGTAACGCTAACATGCGTGAGCTCCTCGGCGGTAAGGGTGCAAACCTTGCAGAAATGACAGGTTTGGGACTTCCCGTTCCACAGGGCTTCACTATTACAACAGAGGCTTGTACTCAGTATTATGAGGACGGCAGAGAAATCAACGATGAGATTCAGGGACAGATCAATGAATACATCGAAAAAATGGAAGAAATCACAGGCAAGAAATTCGGCGACAAGGAAAATCCTCTCCTCGTTTCCGTACGTTCGGGCGCAAGAGCTTCCATGCCGGGTATGATGGATACTATCCTCAACCTCGGTCTTAACGAAACTGTTGTAAACGTAATTGCAGAAAAGTCAAACAACCCACGTTGGGCTTGGGACTGCTACAGAAGATTTATTCAGATGTACTCCGACGTTGTTATGGAGGTCGGCAAAAAGTACTTTGAAGAGCTTATTGACAAGATGAAAGCCGAAAGAGGCGTTACTTACGACGTTGAGCTTACTGCCGACGACCTTAAGGAGCTTGCTTCTCAGTTTAAGGCTGAATACAAAGAGAAAATCGGCGTTGATTTCCCTGACGATCCTAAGGAACAGCTTATGGGCGCAGTTAAAGCCGTATTCCGTTCATGGGACAACCCCCGTGCAAACGTATATCGCCGTGACAACGACATTCCATATTCATGGGGTACTGCCGTTAACGTACAAACAATGGTTTTCGGCAATATGGGCGATACGAGCGCCACGGGCGTGGCCTTTACGCGCAACCCCGGCAACGGCGACAGCCACTTTTACGGCGAATATTTAATCAATGCCCAAGGGGAAGATGTGGTGGCCGGTATCCGCACCCCCTCGCCGATGAACAAATGGTCTGCAAATGCTCACTCGGCCCATTTGCCTACGCTTGAAAAGGTAATGCCGAAAGTTTATAAAGAATTGGACGCTATCCAAAAGAAACTGGAAAAGCATTTCCACGATATGTTGGACATTGAATTTACGATTGAGGACCAAAAATTGTGGATGCTCCAATGCCGCGTAGGAAAACGCAACGGAACCGCCGCCGTACAAATGGCCTTGGATATGGTAAAAGAACGCTTGATTTCCAAGGAAGAAGCCGTCTTGCGTGTAACGCCTGCCCAGTTGGGCGAACTTTTGCTCCCCGCCATTGACCCCAAGGCCGAAGCGGGTGTAAAGCCCATTGCCCAAGGTCTGCCGGCCGGCCCGGGCGGTGCTTGCGGCGAAATTGTTTTCAACTCCGCCGACGCTATTAAGTTGCAAGAAACCGGCAAAAAAGCCATTTTGGTACGCGAAGAAACCAACCCCGAAGATATTGAGGGGATGCGTGCCGCCGCTGGTATTTTGACCCAACGCGGCGGTATGACTTCTCACGCGGCCTTGGTTGCCCGCGGTTGGGGCAAATGCTGCATTGTCGGCTGCGGCGAACTGGAAATTAACCTGGAAGCCAAAACCGTCAGTATGGGCGGAAAAACCTTTAAAGAGGGCGATTCCTTAACCTTAAACGGCACGAAAGGATATGTTTATGACGGTGCTTTAAAAATGTTAGCCGCCGGCGAAGGCAACAAGAACTTAATGCACTTTTTAGCCTTGTGCGACAAAGTGCGCACCCTGAAAGTGCGCGCCAACGCAGATACGGAAGAAGATGCCATCAATGCCCGCAAATTCGGTGCGGAGGGCATCGGCCTTTTCCGCATAGAACATATGTTCTACGGTAAAAACTCCGAAAAACCGCTCTTTATTTTGCGCAAAATGATTCTCTCCGGCAACGAGGCCGAACGCAAAGCCGCGGTAGAAGAACTTTTCCCGTATATGAAAAAGGAAATCAAGGCTACTATGAAGGCAATGGCGGGCTACGGAGTAACCGTCCGCCTGATGGACCCGCCGCTCCACGAATTTGTGCCGACCTTGCCCGAAAAGCAGGCGGAACTGGCCAAAGCATTGGGCATTACAATGGCTGTATTTAAAGAACGCGCCGTCGGGCTGCACGAAGTCAACCCGATGATGGGACACCGCGGTATCCGCTTGGGTGTAACCTATCCCGAAATTACCGAAATGCAATCCCGCGCGATTTTTGAATCGGCCGCCGAACTCATTAAAGAGGGGGTAAAAGCGGAGCCGGAAGTAATGATTCCTCTTACCTGCGATGTGAACGAAATCATCACGCAAAAGAAACTCATCCGCGCCGCGTATGACGAAGTGGTAGCCAAAACAAAGGTTAAAAAACTCCACTTCTCCGTGGGTACTATGATTGAAATTCCGCGCGCAGCGGTGTTGGCCTATGAAGTTGCCCAAGAAGCGGATTTCTTCTCGTTCGGAACCAATGACCTTACGCAAATGACCTTTGGCTTTTCGCGTGATGATATCGGCTCGTTCCTGCCCGAATATTTGAAGCAAGGCATTTTGGAAGCCGACCCGTTCCAAACCCTTGACCAACGCGGTGTAGGGATGCTGATTGAACACGCCGTAACCGAGGGGCGCGATGCCAAACCCAACTTGAAGGTGGGTATCTGTGGCGAACACGGCGGGGACCCTGCCAGCGTGGAATTCTGCCACCGCGAAGGGTTTACTTATGTGTCCTGCTCCGCGTTCCGCGTGCCGATAGCGCGCCTGGCCGCTGCGCAAGCCGCCGCCAAAGACGTATTGGCCTACAAACGCAAATAAAAAATTGCTTTACAAAAGCCCCGGGGAATACGACCTTGGGGCTTTTTTCTGTTTGGAAAGATTTTCGTCTGATAAAATCTTACAACTTTGCCTTTAAAATTATCGGTTTACCCTAAATAGACTTGTTTTTTGGGTGTATTTTTACTAAATTTTAAATTATTAAGGTTGTTTCTACCTTACTATATTCAAATAAGAAATTTTTTATCATAAAGGAATATTCAATGAATAAGAATAAAAGAGGGTTTACCCTTATAGAATTGCTGGTAGTCGTATTAATTATCGGCATATTGTCTGCGGTGGCATTACCGCAATATAATAAAGCGGTGGAAAAAAGCCGCGCTATGGAGGCCCTTGACTTATTGCAATCTATATCAAATGCCCAAACCGTTGCATACTTAGCGAATCCGGAGTGCGGTGCAGGGGATTTTCAGTATTTAGATATATGTGGTGCGAGTACAGCACAACGTGGTAATTCTTTTCGTAAAAAAAATTTTGACTATGAACTTTATGCCTGGGGATATCATTGTTACGACAATTATGCTGCAACTGCTAAAAAAAATAGTGGAAATTATAGTTATACTTTCGTCGCCTGCCCAAATAGCGGGACATATTGCGAAGGGGCTGATTGTCGCAAAGTTGGATTCTCCAAACCCACTACGTGTATAACAAGTGTTAGTGGCGGTTGCTACATTATGTAGCCCCTCCAACTGTAAAGAAATTCTAATGCCCCGTTTTACCGGGGCTTTTTATTCCATAGGATACTGTGTAATATATTCCTTAGGCCGGCGTCTATCCCAAGCAACACCGCGTTTTACTACTTTGGCGGGATTTCCGGCAATCACGCAGTTTTCTTCGGTAAATTTACCGGCCACCACAGCCGAAGCCCCCACCACGCAATTTTTAGCGATAAAACTATTCTTCAAAACAGTGCAGTCCATAGCCACCCAAACATTATCTTCAATGATAATTTCTTTACCCCAATTTAGTAATTTTTTTGTTTTAGCATCATAAATGGTATGAGAGTCGCTGGCAAATAGATATATTCCCCAAGAAAACATACAATTTTTTCCAATAGTAACAGATGTATTGTCTTCCATTACAATAATATTTACTCCATTAGAATAAGAATTTTTTCCAATGCTTATATGACAATTATAAACTGGGGTTTCGGCATCACCTAATCCGATATGACCATCCCATTTTGTTACAGAAGGGTCAATTTCCACCTTGTTGTTATCACCATATATTTCTATTTGCACTCCCTTCGGCACAAATGAAACAACATTTCCGTTTCCTAATATTAACGGCTTCCTAGTTGCAATATTAGGACGATATAACTCCTTAATATACCGTCCCACTAAATGAATCAAAAATAAAATTTTGTTATGTCCATATTTACTACGTAGAAGTATTTTCTCTCTTTCAGTCATGTTAGTTATCCTTTTATAATAATTTGGCTTCAATAATTTTATCCAATGCGTATTGTGGAGTAATACTTTCCATACATATTCTTTTTCCTCT
>OIYR01000117.1_pt1 | contig 45293 bp, 45 predicted proteins | sample 1588221 | NCBI WGS metagenome assembly OIYR01 (sample SAMN03283292) | human gut metagenome | biome: human-associated habitat; material: feces | host: Homo sapiens | place: Peru | collected 2012
GAGCGACTAGCTCCGTGATAGTTGCCGTTATATCAATGTGCGAGCCTATGTTTGCCAGCACCTTTGGCTTTAAAATGGGCGAGTAGATGATGAGCGGCACGCCATTTTGCACGCGCAAAGGCGCTTGCGGATACTCTCTATCATAATGGTCGCCTGTGATGATAAAAAGGCTATTTGGCAAAGCCTCGCTCATTTGTCGCACAAAGCGAGCAAGCATTTTATCTTGGTAGATGATATGAGCAAAAACCTTTTTCTTGCGCTCATCTTGGGCGATTTGCGGGTGATTTTTAAGCCACGCGCTTATTTTTTCGTCATTTATGTCAAATTGTTGCAAGGGAGCGTCAAAAGGTGGGTGATTTGTGGTTGTCATTATCATCGCAAAGCTCTTTGTGCCTTTGTTTTTAAGCGTATAATCCTTGATAAATTCGTAAAGATAGTGGTCATAAGCTCCCCAAGCGTTTTCAAAAGGCGGTTCAAAGCCCTTTTGTTTAGCAAAATTTACTATGTGGTTGCTGAATAAAATCTCATCAAAGCCTTGTGATTTCGTGTAGCTGTCAAGTTTTTGCCAAGTGCCAGAGCCTCCATAAAAAAAGCTCGTTTTATAGCCTAAATCCTTAAAAATATAGCCAGCTGACATTTCAAACACAGGATTTTTCCCCACGCTTAAATTCAGCGGAATTTCGGTTTGAAAAAGCCCGCTGATTTGCACATCAAGGCTTTTTATGGTGCTGCTTGCATTTTGCAAAAAAAGCTCAGCCTTAAAGGCGTTTTTTTCTTTGATGAGCGTTTTAAGCTCACTCATCAGCCCCAAATCCTTAAATTCATCATCAAAATGCCACTCGCTCAAACTCTCAGCGACTATGTAGAAAATGTGATTGATTTGCGCCTTGCTAGGATTTGAAACTTCTTTTTGCAAAAGCTCGCTCAGGTTAAATTCGCTTGAATTTAAGTCATTTAAGGTAAAAAATTTGCGCGTAGCAGTGAGCGGGCTTTCATCTGTGTAGTCTTTAAAGGCGGATTTGGCGATTTTAGCGTAGCTCATATACACATAAAGCAAGTCCCTAAACGCGCCTTGCGTGATTTGGCGCAAAAAGGCGTTTGGCACAGGCACGATTTCTTTGCCAAGCGAAATACCTTTAAGCCCGATTTGTCCGTTGATTTCAAAAAGACAAGCTAGGGCAAAGACTGCAAAAAGCACAAAACGAAAGCGTTTGCCCTGAATTTGCGCTATTTTAGTGTGCAAAAACGCCCAAAGTGTGTAAAAAAGCACGCTCACAAAAAGCCACAGCAAAATTTTGCTGGCAAAATGATAATCCCCGCCCAAAGCCGTCTCAAAAATCGCCTTTCTATCATCATAAATGAGTCCTAACAAAGTCGCGTTAAAGACATCTTGGTAAATCTCATAAAAGCCTATGTTTGCGATGCCCACAAATGCACTGATAAAAAGCACCAAAAAGGCGTAAATTTTTACAATTTGTTCTTTTGGAATGAAATTGAGCGCAAAAAACACCACGCTCATCACGCCGATGATTTGCCCATCATAACGAAAGGCATTAGCAAGAAAAAGCTCCCATTGAGCTAAATTTACGCCATTTACGCTGTCTTTAAAATAAAAGATAAAAATGGCTCTTAGGCTTAAATTCAGCACAAAAAGCAAGCCCATAAAGGCAAGACTTTGCAGTAAGGCGGCTTTAAGAGTTTTTCGCATAGTTTTTCCTTATAAATTTATAAATTTTTTACAAAAAAAGCGAATTCTAGCACAAAATTTAGTTTTTTAAGCAAAAATATTAAAAGATAAACCAAAATTTAAACTTTTTATAGTAAAATGCGATTTGATAAAAATATCGAAGGAGAAAAAATGGCAACTTTTGATGATGTAAAGGCAGTCGTTGTCGAGCAGTTGAGCGTTGAGGCGGATTCTGTGAAAATGGAGTCCAAAATCATCGAGGATTTAGGTGCTGACTCACTTGATGTAGTCGAGCTTATAATGGCTTTGGAGGAGAAATTTGACATCGAAATCCCCGATACAGACGCTGAAAAGCTCATCAAAATCGAAGATGTCGTAAAATACATAGATAATCTTCCCAAAAAATAGCTCTTTGAAAAGGACTTTACTTTGAAAAGAGTGGTAGTTACGGGCATTGGAATGATAAATGCCCTAGGACTCGACAAGGAAAGCTCATTTAAGGCGATTTGTGATGGCAAATGTGGGGTTGATAAAATCACACTCTTTGACACAAGCGATTTTCCCGTGCAAATCGCCGCTGAGGTTAAGGGTTTTGACCCTTTGAGTGTGGTTGATGCCAAAGAGGTAAAGAAAATCGACCGCTTCATTCAGCTTGGCATAAAAGCCGCAAAAGAGGCGATGACGGACGCGAATTTAAGCGCAGATACCGACAAAGACGAGTTTGGGGTGATTTCAGCCGCTGGCATAGGCGGTTTGCCAAACATAGAAAAAAACTCCATTGCGTGCTTTGACAAGGGACCGCGCAAGGTAAGCCCCTTTTTCACGCCCTCAGCCCTTGTAAATATGCTCGGTGGCGTGATTTCCATAGAATTTGGGCTTAAAGGACCAAATTTAGCCTGTGTAACGGCTTGTGCGGCTGGCACGCACGCTGTGGGCGAGGCTTACAAGAGCATAGTGCTTAATTCGGCTCAAAAAATGCTTGTCGTGGGCGCAGAATCAACGATTTGCCCCGTTGGCATAGGTGGTTTTGCGGCGATGAAAGCCCTTTCTACGCGCAATGACGACCCACAGCACGCTTCACGCCCCTTTGACAAGGAGCGAGACGGCTTTGTGATGGGCGAAGGTGCAGGCGCACTCGTGCTTGAAAGCTATGATGATGCCATAAAACGCGGTGCTAAGATATACGCCGAGCTTATAGGGTTTGGCGAAAGTGCTGATGCGCATCATATCACTTCGCCAACCCTTGACGGACCGCTTCGTGCGATGAAAAAAGCGTGGCAAATGGCTGGTAATGTGAAGATAGACTACATAAACGCACACGGCACTTCCACACCCGCAAACGACAAGAACGAAACAGCCGCTATAAAAGAGCTTTTTGGTAGCTCTGTGCCTTTGGTAAGCTCGACAAAAGGGCAAATTGGGCATTGTTTAGGCGGTGCAGGTGCGATAGAAGCAGTGATTTGTCTAATGGCAATGCGTGATGGCATTGTGCCACCGACTATCAACCAGCTTGTAAAAGACGAAGAGTGCGATTTAGACTATGTCGCTAACCACTCACGCAAGGCAGATTTAAGCGTGGTGATGAGCAACAGCTTTGGTTTTGGTGGCACGAACGGCTCGATTATCTTTAAAAAAGTGTAGCGATGGCTTCGTATTTGAGTTTTGAAAAGGGCATAGAGCAAATCGATGAGGACATCATCAACGCCCAAATCAAAGGCGACAAGGACGCTGTGGCGATTTTGAAAAAAAATCTCGCCAAAGAAACCAAAAAGGTGTATTCAAATTTAAGCGATTATGAGCGTTTGCAGCTTGCCCGCCATCCAGACCGCCCCTACGCTATGGACTACATACAGGGCATTTTAAGCGACTGTTATGAAATTCACGGCGACCGCACCTTTAAAGATGATGCGAGTATAGTGTGCTTTGCGGGGTATTTGGGCGGCAAAAAGCTCATCGTCATCGGCGAGCAAAAGGGGCGCGGCACAAAGGATAAAATCGCGCGAAATTTCGGTATGCCACACCCTGAGGGCTACCGCAAGGCTTTGCGCGTGGCTAAACTTGCCGAAAAGTTTGAAATCCCTGTGCTTTTTCTCATCGACACTCCGGGTGCTTACCCGGGCATAGGGGCTGAGGAGCGCGGACAAAGCGAGGCAATCGCCGTAAATTTATACGAACTTTCCGCGCTCAAAACGCCTACTATCGCTGTGGTTATCGGCGAGGGCGGCTCTGGCGGGGCTTTGGCTATCGGCGTAGCTGATAAACTCGCTATGATGAAAAATTCAGTTTTTTCTGTCATCTCGCCTGAGGGCTGTGCGGCGATACTTTGGAACGACCCAGCTAAAAGCGAACAAGCCGCAAAAGCACTTAAAATCACGGCTGATGACTTAAAAAGTCAAGGGCTTATCGATGAGGTGATAAATGAGCCTATAAACGGCGCACACCGCGACAAAGAGGGAGCTTACGCAAGCGTGGCAAACTATGTCAGCAGCGCCCTTGAAGAGCTTGAAAAAGTAGATACAAAAGAACTCATCGCAAAAAGAATGCAAAAAATCCTAAATTTAGGCGCTTTCAAAGAAGCGCAGTGATGAGGATTTTGTTGTAAAATTGTAACTTTGGTTTAAAACAACAAAAGGAACTAAAATGGCTGAAATGTCAATAGACAAGAAAAGTATTAGGAATTTTTTATCAAGCGGTAAAACTTTCCTTATCCCATACTATCAAAGGCAGTATAGTTGGGAAGAAGAGCAATGTAAGACACTTTGGGAAGACATAGAAACTTTTTTCAAAGGATTAATGGAAAATAAAGAATTAGAAGATGAATATTTTTTAGGATGCATTGTAGGTTTTATTGATGAAAACGACAATAAATGTTTTGAGGTTATTGACGGACAGCAAAGAATCACTACTTTAAGTTTATTGTTTAGAGCTTTATACGAAAAAGCTAGCGCAGACTTTCAAACTGATGATACAACAAAAGGCTTTGTTAAATCTTTTGGAAAGTGTTTATGGCATTTTGATGAGGGTAGCGATAGGCTTGATTTTCACAAACCTTTTTTGCAAAGCAAGGTTGTATTAGATGCTGATAATAAAATTTTAGAAAAAATTTTAAGCGAAGAATTCGCCTTAAATGACAATGATAAAAAATCCTTATACGCTGAAAATTTCTTGTTTTTTTGCGAAAAAATTAATGAATTTGTAAAAGACAATCCTGCTTCTTGGAAAGATTTATGTAATACTATCCTTAATAAAATCATTATTTTGCCCATTGAATGTAAAAATCAAGAAAATGCAATGAGAATTTTCACTACACTAAATGATAGAGGAATGCCTCTCAGTGATTCTGATATTATAAAAGGTAGGATTTATACTAACCCTAACCTTAATAAAGAACAAAAAGAAAATTTTGCGAAAGAATGGAAAGAGCTGGAAACAAGCTTGATTGATGAGGATAGTAGGAAAAATATCTTTACTATGGATTTTTTATTCACTCAATACACCCACATTTTAAGGGCAAGAAAAAAAGATACGAGCAAAGAAATTGGCTTGTGAAGATTTTATACAACAAGCAAATACAAAGATGCTTTGCAAAACACAAAGATTATGCAAGAAATAAAAGAATTAGCAAAGTTTTGGACTTTACTACATTATAGCGATGAACAAAAATTAAGTAAATCGGCTCGGCAAATGTTTGATGTTTTATGGACTTATCCAAATGATTATTGGAAAGCGTTAATTAGTGCGTATTATTTTTATTGCAAAGACAAGAAAAAAGACTTCTTTAATGATGACACTTTACTGCCTTTTTTAAGAAAAGTGGTTGCAACGCTTTTTGTAATATATCTTAATAGACCCGAAGTGAATGCGGTTAGAGACCCTATTTTTAACGCTTATGCAAGTTTATATGATAAAAATGAGATGGATTTTAAAGCGAAAAAAGGAAGCAAGAATGTTGCAGAAATTCTCAAAAATACAGATGTTTTGAAAAAGATTTCTTTAAGGCAAATAAACTTTTATCGGCACTTATAAAACTTGATATGTATATTAAACATAAAGGGCAAAAGATTATAAAAGGAGAAATTGAACATATCCTTCCAAAAAAATGGCAAAATACAAATTATAATGGTTGGAATGAACAAGAAGCCAAAGAATTTTTAGAACATATCGGCAATAAAATGTGGCTTGAAAAGAAATTGAATATACTAGCTGGAAATGGTTACTTTGGCAAGAAAAAAGAAGAATACAAAAAATCTAAATTTTTAGAAGCAAAAGATTTAGCCAAATACCCAGAAGATGATTGGCTTAAAGATGATATAGAAGAAAGGGGCAAAAAGATTTATAAAAGACTTTTAAAATTCTTTAAAGAAAATATATGATTTATACTCAATTTAGCTAAACTCTATCGGGTCGATGTCGGCTGTGATTTCTTTGAAAGCAAGGGCGTAGTTTGCCACGCGCAAAAGCGGAGCGTGGGTTTTAGCACGAAGCAAAATGTAAAAGCGGAATTTATTTTGCATAAGCTCTATGCCACACGCTCCAAAGCCCACTACCTCAACGCTTTTAAGCCTTTTAAATTCAGCACCAAGTTTTTGACAAAGTTTGCTTGCCTTTTGCTGATTTTTATCTTCAATGATAAGGCGCAAAAGCCTTGCAAAAGGCGGGTAAAGCCCCTTGCGAAATTCAAGCTCATCACGCAAAAAGGCTTCATAGTCCTTTATGTAGCCTTGCCAAAACTCTTTTTGACGGCTTTGTATCAGCACTCGCCCCACGCCCTTGCGTCCCGCACGCCCAGCCACTTGCATAGCCAGAGCCAAAGTCTCTTCCCTTGCCCTGAAATTTGCCCGCCACAAATACTCATCAAGTCCTAAAATCACGCTCAAATCGACACTATGATAGTCGTGTCCCTTTGCAAGCATCGAAGTTCCCACTAAAATGTCGATTTTTTGTTCGTTAAAGTCCTGCAAAATGCCTACAAGCTTTTTTTGCGTGGTCGTGGTGTCGCTGTCAAATTTAGCGATTTGTATGTCCTTAAATTCGCTCACAAGTTCGTTTTGTAAGCGTTCGCAAAGTTCGCTTGTGCCGATTTTACGAGCTTCAAGCATAAAGCCAGCGCAACTTGGACACTGAGTAGGAATTTCGCTCAAAAAGCCACAATAATGACATTTTAACGCATTTTTGTCCTTATGTAAGCTCATCGCCACGCTACAAAAAGGGCATTTAATGCTTGTGCCACAGCTTTGACATAAGATTTGACGGAAGTTTGCGCGGGTTGGCAAAAAGATGATAGCTTGTTTTTTTGCCCTTAAACTCGCCCGAATTTCACGCAACACCGTGCTAGAAAGGCTTAACTCGCTTTCATCATAGATAAATTCTTTTTTGCTTTCAAAAAAAGTGCCTTTGAGCCGAAAGCTCTTTTGGCGGTAAAAGCTCGTTACGCTGGGAGTGGCTGAGCCTAAAAGCACTTTTATACGCATTTTTGCGCCTAAAAAAAGTGCTAAATCCCTAGCGTTTAGGCGTGGGTTATCGCTTGCCTTGTAGGAGTTGTCGTGTTCTTCATCAACGATGATGAGTTTGAGCTTGCAAAAGGGCAAAAAAAGAGCCGAACGCGCCCCAGCCACAAGCAAAATGTCCCCATTTTCAAGGCTTTGTAGGGCTTTTTGCTTTTGGGCTTTGCTGATTTTGGAGTGCCACATTATGAATTTGTCCTTAAAATAAAGGCTCAAACGCCTTTGCATTTGCGGAGTAAGAGCTATTTCTGGCATTAAAAGCAAGCACTGCTCGCCTTTTTCTAAATGCTCTTTGATTAAACTAATGTAAATTTCAGTCTTTCCGCTGCCTGTGTCGGCAAAAAGCAAGCTCGTGTCGTTTTTTTTAGCAAATTCAAAGGCTTCACGCTGTTTATCGCTTAAATTTGGAGCGTTTAAAATTTGAGTTTGCTTTGTGGTATAGGGTTTTGCTGGCTCAAAAGAGCCTAAAACAAAGCCTAGTTTGCAGGTGTAATAAGAGCTTATAAACTCTGCTAGCTCGCTTTGAGTTTTGCTTAAAAGCCTGCCCGTGCTTTGCAAAATGGGCTTTGTGTCAAAGGCTGGTTTATCAACCTTTTTTAGCACTATGCCCTTAACTTTGCCCTTTTTTCCAAGCTCTACAAGCACTTCGCTGTGAATTTCAAGCTCTTTTTCGCTCTCATAAGTAAGAGCATCCAAAAAATAGCCCACAATCGCCACTTCATAATAATTCATCAAAACTCTTTGCAAAGCGTGGAATTTACGCACTCAAAAACGCCCTCATCAGCCTTAAATTCAAAGTCGATGAAAGATTTTGCGCTCAAAAAAAAGCGGTAGTTTCGCGCCCCTGTTTTAAGCCAAGCTTTGCGGTTTGAGTTTATGCCACTTGTTAAAATGCTTGCCACGCAGCAGTTTGCCCCGCCCCCGCAAGCTGAAATTTGAGCCTTTGAGCAGTAAAACAATCTTTCATTTTCAGCATTTACGCTCGCTTCGTCCAAAACGCTTAATTTTGCATTTGAATTTGTGATGAAAAGTTCGTTTTTTGCCGCCGCTATGCCGCTTTGTATAGCCCAAAAATCAGCCTTTGCTTTAAGAATAAGGGCATCTTGCTTTGGTGCGTTAAGGTAAGGCAGGGCTATGGTAGCTAAAATAGCGATGATACACAGGGCTAAAACAAGCTCTATCAAGCTGAATCCGCCTTTCATTTTTTGATGACTTTGAAAGGACGCTCGGCGTTGATGGTTTTGATGATTTTATCGACTTGTTTGTGAATTTTGTATTGCTCGTAACTCTTGGCGATATAGGAATTTACGAATTCTTTAAGCTCGATTTTCTTGCTGCCCTTTGAGAGCAAGTCAATGTCCGTCTCCAAAAAGCTCGCAAAGTCATCAGCACAGCGAATCACAAAGTCCTTTGCATTGACATTGATGATGACTTCTCGTATTTTTTCGTTACTTTCCAAGCACAGCCTCGATTTTCTTTGCGATGTCTTCACTTTCTACATTTTTGGTTTTAAGCTCATCTTCTAAACGCGCTATTTCGTTTTTTTGGGCTTCATTTTGAGCCTTGACGCTTACAAGCTCGTTACGCAGGCTTTCGTTCGTCTCTTTAAGCTCATTATAACGCTCCAAAAGCTCATTTATCTTGTCTGTGAGCGTGTGGATAATCTTATCATCATACATTGCTTTACCTTTTTTAGAAAATTTTTTATAATTGTAGCAAAAAACTTAAATTTTTGAGCGTTTTTAAGCATTTTTTTGTAAAATTTCATTTTGCTTACACAAGGATAAAAATGTTTGAACTCACAAGCGACTTTACACCAAGCCCTGACCAAGCTCAGGCGATTGAGAGCATTGTAAAAAGCATAAAAGCAGGACATAAATACCAAACCTTGCTCGGTGTAACGGGTTCTGGCAAGACTTTTACTATGGCAAATGTCATCAAGGCTTTAAATATGCCTACCCTTATAATGAGCCACAACAAATCCCTATGCGCTCAACTTTACAGCGAATTTAAGGGCTTTTTTAGCAAGGATTTTGTGGAGTATTTTATCAGCTATTATGATTATTATCAGCCAGAAGCCTATATACCGCGCACTGATGTGTTTATAGAAAAGGATAGCTCGGTAAATGAGGACTTAGAGCGACTTCGCCTTAGCGCAACGGCTTCTCTTTTAAGCTATGATAATGTCATTTGCATAGCCAGCGTTTCGGCTAATTATGGTTTGGGAAATCCTAGTGAGTATGTGGGAATGGTGCTGATTTTCGAGCTTGGAATGACTTTGCCCCAAAAAGAGCTTTTAAAAAAGCTCGTGGATATGGGCTACAAACGCAATGACAGCTTTTTTGATAGGGCTGATTTTCGCGTGCAAGGCGACATTATAGACATTTATCCAGCTTATTTTGAGGATGAAGTGATACGGCTTGAATTTTTTGGCGATGAACTTGATACAATGTATCATTACAATGTCTTTGAAAACAAAAAAGGCAAGGATTTAAAACGCTTTATCCTTTATCCTACAAGTCAATTTAGCGTGGGCGAAATTCAGCTTAAAAAAGCCATAAAGGGCATAAAGGCTGAGCTGAATGAGCGTTTGGCTTATTTTGAAAATGAAAACAAGCTTGTGGAGTATCAACGCCTTAAACAACGCGTGGAATTTGACATAGAAATGCTTGAAAGCACGGGAATGTGCAAGGGTATAGAAAATTACGCCCTTCATCTTACGGGGCTTAAAAGTGGCGATACGCCTTACACGCTTTTTGATTATTATGCCATAAAAGACAAGCCCTATCTTGTCATCGTTGATGAGTCTCACGCGAGCTTGCCGCAGTTTCGCGGTATGTTTGCAGGGGATAGAAGTCGCAAGCAAACCCTTGTGGAGTATGGTTTTCGCTTGCCTAGCGCGCTTGATAACCGCCCCTTAATGTTTGATGAGTTTATCCACAAAAATTGTCAATTTCTCTTTGTCTCTGCAACCCCAGCCGAGCTTGAACTGAATTTAAGCGGAGCAAATGTTTTTGAGCAAATTATGCGCCCAACGGGCTTGCTTGACCCTGTGATAGAGCTAAAAGATAGCGACAATCAAGTGGAAATTCTCTTTGATGAGGCGAAAAAGGTTATCGCAAAAAATGAGAGAGTTTTAGTAACTGTGCTTACTAAAAAGCTGGCTGAGGAACTGACAAGGTATTATTTAGAGCTTGGCATAAAGGTAAAATATATGCACTCAGACATTGATGCGATAGAGCGAAATGAGCTGATTCGTGGGCTTAGAACAGGAGCTTTTGATATGCTTATCGGCATAAATTTGCTGCGCGAGGGGCTTGACTTGCCCGAAGTTTCGCTTATTGCGATAATGGACGCTGATAAAGAGGGCTTTTTGCGAAGCACGACTAGCCTTATACAGACTATGGGACGGGCTGCGCGAAATGTCAATGGCAAGGTGCTGCTCTTTGCTAAAAAGCTCACAAACTCAATGAAAGAGGCGATTGACATAACAAACAATCGCCGAAAGCTACAAAACGCTTACAATCAAAAGCACAATATAACGCCAACTTCGGTGCAAAGGCATTTAGAGGACAGCCTTAAAAACGAGCTTGATGATGCTGAAATTTACCGCAAGGGCAAAAATTTAGAAAAAATGCCAGCCAGCGAGCGCGCAAAGCTCATCAAAGAGTTGCGCAAAAAAATGCTTGAAGCGGCAAAGGTGCTTGAATTTGAAAAAGCCGCTTCGTTGCGTGATGAGATAAACAAGCTTAAAAGCTTGTGAGGGTTGAGCTTGCTTTTTTCACTAGGCTTTTAATTTAGCTTTTAAAGTGTTAATGTTAAATTTTGCTTTAATTCTTTGAGTTTGCTTTTGTTTTCGTTGGCGATTTTTTCTAAAATTTCAAGGGTTTTGGGGGTTAAATGCTCCAAATTTTCAAGGATATTATAGTATCTGTGTAGATTGAGCTGCCTTTTGTAGAGCTTTTCGATAATCTTTTGCGCGTTTTGCGAGCTGGGGCTAAACAACTCTTGCTCGAAAACACCCAAAGCTTCGGCTATGAAAGGTATAAAGTCTGCTTTAAGCTCTATGTTGCCATTAAGATAAGCGTAAATGCTCGACACACTCGGCACTTCACCCGTTTTTGCCGCTTTCATATCTAAATCAATAAGCCGCCTTGCAAGCTCTTTTTTGCTGATATTTTTTTCTTTCAAAATCTCGTTTATTCTGTCTATAACTTTCATAAGAGAAATTATAGAATTAAAATTATAGATTAAGTATAATTTCAGTTTAGTTATGATATAATTTTTGCAAAATTCATCTTTTAAAGGCAGAACAATGGAAAACACACAAAACGCTATAAACACACTCATAGAACGCATAAAAACTACTGATAAATCCAAAATCTTAACCGAAGAAGAAACAAAGCAAGCTTTTATCTTGCCATTTTTGCACGCTTTGGGTTACAATGTCTTTGATACAAATGTTATCAAGCCTGAATATACAGCCGATATAGGCACAAAAAAGGGCGAAAAGGTTGATTACGCCATACTCAGTAACGGCGCACCTATCGTTCTCATTGAAGCTAAACACCACAAAGAAAATTTGGATAATCACAAAAACCAGCTCATTCGGTATTTTCAAGTGTGTGCGGGCAAATTTGGCTGCCGTTTTGCCATACTCACAAATGGCTTGGAATATCGCTTTTTCTCCGACACGCAAAAAGATAATGTTATGGATACTGCGCCGTTTTTGACAATAAATTTAGAAAATCCAAAAGCAAGGGATTTGAGTGAGCTGAAACGCTTTGCCAAAGATGCTTTAAATGTCGATGAGATTAAAAAAATCGCCAAAGCGAATTTATATCATCAGCAAATTCAGCAGATTTTCAAAGATGAAGTCGAAAATCCTAGCGATGATTTTGTGGAATTTTTTGCTCGTAAAATTCTCAATGATGATAAAAGAATTACACAAAAAATAAAAGATGAATTTAAAGAACCTGTGAAAAAGACACTTAAATATATCATCAGTGATTTGGCTAACGAACAAATTACCAAAATCAAAAACGAAATCGCCGAAGCGCAAAAGGCGGACAATAAAGATTTAGAACAATCAAAAGAAGATGAAATCATCACCACAGAAGAAGAGTTACAAGCCTTTTATATCATCAAAAGTTTATTTGCAGATAAAGACGATATAAAGCTTGATAGGATAACTTACAAGGATACGAAATTTTATTTTGGAATTTTGCTTGATAATAAAACGACAAAATGGTTTTGTCGGCTTTATCTTAATGGGGGCAAAAAATACTTTATCGTGCCTTGTGAAAACAGTGAAAAGCGCATAGATATAAATGAGATTAGTGAGCTTTATAAATTTAAAGTTGAACTTAATGCGGCTTTGGAGTTGAGGCTAAAAAAGTAAAAATTCGCATAGTAATCCGCTTAATCGGCAAATATGACACACTTAAATTAACAAAAACAAGAAAATATAAATAAATAAAACAAAAATAGAAACAAACCTCCCGCAGAGTGTGTTTTCGCAAAAGCACACCGCAAGGCAAGTTGCTTTAAAATTTGTCGCCGTAAGATGAGCCGTTTGGCTCATCAGAGTTTAAATTCCAGCGAATAAATCTGTGGAAAGATAGCATTCGGCTGTGTCGTTAAGCATAGTAACGATGATTTTATCGGGGTTTGCTTTGGCTATCTTGCTGGCTATAAAGACATTTGCTCCGCTTGAAATGCCTACCATTAAGCCATTTTTAAGGGCAAGTTCCCTTGCAGTAGCGATGGCATCTTCGTTGCTGATGGTTTGGATTTCATCAATCACGCTTTGATTAAGGATTTTAGGGATAAAATTCGCGCCTATGTCAGTTAATTTGCGCCCAAAAATTCAAGCGCAACCGCTGCTTCGCCTTGCATTAGGGCGTTTAAGTTTTGTGTGTCCCAGCAAAAATTCGGGCTGTGGTGCAAGGCGGGGTTTTTCAAGTCCTTTGAAATGCCTAAAAACACATACGCGCCCTTTCGCGCCCTTGCTAAAAAAGCAAAGTCCTCAGCGCCCATATCAGCGGCGGCTTCTTTGATGACATTTTTATCGCCCAAAACCTTAGCAAACGCCCTTTGTGCCAGCGCACTCATCGCTTTGTCGTTGATGAGTGGCGGATACTCGCGGGTGTATTGCAGTTTAAATTTGCCGCCAAACTCGCTCGCTACGGCTTTTGCTATTTGTGTTATGCCTTTTTGTAGGATTTTTTGTGTTTTGTCGTTAAGAAAGCGCACCGTGCCTTTGAGCGTGGCATTTTGGGGGATTATGTTGTAAGTCGTGCCAGCATTTATCGCCCCTATCGTTACTACGCCCGCATCCACAGGCTTTAAACGCCGTGAAACTAGCGTTTGAGCGTCAGTGATGAATTTCGCCGCCATTACCACAGGGTCGATTGCCGTGTGCGGGTGCGCTCCGTGTCCGCCTTTGCCGATGAATTCTAAATCAAAACTATCCACACCAGCCATCACAGCACCGCTTGAAATTTGCGCCTTGTTTTCTTGCACGCTACCCCAAAGATGAAAGCCAAAAACCGCATCAACGCGCGGATTTTCCAGCACGCCAGCCCTTATCATCGGCTCAGCACCGCCGTAGTTTTCCTCAGCGGGTTGAAACATAAATTTCACAACCCCGCTGAATTCGCTTTTCAGCTCGTTTAAAATGAGTGCCGCGCCTACCAAAGCGGCTGTGTGTCCATCGTGTCCGCAAGCGTGCATTTTGCCAGCTACCTTTGAAGCATAGTTTACGCCGCTTTTTTCCTCAACAGGCAAGGCGTCCATATCGGCTCTTAAAAGCACGCATTTTTGGGCGTTTGAGCCTTTTTTTGTGCCTACTATTTGCGCGACAATGCCCGTTTTAGCCACGCCACTTTGAAAAGAAATGCCTGCTTTTTGCAAAATCTCACACACTTTTTTAGCGGTGTTAAATTCCTCAAAGCTCAGTTCAGGCTCGGCGTGGATTTGTTCTCGCAAGGCGCGAATTTGCGGGTAAAATTTCGCGCTTAGTGCCTTAATGCGCTCTATCATTTTTTGTGCTTGTCAAGCTTTTTGAAGCTTTCATCGCCCTTGTTTAGGCTGATTTCCATTCTTTTGATTTCCTCAAAGCCGTCTCTTACAAGGTCTGCATCGGGTTTTTTGATGTCCTTGCCCTTGTCTGTGTAATTTACGCTTTGCAAGATATAGCGCATTAAATTCAGCCTTGCTTTTTTCTTTTTGTCAGAGCTGATAATCGTCCAAGGGCATTTTGGCGTGTTTGAAGCAAGTAGCATTGAGTATTTTGCCACGGTGTATTTGTCCCAAAGCTCTTGGCTTTTCGCATCCACAGGGGAGAGCTTGTATTGCTTTAACGGGTCGTTGCGGCGGCTTTCAAAACGCCTTTTTTGCTCGTCTTTTGACACAGAAAAGTAGAATTTAAAAAAGAGTATGCCACTATCCACGAGCATTTCCTCAAAGCTAGGCACTTCGCGCAAAAAGTGCTTGTGCTGCTCGGGCGTGCAAAAGCCCATCACAGGCTCGACACCGCCGCGGTTATACCACGAGCGGTCAAAAATCACGATTTCGCCCGCTGCTGGCAAGTGCGAAATGTAGCGTTGAAAATACCACTGCGTTTTTTCCACATCGCTTGGCTTTTCAAGGGCTACCACACGGCAACCGCGTGGGTTTAGGTGCATCGTAAGTCGCTTTATCGAGCCGCCTTTGCCCGCCGCATCGCGCCCCTCAGTTAAAATCAGCACTTTAAGCCCCTTTTCCTTGACATAGTTTTGGAATTTCAAAAGCTCAATTTGCAGTTCAATCAGCTCTTTTTCGTATTCAAGCACGCTTTTTTTGACTTTGATTTTGACATATTTTTTGGGTTCGCCGTCTTTCTTTTCGGACTTGTCGCCTGTTTTTTTCTTTTGCTTTTGACTCAGCTTTAAAAGTCCCTCTTCATTTTCGTCCATAAATTCAGCTTCAAGTGTCTTTAAGCTAAATTTTTCAGTCTCTTTTGCCTTGTAATCGCTCTTGTTTTCGCTCATCACTCGTCCTTTGAAAAAATTTCCATAAGTTTAGCATATTTAATTATAATTTACACCAAATTTTAAAGGAATTTTATGAAAATTTTTTTTACCTTGCTTTGTTTTGTAACACTCGTTTTTGCTAGCGTGCTGACACCACAACAAGCCTTTAAACTCACGCAAAATGCCGACACACAGGGCGTTTTCGTGCGTATAGAGCTGGCAAATGGGATTTTTCTCTACAAAAATCGCTTGAAAGTGCTTTTAAACGGCGATGACATAACGGCTTATTTGAATTTGCCAAATTTTGTCATAAAAGACAAAGAAGAAGTCTTTTACAGGGCTTTACAGCTTGATTTGCCGCGCCTTTTGCTCGAAAAGACAAAGCAAGCAAAACTTGAAATTTTTTATCAAGGTTGCGCAGATAGCGGCTTTTGCTACCGCCCGATGAGCGCAAACTTTGAAATCACAGCGCAAAAAGATGGCAAAAACCACGCCTTTACCATCGCTCCGCTTTCGCAAAAAAGCTCAAATTCAAACGAATTTGCGCGTTATTTACAAGAAAAAAATGTTGCGCTCATCTTAGTCATTTTCTTTGTTTATGGGCTTTTGCTCTCTCTTACACCTTGCACACTGCCTATGATTCCGATACTTTCATCGCTTATTTTAGCGCAAAGTATCGCAAAAAGCGACACGAAAGCTGAAAGAAATTCAGCTAAAAATGTAAATTCAAACTCAAATTCTCACTCAAATTTAGGCGAAAATTCAAGCCCAAATTTAACTAAAAGTTTGAATTTCAGTGAAAATTCAAGCAAAAGCACAAATTTAGCCCAAAATATCAGCAAAAAACGCGCCTTGTGGCTTTCTTTCGTCTATGTCTTTTTTATGAGCCTTGCTTACGCGCTGGCTGGGCTTATCACGGCAAGTCTTGGAGCTAGCGTGCAAGGGCTTTTGCAAAAGCCTGCCGTGCTGGCGGTGTTTGCGCTCATTCTCGTGCTTTTGGCTCTTGCTTGTTTTGGGGTTTTTAGCCTTTCGCTGCCCGCGCGCTTGCAAAAATTCAACCCCGCGAAAAATTCAAAAGGCGTTTTGGGCGTTGCTTTGATGGGCTTTTTGTCGGCTTTCATTATAGGTCCTTGCGTTGTAGCACCGCTGGCTGCGGCTTTGCTTTATATCGCCACGAGCGGGGATTTGGCACTTGGGGCTTTGGCTTTGTTTGTGCTGAGCTTTGGTATGGGCGTGCCTTTGCTTTTCGTGGGCGTGGGGCTTAGCTTCATCAAGGCTGGGGCTTGGACGCAAAGGGTAAATGTCTTTTTTGGCTTTGTGATGCTTGCTATGGCGGTGTGGGTGCTGTCTCGCTTCGCTCCAAGTAGCTATATCTTGGTGGCTTATGGCGTTTTGGGCGTGTTTTTTGCAAGTTTTATGGGGCTTTGGGGCAGTGCACAAAATGGCTTTGACAAGGCTAAAAAAGCCATTTTAACGCTTGTTTTAGCTTACAGCCTTGCGCTTTTTTTGGGCGGACTTTTTGGGGGCAAGGACCTTTTAAATCCTTTAAATTTAAGCACAAATTCGCAAAATTTTACACCAGCTTCGCGCCTAAATTTTGAGTATCTTACGAACTTAAACGCCGTAAATAAGGCTCTTAAAAACAATGAAAAAGTTTTGCTTGATTTTACGGCTTCGTGGTGTGAAAACTGCAAACTTTTAGACGCGCAAACTTTCAGCGATGAGCGCGTGCAAGAGCGTTTGAAAGACTATAAGCTCGTTAAAATTGACATTAGCGAAAATGACAGCGCACAAACGCAAATGATGAAAGAATTTAGCGTTTTTGCTCCGCCCGTGCTGATTTTTTACGAAAAAGGTGCTGAAAATTTAAGACTTATAGGCTTTGTGGGTGCTGATGAGTTTTTACAAAAACTCCCTTAGCTTATATAAATTTTAAAAATTATGAGCAAAATCACTTCTTTTAAAGCTTTTATGATATAATAAAAATTTTAAAGGGCAAATTCTCGCCACTCATATCAAAGGCAACTTATGCAAAAAAGACAAACTTGGAGCAGCACGCTTACTTACATACTCACGGTAGCAGGTGCTACCATAGGCTTTGGAGCGACTTGGCGTTTTCCTTATCTTGTAGGTGAAAACGGCGGAGCAGCTTTTGTGCTGGTTTTTTGCGTGGCGATGATAGCCATAGGAATCCCCGTGATTTTAGTCGAAAATGTCATCGGACGGCGGGCGCAAAAAAATAGTGTCGATGCCTTCGCGCCAAATTTAGCGCAGGATTTGGGTGAAAATTCAAGTCAAAATTCAAAGACAAATGAGAATTTAAGCACGAATTTGGCTCAAAATTCAGCAAACGCAAAAAATTTAAATTCAGCTCCAAATTTAAAGGCAAATTCAGCATTAAATTCAGCACAGATTTCAAGTCAAAATTTAAACGAAAACAAGGCGTGGCGTGGTGTTGGCTATTTGGGGCTTTTGGGTAGCTTTGGCATAATGGCTTATTATATGGTGCTTGGCGGCTGGGTTTTGGTGTATATTTACAATCTCATCTTTGGGGATTTCAACCTTTCAAGCCCTGTCAGCAAAGAATACACCAGCGAATTTTACGCGCAAAATATCGAGTATAACCCGCTTTTCATCGGCATTTTCACGGCACTTTTTGTGCTTTTAAATTATGTCATTTTGAAAAAAGGTATCATCAACGGCATAGAAAAGGCGGTGAAATTCCTTATGCCCTTGCTTTTTTTGTGTCTCATCATTGTCATCTTGCGAAATTTGAGCTTGAACGGGGCTTTGGAGGGTGTGAAATTTTATTTAAGCCCTGATTTTAGCAAAATCACGCCAAAACTACTCATCGATGTGCTAGGACAGGTCTTTTTTGCCCTTTCTTTGGGCTTTGGCGTGATGATAACGCTTTCATCACACTTAAAAAAGGACGAAAATCTCATCAAAACAGCCACTTACACAGGCGTTTTAAACACGCTGATTGCCATTTTAGCGGGCTTTATGATATTTCCAGCCCTGTTTAGTGCAGGGCTATCGCCTGATAAGGGTCCATCGCTTGTCTTTGAAACCCTGCCCATCGCCTTTTCGTATGTGAAATTTGGCACTTTTGTGTGTGCGCTTTTTTTCGTGCTGCTTTTAATCGCCGCACTTACCACGAGCCTGCCTATATATCAAGTTATCATCAGCGTTTTGGAGGAAAAATTTAAACTCGCTAAAAACACAGCCATAAATTTAACTTTGGGCGGAATTTTTGTGCTTGGAAATCTGCCCTGCATACTTGCTTATGGGGCTTGGCGCGACATTAAAATCGTGGGTGCTAAAAACATTTTTGACAGCTTTGATTTTATCAGCGGCAATGTGCTTTTCGTGCTTACAGCCTTTTTGTGCTGCATTTATGTGGGCTGGGTGATGAAAGATGAGGCGATAAACGAGCTTAGCAACGGGGGCAAAATCAAAAGCAAATGGATAAAAATTTGGTTTTATTATGTGAAATTCATCGTGCCTGTGGTTATCGGAGTGATTTTTTACTTTGGGATTGTGGGCTAAATTTAAACTCACACACTCAAAACAAGGCTTAAATTTAGGCTTTACAACAAATAAGCCCTTTTTCAAGGGCTTATTTTGTGGCTTAAATTTTGCGAAATTTAAAGCTTATCAAATTCACGCTTGCTAAACCTTGCGCTTAAATTTGCCCGTAAATTCAAGCAAATTCGAGCCAAATTTGCTAAAACTTTTTCCACAAACTCACGCCAAATATCGAGCTGGGAGCTGAATTTGAGCCTGAACCTGTGCCAGAGAGTGATATAGCCGTGTTATCATCAAAGCTATATGAAAAACCTAGTGATATAGTGGGGATTGAGTAGTTGCCTGTGTATTGTCTGCCGTTGTATTTACTAGCTTCTTGGTAGCTTTGCTGAAAGCCTATATCAAGGGAAACTTTCGGGCTTAAAATGATAGAGCCGTCAAAGCCCCCATAGTAAGCATTGCCAAAATTTACGGAGTTGCCGTTAAATTTTAAGTTATCATTGTAGCCAAAACCCATATACAAAGAAAGTATAAGCGGGTCGCTGTAAGTTTTAAAACTCACTTGTGCGTTGGCGTTTTTTGCACTGAAATTTTTTATCACTCCATCAAAACGCACCCGCTCAAATGCGCCTAAATTTAGCGAAATTTGTGGGATAAAAGAGCCTAAACTATCAAAGCTATATATTATGCCTACGCCTACGCTGTCAAAATTTGCCCTTTGTTCTGTGGAGTATTCGCTTATCAAAAAACCCTCTTCTATGTCGCTTCTTATATAACTTGCTTTGGCATTTAAGAGCAAATCAAAGCTTTGAGTGAGCGAATAAATCAGCGTTTGGCGCAAGCTAATTTGCTTGTTATCAAGGTAGTTTTTACCGTCATTAAATACCGACACATAAGGCTTTGAGTTATAAAAATCCGCATTGCCACTGCTTAAATACTCCAAACTTGTGATACTTCTTAAACCGATTTGCTTTTTAAAAAGGCTGTCAAAACTTATGGGGTCAGAGCCAAAAGCGCAAGTAAAAAAGATGAAAGGCACAAGAATTTTTTTCATCAAACAAGCCTTAAAATCTCACTTTGATTTTATCAAGTAAATGCGTGCTAAAAAAGTGTGTCTTTTCGCCCTTAAAGCCTTGAAAGTCCTTTGGCAAGATGATGAGAGCGTATCCGCCTTTTTTGTCCTTGTCCCACACGGAAAAAAATTCTTTTTTTGACGCGGTGTAAGCACCAAAATTTGGGTCTAAAATCCGCACGAAGTCGCCTTTTTGATTTAACACCACCACAAAATGCGGAAAGCGCGGGTCGTTTTCTATCTTTACCAGCAAAGGCGCGTTTATCTCGTCTAAATGCTCTCTTTCGAGCAAAAAACCCTCACTTTCATAGCCCATTTTCATCGCCGCGCCTTTAAGCTCGGCAAAGGAAAGCATATCGGTTTTTTGCCGTAAAAACTCCAAAATTTCTTTTTCGCCAAACTGCTTAAAAGAGTAGAAATTCAGCACATTCGCAAGGCTTGCCGCACCGCAAGATTCTTCGTAATTTTGACGGATAAAATTTTCGTTTTTAAGTTCTTGGACAGATTTAGCTTTAAATTCAGCCCACACTAAATTCACAAAGAGAAAAAGAAAGAGAAAGGATTTCATCAAAACTCTTAAAGTAAAAAATTTACACACCATATTTTGCGTAAAGGGCTTGAATTTTTGGCATAAATTCTTTGTAAAGATTGTTGATATAATCTAGTGCTTTGGTTTGATTTGGCTTGTAGCCGTTTGCTTGCGCGGTATCAAATTCCTTGTAAAAATTTTCAAGCTCGGTAGGGTTTGTCATCTTTGAAAGCCTTTTGCCTTGCTCGTTCGCGTATAAAGGCATATCAAGCAAGCCTTTTTCCAAAGCTGTTTTTAAAATGTCGTTTAAATTCGCCTCGCCCTTAGCCAGCTTTTCAAAGCTTGTCAGCATTATGCTGACTCTTTCGCCCTGCTTTTCAATGAGCCTTTGCATAGTTTCTATGTAAGGGTTGATTTGCGTTTGTCCGCCATTTACGACATTGCCATTCATAAAGGACACAAAAAGTGCTTCAAGCGTGTAGTTCTCGCCGTCTTTATACATAGACATATCAGGGTTAAACCACTCCCAAGTTTTCTCGCCGTTCAGTCTCTGCGGTGTCCAGTCTAACTCTTGCGCGCCTACCACCACTTCAATGCTGTTTTTAAAAAGCTCTTGCCCAAGTTCCTGCGTTTCTTTTAAGGCTTGCTCGTCTTTGTATATGGCTGTGAGTTTGGGCATTTGCGTTACCTTGTCATACATACTATCAGTATGATGATAATCACGGCTATAACCCTTTGGCAACGCTGCTAAATCAGTCTCGCTAAAACTCGTCTTACCTCCAAAACTCAAATCAGCCAGCTGTGAAAAAAGAGCATAGTTCCATTTAAATGTATAAGCTATGTCGATATTACTATAATAAGACGGCTGTCCGTAATACTCCGCCGTTTGTTTGAAAAAGCTGTCATTTGTGTTGATATTATAAAGCTCTTCAAGCGTGCTTGAATGGATTTTAAAGCTTTGTGGCAAGCCAGCAGCGATGTTAAAGTCCAAACCCATAAAACCTTTGCTATCCACTGAATAGCCGTAAAGTTTTGGATTAGCTGAGTTTTCATCTAAACTCGCTAGCATATCAGCAAGCAAATTTGAACTTTCGTTTGCATTTCGCGCTTCGATTTTTAGCGTAAAAATATCGCTTTGTGAGTTTAAATTCGTGCTGTTGGCTGAATTTTGTGCGCTTGTTTGTGTGGCGTTTTGCGCTGTGCTAAACGCTACTGTTTTTGCCAAAGTCGTTTCATTTTGATTGACTATGCCATTGAAAGTTTGAAGTTGCTCTTTGAAAAGCACATTGCCGAATTTAATCCCGCTATTTTCTTGTTGCTGTTTTTTTGTCAGCGCGATTTGAGCTATCGAATTTGTTTCATTTTGCGTAGAAAAAATGCTATTCATAGGCACACCTTTTTAAATTCTTTTTGTTTCTTTGCCCTTTTTGCAAGCAAATTTTGTGCCAAAGCTCAAAAAGCTTTGGCACAAATGATTTAATACCTTTGCCTAAATGCGTTATAAATGGGTGTCATTGCTCCATAATGCCATATATTGCCTATATTATCTCTACTTGTGCCAGCTTGCATAAAATGCTCTTTTCTGCCATTTATCCAGCGTATTTTACCAACTATTTTAACATCGTAACCATAGTATTTTGGGTCAAAACCAAGCTTGATTGCAGCCGATGATAAAGCAGCGGGGGTAGCATAATTACTTACGGTTGTATCAAAAACAAAATAAGCATAACTGCTATATGAACCACTATGGAAATCAAAGCCCGGTGCTCTTTGAAAGCCAAACCAACCAGCTTTAACCTGCATTAGTTCAGTTTCGGTAAGTTTTTTAACTCCGACAGAGTTTTGATTTAAAGCACCATTTGAGGCTTTAAACAACAAATCATTAGCATAAGCTAAATTTAGGCTTACAAGTAAGCCAGCCACAACGAAAAGCAATCTTTTCATTTTTTCTCCTTTTTGTAGAATAATTTTGTGTCATAATTGTAACAAAATAAACTTAAATCAAACTGAAATTATCTTTTATTTTTTACATTTTTTGAATTTTCAATACATTTTTTATCATTGTGAGATAAGCCCTTTTTCAAGGGCTTATTGTGCGGTTTGAATTTTGCTAATTTTAAGGCTCACTCCACCTCCGCATCTATGACATCATCGTCCTTTTTGCCTTTGCCGCTGGTTTCGCCATCGGTTGAGCCGTCTTTTTTATACATAGTTTCGGCGATTTTGTGCGAGGCATCGCTGAGTGCTTTCATCTTGCTTTCGATTTCTTCCTTGCTGGCGTTTTCGTTTTTCAGCACCTCTCTTAACTCGTCCAAAGCCTTTTGTATGTTTGCCTTGTCCTCTTGCGGTATCTTTTCGCCAAGCTCGCCTAAGGATTTTTCCACTTGATGAGCCAAAGCCTCAGCTTGGTTGCGCGCGTCTATGACTTCTTTGCGCTTTTTGTCCTCTTCTTTGTGCAGCTCGGCATCTTTTACCATTTTTTCGATTTCTTCTTCGCTCAATCCGCTTGAACCCGTGATTTTAATCTCCTGCGCCTTGCCTGTGGCTTTGTCCTTTGCTGAGACGGTGAGAATTCCGTTTGCGTCTATGTCAAAGGTAACTTCGATTTGTGGCATTCCGCGCGGGGCTGGGGGAATTCCCTCCAAGTTAAAATTCCCTAAGGACTTGTTGTCGCGGCTAAATTCACGCTCGCCTTGCAAGACATTTATGGTTACTGCGCTTTGATTATCCTCAGCGGTTGAAAAGGTTTGTTCCTTTTTGGTAGGAATTGTCGTGCCTTTTTCGATGATTTTTGTCATCACACCGCCCAAAGTTTCTATGCCTAGCGAAAGTGGCGTAACATCAAGCAAAAGCACATCTTTGACATCGCCACGAATCACAGCACCTTGTATCGCTGCGCCTATGGCGACAACCTCGTCAGGATTTACGCTTTTGTTCAGCTCTTTGTTAAACGCCTTTTTTACCTCATCTTGAACGAGTGGCACGCGGGTAGAACCGCCAACCATAACGATTTCTTTCACCTCGTCTTTTTTCAGCCCCGCATCTTTTACGACTTCGTTGATTTTGCTTATGGTTTCGCTTACCATCGACTCTATCATACTTTCAAATTTAGCGCGGGTGATTTTTTTCACAAGGTGCTTTGGACCGCTCGCATCAGCCGTGATAAAGGGCAAATTCACCTCTGTTTCAGTGGCTGAGCTTAACTCTTTTTTCGCGTTTTCAGCCGCTTCTTTTAAGCGTTGCAAAGCCATAACATCTTTTTTCAAGTCAATGCCTTGCTCGTTTTTAAATTCGCTGGCTAAAAAGTCGATGAGCTTGTTGTCAAAGTCATCGCCACCCAAAAAGGCGTTGCCCCCTGTGGCAAGCACTTCTACGACATTGTCCCCTGTTTCAAGCACGGTTACATCAAAAGTCCCGCCGCCCAGGTCATAAACCACTATCTTTTCGCTTTCTTTTTTGTCAAGCCCATAAGCAAGTGCAGCAGAAGTCGGCTCGTTGATGATTCTCAGCACATTTAGCCCTGCTATCGTGCCTGCTTCTTTTGTGGCTTTTCTTTGAGCGTCATTAAAATACGCTGGCACGGTAATCACCGCATCAACCACGCTTTCGCCCAAAAAGGCTTCGGCATCTTCTTTGAGTTTCATCAGCACTTTGGCTGAAATTTCTTGCGGGGTGTAAATTTTGCCCGCGATTTCAACCGCACAAGCACCATTTCGCTCGGTTATGTGATAAGGAAGGCGCGTTTTTGCTTCTTTTGCAGCGTCTTCGTTTATCATAAGCCCCATTATTCTTTTGATAGAATAAATAGTCTTTTCAGGATTTGTTACAGCTTGGCGCTTTGCGCTGTCGCCCACTAAAACCTCGCCCTTGTCTGTGAATGCCACGACAGATGGCGTGGTATTTTTGCCTTCTTTGTTTGGGATTACCTTGCTTTCGCCGCGCTCATACACGGCAACGCACGAATTTGTCGTGCCTAAGTCTATACCGATAACTTTACTCATTTTTTATCCTTTCGTTGTCAAGTTATTTTGCGACACTAACTTTGCTCGGTCGCAACACGCGCTCGCCCATTTGGTAGCCTTTTTGAAAAACCTCCACAATGGCAGAGCTTTTATACTCATCACTAGCGACATTCATCATCGCTTCGTGTAAGTTCGGGTCGAACTCATCGTGCTTTTCGATGGGTTTAACGCCGTGTTTAGCAAGCTTTGCGAGAAACAAATCCAAAGTGTTCTTCACGCCCTCTTTAAATTTTACACTCGCATCATCTGCTGCTTCCATATTTGCCGCCGCTTCAAGCGCATCAAGCACATCGAGCAAATCTTTCGCAAAACTTTCGTTCGCGTAGGCTAGTGCGGACGCTTTTTCCTTTTCTAGCCGCTTTTTAATGTTTTCAAATTCAGCGTTTGCTCGCATATATTTGTCTTTAAGCTCGGCAAGCTGCATCTCACAAGCGATAAGTGCGTCTTTTTGCTCGCTCTCATCGCTATTTGCACTTTCACCTTGCGTAGCATCGCCGTTTTGGCTGCACTCATCGCTTTCGTTTTGAGTGATGAAATCCTGCTCGCTAGGGTTTTCGTGCCTGTCTTTTTTGTCTTTCACGCTTCCTCCTTTTGAAAAAATTTAGAGTATTATACAACATTGAGCGTAACAATGTCAAGTATTTTTACAAAAAAATTAAAAAATTTTATTTAAAAAGTTTTAGCCTATTACACTAAACTTACATAAGCGTGATAAACTAATGTTTCCAAATAAGCCCCTACAAATTCAAAATCTCCCCTTAAATTTAATCACATTAAATTTAAAATTTTTTAGCACAAAAAGCACCAACATAGCAAGAAATTTAGTAAATTTGTATTTCAAAATATCTTTTTATGGGAGTTAAAACAAGATTTAAAAAAGATGAAACGCCTAAAAACCTAAATTCAAAAATTCAAACAACAATTTAAATTTTTAAAACTCACGCTTTAATATCCACTTTATTTAAAGGCTTGATTTTGCTTAAATTTAAGCTCATCAAATTTGCGTTTAAATCCGTGCCGTTTGCGTTAGAAAAACCGCTGTTTGAAATTTTATTGTTTAAATTCGCGCCATTTAAAACGCCATTTTTGCCCACCTTGCTTAAATTTACGCCAAATAAAATTTCAAACATTTGCTCTTTTTGTGTGTCCTCTAAAATGCTTTTGTATTTAGCAAAGTATGAGTCTGTGAAAGCCTTGCTTTTGCTCGTTACTTGTATCGGTGAGCGTTTTTGCATCAAGTTTTGCTCGTTTTCATTTTGTGTCAAATTTAAGCTCAAATTCTGTAAATTTGCGCCTGAATTTTGCCCTGTGCTTTGCGTTTTATTCACATTAGTCAGCTCAAATTTTTTCTCCGCTTGCGCCTTAAATTCAAGCCATTTTTCTTTAAATTCAGCTATGCTTAAATCACTCGCTCGCATTATATTTTCAAAGCCAGAAGGATTTGCGCCCACGCCTAAAAGCCCAGCGATTTGGTTGTCGTTGATGAAATTTTGCAGCTCTTGCACCTGCGCCTTACTCATCGTTTTGTCAAGCCCCATTATCTTGCCATACATATTGACTTCGCCCTCGATGAAATCGCTGTTGATATAAAGGGCGAAAAGCGCGCTTTTGTCGATGCGCTCATCTTGCGTGTAAGGGCTGAGTGTATTTGGGCTTAAAAATGCTCCAAAATCGATATTTTCGGCTTTCAAGCCTTGTTTATCAAGCTCATTTTGTAGGGCGTTTATGGAGTTCAGTTTGTCGCTCAAACGCTTGTTTGTGGCACTTAAACGCGCAAATTCAACTGCGCTGTAATTTTGCTGTAAATTTGCCCCCATATCGCTTTCAAAGGCTTTGTAGGCGTTGCCTAGCGTTTTGGCTATGTCGATGCTGTTGTGCGTTGGTATAAAGCTTGTGAAAGTGTCGTAAAAAGATTTGATTTGTTTGGCGTGGATTTTAAAGCTTTTTGGTATGCCCGCCGCTTCGTTAAAATCCTGTGTGAAAAAGCCCTCATTATCCACGCCATAGCCTAAAATTTCACTTGTGGCTTGGCTTTTGTCTTTGGCAAAATTTGAATTTTGACTTGAATTTATGCTGTTTGCAAGGGTTGAATTTGCTGTGTTTGAATTTATGTTTGAAACATTTGTATAAGCATAGTTTGAGTGAGAATTTATAAAATTAAGCATTGTAGCCTCCGTGCAAATTTTTGCCAAATATCGACATAATTTTGCAAATTTTTATGCCTTAAATTTGATTTATTTAGGGCTTGTTTTTTTAAATTTATCAAACAAAAGACAAAAAATTCAAAAAAATTTAAATTTCACTCTCAAAATGTAAATTTTATGCTATAATCGGCTCTACATTTAAGAAAGAAGGTTTGAAAATGAAAAATCTTACCGTGCAAGAGAAAAACGACTTGAATTCTTTTGTGTTTGACGCTTTGGGGCAGTGTCAAAAGGCGAATTTTTGGGAGTCGTTTTTGGCAAAAATCAAAGGCTTTTTCGCCCGCTTTTTTGGCTGAAAGCTCTTTTTACGCTAAATGCTCATTTAACGACAAACGACAAAGCCAGCAAAACGCCCTTTAAAAGAAATTTACGCCTTGAAAAGCTCTTTGTTGTGCGTTTTTAGATACTCAACCACAGCTAAAATCTCATCAACGCCCTCTTTGTTTGAGTTTTCAAGCACCTTGTCGATGCACTCTATGTAAGCCTCCACAGCCTCTTCAAGCCTTTGGCGCTCTACGCCCGCATAAAGCAGCATAGCCTCCAAAACCACGCTTAACTCATACTGCAAGTCCTGCAAATCCTCGTTCATCTAAGCCTCCATCAGTTTGCTGGTGATTAAATCCTCTATCTGCGCCTTTATCACCGCATAATCAGCACTTTCTTTAAAGCTGGCAAAAAGCCCACCGCTTGCGTTTTTATGCCCGCCGCCGCCTACGAGCTTTTGCGCCATTTGGCTCACATCGAGCTTGCCATTTGCCCGAAAACTCAATGATTTGCGCGAGCTTATGTCGATGAAAAAGTCAAATTCAGGGTTTTTCAGCAAAAAATCATTGCCTATCACCGAAGTGCTGCCGATATTATGCGTAAGAATTCCCCTATGTCCCTTGTAGTCAAGCTCGAAACGCTCTTTTTGCTCGCTTAAAAGCTCTACCATATAATCAGCTATGAGATTGCCCAAAGTATCGCGCTTTGAGCCAAAGAATTCTTTTTTAAAGCCGTGCAGTGCGTCATCAAGTGCCACATTACCAAACTCAACGCCCACAAAATCCATAGCCTTTTGCAACAAAAAAAACATATATTGTGTATTTTGCTCCACAAACATAACGCGGTTTATCTCTTTTGCAGTCGCAATCATCATCAAACACACCTTGCCAAGCTCGAAATTCTCATCATCTTTAAGCCAAATATCAACAGCATTCACCACAGCGATAAAACGCGCCAAAGGCTCATTTTCCCCGCAAATTCGCGCAAAAAATTCATACACGATTTTAGCAGCGCACCTTGCATTGTCTAAAAAATACCACTCATACTTTTGCGAACATTCCAAGCCACTTTGATGATGGTCAAGCAGCAAGAGTTTAGCATTTTTGCCTTGTAAGGCTTTTTCAAAGTCCTCGCATTGTGTTAAATTTAAATTTAAATCGCTGATTAAAACCAAAAATTTCTCGTTTGGATTGCGCGTTAAATCCTTTTCAATTTCGCCAAGTATCATCGCAAAGGTATCGCTGATTTCACGCCCGTAGTTGGAGTTGAAAAACACGACATTTTTAAAGTAAAAATTCACCACAAACTGACAAGCATAGCCGTCTAAATCCGTGTGCGAAAGATGATAAATTTTCATCACAAATCCACCTTTATAACGCCTTCTGTTTCAAAATTTGTGTTTTCAGCGATTTCTGCGAAACTTAAAACGATGATTTTTATGCCAAAATCAGAGCAAATTTTAGCCAGCACCTTACGCAAGCTAGGCTCCACACAAAGGATAAAAGGCTTTATGCGCGTGTTTGAGACATTTGCAAGCTCGGCTTTAAAGGCGTTTATGAGAGCTTCTGTTTGATTGACATTGATGAGCAAGCGATACTCGCCTTTTTGGTTGTCAAACTGCAAAAGCTCCAAAAGTTTCGCCGATGCGGCTGTGTCTAAAAGATAAATGCTTAAATTTCCCTTTTCATCGACATATAAATTTGTGATGACACGAGCAAGCGCGGCACGAGTATGCTCCATAACCGCATCAAAACTCTTGCTCACCTCAGCCACATCGGTAAGGGCTTCAAGTATGGTGAGCATATCTTTGATAGGAATTTGATCTTTAAGCAAACTTTTAAGCACCTTTTGGATAAGCCCTATGCTCGTTACTTTCAAGCAGTCCTCGACAATGACAGGATAGTCTTTTTGCATTTTATCAAGCAGCCCTTGCACTTCTTGGCGCGTGAGTAGCTCGCTAGCGTGAGCCTTGATAAGCTCGCTCATATGCGTGGAGATGACACTTGCAGGGTCGATGACTATGTAGCCTTTGAGCGTGGCGTCATCTTTTTGGTTGGCATCTATCCAAATGGCATCTGAGTTAAAGGCTGGTTCTTTGGTAGCTATGCCGTCAATTTCTTCTGTGATAAAGCCACTATCCATTGCTAGGTATTTGTCAGGGTAAATTTCAGCACTTGCCACGACAACGCCTTTGAGCTTGAAATTATACTCGTTTGGCTTTAATTGCAAGTTGTCTCTAATGCGAATTTTAGGCATCAAAAAGCCCAAAGTCTGCGCTATGCTGCGCCGCATAGAGCGAATGCGCTCGGTAAGCTCTCTTTCTGCAAGGCGAATCAGCCCATATCCTAGCTCCAACTCTAAAATTTCGATTTTCAAAATGTCATCTATGCGCCCTTGCTCTTCTTTGACAATGTCTTCTTCGCTTTTTTTAGGTGCTGGGGCGCTTGCTGGCGTGGTATCTGGCTTTTTTATGGCGCTTACATCAAGTTTGCCTTCTTTTGCCTGCTTGATGATAAAGCCAAGTGTTAAGAAAACAAAGGCGATAAAGCCAAGCGAAAAGGTCGGCAAGCCCGGCACCAAAGCAAAGATAAATAAGATAAAGCCCACGATTAAAAGCGTGCGATACTCGCCCAAAAGCTGATTTAAGCTGCCCTCAGCGAAATTTTCCTCATCTTTGCTTGCGCGGGTGATGATGATAGCCATCGCCACAGAAGTGATGAGTCCGGGGATTTGCGACACAAGCCCATCGCCTATGGTTAAAAGCGTGAAAGTGCTTGCCGCAGAGCCTAAATTCATATCGTGCTGAAAATAACCGATTAAAATTCCGCCGATAATGTTGATGATAGTGATGATAATGCCCGCAATCGCATCGCCTTTGATGAATTTAGACGAGCCGTCCATCGCGCCGTAGAAATTTGCTTCTTGGATAATCTCTTGCCGTCTTGTGCGCGCTGTGTTTTCATCAATCAAACCCGCATTTAAATCAGCATCTATCGCCATTTGCTTGCCCGGCATCGCATCTAATGTAAAACGCGCTTGCACTTCGCTCACGCGGGTTGAGCCTTTGGTAACTACCATAAAGTTGATGAGAACGAGTATAGAAAACACAACTATACCGATAACTAAATTTCCGCCTACCACAAAGTCGCCAAAAGCGCGGATTATGTGGCTTACTGCCCCGGGCTGCACAGCTTCTTGGGGTCCGTTTGTGAGAATCATACGCGTGGTAGCGACATTTAAAGAGAGCCTAAACAGCGTGATGACAAGCAAAAGTGTAGGAAAGGTCGTCAAATCCGTAGGCTTTGGGATATAAATAGAAATCAAAATGACAAGCACTGAAATAGCCAAGCTCACCGCCAAAAAAAAGTCCAAAACCATCGGCGGCAAAGGCACGATGATGACGCCTAAAATGCAAATCAAAAAGCCTACCACAGCAAGGCTTTTTGCCTTGACAATAGGCGCGATTAAAGGCGCAAGATAAGGTGCGATGGGCGCGACTAAATCAAGTATCTTTCGTTTTGCCATTATTTTTTCATCATATCCGCTAGGCTTATGGAGCTTAAATGCTCGTCCATTTTTACCTGCAAATCTTTTAAAACAGGCAAGATATAGCATTTTGAGCCTTTGTCGCTCGGACAAATGCCTTGCGAGCACTCAAAAATGCTGACTTCTCTCTTTTCCGCACTATCGATAATCTCTTTGATAGTGTATTTCTCAGGGCTTTTAACCAGCTCAAAGCCGCCCCTTGCGCCCTTGTAGGACTTTAAAAGCCCGTCTTTGGCTAAAACTTGCAGGATTTTAGCCAAAAAACTGCGTGAAATTTCAAGTTCAGCCGCCATAGTCTCGACATCTTGGGGATTTTCTTTATCCGCTATATAAATAAGCCCTAGTAGTGCATACTCGCTCGCCTTTGTAAAAAGCATAGAATTCCTTTGGTGTAAAATAGAGCCTTATTATAGCAGTTTTTTTCTTAATCTTGCACTTTATGACAAAAAAATCAATGTTTTTGTAGTTTTTTGCCTAAATCGTGGTATAATTTGCCTTTTTAATCCACAAAAAAGAAGCAAAAATGAGCGATTTAAATCAAAAATCACCTAAAAAACACCAAAATTCAAGCAAAAAATTCACCACAAATTTTATAAGCTCAAATTCCGCTCTTGTGCGCAAAGACTTATCAAATCAAATTCAGCCAAATCCACACACTAAGCCTGAATTTATAGCTCAAATTCAGCCCAAAATGCCCTTAAAAGTGCTGATTTTTAGTGCCTTGCTTTTAAGTGGCATTATCGTTTTGGCAAATTTCACCGTGCAGTTTCAAATCCTTGGCACGCCCCTTACTTTTGGGGCTTTGACTTATCCTTTTAGCTTTTTAGTGCTTGATATTTTAAGCGAAAAATACAGCAAAAAAGAAACCATTAAAGCCCTTGCACTTGGGCTTTTGCTTGCCTTTTATCCTTCTTATCTTTCAGCCACACCGCAAATCGCGCTTGCTTCCATAGTCGCTTTTTGCATTTCTCAGCCCCTTGATGTGCTGCTTTTTTTCACATTTAAACGGCTCGCCCCGCGTTTTTGGTGGCTGCGGGGCATTAGTTCTACGCTGATAGCTCAGCTTTTAGACACGCTCATTTTCTTTACTATCGCCTTTTGGGGCGTTCAAAGCCTTGCAAACTCGCTTGTGATGGCGGTGGCTGATTACAGCATAAAGGCGCTTTTGGGCTTTGTCAATGTGCCGCTTTTTTATTTTTTCGCCATTGCGCCGTTAAAGAAAATGGCATCTCAATCCTGTAAATAAAGCACTGCATATATCAAAACTCCGTAACGAAAGGCTTTGCCGAGTGTGATGAAAAACAAAGCCTTGTAAAATGGATATTTGCTTAGTCCCAAACCTAGCACGAAAAGGTCTCCAAACACAGGCAAAAAGCTCAAAAAGGCAAAAACCGCTCCAAAGCGTTTGAAATTCAAGTCGTATTTTTGAATTTTTGCTAAACTAGCGGCAAAATGGCGTTTTAAAATCAAATTTTTACCCAAAAACGCCAAAACATAGGTGCTTAAAGCTCCCAAAGCGTTGCCACAAGTCGCTACGACAAAGACAGCCAAAGGCGAAAACTCACCCAAAACAAAGCCCACTACAAAGGCTTCGCTCGCCATAGGATAAAGCGTGGCGGAGATAAAACTCACCGCAAAAAGCGTGAGATAAGAAAGGTTTTCAAACACTAAAAGCCTCGTTTTTCATCATCTGCGCCATTTATTTTTCGCCTTTTTTGTCGCGCTCATCTTTTTTTGTTTTTAAATTCAGCCTTTTTCATCGCATTCATCTTTTTTGCCGTTTAAATTCCGCACTTTTCATCGCGTTCTTTTTTGTCGTCTAAATTTTGCCATATTTGCGCTCATCTTTGCGCCCGCATTGTGCGTAAATTTAGGGCATTTTGCCCTTTGTCTCGTCCTTTTTAAAGAGTTTTGCGAAAAACTGCGTTACTTTGTTGTCGGCGTTTTCATCGTTTTCGCCTTGCGCTGTGCCGTCTTTAAAGCCCTTTGAAATGCTTTTGCGCTCGTGAGTAAGGAGCTTTGGGCTTGCTTGGGTGAGCTGCTTTGGCTTTTGGGCTTGCTCTTTTTTAAATTTAGCAAAAAATTCGTCCTTGTGATAGTCTTTAAGATACTTGTAAATAAGCGTTCCGTGTATCTTAAAGTGCTGCTGCAAGGAGCGGTGAAAATCGCCCAAATTCGCACTTTGTGCGCGCAAATCCCTTATAAATTCAGCATTTTTTTCAAAAAGCTGTATGTGATAGTCGCTTTTTAGGGCGATTTTGGGCAGGTGTTCGTTGGTAACTTTGAGAATTTTTACCTTTTTGCCGAAAATTTCGCGCGTGAAATTTAGCTTTGAAAAAATGTTGTCATTGCTTACGATGAAGCATTTTTTAAACCTTTTTTGCGCAAGTAAATAGCCTAAAAGCGTGAGTATGATTTTATCCGCATAATCCTTGCTCGGCTCGTTAAAATCATAAAATTTCACCTTTTTATCCTGCAAAAATTCAAGCACCATTAAAGAAAATTTAAGCGTGGCATTGCCTACGATAAAGAAGTTATCGCTCTTTTTAAAGCGTTTTTGCTTGATAAAGTTGTCAAAATTCACATTTTCGCTGTCGATTAAAAAAGCTCTCATTTGTCTAGTCCATAAAAAATTTTAAGAATTATAGTGCAAAAAAATTAACCTTTTATGGTAAAATTGCCTCGTCTTTTGACAAAATTTACCGAAAGGAAAACAATGTATCTATTCACTTCCGAAGTTGTAAGTGCTGGACACCCTGACAAGTGTGCGGACATCATCGCTGATACAATAGTGGATATACTCTTGACTCAGGACAAAGATTCAAGGGTGGCGAGCGAAGTCTTTGTCGCGGGCAACAAGGTTGTCATCGGCGGAGAAGTCAAGTCAAAACATAAGTTGAGCCAAAAAGACTACGAAAGCGTGGTAAAGACGGCTCTGGCAAATATAGGCTATGACGGCAAGGGGCATTTCACAAAGGCTCAATGCCTGCACCCCGATGAAATCGAAGTTTTAGTCTTTTTAAACGAGCAAAGCCCTGATATAAATCAAGGCGTGGATAAACAAGGCGGCGAAACGGGCGCGGGAGACCAAGGCATAATGTTTGGCTTTGCAAGCTGCGAGGCTGATGAATATATGCCAGCGGCGATAAGCTACGCCAGAAAGCTTTGCGACAAGGTGTATAACTACGCAAAAGCCCACCCTGACAAGCTTGGCGTGGATATAAAAACGCAAGTAACCATAGACTATGGCACAAAGAGCAACTTTGAAAACTGCAAGCCTGTAAGCATTCACACCATAGTTGTGTCTGCTCCAAGCGTGGAAAGTTTAGGCATAGACGAGGTGCGAAAGCTGATAATGGGGCTTATTTTGGACACAAATTTACCAAAAGAGTTGTTTAACCCCGACAAAACAAGGATTTTAATCAACCCAACAGGCAAATATGTCAATCACAGCTCACTGCACGACAGCGGACTAACAGGACGCAAGCTCATCGTGGATAGCTTTGGCGGGTATTCGCCCATAGGCGGGGGCGCGCAAAGCTCAAAGGACTACACAAAAGTCGATAGAAGCGGGCTTTACGCTGCAAGATGGCTTGCAAAAAACATAGTAGCCGCAGGACTTGCAAAAAAATGCGTGGTGCAGCTTAGCTACGCCATAGGTGTGGCTGAGCCAACCTCCGTGAGTGTTGATTGTATGGGGACAAACACGGGCGTAAATGATGACAAGCTCAGTGAATTTGTGATGAAAACCTATCCGCTCACGCCAAATTGGATAAAAAACAAATTCGCCCTAGATAAGCCGAGCAAAGACAGCTTTATGTATGCAAATGTCGCTGCTCGCGGACAGGTAGGACAAAAGGACTATCCGTGGGAAAAGCTTGACGCTGTGAGTGAATTTAAGGCGTTGCAAGAGTAAATCAAACACAAAGGCTGATGAGCTTTGCTACAAATTTTAAGGCGTTATAAGCTAAATTTGTGCTGAATTTAGCTATGAATTTGGGGTTTTTAGGGTTTTTGGAGCTTTTTAGGCTTTGAATTTAAGTTTTGGGCTTTAAATTTAGGTTTTGTGGGCTTTTGGGCTTTGAATTATTTGGGTTTATCTAGCTCTTTTTAACTCTAAAATCAGGTTTGCTTGGCGTTAGATTTAGTTTTATTTTAATTTTATCTAGCGTTAAATTTTGCTTTATTTGACACTGAATTTAATTTTATTTGGCTTTATCTAGCTTGATTTATGTTGGCTTTGCTTTATTTAAATTTAGCTTTTTTGCTACGCTTGCAAACTGCCGACATAGCACAATTGTCGTCATTTTTTGCTCGCAATGACAGCAAACAGCGCAAATTCTTTTTAAAAATTCTCTCACAATGACGAGTTGGCGTGTTTTTGCAAGTTTGCATTAGCGCAAATTCTTACAATGATGATAAAAAGCGTTTTTTGCCTTTGTGATGATGAGTGCGCATTTTTGCAAAAATTTGCGTGATAATGCAAATAAAATGCGTTTTATCTAAATTTTCTATGAATTTATAAGACAAAATAGCTTTGCGTTATGCTGTGGATTGTAAAATTTAGGTAAATGGTGCATTTGTGTGCGAGAAAGGCAAACAAATTTTGCGTGAGTGAAAGCGGTTTCGCAAAAAAGCAAGCTTGCAAGAAAGCGCAAAAAAACATAAAAAGCAACAAGCTTGGTAAAAAAGCAAAAAAATGCAAAATAACGAAAAAAGCATAAAAATAGAAAAAATGCAAACAAGCTACAAAGGATAAAAATTAAACAAAATTAAGGATAGAATTTGAATAAAGTTAAAGATGAACTTTGAACGAAATTAAAGATAAAATTTCAATAAAATTAAGGATAAAATTTGAACAGACTTTTTGTCGCTTATAAGCCCGCAAATATCAGCTCCAACGCCTTTTTACACACGCTTAAAAAAAAGTATAAAGTGCAAAAGGCTGGGTATTCTGGCACGCTTGACCCCTTTGCAAAGGGCGTTTTAATCGTGGCTTTTGGGGCTTACACGCGCCTTTTTCGCTTTTTAAGCAAAACGCCTAAAATTTATGAGGCGACTTTGTGGATGGGGGCGAAATCTCTTAGCTTTGATGATAAAAATATCACGCAAATTGCCACTTTACCGCCGTTTGAATTTAAGCATTTAGAGCAAATCACGCACCAAATGCTTGGAAATCTTACTTTCACGCCGCCTGCATTTAGCGCAAAGCGAGTTGGAGGCAAAAGAGCGTATCAGTTTGCCGCAAAGGGCGAGCAGGTAGAGCTTAAAGAATGCGTTATGCAAATTTATGAGTGTGAAATTTTGCATTACGCTCACCCCTTTTTAACGCTTCGTTTGAGCGTGAGCGAGGGCGCCTATGTGCGCTCTTACTGCGAAATTTTTGCACAAAAACTTGGTATAAACGCCACTTTAAGCGCACTCACTCGCTTGAAAGAGGGTAAATTCGTGTATGAAAATGAAAAAAGTTTGAATGTTTTGGATTATTTAAATTTAGAAAAAAATGAGCTAAAAGACAGCACAAAACTTGAAAATGGCACGAAAATTGCTTTAAATGAGCTAAAAATTCAAAAAAATGGCGAATTTTTTGTCGAATGTAAAGAATTTTTTAGTATTATAAGCGTAAAAAATGATGAGGTTAAATATATCTTAAACAAGGTTGCAAAATGCTAATTTTATCAAGGAAAGAAGACGAAAGTATCCAAATCGGCGAGGATATAGAGATAAAGGTCGTGCAAACTGCCAGAGGTTTCGTAAAGATAGGCATCGAAGCGCCAAAGTCTATACTCGTCTTGCGTAAAGAACTTTTGGACGATGTCAAGGACAAGAATTTACTCTCTGTGAAAAAGGACGATGTGCCTTTGGACGCTTTGAGTAAAAAGATAAAGCAATGAAAGCGCACGCTAAGGCTAATGTTTTCTTAAAACTCACAGGATTTGATGAGCGAAACTACCACATTTTAAGCTCTCGCTTTGTTTTGCTTGATGAAATTTACGATGAAATCGAGCTTACGAAAGATAAAAAGCGCGAGGGCTTTGAAATCATCAGCGAATTTCAGTGTCAAAACAATCTCATCGCCAAAGCGCACGCACTTTTGTGTGAGTGTAGCTTTGCAAATGCCCTAAATGAGTGCTTTAAAGACTATGCTGTAAAATTAACCAAAAAAATTCCCCTTTGCGCTGGGCTTGGCGGAGGCAGCACGGACGCGGCTTGCTTTTTAACTCTCATCAACGAAAGCCTAAATTTAGGGCTTTCGCGCGAAAATTTAATGCAAATAGGCTTTAAGCTGGGTAGTGATGTGCCGTTTTTTTTAAGCGGCTTTCAAAGCGCAAATGTAAGCGGCACGGGCGAAATCATCGCTGAATTTAAAGACGAAATCCCGCCTTTAAATTTCACTTTTTCTCAGTGCGAATGCCTAAGCGCAAGCGTTTATGCTGAATTTGACAAGGGCGAGTTTGATTTTCGCAAAAATGCTCAATTTGCCAAAGAATTTGAAAAAAAAAGCTCCAAAGAGCTTTTAAACGCCTATGAAAACACGCTTTTGAATGATTTGTTTGCCCCTTGTGTGCGTTTGTATCCCACAATGTCGGCGTTTTTAGAGCAGGGCTTTTTTTTAAGTGGCAGCGGAAGTGCCGTTTTTAAGGTGGGCAAGTGAAAATCATCGCGCGAAACAAAAAAGCCTTATTTGACTTTGAAATTTTAGAGAAATTTGAAGCGGGCATTGAGCTTAAAGGCAGTGAAGTGGTGGCTTTGCGTGCTGGACGGGCAAATTTAAAGGACAGCTTTGCGCGTATCATTAAGGGTGAGCTTTTTTTGCTGAATGCGCACATATCGCATTTAAGCACGACAAATGCGCATTTTAGGCACGGTGAAACGCGTGCGCGTAAGCTTTTAATGCACCGCAAGCAAATCGACAAGCTTTTAGGCAAGGTGAGCGTGGAGGGCTACACTTTGGTGGTGCTTGATTTGTATTTTAACGCTAAAAACCGCGTAAAAGCCACGCTTTGCGTAGCCAAAGGCAAGCAGTTGCACGATAAAAGAGAAGCCTTAAAGAAAAAGCAGGCGGATTTAGAGGCAAGAGCGGCGATGAAAGCGGTGTCAAAAAAGATGAAAATGTAGCAAAAATTCACAAAATTTCGCTACAATACACACTTTAAAAAAAGGACAGATGATGAAAATCAAATTTTTATTTTTAAGTGCGCTTGTGATTTTGGGCGCATTTTCGGGCTGTGCGGAAGAAAAGGTTGTCAATGACTTTGAATTTAAAGAGTTTGAAGAGGGCGAGCAAATAACGCTTCAAAGCGTGATGGACAAGCAGCTTGTGCTGGTGCGACAAAACGGAGGTTTTGTCATTTTAAATGATGAAAAAAAGGTGCTGATGGTTGATATTTTTGGCACTTTTTGCGCTCCGTGCAAGGAAGAAGCGCCGCACTTAACGCAACTTTGGCGCAAAAATGCCGATAAATTCACGCTCATAGGGCTTACGCACTTTGAAAGCGTGAGCGATGATGAGGTGCGAAACTTTGCGAACAACTACGGGGCTTTTTATTTCATCAGCAACCAAAAGCAAAACGAACGCCTTGTGAAGCAGATTTTAAAGGACATTAACTACCAAAATATGGAGCAGCTGCCCTTTAAGGTGGTGCTTAAAAACGGCGTTTATCAAAGCGTGCAGGACTTTTGGAGCAAGGGCAAGAGAGTGAAATTTTATCTTGGCAAAGTGCCTACAAGCCTTATGCAAGAGGATTTAAAAGGGATTTTAGGACAAAAAAATGGCACAGCAAACTAAAATTTTAGAGCAAACAAAGCTCGCTAAACCACAGCTTTTCAAGCTTTTTTTGCTTAATGATGAGGTTACGACTATGGACTTTGTGGTTGATGTGCTGATGCGAATTTTTCATTTTGACATATCAAAAGCCACTGAGATAATGCTTGACATACACAACAACGGCGAGGGTTTGGTGGGCATTTTCACAGAAGAAATCGCCCTTTCAAAGCAAAAGCAAGTGAAAATCGCAGCGCAAGAGGCGGATTTTCCGTTACAAACAAGGATAGAAGCACAATGAAATACAACGAAGAATTAAAACGCTATCTTTCAAACGCTAGGCATTTAAGTGTGATAAATCACCACGAATTCATCACTTGCGAGCATTTGCTCTTTGCGCTTGTAAAATTAAGTGCTGATTTTAAGCAAATTTTTAAAGAATTTGCGGACGGGGAGCTTGATTTGCTCGAAAATGAGCTGAAAAACCATATCGCTCAGCACAACCAAATTTTAAGTATCGAAGTTGAACCCGCGCTAACCATAGTGCTAGATAGCATTTTAAAGGATTTAGAAAGAGACAAAGGCACGAGAGAGTTGGGTATAGTTGATTTTTTAGAAGGTGTCATCAAAGATAATCGCACCTACTCCAAAGTGCTACTAGAAAAACACGCGCTTGATTTGAGTAAAATCGAGCAAATCAGCCAAACCCCGCAAAGCGAGAATTTAAGGCTTTATACGACTGATTTGCTTGCCTTAGCCAAGGCTGGCAAAATCGACCCGCTTGTGGGGCGTAAATTTGAGCTAGAACGAATGATACAAATTTTAAACCGCCGCAAAAAGCCAAATCCCGTGCTTGTAGGCGAAGCAGGCGTTGGCAAAACGGCTATTGTTGAAGGGCTTGCCCTTGCCATCGCTCAAAAACAAGTGCCAAAAAGCTTACAAAATGCGCGAATTTACTCGCTTGATATGGCGGGAATGCTTGCAGGTACGACTTACCGCGGGGATTTTGAAAAACGCATTAAAGATGTCATCGATGAAATCACCAAAATTCCAAACGCGATTTTATTTATCGATGAAATCCACACCATAGTAGGCGCAGGCGAAGGCACAGATGGGCACGCTGATATGTCAAATCTCATCAAGCCAGCCCTTTCAAACGGGACACTTAAATGTATAGGCGCGACTACTTTTATGGAGTTTAAAAACAGCTTTGAAAAAAACAAGGCTTTAAGTAGGCGTTTTGCTAAAATCGATGTCGATGAGCCAAGCAAAGAAGAAGCCTTACTCATCATCAAAGGGCTTAAAAGCAAATATGAAGAACATCACGGCATTAAATTCAGCAACGAAGTTTTAGAAGCCAGCGTTGAATTTGGGCAAAAGTTTTTCCAAGATAAGTTTTTGCCAGACTCCGCGCTTGATTTGATAGACGAACTTGGGGCAAGTTTTGTTTTCAAAGAAAACAAAAAAACAGCAACTTTAAAGGATTTAGAGGACACTTTGGCGAAGATGACACACTCGCACAAGGTTTTTGAGCTAGATAAATCCAAAATGCTTAAAAATTTAGAAAGTGAGCTTAAAAAGCAAATTTTCGGGCAAGATGAAGTGATAAAGGCTATTTGCGCGGCTTTGCGCCAAAGTTATGCGGGACTTAAAGCCGCAAACGCACCGCGCGGAGTGTTTTTATTTACAGGCAGCAGCGGAGTTGGTAAAACCGAGCTTTGCAAGGTGTTAGCTCAGGGTTTGGGGCTGAATTTAGAGCGCTTTGATATGAGCGAGTATGCTGAGCATCACTCTTTGCAAAATCTCATCGGTGCGCCATCAAGCTATGTAGGCTATGAAAATGGCGGACTTCTTACAAATGCTATTCGCAAAAATCCTTACAGCGTAGTGCTTTTTGACGAGATAGAAAAGGCGCACCCTGACATCACAAAGGCATTTTTGCAAATCTTTGACAGCGCGACTTTAACCGATAATATGGGCTTTAAAGCGGATTTTAAAAACGCTATCATCGTAATGACTTCAAATTTAGGGCTTACAGAAAGTGCGGAGTTGGGATTTTTAAGCAAGGACGGAGCAAAAAGCGAACGAGCGATAAAGGATTTTTTCGCGCCTGAATTCATCAACCGCATCGATAAAATCTTGCATTTTAAGGATTTGGACGATAAAAACCTTATCAAAATCGTGCAAAAAGAGCTTGATATGATTGCTTGCAACCTTAAAAATGTGGTGATAAAAGCCGATGAGCCAAGCAAAAGGTATCTCGCTCAAAAATCCTACAAAAAAGAATTCGGCGCAAGGCTCTTAAAACGCGTCATCGCAGAGGAAATCGGAGAAAAAATCGGCGATGAAATTTTATTTGGCGCGCTTAAAAATGGTGGTGAGGTAAGCATAAGCCTTAAACAAGAGGCTTTGTGCTTTAAATTTAGCTCCAAAACGGCGCAAAAAGGCACTTTAAAGGCTAAAAGCAAGAGTGTGCTTGCGCCAAAGAGGATTTCAAACAAGGACAAAAGCCCTTTAAATTCAAGCGAGAATTAAGGCAAGGCTATGAAAAGCCCTTATAAAGAGCTTTTAAACGCGCCAGAAAATGCGCCCGTGTTTTTCAGCGACAAACTCGACAAACAAAGCCTGCTTGAAGCCTATAAATTCGGGCTTTTTCCTTGGACGAACGCGCCTGTTTCGTGGTGGTGTCCAAATCCTAGAATGGTGCTTGCACCACGCGAAATTTACAGACAAAAAAGCGTGCGGCGTTTTTTCAGCCGCTATGAGATAAGGCTTGACACGGCTTTTACGGAGCTTATGCGCCTTTGTGCGAGTGAGAGGTCGCATTCGTGGATAGATGATGACTTTGTGAGCGTGTATAGCGAGCTTTTTAAGGACAAAGTTGCCCACAGCGTGGAGATTTACGAAAATGACGCTCTTGTGGGCGGGCTTTACGGGCTTATCATCGGCAAAATGTTTTTTGGCGAAAGTATGGTAAGCCTTGCTAAAAACGCCTCAAAGCTTGCTATGATAGCACTTTGCGAGCTTTTAACGCCCTATGATTTTCTCATCGATTGTCAAATTTACAACCCGCATTTAGCCTTTATGGGCGCAAAAACTATGCAAAGGGCTGAATTTTTAGGCATTTTGGAGCAAAAAGTCAGGCAAAAAAGCGGCTTTGATGAATTTAAAAACCTTGCCTTAAATTTTTAATCAAATCAAAGCACTATTTTTAGCCCTGTTGAATGTAATTTGATGGTATAGAAATTAAAGTAAGCCTTTATTCTTCTTTTTTCAGCTTGTTTAGATAGCGATAAACGCTTGGTTCTGAGATTTTAAGCAACTTCGCTACGACATAAAGGCTGCCTTTTATATTGAAAATGCCCTTGTCATAGAGCGTTTTGATAATGTCATTTTTTTGCGTGGTGCTTAATGCAAAGCCTGATTCAAGGTATTTTAAGTCAATGTGTTGGGCTAAAATGTCCTCTATGTCAAGGCTTAAATTTTCTATGTTGATGGGGTGTGAATTTTCGCTTGTTTGCTCGCTCAAAGAGCTGTTTGCCAGCTCTTCAAAGCTGTTTAGGTTTTCAAGCTCAATGATTTTATGCACCGCCTTTTGCAACTCGCTTGTGTCGTGATTTATGCAAAGAATCCCTACTAATTTATCCCCTTTTTTGATAAAAAATGTCGAGCCATTTACTAGCTTATTTTCCTTTGTTTGCGCCTTGTAGTGGCACAAAAAATCTTGCTTTAAATACGCTTTTTCTTGCAAAAGCTTGCTCGCAAAGGCTGTAAGTGGCGAATTTATCGTGCGCCCGCTGATATGGCTGTTGGCGATGGCTGCTATGTATGAGCCTTCTTTGGAGATGATATGAAAGACTACTTCATAGCTTTTTCCCAAAACCTGCCCCAAAAAATGAGTGAGTTTGATGAATAAATCTTTTTGTTTTTCGTCCATTTTTGCACCTTTTGAATGTAATGTTTTATTATACCCAAATAAATTTGCTGAAAGATTTATGATAAAATTTTATTATTATGATAAAAATTTATTGACATTGCAAAAAAATTTTTATATAATGACACAAATTTTTTTAAAAAGGAGCGCAAATGCTTGACTATCCCAAAGCCATAGGGGCTTACTCGGCTTACAGAGTTGTGGGGGATTTTATCTTTGCCTCAGGGCAAATCCCGCTCAACCCTCAAACAAACGAACTTGTAAGTGGCGACACAGCCACGCAAACAAGGCAGGTGCTTGAAAACATAAGGGGCATTTTGGCGGAAAATGGCTTGAATTTCAGCCATATCGTCAAAACTACCGTGTTTTTGGCTGACATTAAAGACTTCGCGGCGATGAACGAAATTTATGCTAGCTTTTTTAGTGAGCCTTATCCAGCCCGCTCGGCTGTGGCGGTTAAGGACTTGCCAAAGGGCGCAAAAGTAGAAATCGAAATCATCGCGTATAAGAAAGGATAAACGATGGAAGAGTTGAAATTAGTCTTGATACTTGTTGTATCTATATTGTTGATAGTTTTCTTGATTGCTAAACTTAAAATTCACGCCTTTTTGAGCCTTTCTTTGGCTGGTGTTTTTGTCGCTTTGACAACGGGCATTCCGCTTGATAAAATAGGTTCTATTTTAGAAAAAGGCGTTGGCGGAACACTTGGCTTTTTGGCTATCATCATAGGTTGTGGCGCAATTTTAGGCAAAATGCTTGAAATTTCAGGCGGAGCGACAAGAATCGCCCTTACCCTTTTAGACCTTTTAGGCAAAAAACGGGCTGATATGGTGATGATGTTTGTAGGTTTTATCGCTGGAATTCCCGTTTTTGTCGAAGTAGGCTTTGTGCTTTTAGTGCCTTTGGCTTTGGTAGTTGCAAAAGAACTTGGATTGTCTCGCATAAAGTTAGGCATAGCTTTGGCGACTTCACTTATGTGCGTTCATTGCATTTTACCACCGCACCCAGCAGCTACTACCATAGTAGCGACTTTGGGAGCAAATATCGGCGTAGTTATTTTGCTTGGGCTTTGTGTGGGACTCATTGCCTCTTTTGTAGGCAGCATTCTTTGGTTAAGGTTTTTAAAAGCGCAAAATGAAAAACTTGAAAATTTGCGTTCATCAAGCGTTGCCATCGATAAGGCTGATTTGCCTTCAAATTTAAGCACTTTCTTTGTGATTTTGTTGCCTTTGGTTTTAATGCTCTTAAAAACGCTTTTAAATTCTTTGTCTTTGAATGAGAATTTGATGGGATTTGTCAGTTTTATTTCAAATCCTATTATCGCTTTGTTGATAAGCGTTTTTGTGGCGTATTATTTGCTAGGACTTCGCCGAAATCTCACACTCGCAAAGCTTAATGATTTGAGTGCTGATTCATTTTACTCTATCGCTGGTGTGCTTTTAATCATCGGTGCAGGCGGTGCGTTTAATGAAATTCTAGTTCAAAGTGGTGTTGGTAATGCCTTAAAAACTATGTTGGAGCATTTGAGCTTAAATCCTATATTTTTAGCTTGGCTTGTGGCGATTATCTTGCATATGGCAGTCGGTAGTGCTACTGTGTCGATGATAAGCGCAGCAGGTATCGTAGCACCTTTGCTTGACGGAGGTAATGTCTCAAAAGAAGTGCTTTGTATAGCCATAGGAAGTGGAGCTATCGGACTTACCATAGTAACGGATTCGCTTTTTTGGCTCGTTAAGGAAAGTTTGGGAATGAGTGTCAATCAAATGTTTAAGTATTTTACAAGTGCTACGACAATTGCTTCATTTATCGGGCTTGGACTCGCTTTTGGCTTGTCTTATGTGTTATGAAAGGATAAAATATGGAAAAGCTTATCGAAAATTTACAAAAATGCCAAGAAAGTTTTTGGATAAATCCTAGCGTAAAAAGCGCAAAAAAAGAGCTTGCAAACGCTTTTATATCCAAAAAGGAAATCGAAGAAGCAAGGGCAAGACTTAATCGTTTCAAACCCTTGTTTGTTAGTTTATTTAAAGAAACAAAAGGCAAGGCGGGCATTATCGAAAGCCCTTTTGTTGCTGGAATAGACTTTAAAAAAGCATTAGAACGCTATAAAAATACCAAAATTCAAGGTGATGTGTATTTGAAGTTGGATTCTCATTTGCCAATTAGCGGTTCTATCAAGGCAAGGGGCGGAATTTATGAAGTTTTAGCCCATACTGAAAGGCTACTCATCAAGTCAAAACTTTTAAGCTATAAAGATGACTATGCCCTTATCAACACGCCTAAAATCAAGGATTTTTTAAATCGCCACAAAATCGCCGTAGGTTCGACTGGAAATTTAGGGTTAAGCATAGGCATTATGAGCGCAAAACTTGGCTTTAAAGTTGCCGTTCATATGAGCGCTGATGCAAGAGAGTGGAAAAAAGCAATGTTGCGTAGCTATGGTGTCGAAGTGGTTGAATACAAAGAAGACTACGGAGTCGCCGTTGCGCAAGGACGCAAGCAAGCACAAAATGACCCAAGTTGCCATTTTATAGATGATGAAAATTCAAAAGACTTGTTTTTAGGATATTCAGTAGCGGCAAAGCGTTTGCAAGGACAACTACAAGCCCTAGATATAGTCGTTGATAAACAAAATCCGCTTTTTGTTTATTTACCTTGCGGAGTTGGCGGCGGTCCGGGCGGTGTGGCTTTTGGTTTAAAACATATCTTTGGCGACAATGTCAAATGCTTTTTTGCTGAACCTACGCATAGTCCTTGTATGATGCTAGGGCTTATCAGCAAAAAACTTGACAAAATCAGTGTCAATGATATAGGACTTGACAACAAAACAGCAGCAGACGGACTTGCCGTAGGTCGTCCATCGGCTTTGGTGAGCAAGATACTAAAAAATGTCATTGATGGCGCATTCAGCATAAGTGATGATAATATGTTCCGCTATCTTGCACTTTTAGAACAAAGCGAAGAAATCAAACTTGAACCAAGCGCATTAGCTGGTGTCAATGGGCTTTTTTACGCTGATGAATTTGTGTCAAAAGCCAAGCAAAATTATAAAAATATCACCCATATTATTTGGGCTACGGGCGGGGCTATGGTGCCAAAACAAGAAATGCAAGCCTACATTGAAAGAGGCAAATCTCTACTTTAAGGCGTGCGTGTGAGCAAAAGTAGCTAAACTTACCTTTGCTCACACATAAAATTAACCCCAAATTCAACCCAAATGCAC
>OIYR01000119.1_pt1 | contig 44386 bp, 42 predicted proteins | sample 1588221 | NCBI WGS metagenome assembly OIYR01 (sample SAMN03283292) | human gut metagenome | biome: human-associated habitat; material: feces | host: Homo sapiens | place: Peru | collected 2012
GTAACCATTGTCTTTTGTCAATTCTTTATTACGAGGATAGTCATAATGATCCATAATAATCTGGCGCATCAACATTGGATCAATATTTGACATAATTAAGCTTCCTTCCTAAAAGAAAATGCTGACACAGTTTTCCACTGTCGCATTCTTCAAAGCATCAATCAATTGATCGACTTCTTCTTTTGTGTTGTACAAATAGAAACTTGCACGACAAGTACCCGGTGTCTTTAAAACTTCCGGAAGCAATTTAGCACAATGCTGTCCCGAACGAACGGCAATGCCAAATGTATTTAAATAGCTAGCGACATCTTGTGCAAAAATCATTTGATCTTTATCCTTCACATTAAATGTCACAATGCCACTCTTCGCATTTTCATTGTATACAACGATATTTCCTAAAGCTTTCGCTTTTTCTAAGAAATATTCCTTTAATTCAACTTCATGCGCATGGATATTCTCTTTTCCAATCGCATCCAAATAATCCATGGCAGCCGCCATACCAATGACACCCTCAATAGGTTGTGTTCCAGATTCAAACTTTAATGGCGTTTCCTTTAAAGTTAATGAACAAGACTTATCAAAGCGCGCATTACTTTCTCCACCATAGAAAATTGGTTCTAACTGATCCAACCATTTTTTCTTTCCATATAATGCACCTACGCCTGTAGGACCACACATCTTGTGGGCACTAAACGCATAGAAATCACAATCTAAATCTTGCACATCAATATTTAAATGGGGTGTACTCTGTGCTCCATCAATCACTAATAAAATGCCTCGTTCATGACAGATCTTGGCAATTTCCTTAACAGGAGCTACAAAACCTAAAACATTGGAAACCATCGCAATCGCAACAACTTTAACTTGATCGGTTAAGACACTTTTAAAGTTTTCAACTGTAATCTTACCCTCTTCATCCAAAGGAATATAATCAATTTTAGTTCCTTTTTTCTTTCCTGCCTGCATCCAAGGCAAAATACTTGAGGCATGTTCACTTTCATCACTTAAAATGACATCCCCTTCATGTAAAAGCTGTTCTGTAACCATCATCGCTACAAGATTCAAGCCTTCACTCGAACCTGATGTAAATACGATTTCTTCTTTGTGTTTCGCATTTAAGAATTTTTGAGTACGCACACGAGCCCCTTCAAAAGCCGTATCGACCTGTGCACTCATTTCATAATCACCACGGTGAGCATTGGCACCAAGGTATGTATAATAATTTACTACGGCATCAATCACAGGTTGAGGCTTTAATGTCGTAGCTCCGTTATCTAAATACACTAGAGGTTTGTCTGACATCTTACGCGTTAAAATCGGAAAATCTTTACGTATTTTATTGATGTCCATATAATCCAACCTTACTTTCCATTTCTTGACGAAGATTTTCTTTCAATTCTTCATCTTCAACTAAATCAATAACTGGCAAAAAATAACCAACACTTAACAATCCAACAGCTTGTTTTGTGCTTAATCCACGAGACTGTAGATAATACAATTGATCGGCATCAGGCTGTCCAATGGTTAGGGCATGGCTTGCCTTTACATCATTTTCATCAATTAATAATAGGGGAATAACTTTTGTCTTATGTCCCTGACCCAAAGTTAATACACGCGTTGCCTGATGAGACTGCGCATCGAAACATCCCTTTTTGATATTTCCATTGGCAACCATTTGATATTGTCCATGATCAAATAAAACGGCAAAGTTTTTCATTTGACCATTTGTATGAGGCGCATTATGTCTTACTTCCATATCACATACTTTTTCAATGTGTTCCTGACATAATTGACCACTTAAAATTTCATATTCAGCCCCCTGCTCTTTTAGATCCACATAGTGATTCCATTTCAATGGGCTTTTTTCTAGATCCAAGACACCCATTTGGCAATTGGCATCTTGTTTAAGTACCATATTAATATTTAATTCGCACGCATTTTCAGCATGGTTTAAAATAAAGAATTTTGAAAAAGAATTTTCTAAACATTCCACATTCAAATCTAATTTTGTACAATCTTTACTCAATTCAATTAAATATGATTTTTGATCATGACGATCAATTTGAATGTTTAAAGTTTCGCTATTGTGTACTTCCTTGCGATTAAGCATATTTTTTAGCTCCACAAGAACCTAAAGAAATAGGTTGTTTATCATCTTCTTTATTTGCGGTTACGTGGTACTCTTTTTCAATCCATTCATATCCATCCTGGTCAACTTTTTCAACCAAACTTGCATCACCAGATACAACGATTTGTCCATCCATTAATACGTGAGCATGTGTTGGCTGTAAATATTCATAGAAACGTGCATAGTGAGATACGATCAATAAACCAAGATCTGTTTGTTGCTGACATTGGTTGATGGCATCTGAAACAATACGCAATGCATCGACATCAAGTCCTGAATCAATTTCATCCAACATCGCAATGGCTGGTTTTAACATCATCATTTGAACGATTTCATTACGTTTCTTTTCACCACCACTAAAACCATCATTTAAGAAACGATGAGCCAAGTCTGGTTTCATTTCTAATTGTTCAATAGCTTTATCCATTTCTTTGATGAATTTAAATAATGAGATTGGTTTTTCTAAACGTGCATTGATGGCACTTCTTAAAAAGTCAGAGTTTGTAACACCAGAAACAACACTCGGATATTGCATACCCAAGAAAAGTCCGGCTTTGCTTCTTTCATCGACTGACATTTGTAGTACATCTTTTCCATCTAATGTGATTGAACCTGATGTAACTGTATATTTTGGATTACCCATAATGGCTGCAAGCAATGTAGACTTACCATTTCCATTAGGTCCCATTAGGGCATGACGCTCACCTGATTTTACAGTTAAGCTCAACCCTTTTAAAATTTCTTTATTCTCCACGGATACATGAAGATCCTTAATGACCAAATCTGCCATACCTTCTACCTCTTTTCACTGCAATATAATACCAAATAATTATTAAAATCTCAATTAATACGTCTCGAGCCTTCATTGCAATTTAAAAAGATATCTCGTATAATTGAAAAGACATTCTCAAGGAGGTTAATTATGACTGATATTTTACGAAATAACTGGTTTGTCGTACTTATTGCCATCATCATTATTGGTTTTATTGGCTACTTCATCTACGACACCAATAAAGATAATGTTTCCGCAAAAACAGCGAACAACGAACAAGTTGTTGCTTCTATTAATAAGGATGACATTACTGCTGATGATTTATATGATGAATCCACACCTTATGATGGCTCTACTATTTACAATATGTATAAAAATGCCGTTATTGATCAATCCATCAAAACTACAAAAGATTTAAAGAAACAAGCTAGCACATTAGAGTCTAACATCAAATCGAATGCATCGAGTCAAAGCGATGACTATGAATCCACACTAACAACAGAACTTGCTAAATATGGTTATGCATCCTATGAAGAGTTAAATGATTATTGCTTAACAAGTGTTAAAGAAAAAGAAATGAACAAAAAATACATCACGAAACATTTTGATGAAGTGAAAAAGGCTTGGGAAGAAAAAAGTCCAAGAACCGTATCTATTATTAAGATGGAAGTTAGTGATGCCGATAATCTAACAGAAACAGAAGCGAAAAAGAAAAGTAATATTGAAAAGGCTTTAGAAAAAGAAAGTTTTGCGGATGTTGCCAAAGCCTTCTCTGAAGATTCAAATACCGCTAATAAAAATGGATTTGCAGGATATGTAGATTCAAACTCAACAAGTTCGGATTCAAGTTCAACATCTGCGGTTCCTGCCGACGTTGTAACAGCCGCCATTGCTCTTAAAAAAGGTGAAACAAGCGACTGGGTTACAGTTACAAGTTCAAGTGGAACAAGCTTATATAAAGTATATGTAAAAGAAACAAACGCAAAGAAGATCTTCAATGCGAAAAGTGACACTGTTTCAAACCAAGCATTGTATGCCATCTTAAACAGTGATTCTTCTCTTTCATATAAGATCTTAGATTCTTATGCGAAAAAATTAGATATCAAATTCAACGATAAAGACACAAAGAAAAAATTCGACAGCTATGTAAAAACAACTTATGGAGGTGATCAATAATGAAAAAGACACCTATATTATTCGTATGTGCGGCTATGATGTTGACAGGATGCTCTGGGGCAACCGCAAATATCAAAGATAAAGATGAAACAATCATGACTATTGGTGATACAAAATACACTAAGGGTGATGAATATGAATTATTGAAAGTATCGACAGGTACAGATCTTACAATGGAACTTGTAAAACAGGCTATCTACAAACAAGAAGTCAAAGTTACAAAGGAAATGAAGGAAAAAGCACAAGAACAAGTCGACAACTACAAAGAAAACATGGAAAACTTTGATGAACAAATTCAATCCTTGGGCTATAAAAATAGTAAACAATATATGAATAAAGTTCTAATTCCAAGTTTACAAGCAAGTGAATTAACTGAAAAATACTTCACAGACGCAAAGAAAGACATCCAAAATACATACAAACCAAGTAAAGCTCGTATCATTCAATGTGAAAATAAGGCTACAGCTAAAAAAGCATTGAAAGCATTAAAGAGTGGAACAGATCCAGAAGAAGTCGCTCAACAATATATGATTGATTCTGCAACATATTCTGGAAAAGAAACATTGGTAACGACAAAGACAACGGATTTATCAACTCGTTTGATCAATAAATTGTCAAAGACAAAAAAAGCCGGAGTTATCGATGAAGTCTTCACAAACGAAAGCAGCGGAAATACATATGCCTATGTTGCTGTATTAGTATCCAATACATACAAAGACATTAAAGATGAAGTATACACTACATTAAGCAGTGATGATGACATCACAAAAGAATGCCTTGTTTATTATTTAAAGAAATATAATTTTGAAGTACACGATCAAGATGTATTCAATAATTTAAAGGCAAACAATCCTGAATATCTAGTCTCTAGACCAGATTTATCTGAATCAAACGACTAAAAAAAGGCCATTAGACATTAAGTCTAGTGGCCCATTTTTTTCATCATTTCATCCAGTTCAAACCGAAAATTAAATTCTTCTATATCCTGTAACCCTATATAGAACAAACAATCTATATCCTCATGATCAAATACGTAACAATGCTCCTTATCCATGTAGCCTTCTGGCCATAAACATCCCGCATAATCATAGAGCTTTTTGGTCTTCACATTTTGTTGAAGACGACCAATGATCATTAATTTCTTTGTCCCCTCTTTTAAAGTGACGACACTACCAATCGGTAATAAATCTTTCATGCCTACTCCTTTCTAATAACTTACGTTGATTTTAAAGCCCAGTCCTGCTATAAAGCCAAGTTTTGAGCCGATTTCCCACTCTCGGCTTGAAAAATGATAAGAGAAATTAGCCTCTGCACTACCTACACTTCCCTGTGCTGTTAAAGTGACTTTTGCGCCAAGAATGTTCAATACACAACGTGTCTCGCCACGTAATGCGGCAACACCAACGCCAGCTTCAAACGACTGCTCTTTGGCAGAAAAAGCGGCTTTACAAGTCGCATACGCAACACCGACTTGACCCGTCGCCCTTGCACTCGCATAGACTTTTGAATTTCCAATACGCGCATTCACTGTAGAAGATAATAACGCTAGACTTGACTCTGCATTTAATACTATACGCGGATCAAATTTCTTGTTCTTCCATATTCTTGCACTGATACTCGATTTAATTTCTCCATCAAGAAGTGTGGCATTGGCCCCTACATGGAAATAAGGCTTTGTGTAATTTTTATTCCACTCTTTAAATGACTTTGTATAACGAATCGATCCATACGAATACCGACTCTGTTTTGTCAGTTGTGAAACTAGATTTAAGTTTGTATACTTGATCAAATTCACCTTTCCAGGTTTCCAAGCACTTTGTTTGTGCTCACAAGACTCAATTAAAGATGCGCTCTTCGATAAATAATTCGCAATATCCATTATTTCTTTTGCGATGCGATATTGCCTTTCATTAATTGTCGGATCTTTTGAAGATAGAGGCCTAGAAGCGAGCGCCTTATATTCAAGACTTAGATTTTGACAAGCTATACTATCGCCGTTCACGATTCATAATCCCCTGCATCTGAATTTGAATCAAATATTGAATTCGACTGACCTTTTGATTCACATAGACAAACTCTTCATTCGATACAATATTTTTTGTCTGATTTAACAACGCACTTAAATCACTAGACAAGGCATTGTAGAAATTTATCTCATTCATAACGCATCAAAGATTGTTCGTTTTCCTGATATAGATTTGCGGTTTGATGTAAGTACGTAGAAAAGCGTGCTAACGTATCTAAATACGACATCATTGCTGGATTCAACGTTTGAAATTGTTCCATAAAGTATTTCGAAGCTGGAGATTGCCAAATAGATTCCACATAATACATTCTGGATTCAATTTCGTTAAATACAGTTCGAATCTCATTGGCATACGCATCCACCTGCTTAGAATATGCCATTACATCTTCACTTGATATTTGAATTTGTGCCATACTATATTCTCCTTCTACAACAACAATCTAGCTTGTGCAACACGATCTTGTTGAAGCTGTTCATAAACCGAAGCTGTCTGCTTCAATACATTGCTGTATTCTTGAATCACTTGATACATTTCATTTAATGAAGGTCTGAATTCTTCGAGTTGATTTTGAAAAGCTAAGTGATCCACACCTTGCCAGATACTTTGCATCTGTTCCACCTTTTTGTATAAATTTTGAATTAAATCATTATAGCTATCCGCCTTGTTTTTCACATAAACACTCGCTTGATAGACTTCAGAATAATCCACTGATATTTTCATTTTTACCTCCCGTAAATTAAGATATCGCCATGAGCGATTTGATTTTCTTGAAACGTTTTATTTAAATCTAAAAAATAATTTCCTGTCACATTAAACACATACAGTACTTCATAACCTAAAAACTCATTTAAAAACATTTTCACTACATACAATTGAGATACATATACCATTCTTAGATCAAAAGACAGATATATTCCAACCTCATTCACAAATACCAATCCCTTCATTTTGATCTTTAAAAAAGACACAATCAAAATGTTCATATGGAAGCTTACGCTTTAACATATATCCATATTCTTTTAAGCCATAACCAACCCATACAATCTGGGCGTTGTATAGTTTCTTTTGAAACACCTCTTGATTTAACAGCTGCATGTCCACACACACTACATATACATCACTCTCTTTATGCCAATCTCTTGTGATCTTGAGATGGGCTAAATTTTCACATATGCGATTGACTTCCAATTCATACTCCGTATGCATATACAAAATGAATAACTTTTTTGTTTCATCCATAAAAACCGGTCGATCACTCTTACATTCAAAACCTATACAGTTTTTTTCCTTATTGAATATCATCGATTTTGTATCTCTTGATTTCAGATCTGTTTCTTTGATCTTTCGATATAAAATTTCAACATATGCATTGTGATACAACGTCAAGTTTAGATACGAAGGCAGATGGTAGGTGTCAAAAAATATTCTTTTATCATCTAAACTCTCTATATCAAATACATACTTATTTAAGATCCATTTAAAATTTGTGTTTTCATTATTCGTAACCACAAACGAAATTACATGTTCATCCAATTCAGAAAGATCCAAATTCTCATCTTCGAAAATAATACAAACACCCTCATGAATCATTGAAAAATAACGAGATTGAAAGAAACTAAAATCAACATATGAATCCAACCTGTTTGTTCCATATACATAGATTGTTTCATTCTCAAAATACTTGATCAAACGATATACAATATCTAGACTTTTTGTATACAACAACTGTAATGACATGAATTCAATCTCACATTGTCTTTGTTCAAAAGGAAGATCTAACACACCGAATACATGTTCAGGAATGTTTTTAGGTAATAACACCCATTCTCTTACTTCCTTTAAATCATGAATTTGATCCTTTAATACATCTATGACGCGCTGACCTGCATGATAGTTTGAATGCAGTACTTCCTTTTTCTCATTGATTTCGCGCCAAGCTATTTCATCGATTGAACTCTGCAAATAAAAACTTCGACAAGATTGATTTTTTTGTTGGTGCAAAAGAATCATATCTCCTGGATTTTTTAAATGATACGCCATTTCATTTTGAAGCATTTCCCGACTATCTTGTACGCTGCTCACATGAAAACAAGCTCGCCAAGTTGTATTTGACCAAACTTGATCATCAATGATGCCACTAGGCTTTTGTGTACTTAAAACCAAATGGATACCAAGTGATCTTCCAATGCGTGCAATTTCCTGTAACTGCGACATAAATTGTGGAAAGCGCATTTTTAATTGGGCAAATTCATCCACAAAGATCCATAAATGTGACATTGTATGAATCTTATTGTAGGAATGAATATCTGATACCTTTTCTTTTAAGAACAATCTCTGTCTTTTCTCCAGTTCATAATTCATGCTCTGAAAAAAACGTTCCATAGATTGTGCATCTAAATTGGTCACAATTCCTGCACAATGCGCAAATTCATAAAATGGCTGTCCAAAGGCGCCGCCTTTAAAATCAATCAATATATATTGAAATTGTTGAGGCGTATTATGCCATATCAACATCATTAAAAGAAAACTAATAAATTCACTCTTGCCAAAGCCCGTCATACCTGCGACTAAGCCATGAGGACCATACGTTTGAAAATCCATATATACAATTTGTTGGGTATCATCGATTCCTACTGGTACTTTCATCACATACTCAGATTTTCGTATAGGACCCATTTTGATCAATTCATCATAGAAATCTGTATATTCATTTCGTAACACAAACCGTTTTCGATCGAAGTTTAATTCTGTTATCGCAATTGTTTGAATTTGGTAGTCATAATGGAAAGATGGTTTTTGGTTTCCCACATAAATCAAACAATAATACGACTTAGGAAGATATTTTCCTTCTACATCAACGACAATTGTATCCGCATCGATTTTTTCATGAATTGCACAATAAGGATTTAGAAGAATCTGTTTCATTCCATTAAATTCCTGCAGCCATACCCATTTGCGCTTTTGTTTGGAATACCACAAATAATTCTCAAATAAAACCAAGCTATCCTTCACATCGCCTTTGATCCAACAAACCTCTCCCTGTTTCAAAAAGACAGGAACTTGAACAGATTGATTTAAGTTTGAAATCAACTGTTCTCTTTTCTGCATTAAATCATTGAGCGCATATTCATACGAAACTTCACGATAACTGACTTCACACCACTTGTCGTATGTACACCCCACATAGATCACATCTCTGTTTTCGTGTTGATATGTATCTATATATTTAGAAATATATTCATCAATCTTCTTTTCAAATGCTCCTTTAGATACAGCACCCTTTTCATACATCTTCTCAATGTAGGCATTATACATAACGACACTTTTTGTACTCTCTTTTACACTTAACTTGTATTGATAATTCCGGTTATATAAACCATACACCATAAAAGTAAATGCCATTGTCAAAGAACTGATCATACTTGTGAAGAGGGTTTCTATTCTTTGTTTTTGAAGATATCCAATTAGAATGGAAAAAATAAAGCCCGAACTTGCGATCATACAACTCGGTCCTATCGCACTAAATAAACTTTGTTTTTGTACAGTACGCATAATTTGCGGCATCTGAATATCAAACTTTTGAACCTTTGGCATTTCAACATTTAAATCAGACGGATAATACGCTCTATTTTTACAATCTAGCTCTGCATTTATATACGGATTATTGACCATATCCAAAAGTACATAGTCTTTTAAATAAATCATGCGAATATTCGCAAACACAATTTCATCCTGCATACAAAGACTGCAACATTTTACTCGTTTTGAATTGACATACGTACCGTTTAAACTATCAAAATCCTGTAATACACCTTCCTCAATTTGAAAATGATATCTAGATACGCCATTTGTACATAATTGAATCTCACACGCATCACTTCTTCCAACCTTTATCTTTTTAGAAATCGGAAAATGACACATTGTACTTTCCTTTTCTTCTAGATAGAATAAAGCTTCTTCTAAAATGCATGATTCGCCATACCGCAATAGTTTTTTAGATTGATTCCATACGATACACACACCATTTTTTCTTTTTTCAAAGGAATACTTTAAAAATGACTTTATGCAGTTTAAATCAAAGTAGTGACAGGATGAATCTGTGTATACCCATAGTTTGATCATAATTTAAAGATTTGTTTAAACCACATCCGTATTTTCTGCATAAAAGTGATTCTCACAGCTGACCTTTTGATTTCCTCTTTTTTTAATACTTCGCGATGCTTTGTCTTTACCTCAATCGACGTCTTTTTCTTCTTCAAAGAAATTTCAACATAATCGTGTCCCACCACATCTTTTTCAATCAAAATACGCTTACCATTGACTAAAACATACTCGATCTTATCTTCAGACCATATTTGTACCTTGTTCTTTTTACGCATATAGTGAATTTCGGGCTTAGAAGCCTTTTGAATATGCTTCGTATTCTTTTTTAAGACCACTTCATTGTCTTCATTCACAACCCAGACACGTTCAAATTCAACCACTTCATCTTTTTCTAGAACTTGTTCACTCTTTGAAACCATTTCAATTTCTTTATCCGGACTAAACACAAATTCATATTCTTTCTTTTCTAGATTCATTAACGCATCACTTGTATATGTCACAATTTTTAATACATCATCTTTGACCATACGATTAAAGACTTTCTCAAAATCCATATCCATGAACGTATCATTTAAATAGTACTCCACTCGCATGTACGCATTTGAATCATCAAACTTGTACTCTAAACTTGGCAGCTTCTTTAATTTCATGCGATCCACAACTATTTCATTATTCATAAACAATTGACTCGCAGGGGCCTTTTTATCAATTTGGACATAGATTTGATCACTTACCTCATGTCCATATATATCTTTGGCATATGCACTCACACAATAGATGACATCCTGATTATGTATGGCTGGTAAACGAATTGTTTCATTGAGCGCATATCGCGTCTTAATACCATTAAGATCTACATCGATATATCCTCTTTCTAATTTAGATACATTGCGAATCGCATTCACGATAACATCCTCATTGGATAGCTTACTTGAAGGCGTTAATGTGACTACTGGCAAAATATTCGAATATTCAATAGAACCTTCAATACGTTTTTTAAATTGTGGATACACTTTGTGTTCTAATTCAAATGTATACTTTCCATTTTTTGAATGATCGATTACCACTTGATCTTTATCTTCTAAATCAAGCGAATAGTAATAAATGCCATCACAATACACGTGCAAATTAAACGCCTGTTTACATATCGATTCAAATTGAAGATTTGAATGATTTTCTTTTGTATACACGGCAGAATTTAATAGGCATTCAGGATATTCAATAGGTAAGATTTTAATTTCTCTTTCCACCTTATTTTGTGCAATATCCGTACAAACGATTCGTAAAGATTGATTTTTAGATGTAACATCCACATCAAATTCAAGACCTTCACAATCTATTTGTTCATCATCTAAATAGACCTGAATACTTTCGACGTTTTCTTCGAAGATCTTTACATGAATGGTTTCTTTATCTTCTAAAGGAAGTACATCTAGAATCTTTTGATTATTTGTATTAAATACAATATCTGGCCTTGTCGTATCTAATAGAATCGTCTTTTCACCTTCCTGTAACGCATAGCCATCTATATCTTTTAAGATGAATACGAGTTGTGTGATCCCTTCTTTTTGAATGTCGATAAAAGTATGTTCATTATTTAAATCAATTTCTTTGCCATCATAAAGAACTAAACTGGAATCTCGATCTACTTTTTCATCAAAAAATAACTCAATATTTCCTGTCGCAGAAGCTACACCATTGATAAAGTTTTCTGTTTCCTGCCAATATATAAAATCTGTATATTCAACATCTTGTAGAGAAATCATAAACTCCTCCAAAATTCATAAAGATTTTTCCATCTTTCACTTTTCAAATTGTCAACAAAAACCACTGGAATTTCCATATTCTCACACTCCTTATTTCGTAATAAAAGTACATATTCCAAGTAATTACATCCTAGATTTTCAAATTCGGCTTGATACATCTTTAATGTCTCTGCATCCATACTTTCAATCCATTCTTTAATCGGTTGAATCGAAATTTTGATTTCTTTATGCAGACCAAGCTGTAGGCATTGATTTAAAACATCCAATTTATCTTTTAGAAGCAAATTATTCGAATTAACTAGCTTAATACACGTTTCAATATGCTTGGCATCCGGATTTAAATACACCAACACTAGTGCTTGTAGCTCTGGCCATTTTTCTAAAGAAACACGATCATATACATATCGAATCAAAGTAGCATCTTTTGTCGCTATTGCCTCCTCCATTAAAAATAAAGATGCTTGTTCATTGACATATACTTCATCTAAAATCCAGCCATTATAGATCCACGTATATAAACGATCTTTTTTATCAGACTCTTTATACGCTTTTTCAAATAAGGCAACTTGATGATGGTTGTAGTACGCATCAAAGACACTTTTTGGACTTGTACGGAAGACAGACAGAATACATATAGAAAGTACAAGTAGGATTCGAATGATAATATGTATAAAAATCAAGTTCTTAAATGTGGATAATCGAGATATTCTTCGCTCTTGTTTTTGATGACACAAAAGAATCACAGGCATCATGAAAAAGCCAAATAGTTCTTGTACTAAAGAGCCAAGTGCATAGATATCACAACGAATATCCTTTTCACTCAGTGTGAATAATTCAGGTGCACAATTGGATTTGGATGCCATCACTGCCACATGAGAGTGATTTTCAATACATGCATTAAAATCAATTAAATAAAAATGGTTCTGATAATAAATAATGTTTTCAAGTTTTAAATCAATATAGAGATAGCCAATCTGATGCAAGTCCTGCAGGACTTTTAAAACATCAAAAAGTAATTGATACTTCTTAAATACACAACGATGTTTTTGAAAGTATTGTTTCGCATTCATTCCCGGAATATACGTTTCGACAAAGCATTGCGCAAAGTCTTCTTCAAAACAAGTGATCAAGCTAGGGGCATGAATCGAATTTAAGTTAGAGAGCACATTGATTTCCGTTTTAAATTGATGTTTATATCGTTCTGTTTCATGATCTGGACAGATTTTAAGAATATAAACACACGTACTCATTTCATCCATGACACGATAGACATTGGCATTATAGGTATGTATGATCTTATATCTATTGTTCTTTAAATTCACACACGACATCACCAAACCGTATCATCATGCCACCTTTTAATCGCATCTTACGCTTCACTTCTTTTTCGTTCAGATACGTCTTATTCGTACTCTTTAGATCTTGTATATAATACCGATCATTTTCACATACGATTTTGGCATGTTTTAAAGAAACACTCGCATCTTGTATACGTACATCACATACCATCGCTCTTCCCACTAGATTGATTTCATTGCTCAATGCATATTTTTCCTGATTCCATAACAAGTAGGCACAAAAGTCTACTTTTACTTGTAAAAGCTGTGTTTTTTCTTCCAAAACAGATTCAACAGGCTTCGACTTATGGAAAGCTTGTATGGGTTCTTTGACTTTAAATGTCTGCATCCTCTTGTTTTTAAAGAAAGAAAACTTTTTCGGATAATATAAATTTCGTATGTTATCCAGACCTAAGACAAGATTGGGTAAGCTGAACTCTGCACTCTTTAAAAACTTCAATAAAAATCCAGGGATTTCAAAAGCCGTTGTAGTCTGCATTGTTTTTGCGATATACTCCACCCATTTTTCTGACATATCCTTTTGAAACATCCAATTCGATATTTGAATGGGCACGACGACAAACGCAAAGCAATCACCAAAACTAGACACAAACACATAGTCTGGATCAAATAGAACGGGCTTGTTGCGATTGGATGCGATAGCTTGTTCAAATAACTGATGCAAGAATATATAGCCTTCTTCTTTTTCAAACACATACTGACTTAAAAAATCATGTAAAGGAATATAGCCTTCAATCGCATACACCATCGATGCCGTTTTTTCATTCGTCAACATACATGGCAGACAAAAATCATCGTTCGACAGTCGATCAAAAATGGATAGGTCGAGTAATTCTGGATTTTTCAAATGAACATACAAGTGATTTTCATCCATGTGATCTTGTTCAATCCATTCGGACATCTCATCACCTCCATACTCTTAAACGTTTTTTTTAGCACTTTTTCCAGAAAACTTTCATTATTTTTTTGATTTTTCGCACTTTTTTGTCTAAAATGAAACAATGATGAAATTTCTAACTTATATTCACGTTTATTTAATCCAAACCATCCTGAATTTCCTTCCATTTTTCTGGATTGACGTCTTCTATGACAACCAAACCTATATTGGAAATCAGTTGCATCATCCCATCTATTTATTTTTATGGGCACTAAGTTCATCAATCGGATTTTATTATTATTCAAAAAAAATATGGGAAAAATATAACGTAAATTACAATAAAAAAAATCATGCCCTAATCTGTTTAGGCATGATTCTTTCTTGTTCAATTCCATATAACGATATTACGATTTTAAAAGATCTACACGTATGGCTTTCCATTCTTTTTGTAGCCTGGTTTATCCTTGAATGGTTTCTTTATATTCCAGTTAACCTAAATAAAAACTCAATCCTGTTTTTTATCAACATTGGATTGAGTTTTGTGTTCACATTTATGTTTGGCCACATTACTGGCTTTTGCGAAATCTATTTTTCATTCACTACGAATATTCTACTTCATCACTGGATGTTTCAGGATTGATCTTTTCAATCTTATCTAAGTAGTTTTTCGCTTTTTTCACAAAATACATACGATTTCCAAGCTCAAGTACTTTTTCAAAATACAAGCGAGCCAATTTATAATCTTCTTCTACAAAGGAGATCAACGCGATGTAGTAACATGAATCTACTTGCTGGAAAGGAAAAGCCGCTCTTTGTAGACCTTGTAAATAATATTTCTTACAAGTATTCAAATCCCCATCCATAAGATGAATCTTATTTTCAATAGCCGCCATTTCTTCACTTTGAATCATAACACCTGCACGTCCATAATGAAGACGAATATTTTGAGCTTCTTCTTTACAACGAGATAAAGCCTCTTCATCCTTCAACATATAATAAATATACGACATCAATGACCAATATTGTAAAGAACTTGCGGCATCCTTACGTGGATAACTGATCAATACATCTTGAGCCAATTCAGGATCATTTAAATAAATCAAGCATTGCGCAAACAATGTATGCTGACTCAAACGCGTATGTCCTTTTGAATTTGTGCAATAATAAATAATAGCACTTGCACAAGCTTCTGGATTACAATCTTCATATAATAATTTTGTGATTGGTAAAAGGGATACAGCACGATAACGTAACACTAAATTAAACGCAAATAAGTAGAACATCAATAACACAGCTAGAAGCATCATATTATTCACGGCAATTAAAATCACAAATAAGGCAACAATACCTAAGGCATAAATACCAGTTAATTTACGCACATTTTTACGACAAGTCTTTGCGAGATCCTTATAAGACTCATCCAATTCATGATGAATCTTATACATACGAACCAATTCATCATCATTTGTAAAATTAAATTCGCGACGTTCTTTCGAAATGTTTTTACGTAAACTTAACATTCCATAAATACATACAATAAATGCAGGCACAACCAAAATGGCACCTATATAGATCATGTATTCAGGTAAAAAGAAAATCAAACACATAACGATCCATGGGCTGATGTTGAATCGCGCTGTTATATATTGCCCAATATAAATGATATTGATGATCCCTGAAATCAATAAGGCATCACCTACATATAAGATCCACATATTATTTTGTAGATACGTTAAAACCTGTTTCAGTGATTCTGTATCTACCCCGGGTACAGAACTTAATGAACTCGACAACATGTCTGAACTCATATCTATACCACTCGTAAATACAACCGCACTTAAGCCAAGTCCAACTAAAAAAGCTACGACTAAAGCTATTAAATGGGATTTACAACGATATTTCCACATACAACCACCTATTTCTTCTCTATAATTCTTGCAGGAATACCCACTGCAGTTGCCCCTTCAGGAACATCTTTTAAGACGACCGCATTGGCCCCTACACGACAACCCTTTTTCAAAGTGATATTTCCTAAACATTTTGCGCCACAGCCAATATATACACCATCCTCTAAAGTTGGATGTCTTTTGACGTGCTGCTTTCCAGTACCACCCAGTGTTACGCCATGATAAAGCTGACAATCATCACCGATAATTGCCGTTTCCCCAATCACAACTCCCATACCATGATCAATCATTAAACCACGACCAATCACAGCACCCGGGTGAATTTCAATTCCTGTCCAATGCCTTGCTCGATTACTTACCCAACGCGCAACAAAGGTATGATTGTGTATCCAAAACCAATGGGCAATACGATGAAAACCAATTGCCTTAATATGTGGATACAACCAAAACACTTCCCATTTTGAATGTGCAGCTGGGTCTAACTGCATTGTTCTTTCTATGTTATATAATCCATCACAGATAAAAGATCTCTTATTTTTTTCTGACATGATAAAATTTTAGTTTATTTATGTCTAAATTTCAAGTTTAGTGTTTATTTCACATAAACTTCACATAGTGAATCATCTAATACCTTACCAATCGAATCATGAATCACAAGATCCGCCTTTGAATCCATATTTGTACTATCTTTATTGATCAAAACCAAATGTTTGCCATGAAAATAGTTAATTAAACCAGCTGCAGGATATACGACAAGACTTGTACCACCTACAATTAAAAGATCTGCCTGCTCAATCGCATGAACAGCTGAATACAATGTATATTCATCTAAGCCTTCTTCATACAAAACAACATCTGGCTTAATGATGGCACCACACTTTGGGCATCTAGGAATACCTTCATCATCTCTTAGCTTCATCATATCCTCTAAAGAATACTTTGTTTGACAATGCGTACACGTATTTCTTAAAACACTTCCATGTAATTCATAAACTTTTTTAGAGCCGGCCATTTGATGCAAGCCATCAATATTCTGTGTCACAATCCCTTTTAGCTTACCCATTTCTTCAAGCTTTGAAAGGGCATAATGCGCCTTATTCGGTTTAGCATTTGGATAAATCATCTGATTAAAATAAAAATCAAAGAATTCTTTAGGATGACTTAAATAAAAACTATGTGACAACATAATCTCAGCCGGATATGGATACTTCTTTTTATATAATCCATTATCACTACGAAAATCTGGAATGTTACTTTCTGTAGACACACCAGCACCACCAAAAAATACTATATTATTACTTTCTTGAATCCAATCTTTTAAAGACATAAATATCACTTCCTGAAACTATTATACCCCTAAATAAGAAAAGAAAGGAAGATAATTAGCTATCTTCCTTGAATATCAAATGTATACTCGCCATTTTGACAATCTACATGGATTACATCCCCTTGCATAGCACCTGTCTTGATCATTTCCTTGGCAATCTGTGTCTCAAGATTTCTTTGGATATAACGCTTCATAGGACGAGCACCATATACAGGATCTACACCCATCTTGGCAATCTGATTATATACGGCATCACTTACATGTAATGTAATATCACGTTCAGCCAATCGTTTTTGTAGCAAGTCAACAAACTTGTGGGCAATCTTAATAAAGGCCGAATCATCTAATGCGTTGAACACAATAATTTCATCGATACGATTAATGAATTCTGGTTTAAAATGACGCTTTACTTCTTCCATATACTTATCATGTACATCACCAGATTCAAAGGCATATTGACTACCTAAGTTCGATGTTAAGATAATAATTGTATTCTTAAAATCAACGGTAACACCTTTTGAATCCGTAATACGACCATCATCTAGGATTTGAAGTAATACATTGAATACATCTGGATGCGCCTTTTCGATTTCATCAAACAAGACAATACTATAAGGATTACGACGAACAGCTTCCGTCAATTGACCACCTTCATCATATCCAACATATCCAGGAGGCGCACCAATTAAACGTGCCACACTGTGTTTTTCCATGTACTCACTCATATCAATACGTACAATGTGTCTTTCATCATCAAATAATTGTTCCGCTAAAGCCTTGGCAACTTCCGTTTTACCAACACCTGTAGGACCTAAGAACATGAAAGATCCAATTGGACGATTTTCATCTTGAATCTGTGCTTTCGAACGCAAGATCGCATCGGTCACAAGTTCTAGAGCTTCATCTTGACCAACTACACGTTTTTCAAGTTCTGCCTTCAAATTCAATAATTTTTCTCTTTCAGAAGCAACTAAACGCGTTACTTCAACACCTGTCCATCTAGAAACAATTTTCGCAATCAATTCTTCATTAACCGTTTCTTGAATCAAAGCATCCTCTTTTTGACTCGTCTGCTCTTTTTGAATACGAGCCTCTAATTCTGGAATTGTTCCATATTGAAGTTTAGCGGCATCTTCATAACGAGCCTCATTACGAGCTTGCTCCAAATCTAAACGAGCCTTCTCCAAACGTTGTTTATCTTCTTTTTCATTGGCCAAACCACGTTTTTCGTCTTCCCACTTAGAATGCATTTCATCACGTTTTGATTGTAAAGAAGCCAATTCACTTTCAATCTCTTCTCTACGCTCAACAGCTCGTTTATCTTCTTCTTTTTGTAGTGAAGTCTTTTCAATTTGTAGCTGCAAGATTTTACGCTGCAACTCATCCAACTCTTGAGGCATACTTTCCATTTCAACCTTTAATGTAGCACAAGCCTCATCCACTAAGTCAATAGCCTTATCGGGTAAGAAACGATCAGTGATATAACGATCAGACATTGTTGCTGCCGCAATTAAAGCCTCATCCAAAATACGTACACCATGATAGCTTTCAAAGCGATCTTTTAATCCACGCAAAATACTGATTGTATCCTCTACACTTGGCTGAGCCACTTGTACCTTCTGGAAACGACGCTCTAAAGCCGCATCCTTTTCAATATATTTACGATATTCATTGAATGTTGTTGCACCAATACAATGTAGTTCACCACGAGCTAACATTGGCTTTAATAAGTTAGCCGCATCCATACTACCTTCGGTTTTACCTGCACCAACCAAGTTATGAATTTCATCAATAAACAAGATGATTTGCCCATCCGATTTTTTGACTTCATCCAAAATGGATTTTAAACGCTCCTCAAATTCACCACGATACTTAGCACCGGCAATCAAAGATCCCATATCCAATTCAATCAAGCGTTTTTCTTTCAATGACTCAGGCACATCACCCTTCATAATACGCCATGCGATCCCTTCAACAACAGCTGTCTTACCAACACCTGGCTCACCAATCAAGACAGGGTTGTTCTTTGTCTTACGAGATAAAATCTGCATAACACGACGAATTTCATCATCACGTCCAATAATTGGATCAATCTTACCATCACGCACATCCTGAACTAGATCACGACCATATTTCTTTAAAGCTTCTACATTCTCTTCTGAATTTGGCGTATCAAATTTTTTACCATTACGACGCTCTAATTCTGCCTTGTAGCAAGCATCCTTATTCAAGTTAAAAGCTCTTACCAATTCTTTAGAAATATAAGTACGATTAAACAATAAAGCTAAGAATACACTGGCTACAGAAAGATAAGTTTCATCATGTTGACTCGCCCAGTTTTGTGCATCTTCAAACGATTTCTGCACTTCATTGGATAAATTTATATTACTTGTTGAGCTCTTTGCGATACGATTTGATTCTTGTTGAACCATCTGTAATGCACGACCTTTATCCAAGCCAATACGCTCAAACAAACCGTCCAATACATCATCCTTAAAAATCGTTTCCAACATATCCACAGTATCTACACTTGGATGTTGGTTGGATTTTGCCAAATTAATGGCATCCATTAAAATCTTCTGCAAACGCTCTGACATTTGATCGATATTCATAAATAAGCACCTCCTTGTACTTAGCACTCACTCTTTATGATTGCTAATGATAGTATAACACCATTTTTGGCACTGTCAACACTTAAGTGCTAATTATTTTTAAAAAAAGAAAAGTAGATTTCTCTACTTTTCCAATGTATTACGATTATAAGCTCTTTGCCAATTTACGCTAAATTCACCCACCGCAATCTTTGTTCCTGGATGATCAATCATTTGATATAAAACATCACAAGGAACAGTTACAGCTTGAATTCCAGCCTTAATCAATTCATGTACTTGATATGTATTTTTAAAGCTTGCCGCAATCACTTTAGCCGGCATATGATTCACTCTCAACATTTCAATCAAGTCTTTCACATCCTGAACACCATCTCCATAATTACACATACGATTTGTATAAGGTGCTAAATATTCAGCCCCATTCATTGCAGCTAAAAAAGCCTGATCCGCTGTATAAATGGCAGTAGCCAATGTGTGAATTCCTAATTTTTTACACTCTTTAATAGCTCTTAATCCCTCATGTGTAACTGGAATCTTTACATACATATTTTTATTACGAATGGAAGAAATCATTTTTGCCTCTTCCATAATTCCTTCAAAAGAAGTTTGTACCGTTTGAATAAACAACAATTGATCTTCGCTCAACACCTCACAAAGATCTTTTACTACATCCATTGCTTCTCTATTTGATTTCGTTAATATTGTAGGGTTTGTCGTAACACCCGTAATTGTTAATAATTCATTTAGTTCTTTAATTTGTTCAATATTTGATGAGTCGATAATTAATTCCATGATGGATCCTCCTTAAGTTCATCTGTATCCTAACACTAGAAAAATTTTGATTCAATAACCTTTTCACATCAAACAAATTATTTCAAAAGAACACAAAAAAACATGTTTCTTTATGTTCTTTTTTGTGCTTTAATAAAAATATGAACACAACACAACGAAGATATGAAATCTATGAAAAACTAAAAAAAGATAAAACCGTACAAGTAAGTGAACTCGCAAAAGTATACTCCGTTTCCTTAATGACCATACGAAGAGATTTAGATAGTCTAGAAAACCAAGGACTCGCCACAAAGAGCTATGGAGGAGCCACACTCAATGAGTCTAGTTCAACTGAGCCTTCCTTTGAAATCAAAGAAGGTATGTCACAATCGGATAAAAAAGAGATCGCGATTTACGCCAGTACACTCATTCAAGATGGAGATTCTATCTATTTAGATTGTGGTACAACCTGCCTTGAGCTCTTTAAACGTATACACCATAAAAAAATCACAATCTTTACAAATTTTTGGAAAATTCTTCAATATGTAGATCGAAATACCAAGGCAAAAATCATTATGGCTCCAGGAACCTATAATCCTGTAACCCAGGCAGCTCTATCTGAAAGCACCATCCAATTCTTTCAAAACTATTATATTGATAAAGCCTTTATCTCCGTATTAGGCCTTGACTTAGACTATGGCGTATCCATTCCCAGCATGAGTGATGCTTTAGTTAAAAAAGCGATTCTTGATTCTTCCAATAAAAAAATTTGTATGGTAGACCATACAAAATTTCATAAGAAGTATATGTCAAAAATAGCCAATATTGATGATTTTGACATGATCATTACAGACGATAAATTAGAATCCGATATACATGTCAAAAACATTATAAAAGCACATTGAAAAATTGATTATCAATGTGCTTTTCTTGTTAGAACGCTTTTGTTCCCTTTGTATAAGTCATTTCAACAGAATAGTCATCATTTAATACAACTAAATCTGCATCTTTTCCAGTTTGAATCGATCCTTTACGATCGTCTACATTCAACATACGAGCCGGGTTCAATGTACAAGCATTGATAGCTGTTTGCCAAGGAACCATTGCTTTTTCTACTAAAATACGAAGTCCATTATTGACATGCAATGTAGATCCTGCAAGACCTTTCGTATCTGTTAAGTGTGCACTTCCATCTGGATATAATTCGATTTCGTTTCCACCAAACAATACTTTTGTACCAACAGGTAGTCCCTTAACCATTAATGAATCTGTAATCATAATGCAGTGATCCGGCCCTTTAGCTGTAAAGTAGTCATTTAATGCTTCATAAGTTGAATGGTTTCCATCACAGATAATTTCACCATATACATCTCTATAACGCATGGCAGCACCAACTAATCCTGGTTCACGGTGATGGAATTTAGTCATACCATTGAATACGTGAGTCATTGAGTTTGCACCATTCGCAATGGCTAAACGAGCCTGTTCAAAAGTAGCTCCTGAGTGACCTTGACTACATACAATTCCATTTGCACGTAAGAACTTAGTTAATTCAAAGTTATCATCGTGTTCACAAGCCATAGTCACAATTTTAATTAAATTATTAGAAGCTGCCAAGTAACGTTTGAATTGTTCAAGATCTGGTTTTACACAATACTGTTCAGGTTGTGCTCCCTTATATACTTGATCCAAATAAGGTCCTTCAAAGTGAATACCTAAAATTTCTGCACCTTCATACCCTTCTTCAACAACTTTCGCAACATTTTTAACTGCATTTGTCAAAACTTCTTCAGACTGTGTGATTGTTGTTGGAAGAATACCTGTAACACCTTCTTTAACAATGTTTTTCATCCAGTTACGAAGACCTTCTTCATTCGCATCATTTGTATCAAATCCATAAGCACCATGTGTGTGCACATCGATAAATCCTGGGACAATTCTCTTATCTCCATAATCTTCATCTACATCTTTTTCTCCATATGGATAGATATTTACAATCTTTCCTTCTTCTACTTCAACTTGGGCTGCCAACCATGTATTTACGACCCAAATTCTTTTACTTTGAATAATCATATCGACAATTCCTCCTAACTATTATTATACTCTTTATAAAAGAAAACACTTACACTTTTTAGTTGACTTTTTATAATTTTTATTCAAAAAATATAAAAAATGCAAATGAATAGACATATTCTCTAAATAATTCTAAAATAGAAGAAGAGGTGAACAAAAATGAAAAGAGCAAAAAAAATTATAGATAACGTGTACTGGGTTGGGGTTAGAGACTTAAATAACCGCCACTTCCATGGTGATTTATATCCAATCGATGAAGGGTGTACATATAATGCCTACTTAGTTGTAGATGATGAAGTCACACTTTTTGATACAGTCGAAGAAGAATTCACAGAAGAACTATTGGAAAGAGTTGAATCCGTACTTCAAGGAAGAGAAATTGACAATATTGTTGTTCAACATACAGAACCAGATCATTCGGGTGGATTTAAAAAAGTATATGCCAAATATCCAAACGCAAAAGTTTACGCATCTATTTCTGGAAAGAAGAATATGATTGAACAATACTTTGACCAAGTTCCATATCAGGTCGTAAAGACAAATGATACAATCAACACGGGAAAATATGACTTTGTCTTTGTCGAAATGCAGATGATTCACTGGCCAGACAACATGTTGACATATTGTCCACAGTTAAAAACTGTATTCTCAAACGATGCCTTTGGACAGCACATTGTAAACTTTAATCTAACCGATGAAGGATTGGATAAAGCGTATTGTTTAAAACAAGCTAAAGAATACTTTGCGAACATTGTTTTACCATATACAACACCAGTGCAAGCTAAATTAAACCTAATTTTAGGCATGAATTTAGACATTGAATATATCATGCCGGCTCATGGTATTATCTGGAAAGACTATATTGCAGATATTATTGAAACATATAAAGGTATCGCTGCTCAAAAAGTAGAAAATAAAGCCGTAATTGTATATGAATCTGTATGGAAACATACGCAACAGATTGCCGAAAGCTTAGCCGAAGGATTCAGCGATGCTGGTATGGATGTAAAAGTCTATAAATTATCGGATACAAAATCAAGTATTGTGATGCGTGAAATCATGGATGCCAAAGTTGTATGTATTGGATCAGGAACCTACAACAATGTCATGGCACCAAGCGTAGCCGCTTTCCTTGAACACATTCGTCCATGTAAATTTAAAAACAAAAAAGGGTTGGCCTTTGCCGCATACGGATGGTTTAACCAAGTCGCCAAAGAAATCGATACAAGAATGCAACAATCTGGAATCGAATCATGCCACGATGTGATCAATCAATGCTACACACCAAGTGATGATCAATTAGAAGACTATTTTAATGTCGCAAAAGAAATCGCAAAAAATTGCCAGGAATAAATTTCCTGGCTTTTTTAGTCTATATTTACATGTGAATTTGGCAATAAACGAAGTCCTTTAGGAATCTTGTTTTTGATTTGTTTTCCATCACTCTTGCCAAAGCCAAACGGATGCCCCTTAAAACATACAGCCACATACCCTTTTTCGCATTCCTTTTGTAAAACTTCACCATGCATAAAAAGGTCCATTTCTTCTAGAGTTACATTCACTTTTCTTTTATAGTCAAAATCTGCAACCATATAAAAAGAATGACTTGGCTCAAAACGATTCTTAATGACATCCCCCAAATATACGCCTTGACGTAATACTTTTACCTTTTTAAAATCCACAAACGGAACATCCATTCCATATACTCTATCCTTATCTATATAGTAATAGTTTGGCAATGTATTCAATTGTTCCTTTAAAAATTTCTCAGTAATCTTATCTATTTTTTTTGATTTTAGAACTGGAAGTTTACCTGCAACACCTGATTGTTTCTTGAATTTCGCAATGAAATGACCCTCACCACCATCCATTGGAAAGATACGACGCACATTCAAGTCTTTAAACCCTTTTCTTCCCCACGAAACTTCAGGATCCACCAAGACCATATCCGCATGTTTTTCTAAAAAATCTAAGACAACATCTTCATCTTCTTCTAAAGCATATGTGCAAGTTGAATACACCAAAGTACCACCCGGTTTCAACATAGAATAGGCATGTTCTAATATTTCTTTTTGACGAGTCGCACAAAGTTCAATATTTTCAATGCTCCAATTATTTAGGGCAATATCATGTTTTTTGATCATTCCCTCACCACTACAAGGTGCATCCACTAAAATTTTGTCAAAACAAGCATCAAACACCTTCGTAAGCTTATCTACACTTGTATTGGTTACTGCCGCATTTTTCACACCCATACGCTCAATATTAGACAAAAGGATTTGGGCACGCTTCGCATCAATTTCATTTGATACTAGATATCCACTTTTTAAATGTGATGCGATCTGCGTACTCTTTCCACCTGGTGCTGCACATAAATCCAATACATAATCATCTTCTTGTACATCCAAGATTTCAACAGCGCTTGAAGCACTTGGTTCTTGCAGATAAAAACAACCACAAATATGGAAAGGATGATTTCCCAACGGCTTATCTACATAATAACTTTCCTTACAAAACTGACTTGGATGATCCAAATGATCAAATTCATCCAATTTTGCCTTTTTTAAATTTATACGCATACCACGATATAAAGGTTTCGATAAAGATTCAATATAGGCATTATATTCATCTTTTAATAATTTCTGCATGCGAGAAAAATACATTTCTTGACTCATACACCCTCCAAAACGGTCTCAGGATCAATGCGACATGCATAGCCTGAGCATGTTGCAACCTCACTATAGCCACATCCAAAAGAAAAATCAGCACCACTGTTTCTAAAATATTCTACGATCGAATTGAGATCCTGTTTTAATTCAAACACCTCTACATGCGTATGAGGCCCCGTTGAATTGCCACTGTTCCCACTTTTCGCTATAACTGTACCTTGACTGACTTGCTGGCCACTTGTCACATAGATTTCATTGGATAAATGCGCATAACTAATCGCATAAAGTCTATCATTTACGGCAACCACCATACAAATGGTATTGCCACCACCATTTGGCCATCCACACCAGTTTCCTAAATATCCATTGTTCGAATCCACTGGTGCATGGGCATACAAGACAATCCCATTGGCAACCGCTAACACATCACTATACATGGCACTTGCGATATCCAAACCTAAATGAAGACCTCCATCCGGATAGGACCAGCATCCAGCACTGATTGTACCATTTTCAACTGGATTTTGCCAAAAAGAACTGTACGAATCAATTTCATAATTTCCATCCACCAAACAAGACATACCATTTTGTTGCCATGATTCATAACCACCAAAATCAGGCAAATGCTCAGTTCCTGAAATCATAGAATCTTCATTATGTTGCCCAGATTCATTGATTTGTGCTAAATGTGAAAACCGTTTTAATAACCGACTTTGACAATTGGATAATCTCTCAAGATATTCATCATATAACAATAACGTATTTTGATTCTTATCGAACTGTTTTTTATGTTTCAAATATTCTACTTCAACATTTCTATATTCATCAAAGTACAACGATAAATTCTTTTGAATCTTATATGGATACAAAATGGAGTTGTTTCTTTGAATCGTTTGTAATTCCAAGCCATATTCCATTTTTTTCAATTCATAATAATTCTTTTTATGTTTATACCTACGTTCAAGTTCATCCACACACTTTTCTTGTTTATCCATTTCAATCCGTAAATCCGTTTTTTTAGATGTAACATCCATCGCAATATCCCTACATTTTAAAGATAAAAAACTAGCTCTATCTTCATGAATTGTATCGACTTTGGATTCTATATTTGAAATTAAAACTTCATAACTGGGCACGATCATCGATTGTAAACTAATAAAAAAACAGACAAAAAGAGATATACATTTCATAAAACTCCTTCTACTGTCTGTCTTCTAAAATTATTGTATTTATTTTTCTAAGTACATGCAAGCACTATTTAAAATGATAAAACATAAAGTTCCTGTTGCGACAATATTTAATGTACAATCCAACAATCCATATATCAACACGATCGCAATAAAACACATCATCATGCCAAATAGTGCAGGATTTTCTTTTCTTGTATGCGAAGTAAGGATTTCCTTATTTAGCACAAATGTATATGCCAAAAGCACTACTGTTCCAACAACTCCATACGACAAAATGGAATCAATATAAATATTATGGGCATGAGGTGCCTTATGACCATGTACTAATGGATAAAACTTCTGATATGTCTGCGGACCCCATCCAAAGAATGGATACATTGAAATACACATAAATGCTGTCTTCCAAATCTTAATGCGAGAGGCAAAAGTTGACATATCACTGATTCTTGGAATCAACGTTGGTTTTAAGAATACTAAACCACATATACCAAGTTCGAATACAATGGATGTGATAAATAGTTTTTTCCATCGCACACAATAAAGAAAGATAGGAAAGATTAGGGCAAATGGTAATAATGCAGTTCTAGATCCCGTTAAATATAGAACAAAGAAATTAAACAGTGCAATTATAAAATAACCAATCTTACAAAGAATATTGTCGTTTTTCACAAAACGATACATACACATCACACATACAAAATCAATGACCATCGCATAGATATTCGCATTCATAAATGTCGAAGTAATTCTTCGTTTTGGTGAATTGAAGATATGGAATTCTAAAAATGTTCGTCCATTCGCAAGCGAAATCTGATTAAACTGATACAAACCGTAGATAGCCGCAAATACCGATAAAATAATAATAAGATCACACATCTTTTCAAATGTATTTTTTGTGATACTTCTACGATAATAGGCTCCATATAAACCGATCAACACAAATAACCATGTATTACCAAAACCTGTCCAGTTCGAATGGAAGATGGAGACAATAAATTCCAATACGATAAAGCTATAAAAGAAAATTGCGCCCGTTTGATTCTTTATGGCATCCACCAGTTTATGTCGGCATAATGCTTGTATTAAAACGCATGCGACTGCTACACTTGCGATTTGATAGGGCAAAAACAGAAAGGCAGTGGCCAATAAAATCATTTTTTCATCTAAATTCATAGATCCTCCCTTCAAAAAAAATAGCTGGTTGAACCAGCTTAATTTCAAAACATGGTGCCGACTATCGGATTTGAACCAATGACCTACGCGTTACGAGTGCGTTGCACTACCACTGTGCTAAGTCGGCATAAAGACTACCCTATTAGAATAGTCTTATTTTTTAAGATTGTAAAGCAGAAATCTGTTGTTGATAATATGTGATTTGTTGCTGCAAAGAAGACAACATCTGATTATTTGTATCAATCTGAGATTGAATATCTGCAGTATCTTCTCCATTTTGTTGCGCATATGCCAAATCAGACTCTAGACTCTGTGCATATTGTGCATACGTATTGTAGTCTTGCTGCAAACTATTCAAGCTTGTTTGATATTCTTTAACCTTCTTTTCATTCTCTGCTTTTTTAGCTTCTTCTTCATGACGAGCTTTTTCCTCGGCAGCCGCCTTTAATTCACCCTGTTCTTTACATAGATCAATAAAGTCTTTGCCTGTCTTTGATTTTGATAAAGTATCCACTTCATCTTTTAAATTTTTAGACAATGAACTATATGTAGACTGCATGTCGGCTACAGCCATCTTTTCTTCATCGGATTTTGATTCCCAACCATTTAATAAATCAACGATTTGTTGATAAGCAGGAAGTTTAACTTCTTCTTTATCTTGATGAAGCTGCTTCATATCTTTCAACAAAGCCTTATATGTTTTGCCAGTCTGTTCTTTAAAATATTCATTGATTGAAGTCTTTTGTTTATCCAAAAGCTTTTGATAATCTTTATCCAAATCTAGAAGCTCTAATTTCTCAGCATCTGACATCATATTGTCTCCATACTCATCCGCATAAGACACTAATTTATCATATGTTTTTTGTTGCGTTTCAGAAACAATATTTTGTGGATTATACACCAAAACCTTATATGCATATCCACCTAAGGCAACCAAGCCTACTAAGATTACGCATAACACAATTTTTGTAACCTTCTTCATCGGTTTCTTTTCTTTGACTTGTTTATTCTTAGACTTCTTTTCTTTTGGTTTATGTTCCTTTTTTTCTTTCTTTTCTTTTGGCTTCTTTTCCTTTTGGATAACTACCTCTTCATCTTCGTCACCCTCATTTGACATATCCTGCAACATCGCATGCACAAGATCTAATGCCTCATTGGATTGTTCCTTTTCAATCGAAGAAGTTGTAAAATCATCATCCATGTCTTTTAAATCATCTTTATGCTCCTGATAAAACTGTTCTTCTTCCGCAATTGTTTTTTGACCACGCTCTTTACGAAGCATATCTAAAGCTGAAGACATTGTCTTTTCAGCCTGTCTTCTTTCTGCTTCAGACATCTGATGAACCTCTTTAGGCTTTTTTAATTCATCGTTATATTCTGTTTTTTTATCTAAAAGTGCTTTTGAATAAGCATCTATATTCTTATCATTTTTACTCATAATATATTTTCCTTAGTTCGAATCTATTTTAACACATTATAAGCCTTCTTTTTCAACAAATTCATAAAAAGATTTTTCTTTCACAAAATCCTCTTTATTCACCTTTCCAATCGGCTGCGCATAAATAATAAATTCATTTTTGCCTTCCAATTCAAACATTTCATCACAAATTCTTGTCACACACGCTCCAATTCCACAAGTTCCTAAACCAATACTTGTGCTTGCCAAATATATATTTTCTCCAACATGGCCTAAATCCACTAACGCTATTCGATGTGCAAGATGTCCATAGCGCCATTCAGTACGATACGGAATATAGCTGAAATAGAAAATCACATTGGCTTTTAAAGCCCATAATTGATCGCATAAGGAAGATGCCAAAACATCACTTACCTTTTCAATTGGATTTAAAAACTCAATACGATGTTCCATAGGCAAATAATGATAGGTTCCAGGGGTTAACCCTTCTACATTTTGACATACAAAATAAAGTTCAAAACCATGTCTAGCTCCTCCAGATGGTACTGTACGCAAAGTCGCATATTTCTTACCACGAATTTGTTTAACACCTTGGCAAGTCCAAAGCATATAAGAAAGTTCCAACAAAAACATGGGCTCTTGCGTATATACACGACTACTATGACGTGTATTGATAATATCTAGAAAGTTAGAATGAACGGATAATGCGTCAAAATTTTTAGGAAGTTCTATGGAATCTTTTCGCATAGCAGCTTTAACCAAAGGTGGTTGTGGAAGTTTTTTGTCTTGGTCCGATTCAAATTCTTCTATATCATATTTCAAGTCTGAATAATTCATGCTCTTCTCCTTTTAATGCGCTAATTCATCTAATAATCTTGCCTTTTGTGTTCCTATCAACAAGAGTTGTTTATACTTTTCATATATATCAATCGTATGTGAACTTAAATAGAGAGCCATTTCACTCGACATTGTTAGATTCGTTACAAATATTGTCATTTCCTGACCATTCTTAAATGCATTTTCCATAAATTCAAACGCATTTTCAATCTCCAACTTCAATTGACTATCCAACTTTTCCATTTTTTCCTTTTGTTCAAAGAAAGGCTTTGTACAAGAATCAAAACGAGACTTAGAATCTAAGCTTTCATCTACCACTACTTTTTGTATGTTATTTAACACAAATTCATGTTCATGTTTTTGTGAGACACTTAATAATTCTGCCTGCAATTGATCACGATAATTTGACATGAATGCCTTTGTATGGTCCAAATAAGAAGAATCCATATCTTTGCGATATTCTTTCAAGAAACTAAACCAAAGATCTGTACAATGTTTTTCAAAAGAATATACATTCACTTGTCGTAGTAAACCATCCATCACCAAATTAACAACAGAGACTCTTTCATCAAAATCGGCATTAAACAATCGAGCGTAGATCGTGCTTGATACATTTCCATTTAAGATATCATCAATGCCATAATCATCCTGATATTTTTTATACACCAAATAATAGGCGAAAACATCTTCGGCAATATCTTCATGATGCAGATATTCATAAATCGTATCTTGAGAGATTTCTAGATGCATCTTTTCATAGGTATAGAGTAAATAAGATAAATCTTCCCAGCCTCTTGCCGTCACAAATTCCGTACCATCTACACTTGTTGAAACAGTATAGAAATGATTGGGCTTTAATTCCAAATAGCTTAAGATCATCGGATGTATATGTTTTGAAATCGCATACTCTTTCCATACATAGTAATCCGTTTCAACATGAATATAACGAATACGATCCATTGTCACGACATCAAAATCACGAACCGATTTATTATATTCACTCGGATTTCCTGCTGCTACAATGATCCAGCCACAAGGAACCTTCTGATTTCCAAAGGTTTTATTCTGCAGAAACTGCAACATCGTAGGTGCTAATGTTTCCGATACACAATTGATTTCATCAATAAATAAGATACCCTCTTTTAATCCTGTATCTTCCATTTTTGAATAAACACTCGCAATGATCTCACTCATTGTATATTCGGTAATCGAGTATGTCTTTCCTTGAAATTCCTTTTCTTGAATAAAAGGAAGGCCCACAGCACTTTGACGTGTATGATGCGTAATTGTATAGCTGACAAGTCCAATTTGACATTCCTTTGCGATTTGTTCCATAATCTGTGTTTTACCAATACCAGGAGGACCAATCAACAATAATGGTCGTTGATTCTTCGCTTCAATCTCATATTCACCAAACGAATTCTTCGATAAATATGCCTGTACAGTATTTTTTATTTCATTTTTTGCCTGTAATATATTCATAACTTTTCTTCCAATCTATATTGAATGGCCCATGAAGGCACTTTACTTTGATCATAATCCTCTAAATAAATAAAAGCCGTTTTATAGGCCGGACTCTTTTTAGGATAGATTCCTTTGCCATCCGTAAAATAGAGCAGACCACAAAGATTTTGAAAAACTTTTTGATTGATCAAATCATTCACATAACTAAATACCGGTCTAAAATCGGTGTTGCCTTTACCCACTAGAGTAAATGAATTCAACAATTGATCCATCTCATTTTGATTTGAGATAACATCGTCTTTGCGAATCCTGTCATCACATTGAATAATATGCACCTTGCACGATTTATAAAACATATTTGAAGTGCTTAAAATACTATATGTATTGGATATAAAACGCTTCGCAAGATTTTCATCAATAGAATAACTCGTATCGAGTACAATCACAAACTCATAGATTTTTTTAACTTCTTTTGTCTCTAAAGGTTCAATCAATGGCATATTTTTATAAATAGACATTCCATATGTGTAATAAGACAAATCAAATTCATCCAAATCTATTTGCATTTCTTCTTTCACAATACTAAATCGTTTTAAAAACTGAGAAAACGAGTATTTCGATTTCTTTGCCTGTAAACTCGACACAAGAAAGGCATCCCCATCCTCATTATCTTTCCCTTTTTGTTTGTGATCAAACAATGTTTGTTTGGCAACACTCTGCCACTTTTTTTGAACAGAAGAAAATTGAGGAATTTTGTCATCTTGCTCTTTAGGCCATGAAGCATGATCATCTACCACAAATTCATAATATAAATCTTGAATATCGCCACGTGTACAAAGCCATTCATATACAGTTATACAGCTGATACCCGTCAAACTTTCAATTTCACGATATACATCTTTCCGAACATATGACAAGATTCGTGAAACACTCTTTTTATGCATCGAATCCAATGTATACTCCACGATAATATCGCAAGCTACATTCCAAATAAATTCAACACGATTTTTTTTAAGCCAAATATGGCTAAATAAACAATGCAGAACACTATGTAAAAAACTACGATTTAAAAACACTGCATTCTTCTGAAATAAATTAATAATCTTTAATGGATTATAGTAAAAATACACACCATTTGTCGCACATACAGCTACACACTCGTCTTCCTTCAACACCAGCGTATTTAAAGCAGTTAAAAAATGTGGCATATCCATATAGAGTTCGGATCGAACTAATTCTAAGATATGAATTGCCTTTTCTTTTTCCCATTCACTTTGTCGCATTAAAAATCCTCAAAAGAATATATCGATGATGATTTAAACATCTTATTCTTTAATTCCATCAATAGAGTACGAGTTTCTAAGTCCTTTTCCATAAAAATCAATCGATCTAGATCGGATTGACCAAGACACTCTTTTTTTAACAATTTCTCTACCATAGCACATATATCTTTATATACATGTAAATAAGAAGTCAAATCATGTGCCCTTAAATAAGGAACGTATTGTTCGGATCCCATCATAAAGCGAAGAATCGCTACATGAAAGATACAAGATTCACTTTCTTCAGCACATAGCTTTTCAAAACAAGCATCATATCCATCAAAATCGATTTTCCCCTCTTTAAAACATTGACGCATGCGAAAACCTTCCCCTTCAATATTCAGGGCAAAGATATGAGCAGGGCCCACTTCATCATAACCCCCGTTGTATTCTGGATAGAATATAGAACTATCTAAAAAGTGAACTTCTACATCCCATGTGATTTGCGTTAAGATTTGTTTCAAGAAAGTAACATCAAAAATTGAACAATCATAATAAATATGATTGAGTCTTAAACAATTCATAAACACATCACTGCCAATACACATTAAACTAGAAGGTACAAATACTTCTTTTAACTTTCGACAATTATAGAATGCATAATCGCCAAGTTTTTTTAAAGTTCTAGGAAGCTTAACACTTTCAACATCACTACCACTACACTCATGATAATAAGATGGAATTTCACAACTTAAAACTGTTTTAGATAAATCGACTTCTTTTGATGAAAAACAATAATTTCCAATTTCACGAACAATATATCCATCTATCACTTCAGGTATTTCAACAATCGGACTAGATGCATACACTCTTCTTATACAAATACTTTCATCATTTATTTTTTCATAATATACACAAATTTCCATACAAAAATTATAACATAAAACAAAAAAAGACAACTACCGAAGTAATTGTCTACATTTACAAGTGGTGCGGGTGAAGGGACTCGAACCCCCACGCCGAAGGCGCCAGATCCTAAGTCTGGTGCGTCTGCCAATTTCGCCACACCCGCATTTCCAACGTGCTCACATATAATACACTAACATAAAATAAAATGCAAGTATTTTTTAAAATTTGTGGCTTTTTAATGTAGTACCGTTGGCTTATGCATCATTTCAATCTCTTCTTGGATATAGGCTTCCACTTTTTCTAAAAGCTCATCTGTAACCTCAATGTCACCTATCATAAAAGGACCATCTCCCATTTCAGATTCCTTCACAAATTTAATTTGCGGAAGCTGCGGCATACGATGATTTCCAAGTTCCTTTTCGATTTTTTCCAATTGTTTAAGTATAGGCTCGGCAATTTGTCTAATCATTTCTTCTTCTGTCATACATAGTATTATAATCAACACCCCTCATTTTGACAAGTTTTAACATATGTTTAAATTTAAACCCAAAACATTGAATCTTATCCAATTCAGAGTAACATACTAGATGAACTGCTAGAAGCATACTACTTCTAGATGTGTTCGTATGCACCCTGGCCTATGCCCTACAACATAGGTTCTGGGTGTTTTTTCTATAATACGGATTCTAGTTCTTCTAAAGAAATAGGTCCAGGTCTTAAGATTTGTAACTTTTCTTTTGTACAGTCAACAATCGTACTTGCCTGTAACGCTTTACACGTTCCAAGTACAATACCATCAATTTTTGGAAGCTGTTCATACACATCATCGCTTGTAAGTGCTGTTTTTTCTCCTGACTGATTGGCACTTGTGACCAAGATTGGACAGTTCAACTCATCAATCACATCTAATATAAATTTTTCATCTGGAATACGAATCGCAATTGTACTTAAGCCATTTGTGTATGCTGAATCAACACTGTCTTTTACATTCACAACGAGCGTCAATGCACCCGGTAAAAACTTAGCCGCAATCTTTTCAATTCTTTCATCCACTAACGCAACTTGCTTCATTTGTTCTACATTTGAAACCATCATTGGGATTGGTTTCGTTTCTGGACGATGTTTTGCGCGTTTTAATCGTTCTAAATCGTCTAAATTCCCATATTTTACTCCAACTCCATATACTGTATCTGTAGGAAGAGCAATAATTTTATGTTCATTAAATGCACACGCTACTTCGTGTACTTGATTTTTAGTATATTCTTTCATGTTTACACCTCTGTCTAAGACATTATACATCTTTTATGATAAAATACACTAAGAAAGAAAGGATGTTAACAATGTTTGAAAATACAATTGCAGCTATCTCCACTTCTTTGCAGGATGGTGCCATTTCCATCATTCGTTTAAGTGGTGACAAGGCTATTGAAATCACGCAAAAAATATTTGACCGTAATATCATGAATGCGAAAAGTCATACCATTCATTATGGTTTTATTATAGATGCCGATAAAAATCCTGTTGATGAAGTTTTAATTTCTATATTTAGAGCTCCAAAAACATATACACGCGAAGACATTGTCGAAATCAATTGTCATGGTGGTACTTTTATTACTCGTAAAATCTTATCGATGGTATTAAGTGCTGGAGCAGATCTGGCAAAACCGGGAGAATTTACGCAGCGTGCCTTCTATCATGGAAGAATAGATTTATCGCAGGCGGAAGCCGTTCAAGATATGATTGAAGCAAGTAATAATACCGCAGCTAGTATGGCTATTCATGGAATTAAAGGAAGTGTAAAAAAGCTACTACAGCCTTTGATTGATGATTTAATGGATATTATTGCGCAGATCGAAGTCAATATTGATTATCCTGAATATGAAGATGTCGAACAATTAACGACAAATGACTTATTACCTAAGACAAGTGATTGGTTAGATAAAATTGATCATATTCTTGCTCGTGTACAGACGGGGCAAATGTTAAAAAAAGGTATTGATACAATCATTGTCGGTAAGCCAAATGTTGGTAAATCCAGCTTATTAAATGCACTTCTTGAAGAAGATAAAGCCATCGTTACAGATATTGCGGGGACCACAAGAGACTTGGTGGAGGGTCAAATTCATATTGGCAGTGTTCAATTGAATTTAATTGATACAGCTGGTATTCGTGAATCCAACGATAAGATTGAACAGATTGGTATTGAGAAGAGTCAGGAAAAATTAAAAGATGCCAAGTTGGTTCTTTTAGTTTTCGATGGTTCAAAAGAGTTGGATGAAGAAGATAAACAATTGTTAGAACTGACAAAAGATAAGATGCGTTTAATTATCTATAATAAGTTAGATAAAACTGAAGCTAATAAGGATGGCATTTGGATTTCGGCTGCCAATAAAGAGATCCAACCTTTGATTGATGCCTTGGAAAACTTGTATCATGAAGATTTATTAAAGGAAGATCCACTACTTTCAAATGAGCGTCAAATTGGTTTATTGAATCAAGCCAAAGAAGATATGTTAAGGGCGAAAGAAGCCATGGATATGATGGTAGAACCTGATTTAATTGAGATTGACATTCAGGCTGCTCATGATCATTTAAAAGAAATCTTAGGTGAAGTTCATAGAGAAGACTTGTTGGATACATTATTTTCTAAATTTTGTTTAGGTAAATAGTAAAATGCGATGATTAACCAATCATCGCATATTTTTTATCTACTTTATTTAATACAACACAACCATCTTCAGTAACTAAAACCAAATCTTCGACACGAACACCCATCTTTCCTGGCAAATAGATACCTGGTTCAATTGAGAAAATCATACCTGGTTTTACAGTTTCTGTATTGGTTGAACTTACATCCCCAAATTCATGATCCGTTTGACCAATGAAATGTCCTAGGCGATGTGTAAAGTATTCGCCATAACCAAAGCTAGAAATATAATTACGAGCCGTTAAATCAATATCGCATAGACGAACGCCTGGACGAATGATTTCTTCCGCTTTTTCATTGGCTACACGTACAATATCATGAATCTTTTTATATTCGTCACTTGCTTCTTTACAGAAATAAGTACGTGTCATATCGGAACAATAACGATCTTTTCTTCCACCAATATCGATCACAATACTGTCTCCTGCTTTTAACACGGAATCATCTGGCATATGATGAGGATCAGCACCATTAGCTCCAAACGAACAGATTGGTGAGAATGAAACATTTTGACATCCTAGCAATTTATATTGTTCAAGAATAAAAGCTTCTACTTGTTTTTCTGTCATGCCTTCTTTGATAAAATCTCTTGTACGTTCCATCACAACATCATTAATCTGTGAGTTTTCAATCATACATTCAATTTCTTTTTCATCCTTAATAGCACGAGTATCATCTACATATTTTGATCCAAGAACCACTTTTAGTCCTTCGCACTTTTCCATTAAAGGAATCAAGAAACGTGCTGTCCAATCTTTATCAACACCTAGCGTTTCACTGGAATCAATAACACTAGCTAAAAGTGAAGTGGAATCGTCTGTATCACTAAACCAAATTTCTTCACAATCCTTTTGTTCAACCGTAAATAATGTATTTAAAAATAATACTTTTCTTCCTTCATCATTCAAGTATAGCGCTAACAATCTTTCTCCTGGACCTACATCAACGCCTGTTAAATAATAGATGCTGCATGGTTCACTAACTAAGATTTGTTTAAGCCCATCCGCCTTCATTCTCGCAATCACTTGATCGACTCTTTTTTGAAACATAATTATCCTCCTAGAAATTCAAAGTAAATTCTGTACCTTGTTTTTCATCACTTGTCACACTTAATTTGATTTTATGACTTTGCGCAATTTGACTTGCGATGGATAAGCCTAAACCCGCTCCCCCTTGATACTTTCTTGACTTATCAACACGATAGAAGCGCTCAAATACATGTTTTAAATCTTCTGGCGGAATATAGCTATCTGTATTACGAATTGTTATGACGGCTTTATTTTGTACCTTACATAATTTAAAATAAATCTTTCCACCTGAAGGTGTATATTTGATCGCATTGTCCAAGAAAATTAATATCAATTGTTTTAACTGTGACTCATTACCATGTACCTCTATATTTTCTTCCACTTCATCGATTAAATCAATACCTTTTTCAAACGCAATGGATTCAAACGGTAAAACACAATGAAAACATATATCACTAAGCGAACAATTCTGCATAGAAATTTCAATTCGATTCGCATCATTCTTGGCAAGAAACAACATATCCTCTACAAGTTTTCGCATGCGGTTCGCTTCGCTTTGAATCGATTCTATCCATTGTTTTTGTGAAGAAATGGTTTCTGTCGAATGATTGATTAATACATCACTATCCGCTAAAATAACGGTTAATGGCGTTTTTAATTCATGACTGGCATCGGCCACAAATTGTTTCTGTTTATCCCATGCCTGTTCGACTGGTTTTAGTGCCCATTTACTTAAAATACAACTTAGTATAAAGAATACCAGTAATACACTCGATCCAATTTGAATAGATATAATCAACATTCTTTGAAAAGAAGACTGCATATGGGATACATCCACAAAGGCTACGGCATAGCCTGAAGGAATGATTGTGTTTTCATCCACTTGATAGTTGGTAATTTTTTCTTTTTTATACGCAAACCCTAGTTTTTTCAAAATTCCAATATCGTCTTTATTTTTTACACTCTCAATTAAGCTTTGCGCATCTTCTGCATAAATATTCCATACTGAACGGCTTGTGATCATATATTCATAATTTGAATCCGTATAAATCACGAAGGAATTCCCATTAAAATTTCGACTGTTTCCAAATGAAATCGAAAAATCTTTATCCTTTAATCGTAAAGCCATTTCTAAACTTTGCTCAACATCCTTTTTATCATGAATATAGTTTGAGCAACAAACTACACCAAATACAGATAATAAGATAACACTGACAAAGGACATTAAAATCAAAATGAATTTTGTCTGTAGTTTTTTAAGCATCACAAACCTCTAGTCGATATCCAACTTTTCGAATCACCTTGATTGAAACTTTGCTTTTTAAAAATTTTAGTTTCTTTCTTAAAAATGAGATATAAACCTCTACATTATTGTCCATCGCATCACTTTCACTACCCCATACCGAAACAATTAAATCATCTTTAGAAGTAATCATTTCAGGATGTGACATTAAATGTTTCATGATTTCAAATTCTTTATATCCTAAATGAATATGTTGACTTGCACAATACAACTCACAAGTATCAAGTTGTAACGATAAATCGTCATACTTTAACTCATGTACAATGACTTCTCCTTTACGTCTTGTCAATGCATTAATTCGAGCAACAAGTTCTGCAGCCGAAAATGGTTTAGTCATATAATCATCGGCCCCTACATTTAGGCCTTTGACTTTATCTGGAATTTCATCTAATGCCGACAACAACAAAGTTGGAGTTTCAATCTTATTGGCACGCATTTTCTGTACAACCTCAAAACCATTCATAACAGGGAGCATAATATCTAAAATAGCTACATCATAATATCCACTTAGAGCTAAATCTAAACCTTCTTGTCCATCATAAGCCATAGTTACTTGCCATTTTTGTTCTTCTAAAATTTGTGCAATCGCATACGCAATGTTTTTTTCATCATCCACAACTAATATATTCATAGTGCACGCCCTTTCTTCTTTTTTATATATTAACACACAGTTCTATATTTTCTTTACTCATTTTTATAGATACACAAGATTGTAATGCCAATAACTTTCGATTTAAATAGGATACATAAAGTGAAACTGTATTCTGATTCACATTTACTCGATTGTTCCAAACTTTTTCAATCACAAGCCAAATAGGTACTCGATTCGATTCACTTCGAATCAATAAAGAAAGAATACTACATTCCAACTTAGTCAATTGATATTTTGTATTCTTACACGCAAGTGTTTCTTCTTTCTTATTCAATAGAATATCTTGATATTGTAAATAAGAATCGTCTATCACATTTTCTTTTAACATCACTTTGACTCTTGCAATCAATTCCTTTGTCGAAAAAGGTTTGGACAAATAATCGTTGGCACCTAAATCAAAACCTGTAACTTTATCATCCACTTCATTTAATGCACTTAAAAGTAATACCGGAATATCATTTTTTTGTTTTCGAATCAAAGACAATACTTCATATCCATTTTTTTCAGGCATCATAATATCTAAAATCAATCCATCATAAATTTCTTGAGAAATCAAACGAATGGCACTATTCCCATCAAAACACACATCGCAATTATAGCCCGCATCTTCTAATACGGCTTGTAATGCATGAGCCAAATTAATTTCATCATCCGCTACCAATAATCGCATATTATCCCTCAATTCTATCTTTGATTGTCTGAAATGATAAGTCTAAAGAAGCAATTTCATCGGCACATCGTTTTAATTCACTACGAATCAAATCTTCATCTTCAATATGTTTCTTATAATGAATTTGATGTTCTAGATTTGCCCAAAAATCTAATGCGATCGTTCGTACTTGGATTTCAACTAAACATCCATCCACTTCACAAATTACATGTAGACTGCGATACCCACTGGGTTTGGGATGGCTTAAATAGTCTCTTACTTCCACCACTTTAAAACATGAATGAATCCAATCCTTTACTTCATAGATTTCATCCACAAACGAGCAAATGATGCGAGCGCCAATAATATCATGAAGTAAAGAATATTCATTACCTATCTTTTTCATAACACTTTCTGGTGACTTAATTCTAGAAGTTGTATATTGTATACAAGCTAATGCACTCGAATGAATTGTATTTAAAACCTTATCCAAAACATTTTTAAACGTATCATAGTCAGATCCATAAAATTCTTTATATGTCATACCATAAACATACTAAACAACACTTAAAATTTGCTTAAAAAAAGTTAGAGATTACTCTCTAACTAAAATAATATCCTTTATAATCATAATAATAAATTCGATAAATAAAACGATCATTTTTCTTGATACTGAACTGTTGTTCAAGATTTCCATCCATATCGTAAATGGATAATAGTCCTGCAATTCCTGAATCTACGACAATATGATCACCTAGATTTTGTGCACTCGATACATAGGCACTAAATGGAACTTCAAATGAATTGGCCAATGTATATGTCCCTTCATTTTCATCCACTAAATATTGATAGTAATAGGATGTCGTGCCTTCTGTAATACTTGTTTGAATCCCATCATTTACCGTCCAATCATAATCTTTTCTTGTCTTAGAATATCCAAAATTATTATCAAACATGTATAGATAGTATTGACCATATTCTAATGCATCATCTTCCATATATGTTACGGTATGTTGTCCTCCACTTGTTAAGAAATCTCCTTCTTTTGTATATAAGTATTCTGTGTAGTCTGTGTCTTTCCAGAAATCTTCATTGCCTATGATATAGCCAATACTTGGATTTGTGCTTACATCATTGATTTTAATGATTGAACTTGTTTCTCGAGAAGAAAGAATGACACTATCATCATTTAGATATTGAAGTGTATTGATATGCATCCAATCCCATTTTGAACCTTCTTTATGATCCGTACTCTCTTTGTAGCTTTTAAATAAATCTTCTAGATCTAATAATTCCGTGACTTCTTCACTATCTACATCCACTTTAATAATACAGTCTTCTACACTATTCTTTTCTTCATTTGTAGCTAATAAAATCAAATTTCCATCCTGATCAAATTGATAATCGTGATGAACTATATAATTACCCAAATTATAAATGTGTTCAATCCTGCCTAAATGATTGATGGCAGCCATTCGATGTGTAGATACACTCATATATAAGATTTGATTTTGCATCAACATACGATGAGAACGATATCCAATAATTGGAATTTCTGAACGCAAAATGCCATTTGTATCATACATATAGACAAAGTCTTGATCATCCGCATCATTTCCTAATAGTGTATATAAACCATTGCCTAAATCTTGTTTAGAACCAGACACTTGTTTAAGTTGTATATCTTCATCACCTAAAAGAGATCCCATTGTATAATTTGTACTTACACTTTGACTTGTGCCATCCTTATAGGTAGCTGTAATCGTAATGGTATTTGTACAATCAGGAATCAAACCAATCAATTGAAATTCATGTTCTTTTTGAAATTCTTTTGCCTGATAAGCTGTTGCACTAAAGTCTGCATAATCGTTGCTACTCACCGTATATGTAATTTTAGCGGCTTTGGATGTATTAAAATAAACATACATCGATTGTGTATTGGTTGAAAAAGGATTGTACTTCATAAACATATTTTGAAGTGTATAATTTCCATTTCCCTTTTCATTTTCTAAATCCGATAAAGCCCGTTCTTGAAACTCCATAGTATAGATTTTATTGACTGTGACTGTAGATTGGTTATCTTTATAGATTCCATATCCAATGGTAAGTCCGATAATCAACACAAAAATCAATATATTCCCGAGTTTTTTCTTCATAACAAATTCACCTCAGAAACATTGTATTATGTTTTCCTTAAGATTTCCTTAAGTTTTCTTAAGAATTTAAAAATTGTCAAAAAAAAAGGAAATAGGCAAGATTATTTTTAAGGGCATGAAAAGTATAATCTCCTATTTCGTTAATGAGTATATATATTAAAACTTAATCTATTAATCTACAATCGTGTGGTTGACAAAATGAAAGTAGTGTATCCGTTTTATGAATCTGTTATAATTAAAAAGCCAAAGAAAGTTAATGTCTAAGCAGTCATTTGGAACTTTGTTTGGCGACATCCTCACCGAATGGCTGCTTAGACATGTTGAGGATGTTTTTTATGTCTAATTTTGAAAATCCTTTTAAGGATTTTGTTTTTAGTTTACCCGAAGATAAACTAGATCTTTTGATTGAATGCATCAACAATAGAAAAGATTATGATTTATATGGTGTTACTAACCTAGAAGATGCAGCTATTAAATACGGTAGAAAACCGATGTGTCCTAAGTGCTCATGTGAAAACTATATTGAAAATGGTCATACTCCAGCTTATCACAAACGTTTTAAATGTGAGAATTGTGGGTGTTCTTATACATTACTATCGGATTCCGTGTTCAATTCAAGTAAGATATCTTTTCATAAGATATTGAAATATATTCAACTAATGACTTTTAACGTTCCGTTACAACAATGTATAGAAGTGTTAGAAATAAGCTCAAATACAGCGAATTTATGGCGAAATAAGATATTTCAAACAGTAAATGGATATCAAGATACTCTCCAATTAAGTGGAAGAATATGGATCGATGAAACCTATATAGAAGATTATAATGTTTTGGGTTCAGATTATATTAATCAAAAACCTAGAGGATTATCTAAAACTCAAATATGTATAGTAGTTGCCATAGATTCCAATAAAAATATGGTAGCAATTATATGTGGTCATGGAAAACCTTCTAGCGACCGTATATATAAAACATTGCATAATCATATAAGACCAAATTCAATAATTGTTCATGATGGAGAAAAAGCACATAATAAGTTAATTCGTGAATTGAATTTAAAATCGGAGGTATATAAGGCCAACACAAAAGATTCATCATATTTTGAAAAAATGGGCCTTATAAATAACATGTGCAGTTGGATTAAAAGATACATATGGAGATTTATAGGTATGGATGTAGAAAACTTACAAACATATTTAAATTGGTTCATTTATTTACAGCGTTGTAAACGTGACAATGACAAATGGCCAAAAAGTGAGCGTATATTAAGGCATTTGATACTTGAAAGAACTAGATATACCCGTAAATAAAGGATTTGTCAACCACACGATTGTAGATTAATAGAAAACTTAAATAAACCTTAAAAGATATTCAATGATGATATAATTGATTTGGTGGTGATACTATGAAACTATTATTTAAACAACGATTCTTTTCCTGGTTTGACAGCTATGATATTTATGATGAAACCGGTCGTGTTGTATATCAAGTTGAAGGAAGACTTTCTTGGGGACATAAGCTAGTCATTTATGATCGAAATGGAAATGAAGTGGGTACTGTATTAGAAAAGGTGTTGACTTTACTTCCAAAATTTGAAATCTATAAAAACAATGAATATATAGGATGTTTATCAAAAGAGTTATCTTTCTTTACTCCACATTACAACATTGACTACAATGGATGGCATATTGATGGAACTCTTACAGAATGGAATTATACAATTGTGGATGAAAGCTATGATACTGTAGCTGTTATTCGTAAAGAAATTTTTAATTTTACCGATACCTATGTCATTAATGTTAAAGATCCAGAGAATGCATTAGATGCACTTATGTTTGTCTTAGCTATTGATGCAGAAAAGTGTACTCGTAACAAGCGACGAAATAATTAGCACTCAATCATTGGTATTTTGAGGCTATCAGCTACAACCTCCCGTCTGCGACCTCCACTCTCCCCCATGCAAACAAACAGCGGCAGGTTCCTGATGGAACGTTCGTGCAACACTTTGTGGGCGGTTAGGGGAAGCTTTGAAATCCAGCCCTTACGTAGACTTAGGCTCGAGCGCTCTCGCG
>OIYR01000124.1_pt1 | contig 43107 bp, 70 predicted proteins | sample 1588221 | NCBI WGS metagenome assembly OIYR01 (sample SAMN03283292) | human gut metagenome | biome: human-associated habitat; material: feces | host: Homo sapiens | place: Peru | collected 2012
ATCCTTCATAGAATATTTTTCCCAATTCCTTTTTATAATGTTCTAAATTTGTTTCAGTCATCTTGTTCTCCTTCTTTTAGATAATCTTCATATTCAGTAAACTTGTTTCCCCATCTCCAAAATGATTTTTCCCAGTCGATGCTCTGCATACAGTTTTGACAACATTTTTGATACTTATTTACGTGTGTTCCACATGAAGGGCATAAGTATGCGTCTATATGTGGTGCGTTCTTTCTAAACCTAATCTTTGCAACTACATATTTCGGCTTTGTCTTTTCAATTAGCTTTCTTAAAGGCTCTATATTAGCTTCTATTTCAAAGTCGGGTACTTGGTCATACACAAGCCCTTCATAATCATCGTTAGGCTCCATGCATCGCCATGTCAGCCAGTTCAACGCTTCTTCATATTTATTCATGTTTCTTTACTCCAGTGGTGTTGCATTGAAAACATATGCTTTACAGCTTTTGCATTTTTCAATAATTTCATCAGTTGAATAGTCAACCAGTCCATAGCAGAAAACTCTATCATCATCTTGCCCATATTCATGAGAAGATGTGTAGGCTCTCTTGCAATCTTCATCTAGTTTTTTCCCTCTTAGTTTTGCTCTGCTAATCATTATTTAAGTACCTCTATAGCTATTGATGTTGTGTGCGTATCATTGAAATCCATTACAGAAAGAATCTTTCTGTCTCCATAGTCTTTTTTCACCTTTTTTAAAGGAAACAATCCTATAGGCTTTGCAAACGGATATGTTTCTTTGTTTTCAATTAGCTCTATCGTGCTGTATTTAGGAATGAAATCTTTGACAAGAATCCCTTTAACACCATCTAATAATTCATGTGAATTGTTCATTATTCACCTCTCATATCTTTTTCGATATCTTCACGTAGTTTTTCAAAATCTGAATGAACCACTAAATCTCCATTTAAAATCCAATAAAGTTTAGAGGAATGTTCCCATTTACCATCCTTTTTGATTTGCAACCCATTTTCTGTTAACCTAAATTCATTTATGTGTACCAAATGTAAATTATCAGTTGTTAGATGAAACTCTTGATTCAGCTCTACACCAAGCATTTCTGCAACATGTTTCCAATACTTCATTGTTCTACCACCTCGCAGCGTTTTTGAATTTCATCAAGTGGTAACACAACGTCAACATTTTCAAAATATCCCTTCCATTTCATATCCTGTAAAAAATCTACTGTTTCAAATCTACACCATGGCGAAGTGATGTCCATAGCAGTTTGGATCATATCAAATTCAAATTTTGTCAGCTCAATGATTTCACGGTACGGTTGCTTTGCCCACCCTATGAAATCACTTGTTAAAGAAGAAATATAATCAGGCAAATAATGTCCATTGCATCTTGTTTCTATTTCTCTTGTCAGATCTCTTAAATTAGTCATTCTTTGAAATGGAATATTTTTCAGAACATCTTTATAATGTTCTAAATTTGTTTCTTTTTTCATTTCTGCCTCCTTATAATATTTTTTAAATAATCTTTGATTGCTTGTTTCCTTCGATACATCTGTAGTTTTTTACAAGGGTCAAAGTTCTTCAAATTTTATGATTGTTATAATCGCTCCAATCAATTGCTTGTCCACAGTGACTGCAATAATTCAGTGGGTATAAGTTCTGATGATGTTCTCCACATCTAGGACAATACCAATTGGTATATCTAACATCTTCATTAATATTTTGATTTTTAGGCTTCATCGGAGAAGCTTTCTCAGCCAGTTCATACATCAGATCCATATTTTCATCTTCAACATGGCCTAAGTATTTAGGCTTTACACGGAAGTGCATAGTGTAGATGATACTGCTCATTGCCTCTGTATACTTACTCATTTTTCCTCAAACTCCTTTATGATTTGCTCCATAATTTGCTTACCTTTAATTTCCGCTTCTTTCTTTGTTTTGAAACAGTTTCCACACTTCCATTTGCATAAGTCGTTGGAAAAGCCTCCCCAAGTCGTTGCAACTACAACGGGTTGGGTTATTGTCGAACAGTACCAGTATTGTTCGTAAATTTTAGGCTTCCATGGTTTAGGTAATACAACAAACTCGCCACTCAAAAGAAAATCGAGTGTATCCGATGGTTCCTCAAACCAATCAATGCCTTTTGCTGGTTGGTAATAAATTCCATCTTCTGTAATTTTGTATGAAGCCATATCTAATTTTTCACCATTAGACTTTGTAAGACTGAACTCTTGTTCTAGTTCTAGTCCTAGCATTTCTGCAAATTGTTTCCAGTATGTCATTTTTCTTTAAATTGTCTCTGTAGTTCTAAGGCTTTAGCTAACGTTTCCTCATTAACTGGTGTAGAGACAATATCTCCTTTCTCTTGTTTCTTCATGTAGTCGGGCATTTCTACCTCGTTTGTTCTGTAGCTATTCTGCAATGCATAGAATGTCTGCCAGTTGTGTTCAACACTCTGATTAACTATCTCGATTCTGTCTGAATCTCTGTCAGATAGCTTATTCAGCTTGTTTAACGCAAGTTTAAACGCATATTCTGTTTGAATTGGTTTCTTGATAGACTTACGCATGTCTAGAAATGCTTTTAATGCATCTTTTAATTCTTCATTTTCAGTGAAAGAATCAATCATTCCATCTAAGTCTGCTTTAGCTGACTTCTTTTTCTTCTTTTTATCTGTATCTATATCTTCTCTACTCTTCTCTATCTCTTTCTCTTTCTCTGTGTTACATTTTGTTTCAATGGTGTTTCCTTGTAACAATTTTTGTGTTTCTCTATGCTTTCTAACACGTTCTGTGACTGCACTTTCGCTTCCAACCATTTCAGTAAGTCGTGTTAATTCAACTTCTGAATCTGTAACAATAAGTAAGCCTTTCTTTTCAAGGTAGCTGATTGTGACTTGTACATCGTCTGCACTTTCGTTGATGTCTAGTGCTATCTCATCGCAGATAGTATCTTCTATTCCTTCATAGAACAGTTTTCCATCATCTTCCATAGACTTGAGAAGCATCTTCAAGTAAATGATTGTGTATGTGTCTCCGCCCGCAATCTGTCTTAATCTTTTGATTGCCTTATCTTCAAAGAAGTCTTTAGGAAGTTTTAACCAGTAATATCTTTTTGCCATTATTGATACTCCGAAAGAACATCTTCGAAATCATCTATTAGATTGCTTTCGTATTCTCTGAAAAACTTGTCATCGAGAACTTCGAAATTATCAACAGAGTCCAGTGTGTATGAAATCATTCTTGACAGATTCTTCTGCAGTCTGCAACGGAACAAATCAATTGTTTCTTCTCTAGTCATGACTGTTTCTCCGTTAGTGCAATGAGAACATCTAGCAATTCTTTTCTGCTGACTGACACACTGCGATTGTTTACGATTCTCATTCCTTTGTATTCCAAGATATTAAGATTGAGTACATCTTTTTCCTGGCTGATATAAATTCTTTGATTGCTATTAACTGCTTTAATTGAATACTGTTTAATCATGTAATCTGTACACTCCGTAATAGGAGTTCTTTCCTTTCTTCATTTCCATGCGAATGTCATGACCTTGTTTTCTCAAGTCGAATATGACTGCTGATAATCTCGTGATTCTGAATTTATTGAATGCAATCATACTTGTGATGTATTCATGACACTGCAAATACTGCAATACTTCATCTTTCTGAGTAACTTTCTTCATAATATCCATTTCTACCCACTTTTTAGCTCGTTTTAGGGGGTATTCACATATCAGATGAACAATTAACCATTTGAATAGAAATACCCCTCAAATCAGCTTTAAAATGGCAAATCGTCCTCTGTGATATCTGTAGGTACTGAGCTTGCAACTTCTGCTCTTGTGAATGTCTGCTGAGGTGCTTGTGCCTTTGTGACATTTCCAGTCATTTCAAAGTGGTCTACAACTAAGCCAATGTTGTTTTTCTTTCTTCCACTTTCGTCTGTAGTTTCATATGCATCTACATGTGCTTCGATGATTACATAGTCTTTCTTGTGCAGATACTGTTCTGCAAATGATGCATTTCCACCATTCTCTCTGTCCCATGCAGTGAGTGGTACGAACTTCCAGTCCTTGCCAATCTTTACAGACAGACTTACTTTTGCTTGTTTCTTGCCACTCTGTGTTACATAGATTTTTGGGTCATTTCCTAAATAACCACTGATAATTAATTTATTCATTTTCTGTTCTCCCTAATTGTTACTTCCACTCTTGGATTCTCTTTGTCAAAGGCAACTGTATAGTGCAGTAGGTTGATGTATTTCGTTGAATCATCGGGAAACACACCACACTTCACCAGTCCGTCTTGGATTCCCTTCACGCAGAAGCTGATATTGTCTAAATCTCTTCTGTGGTTTGCTTCTACAAACGTTACCCACAGTTCACACGGATTTGTGTGCTTGTGCAGTTTACCCATGTCACAAGCCATGATTGCACTTGCAATTGTCTTTTCTTCTAACTGCCTTTTCAGCGATGCAGCGTGATACATATTTCCACGTTCAGCAGAAATATATTCATTCAGACTTACCAATCGCCCGCTAATCACTATCGTATCGAGACCACTCTCGTACGGTTGCAGAGTCATTAAGTCGCAACTGTAGTTTGAGTGCGTTGATTTTTTCTCCGAGCGTTCTGTACTTCGTTTCCGCACAGTCCCTCTTAAATCTCTTTTCCGCAATTTCTTCATCTCCTACTAGAAACTGGCTGATGAAAGTAATCTTCATTCCACTAGCCATTTCTACTAATGCTTTCTTTCGATAGAGCACCTTGTAGTCTCTATCCAGTTCAGCGAGTTTGATTCCCGCTTGTTCATAATTGTCAATCGTGGTGTTAAGTTCCTCAGTGAGTTCTTCTCCACGGTTCATCAAGTCGATTCCATCTAGATTCATAAGTAGTTCCTTCCAAATTCCTTCATCCACTTTTCATGACCGTACTTTCGCTCAAAGGCTTCTTGTGCTTGTTGCTTGAGCCATATAGCGACCTTCTGCCCTTGTGGTGTCTGATGCAGTTTCATGTGAACGTCATGTTGAAGAAAAATCCAAAGCCCATATGCTTCTGCTTTCTTTCTGAACGGACCGTTCATACAATGATGTTTATCGAGGTTGTCTGTTCGTCCAGTGAGGTAGCACTTTCTAACTTCCTTGCCGTCTTCAATCTTCTGCATTATGCTTTGTGCCATATGTCAATATGTCCTTTATCAACTGTTCTCCGTTTACTTCTTCTACTTCAAACAGATTCCCGTATGATTTCTTTGGTAGAAACATGCACGCTAGGCTTTCAACCTTTACGTCACATGTCTGTTCAAGTGCCATCTTGTATAGTGTCAACTGCAAACTTAGATACTTTGGATAGTATTTTGATGTAGTCTTGTAGTCCATCAGCGTTTTTTTGCCATTTACAAGCCCATAGAAGTCGAATTTGCCCGCATAAAGTGCTTTACCGTCTCTTACATAGGCAACTGGAATTTCTTGCATTTCTGCCCTTATTACGTGCTCTTCTGCAAGGCTTTGATACCTTCTCAGTGCAAGACCTTCAAACGACTTTCTGTCTACGTCTGTCTCTTCGCCTTTGTTCCACTTCTCAATCATTTCATGTACCTTAGTCCCATAGCTCGCCGCACGTTTCAGTGTGTCAGCATTGATTCCTTTGTACATGCTAGGAATCCATATCTCATGGATTAGAGTGGTCACACTCGGTGTAATCACTCCATCCACAAGATAAGTGTGAGTTTCTTCTAAAAATTCAATCATTGTATGTGATGCGTACAGACGCTTTGACTGTTGACGACTTGCAATAATCATCAAAGATGTTGTCTTCCTTCATCTTCTTAGTGTCTGCTACAACTCTCTTGCTTTCGGGAACATACGTGAATGTGACTACATCATTGCTGAATTTCTTGATTCCGTGTTCTTCCATGGCTTTCAGAAGTGATTCTTTCATTTCCCCTTCAATCTGCTTTGCTTCTGCAATCTGCAACTGTAGGTTTCTTAATTCTTGAACTGCTTTCTGTGCCTTTTCGCCAAGCACAATTTCATTGTCTTTTGTTGTAATGTCTAGCATGATTCTTCCTCTGTCTTGACTGGCTTCTTCAACTGCTCAATAGCTTGTGATGCTTGTGCGACGGTCAAATCTTCCAGTCTCTGCACCTTGTAAAATTCCATCATTTTAGCAACACGTTCTGCATCGCCTTTCTTAAGAATTGCGACCTGTGCCTTTGAAGCAAATCGCTTGCCATTGTCAGCCACTAGGGAACCATTTTTGTCTTGGCTCACTCCACTTCTTTTATCCAAGTCGTCCTCTACTGCGAGGTCATATGCTTCTACGTAGAGATAGCGTCTCATATATGTATGAAGTGAGCCTAGATTCTGAATTGCAGTTGCACCTCTGACAATTGCATCAGCAGTTTCACTCTCATAAACCAATCCTTTAGATGTATCATCTGTATCAACGATTTTTAACACTGCCTTTTCAATCTTCACACCGTCGGGATTGTATGATGTGATGATTTGAAACTGTGTAAATAAGCCATATTTTGTATTCAGTTCGTTCAGTTTTGGCAAGAAATCCGTCAACTGCAAATAGTTGAATTTAGCAAAATCATTCTTTCCACTCTTTGAATCAACACTCTTTTGCAGTTCACATTTAACTGCTTGCATCTTCTGATAGATGTTCATTGTCTCTGCCATCAGTTAAGTCCCTCTTTCTTATATGCATATGCTCTGTCTGCAATTTCATGCAGCTTCTGTGCAACGATTTCTTCTGAAATGTAGCCATCTACATCATCTGAAAGTGCATTTGCTACTCCGCCTAAAACCATCATCTTAAACTCACAGTCTATTTCTTCTTCTGTTGCTCCATAGTTTTTAGCTTCGCTCATGCATCTGAATCTCATTGTCACTATTCCATAGCAAAGTTCCTTTACAATATCCTTTGCATCTCCAACCATCTGTACGTTTAATTTGTCTATGTTAATCATTTCAATCCCTTCTCCATTTCTTCTCTGACTTCATCAATTGATTCTTGATTTGAGATATCCTTGTCTAACATTTCTCTAAGGAATCTCTTTACTTCTTCTTCGGGAAACACAAATCCTTTTCCAATCTTGATAGCGTGTAAAAGCCCAGCATTTCTCAGATTGTCGATTTTGTTTCTGTCTGTGTGTAGTTCTCTAGCTAAATCGCTTGTACTCCATGTGAGCATTGTGGACTCCTTTCTTGTCGATATTTAATTGACATCATCTGTAAAAAAAATATCAAAAATTTCATCTTTATTTAAGTTCAGCAATTTCGACATTTTCTTTACATCATTCACACCAAAAAAACTTTTCTCACGAATCTTATGAGTTAATGTGTTTTCCGCCATTCCAAGTTCTTTTGCAACGTCTTTCTGTGAAAGTCCGTTTTCTGCGAGTTTAGCCCTAAAAAGGTTCTGTTTCATATTGAATCTCCTTTCTGTCGATTTTCTTTCGACAAGAAGATATTACCACCATTTTCATTGACTGTCTATAATAAATTCGATTTTTTATCGCTTTTTTGTTCGATGCAGTGTATCATATAGTTGGAAAGGAGGTGAACATATGAAAGAGCAAGGAAACGATTTGTCAAAGAGAATAAGGTTTCTAAGAGTCAGAAAAGGAATGACGCAAGAACAGTTAGCGAGTGCAATGGGTTTAAAGAATAGAGATAGTATTTCGAAAATTGAACTTGGCAAGCAAGATATTTCAACTCAACAAATATCTCTATTAGCTGATATCTTCGATGTTTCAATTTCTTATCTGTTATTTGGTCAAATAGATAAGGAAGAAATAACTCTAGAAGATATGGAACTGCTAAAGGCTTATTATCGAGCACCACCGCATATTCAGCGAGCTATCAAAGAAATGCTTAAAAGTGATTAGAGGACAATAAAATGAAATTACGCAAAGAAAAATACATAGTCGTGACCGAGAAAAACAATCATACTTATATCACGGTCAAATTTACCTACAAAGCCAACAATACCAACAGACAGATAACAAAGACATTCAGTGTCTCTGACTACCCTACTCCATCTGCTTGTCTAGATGCAGCATGTGAGTGGCGAGACCTAAAGAGAGCCGAGTTGCTTCTGCACGGACTACCAACTGGAACAAAGAGAGACCTTGATACAATCATCGAGGACCATATAAGGATTAATAAGGTAACACTTGGAAACCAGTCACAGATAAGAAGCTACTACAAGAAGCACATTCAGCCTTATTATGGAAAATGTGATATCTGTGAGATTACTGCACTTGACATACAGTCAAGTTTAAACAACATGATATACGACTGCTCAGACAACTGTATCAACAGAGTAGCGACTGTGTGGAAGAAGATTATCAAAACTGCTAGACTTCTAGGGTTAATCACAGTCAATCCAATGGACCAAGTTGTGATTCCAGAGTCTCAGCTTGCAGTAGACAAACGGAACCAGTCTGTCTCTGACGAAGATGTAAAGAAGATAATAGACTACTTCCTTACAACCGGAAGAAATGAATCTGATTCATACAACAACAAAGTCATTGCTCACTTCATGATTCTTATGATGGAGACTGGATTGAGACCTTCCGAGGTTTCAGCACTCCAAAGAGAAAACATTGACTTGACACATGGAGTGATAAAAGTAAGACGTTCCATAAGAAGTTCAAACACAGAGGAGTACACACTTGGAAAAACGAAAACAGAATCAAGTGTGAGAGACGTTCCAATGACAACGAACTGTCATCTGACAATAGCAAGTCTCTTGGAAATGTCACATGGAGAGCAGTTCTTATTTACAGACTATCAAGGGAACCTTCTTACAACCAAAAAAATAAGCCAACACGTAAACACTGTTACAAAGCGTCTAGGCATTGACTTCCATCTGTATATGCTGCGTCACAGATTCTCGACCAAGCTAGTGACTGCAAACGTTGACCCACGTACAGTAATGGAACTTATGGGACACAAGAATTTCAGTATGACAGTGTCATATGCACGCTCAGACGAGGAGAAAAAGATTACTGCAATGGAAGAAAATGTGAAGGGAATTGTCTATCAATCTTAGAATTTTCGTTATTCAACGAATACTAATTTGGTAGAAATTGGTAGAAAAATCTTCTACTTTGGTAGAAGTACAAATAAAAAATGCGTAAATATGCGTGATTTCAGATGTTGTCGAATATCTGTTTTACATTGTTGAATGTCACAACAGATAGAGATAGCACCTACAAACAGCATAAATACGCTAATATCTGCACTTCCAATATCTACTTCCGCTTGTACTTGCAGACACTTGCTGATACATTTTGGTAGATTTTGGTAGAAAAAGAAAAAAGTAGAAAAAGAAAAGAGGACACTCATTTGAGTGCCCTTTTTTCCATGTTAGTTAGGTAAAAATGTTAGTAGGGATTTTTTCGTGCGTAACTTGTTCATTTGATTGTTAGGAGTCTTTTAGGTATTAATTTCGAATGAACTTTTTCTGCACATCAATATTATACCACAAAGCAAAAAACCACTTTTCAGTGGTTCTTGCCGAAAGGAGTTTTATAAGAAAACATACAGAAATAAGTCAAAAACTGTATGAAGCCCAGTAGCAATTAAGGGTATTGCATTGCTACCCCTATATTATACCACAAAGTAAAAAACCACTTTTCAGTGGTTCCTTACTATCATAGAGGTGTAAATAAAATGACCAAAAACTATTCCAGCCATATGTATTATACCACAAACAGAAAAAGAGAAGGATTGCTCCCTCTCTCTTTCCCATATAGTCATCATTGTATAGTTGGAAAAACAACTACATAAATATATTAACCTAGCCAAAAATATTTTACAACAACTAATTCTATTTTTTATATAATTCTTGGTATCTAAGAGCGTGCTCACGCTCTTTGATTTGTCTCTTGTGCAGATAATCATAGATAGCTAACATGTCAGAAGAAATAGAAACATTTTTTTGTTTTAATCCACTGATTATTTTCTCTGTTGCATCATGTAACATCTGCATATGCTTTTCTTCTTGCAATGAGATTGTATATAAAGTTTCTGCAAGTTCAGGGTATTTGTCTTTCACTTCTACTGCCCACTTTGCATAATGTTTACTGTCACAAATCTCATCTTCCATCTGTTCGGCTAATTGTCTTATCAGTTCCATAGCTATACCACCTTTTTTTATTCAATGAAATAAACTTTTCCATTATTTTTCTGAGCATATGACAATCTGTCATAATCATATTGTGTAATTTCTACATGTTCAGTTGCTCCACTTACACCTTGTGGTCCTTGCGGACCCGTAGCTCCTTGGGGTCCTTGAATACCTTGTGGTCCTCTTGGTCCAGTTTCTCCCTTGTCGCCTTTAGGACCTTTAATGTATCCTAAGTCGATTCTAGCTCCCATAAGTTACTCCCAAATAACGTACAAGTGCCCATCTGTCCCTACTTCAAATGATGGTGTATCGCCTTTTTCTCCTTTTACACCTTGAGGTCCTTGTGGTCCAGTAGCTCCTTGAATACCTTTCTCGCCTTGTACACCTTGAGGTCCTTGTGGTCCTACGTCTCCCTTTACACCCTTTACTGCTTTGAAAGCAAATGAAAGTGTTGGTGCTGCATCTGTTCCACCTTTAGTAACAGTAACACTTGGAGTTCCTACTGTAGCGTCTACCGTAGCAGTTGCAGTAATCTTTGGTGTAGCTCCAACTGGTCCTTGAATACCTTGTGGTCCTTGTTTACCCGTGTCTCCAGTCTCGCCCCTTAAACCTTGTGGACCTTGTGTACCTTGAACACCTTGTGGACCTCGGTCTCCCTTTGGTCCTTGAATACCTTGAGCACCACTCAAGTCACATACTAGAGAATATGCTTTTGCGTCTTTGACATACAGTTTGCCAGTATCAGCGTCTTGAACAGAGCCAGTATTAATCATTACAAACTTGCCAATTCCCACACCGTCTGTTGCGTATCCACTGTTCATTTCAGATACAGATGAATAGATTTTCGCAATTTTAAATGGTTCTCCTTGTTCGCCCCTTGGTCCTTGGATACCTTGGGGTCCTTGAATACCTTGGTCGCCTTTAGGTCCTTGTGGACCTCTAATGTTTCCTAAATCAATTCTTGTTGTTGCCATCTTGTCTCCTTTTATTTCGTTGGTTCGTCATAATACATAATCAAGTTACCGTCTTTATCTACAATGAATGTAGGAACGATAACACCGCCAGTTTCGCCTTTATCGCCTTTAACACCTTGTACACCTTGTGGACCTTGTGCACCAGTATCTCCTTTTATTCCTTGTGGTCCTTGTACCCCTCGGTCGCCTTTATCGCCTTTATCTCCCTTGTCGCCCTTGAGACCTTTCTGCCCTCTCAATGGCATGGATTCATAAGTATTTCCATCTTCCACTGTGATATGCATCGTGGAATCATCTTTAAATTCGATAGATTTGATACCGTACCCTCTGTCTCCCTTGTCTCCTTTATCGCCTTGGTCGCCTTTTTCTCCGTTGTAGTACTTGAACTTGCTTGTATTGCCATTTGTAAGTACAACTGCAAATTCGTTTTCTCCACCGTTTTCATTCGATAATTTTGTCTGAGTAACAGATAGCACACCAGTTCCAAAGATTTCGTTTACTTCTACATCGACTGCATGTTCAGTCTGCGTAGCACTCAAATAAACTTTTCTATCTTCATCCAATACTGTTACATTTACTTGTGTACTATCTTTGGTTGAATCAATTGCAAAGTCTCTATCTTCATTCAATACTGTTAAATTTACTTGTGTACTACCTTTGATTGAATCCATTACCAAGTCTCCTCGTGAATTTCATCAATTACCTTTTCACTTGTATAGTCTGTACTTGAAACAGTACCGTCTTTAAATTTCAGTTTAATCTGCCATTTGACACTACCTTTTGAGAAACTAGCAGTTTCTTCTTGTGACAGTGTGAAGTAGCAGCCCGTACTCGTGAAACCACTTCTTCCATCATTGTCAGAAACATGCTTTGCGAGCATGACACCCGAAGATGTCTGTTCGAATGCCAAACAAACATCTTCGACGTTTTTCATGTCCGAAATAGTAATGTCGTATGTTGGTGTTGTTCCACGTCTCATACGCTCTCCTTACTTCTTGCCTTTATTTACTAGAGTCTGCAATTGGCTGATTCTAGTATTATGGCTATTTACAGTTGAATTGTATAAACTCTGCAACTGTGACTGAGTCAAGCCACTTGATGTCTTAGACGCACCTTTATTGATAGCTTTCAATGCACCACTGATGTCAAACGTAGGTGTTTCCTCAGCAGTAGCACTGCTTGAACTGCTGCTTGAACTTCTTCTAGACCCACTTGAACGTCTTGAACTTCTTCTAGAACGTCCACTGTATGACCGTCTGTTAGACGAACCACCACTAGATGAATCATCGTCATCGTCATCGCTAGTTTTTTGCACTTTCAAACCTAGCAACTTTTCTACTTGTTTAGATGTAAGTCCAAACTGAGTGATATTGTCATAGTTGAACGAACCGTCTCTGATTCCTTCCTTGAATCCTTCAAGCACTCCATCTTCTTCCATCTGAGCAATAATCTTCTTTGCTCTGGAATTATAGACTGTCTTACCGTCTTTCTCGTCGCCTTTGATAGTCTTGTAGTTAGCAAATGTTCCATAGTCGATATCATGTGCAGTCAATGCATCAGCAAACTTCTGATTTGCTTCTAAATCGCTGAATGTATCATCACGTCTTTCGTCATCAGACTTAGACTGATATCCAGTAAGTAATCCGTTATCTAAATCATCTAGCTTATCTTCATACTGTTGTTGAGACATTTTTACAACTGTGCTTGATAGTCCAACATTGTACAAGTCATTAATCTTTCCTTGCTTGTACAAGTTCATAACGTTGTCATACTTTCCAAGAGTTTCTAACAGTCGTCTGTTTCTCAAAGGTTTAGAAATAGAAATTGCATTTCCATTTGCATCTGTATCAGCTTGCTGACTTTGCAGATATTTTGACAGATATACTGGAATACCACTCTTGTCTAAAGAATCTACTGTTTTAGTTGCATCTGTCAGCACGGAATCAGCTTCACTCGGATTTGCACGCTTATACAGTCTAGCCTTTGCTTCATAGAAGTAATGGCTCTTGATTTTGCCTAGCAGTTCAGCTACTTGTGTTGCATCTTCCTTGTTGTTCAAATCATAACCGTCCAAGATTCCACTTTCAAACAAGCTATGTACTTGATTGTTGTAGTTCTTTAGCATGTACTGATTAAGGTCGTGTCGTTCCTCAGCATTCATCTTTGTACCTTGAATTGATGAAGATACATATGGAAGTACATTAGAGTCTCCACTCTTTTCTGCAATCTTTTCTAGCTTGTTTGTGTAGGAATCTCCTTCCTTGCCATATGTTTTATCGTATGGCTTGTATGTACCAATACTTAAATAAGTATATAAGGCACGCATGATAGGATTGTCTCCACCAACGTTTTCTACATCGTTACCGTAAACGTCTACTTGATTCTGTAGATTTGCAGCCATGAAAGGAATTGCAGTCTGTGCAGAGTTAAGAATCTGACCTATAGTGTTGTCGTCATAAGTACTCTTTTTGTACTGGTTCAATACTGTATTGATATGTTTTCCAGCACTAGGGAAGAACTGAGTAATGTATGTTTTTAAAACATTCATTGTAAGCTTTCCGAATACATCTGCATCTTTATCGTCATAGTTCGTACTTCCACCAAGTTGTTTTAAAGAACTGATGAGTCCACTCATGAATGATGCATTAATGATTGGGTCCGCAAGGGTTGAAACTGCTTCAAGAGAATCTGTTAAGCTGAATCCTTTCTCTGTCATAATCTTCATTGCAGTTACACCAGTAAACAAAGGTACATTTGCTACAGATAGCCATGACAATGAATATGTTCCATTAGGAAGATTCAAAGAATAAGACTGTTTACCTCTGCTTTCTTCAAAACTGTCTTTGTCATCGTCTCCAGTAGTTCCGTTCAAGATTCCTTGTGAGAAAAGATACGCACCCAATACCATGATTGATGAGCCAGTCATGCCTTTAGACAAGTGTCTGATTGCTTGGTCAGCAGTGCATCTGCCACTCTGCACACCTTTAGTCATTTCATAGACACCCTTCAAAAGACCGATAGGACTGTATGTAACTGAGTTCTTAGCAATATTGATAGGTGTTTTTGCAAATGGCATCACTGCATTAGCAAATAGAGCTTGAATAGGACCTCGTTGTTTAAATTTATTAATAATTTCAGCTGTTCCACTTGCTTGATGGAATACTGCTTCTTGTGCTTCGATAACGGAGAACTCATTAGCCTTTTCCATCAGTACATTTGCTTTTGCATCATCTAAAACATTACCGTTTTTATCAGTAAACTTGTAGACAGTTCCATTTTCGCCTTTTTCAATGCTTGCAGTGTATCCCTTTGAATCAATGTATCTAGCCCATTCACTAGCGTAACTGTTTCTAAAGAATGCACTATCTCCAAATACACTGTTGTTTAAAAGCCAGTTTGTGAGTTTTTCTGCGTTATGCATGATGCCTACATTAAAGTCATCGCCAAACACTGCCTTTGCTGCCTTGGAAAGAGCATCATGTGTCATGTTTCCATTTTCGTTACCTAAATGTTTTTGAAGAAACTTTGATTCTCTTCCTAAAAATGTTTCTTCTCTGAAAGCATCTTTAAACTTGCTCTTTGCATCTACATTGTTTCCAGTATTTCCTAGTGCATCGCCACTGGCAAATCTACCGTTGAAGTCTCCAGTAGCTCCTTCTTCTCCACCAATTTCCTTTAGGAATTGTTCTGCAACTGCTTTATTAGCTTTTGTAGCCTTAGCAAGTGTTCCATCTTCACGTAGGAAGCTGCTTTCGGACATTAATGCTTTTGCTTTTGCAGATTGATTGTAGGACTCGACTACCATCTTTTGAATGGAGTTAGCATTGTCTTTCAAAAATTTAGCAGTGAAATGACCATTTTTTGTTAAAGCACCTTCTTGTTTAGCAAGCTCAACAAGTTTTGTTCCTACATTATGTTGGAGTCTGTTCTTGAAGTCAGCATTACGGTTCAAAAATGCATCAACATTATCTGCTCCGCCCTTCCACTTCTTGATATCCTTTGCTAGTATACCGTCTGCCTTGACATTACTGTTTTTGTTCATGATTTCTTTCACTGCATTAGCTACAACTTTGTTACTGAAATCATAGTAGTATTTACTTTTAGCGTCTGTTAAATCTAATTCAGCCTTTTGGAAATAGCCAGCTTTGTCTAATGCGAGTGAAATTGTACTTGAACCGATATTTGAGGACTTACTTAAATATTCAGATGTCAAGTTACCTACAAAATTTCGTAAGTTAGTAGGAATAGAATGAAGCATAGAGATATTTCTATAAGCAGTAATCTTATCTCTGAACTTTCTTGGTGTCTGACGAGCCAAATCCTTAACAATTGCATCAAACAATTCGCCTTGCTTGGAACTGTTGTTTTCTGCTGCATCAAACTGTTTCATCAATTCTTCATCAATTTGTAAGATATGCTCGCCATTCTTGTTTTGACCGTTCTTGTCAATCATTGCTTGTGTTTCTTTGACGAGTTTCTGCAAGTCATAGATTTTTTCTTCTTTCGGCATTGCAGACCACAGTTTTTGCATATTACGCATCTTGACTGCACTCTTGGATACTTCTTCCAAAACGAGTTTTCTTGCTTCTGTTGCGTTGGTTGCAGAGTCTTGCAAAGCCTTTGTCAGTTCATTATGAACTTCGTTTCCTTCTGCATCTTTAACAACATAAGAAACTCCATTTTTATCAAAACTTCTAGTTACGTCTAATCCTTGCTTTTCAAGTTTGATACGGTAGCTATTCTCAATGTCTGCCAACTGGATTGTAGCTTCTGTTACATATTCTTGCTCATACTGATGCTCATTGCTTAGATAGCCATCTTTTCTAGTAGACTTTAGCGAATTTTCTTGTGCCTTTTTAATGTCTTTCAGCATTTCATTAGAACTGTTTACATCTAGTTTTCCATATTTCTTGAACGCATCAATTCTTTCTTGAGCACTCTTTAATGTATCAGCGTCTTTAGCAGTTTCATATCTGAACTCATTACTTTCAGATGCCTCTCTTGCATTTGCACGTTGTTCAGCATTTTCTCCATGCTTGCCTTGTGCAGCATCACGAACACCTTTGTATGCTTTGGTAATAACATCTTCTGCAACATCTGTAACTGCATCTGCAAGTTTATTGTCGATATCCTTGCCAGTGAGTTCTTTTGCAGCCTTTTTATTATCTTCACGTACAGTTTCTTTTACTGCTTGTTTTGTCTCTTCTGATGCATCTGAGGATTCACGCAGTACATTTCCTAGCTCTGTCTTATTGCCAGTTTCTGATGCTTTCTTGGCACGTTCATTAAGTTCTTGTGCAGACTGTCTGTCAGTTTCAAAATCCGTTCTTTCTTGAGGACTTCTAAGTTTGAAAGCGTTCATGCCTTGCTCATACATAGCTCTTCTTTCAGCTAAGACTTGGTTCTTCTGCTCGTTAGTCATGCCATTAGGGTCTGTGCCTAAGTCAATCGTATCAGTGTCAGCCTTTACTTTTTTCCTTGAACGAGTTACCTCGCCAGTCTGATATGCATATTCGGGGTGCTCACGACGGTCTTTCAGCATTTGAGCTTTCTGTTCATTAGTTAATGCATTAGTATCTTGTGTTGTATCTCCAGTAACCATAAAACTTGATGGTCTCGCTACATCAGCTACATATGCATTTTCTGTTTTTGCTTTGCGTTCATTTAAAATTGCATTTTTCTGTTCGTTAGTAAGCCCACTAGTGTCTTGAGTAGTGTCTCCAGTAACCATGAAATTTGATGGTTTGACACTTTCTGCTTCATATGCATTGTCTGATTTTAATACATAACCTTTTTCCAAAGTTTGACGTAATGTTTCGTCTAAGTTTATGCTTTTATCTTTTAGAACTGAATTATCAAACGTAATTCCATTGTCACCATTAATTTTCGCAATAACTTTTTCGCCATTGATATTTACATTGTCTGCGAACTCAACTGCAAGATTATTGTCATTTACACTCTTGATGAAAGCATTAGTCTGCTGATTTGTTCTTTCACTGCCGATAGCATTTCTGATTGCTTCTGCTTGGATATCTCTAGCATATCTTCTGAATGTTTCATTACTGTTGTTAACCATGTAGTCTGAAACAACACCATTGTCATGGTTGATATTGTATTGTGTCTTGTCGATGATACTCTTTGAAGTATCGTTTTTTGTAATCCCGTAGTTTTCTTTTGCCAGATTATAGTCACTGACAACACGTGCAAAATTTTTTTCAGTTTCTGTTCCATACTCTTGGATTAATTGATTATTTGCTGACCTAACCTTTGCCTTTTTTACAGATTTTGCAATTGAGTATGGTGTGTTGGCAAGCAACGCACTTGCACTTCCCATGATTCCTTGTTTAGCCAAGTCTCCACTTGTGAAGGATTCTCCAAGCTCCTTAGAACCTTGTATGAAACCTTCTACACCATTTTTAGCAGTTAGAATCTGATTGATATATGGTTCAGCAATACCTCCATACACTTCTTCAAGTCCTTCTTCCAAGATATCGTTAATGTTCAGCTTTTGGTAGCCAGGGATTTTTTCATCTACAAGTTCAGTAAGAACTTCTTTACCCGCACTTGCCAATGCGTATAAGTTTGCACGAGTAAACATATCGTTATTGATGTCAGAATACTTCTCAGCGTTATTCTGTGCCATGTAGTTATTCATAGCACTAGACATTTCGCTTCCGTAAACATTTGCACCCATCAAGCCTAAGACGTATGGCTGGATTGCATCTTTATCCAGTCCCGCAACACCCAAACTCAAACCTAAAAGCGTCTGAGGTAGCATGTTACCTACTGATGAGAAAGTCTGACCGATAGCATTACTGTAGACAGAGTTATTGTCTTGCATTGCCTTGTCAGCCGCAGCAGTAGCATTGTACATATCTTGTGCGAAGCCACCAGCCTTATCTTGCAATGTCTTGTTTCCTACAACTCTACCTACTGTAGCTAATGCATTTGCTGGAGACTGTAGCCCACTGGATACTGCATTTTCTACACCTTTTACGTAAGATGCATTTGTGTCAGCAATTACTCCTAAAAGTGCATTTCTATCCAAGTTCTTCTGAATAGTCTCACTGCTTTCAGTAGCTTTCTTGTTCAGCTTGCTCACTTGTGTAGCATCATTCAGATTGATTTTATTAGGCTTTTTATTCTTCCAAGTAGGATTGTCTACTTGTCCGTTTCTAGAGAGTGCAGTCTGTGCATCTGCCAAATCAATATTTGCTTGACTGTTTTCATTCAGTCTCCTCTGACGCAGTTCACTGTCAATAAAGTTTCCCTTTACTGTCTGTGCTTGCTTCTTCACTGCATTTGAAACTGTTGTCTTTGCATTATTGACAGACTTTTCAAGTTCCGCCCGTTTCTGTTTGAACACTTCATTCTGAATCTTTGCCTTTGCATCTGCATCACTTGTCTTGTTTCCGTTACGCATTGCATTTTGGTCGATAGATGTCTGAATTGCCTTGTTTACAGATTTATTTGAACTCTTGAATGGATTTACTTCATATAGTTTCTGATGGTTCTCTGCAATCTTGGCTTCTCTCTGTGCTTGCTTCTGATTTCTTACTTCAATTCCACTCTTCTGTGTAGAAGAAGAACCCCCACCGCTTTTCGCAGTAGGGGTATTTTTTGGAGATTCAGATGACTTATTATTATTTGTATTTTTCTTTTCTAGACTTTTCTTGTACTGTTCATTCTTGACACTACTGTTGATTTTAGTCTTAGTACTAGGGTCGTAGAATCCCGCTCCTCCGCCCCAGTTAATCTTCTTTGATTTCTTTTTCGCCATGAGAACCTCCTATTTGTATGTTCCGTTTCTTCTTACGTATCTTTGATTCTGTGCAGTCTTATGCATGTTGTTCCGCATCTGTCTTGCAATTGTTCTCATTCGTGCATAAGGACTGTTCTGTTTCATCGGAGATACACCGACAACTGGCTTGATTGGACTAGATGTCATAACCTAAACTCGCAAGTAATCTAGCATAAGCTGATACACCGTCTCTAGTAGTTCCACCATTGGTATTAGTTGGTGTAGCAAATGCTCCATTCATTGTACTCAGTGCTTGCTGATAGTAGTCTGAACCAGTTGGACTGTAGCCGCTGTAGTTGGCATTGATGATATTCTGCAATGCACTTGTATAGTTATCTAATGTAGTGTTGTTGTTGGCTGCTTTCTGTTGTGCAATGTTTGCCCACATGTTCGCAATATTGTCTTGAATACTCTGTCTTTCAGCCATTTCTTGCGAATTGATTTTATTCAGAGTATTGTTGTACGCATTTCCAGTTACAAGGTTTTCGTAACGACCCGTTCCACTGTTCAATGCTCCTCTGTTTGCAAGTGCTTCACGCTGATTGTACAAAGCACGCATGTAGTTCACATCATTCTGATTTCTAAGTGTCTGATAGTCACCCTGAGCTTGTTGTAGGCTCGTATTGTACTTACCTTCAAGTGCCTTGCCTTGTTGGTCTAATGCACTGTTAGCCGCATTGACTGCATCAGTTCTAGCTTGCATAGCTGCCTTTAATGCTGCTGCTTGAGCTGCTGCTCTTTCTTGGGCTTCTCTTTCAGCTTGTTGAGTTGCTAACTCTGATGCACTTGGTCCACTTGAAGCGTAACTGGTAGAATATCGTCTTGAACCTCCACCAGTACCGCCACCTCCACCGCTATTACTTGGTGGATTGTTCTTCTGCTTGTATGGATACGGTTGGACTCTGTATCCCGCATTTTTCATTGCACCATGTACTGCGGAAGAACCAGTAACTTTTTTACCAGTTTTCTTGTTTACGTATGTTCGGTCTTTGCTTCCACCGCCACCATTATTGATAAATGCCATAGGTTTCCCTCCTAAAAGTCGTTGTTTTCATATGCTTTTTCATACACATGTTTTATGTTTTTGATTGCTAATACTGCCTTGTTGTTTGGATAGTTAGGATTTCTTTTACAGAAGTCCTCATAACCGTTTATAGCTTCTATTGCATCATTAAATTCTTCTTCATCATGATGTACACCTCTTTTGATTTCTCCATTGAATCTCAAGATACGTGTACGATATGTTTCTGCTTGATTCTTGTCTACCTTGTAGTCAAGTTCTTTCAGTTTCTGTAACATTACTTTATTGCTAGTATTTGAAAATGTATTCTGTACCCAGTTTCCAAACCATTGACTGCCTAGCATTGCAACAATGATGGCAACAACAGTAGAAGAATCTACTGCCATTACCCCTCTCCGTTTGTTTCTTCTTGTTTCTCTTCTGCTACAAGGTCAACTACTGCTTCTTCATCTGCATCTAATTCGGGTTTCATATTTGCTTGAGATACACCAATCAATGTACCTACAAATACACCTAATGCAGTACAAGTAGTAGCAATTGCATCAGCATAAGGCAAGTTCCAAACTGGGAACACCGCCTTTACAAGTGTTGCGATAGCGGGTAATACAATTAAGCCTACCCATTTTAATACGTTATATGTCTTATCACTTAAAACCATAATTTCCTCCTAGGCAATGTAGCCTTTCAAATAATTTGCGTCTCCCTTGACGAATCCTTCATTCTTTCCATCTGTTACCCATACCCATGCTTCTTTACCGTTGTATGCATATCCACCGTAATAGTAGAGTTTTGTGCCACATGGTTCTGTCTTGATAACTGGTGCTTTTGTAGAGTTTCCTTTACGCAAGTTCAATCCTTGCTTTGGAATGACTGTATATGTCTTTCCGTTAGCTAATTTTCTGTTCCAATTTGTCGGTTTAGTCACATAAGTACCACTAGATGCTCCATCACTCCATGGAACTGTATTTGTTGTTTTCCAAGACAAACCACCACCGTTTTTGATGTAGGAATATCCATTGAGCAAGAACATCATTCTGTTTGCTGGAAGCATGTTTGCTAGGTTATATCCGCCTACTCGGTTTCTATATTTTGTTCTAACGTGTCCCGCACATACCTCAAGATGGATATGGTTGCCCGTTGCTCTTCCACTTGTACCTTCTTGATACATGATTTCGTTGAACTTGTAGTAGTGACCTACAGAGAAGTTTCTGTTTGAGTGTGTAAGTGCAAGTGTGATATATCTTAGGTAGCCATCTGCACATAGAACCTTCTTCGCCTTTCCATTTTTGTCACAAGACCAGAAGAATCTAGTATTGCCAGTGTTTGCATTGCCCCAAGCACCAGCACAGTACCAGTACGTGTTAGGCATCTTGTTTCTCCAAACATCTGCTCCAGTATCCATTCCCGCAAGGTCTACTTCATAACTAACATGTGAGTAGTGATTTCTTCCGTCATAGGCTGAACCAATCTGAGAAACGTTCAAGCATTTCATTCCAAAAGTTAATCTGTCGTAAGTTGTCATTGTTTTCTCCTTTAATAGTTGCGATTGCTAGGTTCGAACTAGTGATAACGGATTCAAAGCCCGTTGCCTTACCACTTGGCTAAATCGCAATAAGAAAAGCACTCGTTATGAGTGCCTTTGCTTAACCAGTTGTAGTTGGTGTTGTTGTCTGATGGCAGAACGGATTTGTTCCAGCATTGTATCCAAAGCTCATTGGATATTTGACTACACCAGTCATCTGTTGTGCTAGGAACAACTGACTGTTCATCTGCTCAAGCTGAGAAATTCTATCTTCAAGTCTAGACCTTTCCATCTGAGCAAATCTGTCATCAATTGTCTTTTGAATGTTTGCAGTATTGATAGCGTTATTGTAATTAACACCGTCAATCGCACGTTGTGTCGTGCAGCAGCAATTAGAAATCTGTTGTTGCAGACTTGCCTGACCTAATGCAATGTCCTTTGCGGTATTACTGATAGCAGAACCTAGAGTCATTGTCTGATTCTGTGTCAAGTCTGACAGTCTACCTACAGTGTTTTCTAAATTGTTGAAGTTCATTGCGTTACACAGTCCCGCTTCTGTTACGGGGTCGCCATTGCTCTTGTTTCCGAATCCATTACCCATAAATGCGAACAAGAATAATACAATTATCCACCATGCACCGCCACCAAATTCGTTGTCATTGTCGTTATTTCTAACAGCACTTGCAACATCAGCTAAAGAATAATCCATAGTTTCTCCTTCAACTCTTTAAGAGTTTATTTCAAAATGTTCATAAGAGAATTAGCTTGTCTAGACAATTGTTCGAACTGTTCTCTCGACATTTTGCCACTATTTAAGAGACTCATTACTAAAGCTTTTGGGTCTTGTCCTTGAATGGACTTTTTAAACTGATTGAATGAATCAACCATGTTGTTACTCTGTGGTTGATTCAGTCTGTTTAGAATTGGATTGTTCGTCATATAGTTTCTCCAATCTGCTTAGTCTTTCTTCAATGCTTTTCATAACATCTGTTTCTTTATGCTCTGTAATATCAAATGGAGTGATGGATTTATATCCAGCACCGTCTGATTTTACCAGCCATACAATTGGCTGAGTTTCATCAAGCAGTAATGCACTGGCATTCGGTGGAAGCTGATATGCATTTGCACCGTTGTATCCATTGACCTTTACTACTTGAGGTACAGTGTTATATGAGTACATATTGTCGTAATTCTGTTGAAACGGGTTAAAATAGTTCATATTGTCAACCTCTGTCATATTAGTTAATACTGTTAACCTTTAACTATACCATAGCATTTTTCTTATGAAAGAAAAGTACTATTCATAAGATTTTTATGTGAAATAATGTGATTAGTTTCTTAATGCTTCTGCCACTGCATCGTGCCATCTCTTAGGCACTTCTTCCAGTACCATGCGGTTCATCTGAATCTGTCTTACGTACCATTTAACCATGATTATTCTCCTCCTACGATTTCTGCAAGTGAAGCAATTGCTTCGTTGATTGCAGTAATGTCAGCAGAGTTCTGATTTACTGTATCTTGAAGTGTTGGCTTGTTCATCACAAATTCAAGAACATCTGCCATTGTGCTTCCAAGATTTGCATTGTAATGCATCATGATTGATTCAATCTTTGTGTAGCCACTGTATGTTGCAACTACCACTTCTCCGTCATCACTGTAAAGGTCAAAGTTGCCATTGAACTTTGCTAGTTCAGACTTGAGTGTATCCACTGCCATTCCGTCTGCTACGAATGCCATCTGTAATGCTTCTGCGGAGTAATTCACTCCGTTGTCTAATACGTCATAAAACTTGCCATTGATTTTTAATTTGTTCATATTTTCTCCTTAATTAAGCAGTTCTTTCCCAAATGTAAACTACAAGGTATGGCTGCATGTTTGATGCACTTCCTGTGTTGCCATGACTGTGGGCTGCACCACCACCAACCGTCGATGTATGATTTGACCCAGCATCAACTCTAATATTAGTGCTAGGAGACCAACCATTGCCTAAAAGTCCATGACCCAGGTCATTAAACCAGTTAATACGAGCATTATTATCGTGAATGTGAGGAGCCGTCTCGTTTACAGTTAATGTATGTGCTTGTGTAGTATGCGTGTGTGTTGCATTGCCACCAGTTGAGCCTAGAGGGTACGCAGTACTTGCACCAATCAAGCATCTTCCGTCAGCAGTCTTTTTCCATGTTCCACCCCACACCGACTGAGGGTTGAAAGTAGAACTTGTACTGATATAGATTGAACCGACTGGATAGATTTTATCAATCAGTGACTGACCACCTACACCGTATTCAACTCCATTTTTTTCAATTCTTCCCATGTCTAATCTCCAATAAAATAAATATTTCCATTGTTCTTGTCTGTATCTTCAAGTGCTTCATAGGAATCTTTCGTGACAAAAACGTGTTTGGATTCTTTCAGTGCATCGTCTACAGTTGTCTTGTAGTCGTTAAGCATCTTTTGAATCTGATTGATTGCATCGGGACTACCCGAAGCACCACTGATAGAAACAATCGCATTGAACACATCTTTGTTGATGTAGTCAGCCAACTGTTTCGATGGTCGCATCAGCTGCTCTCGTGTCTCAGATTCAGAGATTGGGTCGGGATATGCAGAAGCATCTTCAAACCCTTTCTTTGGAGTAAATTCAAATTTATCCATTACTTAATCTCCTTGACAATCGTGTATTCAAACTTGATAGAAGAAATACTCATATCTTTGCCTTTATCAGTCTTTGAGAATCCACTTTCAAGTCTGCAACCCCAAAGGCAAATCTTCTTGAGTGAACACTTTCTTGTGTAGGTCTTTGCATACTTGTATGTAGTCCACCCGAATGTGTTGTAGTGGAACAAGTTCCAAAGACTCAGTGTAACCACAATAGGCTCTGCGTCTTCTTCTCCGTTTGAATTTTCGTCTGTTATGTATGTAATTTTTGTATTGCAAGCAGTGTCTGCACGAGCTTCAAAGAATGCCTTTTTGACTGTTTTCAGTGATTCAAAGTGACTTCCGTCAAACATTGGTGTCTCGTACACTGCGTAGATTTCATTGCCATAGTCGTCACATGAATTTGTGAACTTGCAGAATTTAGCATCAGAAATGAAGAACAGTTCTCTGTCAAGTGCTACTGCATTCGTGACAATCTGACCGTTGTAGCCGATATTCTCCCAGTAGAACCATGCAGTATTTTCAGCCAGTTCATCAAGAGAATACCTTGTACTTGAGTCAGTGTATGGTGCTAGATTGTAGTCCCACATCCATACATGATTATTAATAAACAGTATGTATTTGCCATCGAAGTCGATTGACTTGCACTTGTCTAGATTTTCTTCATCTAGCAGTCCCTTGGCACGTACACCACCGTTGATATTTCTAGAAATTGGTCTTACATTCCGCTCATCTTCAATCAGTGAAGAGCACAGTGTACATACACCGTATGTCTTGTTGAGCCATGTAAGACGTGAATCAATCAGCTGAACAGAGTCGGGGCAGTCGCAGCCGATACTGTTGTTGACTGGTTTTGTATTGAAGTAGTATCGAGTAGTATCAGTCGAATCCACACCAAACTGATATGTAGCTTCATACAGTTCAGTAGGCTTGAAGATAATCAGTCTGCTATACTGCAAGCCGAATCCCGTGATATCATCTTCTGAATTGCCGATTTCCATATAGTTCGTTTCGGGGAAGTAGGAAGCATCAGCAGTATCTGAATAGTAGAAACGTGATGTGCCATTGCCCGCAAGGAACAGATGGGAATTGTTACCTCCACCGTATGCAGTCCAGTATTTGCACTTCTCAATTACACCTACATAATCGGGATTGGTAACTGAAATAGTTACCCAAACGTTATCGTTTGTTCCCTTCTGTGGGGCAGTCGTGAAGATGATTTTGTAGTTTGTTCTGTCAACGGTAAAGCTGCCATCGCCCTCTACATGTTCCGTAGAAGCAATCTTTACTTCCACCTTAGCAGAGTCAATTGGAATAACCTTTCCGTCCTTGTCCTTCTGAATCGCTTCACTTGGGAACTTGAACTCTTTTGTAGTACCGTCTCCTCTGAATGAAACTTGATACTTGGTCCCTAGCATGTTGTATGCATATGGTGTCGTATCTCCACCCGTACCGTCGGGCTTGCAGTTCATCAGTACTTGAGGTACGAACGGTTCAACTGGCTTGATTGCAGTTGCTCCATGTTCCAGTTTCAAGTAAATGTGCGTGTTCATGAAGAACAAATCTTTATTGAAAACAAAGAAGAAACCTTCTTCTGAAAGTTTTGCATCTTTGTACTTGCTGGTCATTTTATGAGACTTTGTATCGTACTCATAGATTTCTCCATTCGTCTGAATGAAGATGTTGCTTTTGTAACGAATGCTTGCAAACACTTCTACTTTGAAGTCGTATGCAAGTCTCTGCCCGTATCTCTTGCCGAATACACCGTTCTTGTACATCATGTTCGTCAGCTTAGGAGACTGATTCACATTCAATGTATATTCAAGGTCTTGGATATTCAGTCCTCCACTTGCGGGAGAAATGATAGGTAGCATCTGAAATTCTGCTGCCTTGTGTGTCTTCTGCTGAATGATTGGCATTGTCAGTCTCCGTATACATCAGTAATAGATACTTCGTTGCCTTTCATGTACTTCATCTGTGCATTCTGATAGTACGTATGAAAGATATCGTATTTAGACAAGTCATCATCAATGAAGAAGTTAGCCGCCAGTCCGTATGGCAGAATCTCATAGTTGATTACATCGTGATATGGAAGTTCGTCTGTGTCACTCGTTACCATTGGAATCTCGTCGAGTGCATCTTCCCCGTCACGAAGCAGAAGTGAATTTTCCAAATCAAAGTTCTCTGAGAGAAGAACATTAGTCCAAGGAATATAGTAGTTGTCATAGTCCTTTGAAGATTGCTTTTCAAACATCAGTGACTTTGCACGTTCATATAATTCTTTAACTGTCATGTGTCTCCTTTCAGAGAACTCTGAAAAGTTCTCTTATGATTAACCGCCGAACTCAGCAGTAATTACACCGTGTAGGTCGAATGTGCCAGTAGGCTCGCCAGTTGTAGCATTGACTAATGTCTTGCGTACAAATGCATCGCCATAGTAACGACCTTCAATGAGCAAGCCCGAAATACCTGGAACGTCACTGTACTGCTTCAATTCAGCAATCTTTGTAGGTGCGAATACTTCATTCTTGTGTGTGAATAAAGCGAATGTATTTTCGGGTAAGTATTCGTCCGGAACTTCGATGATGTTCCAGTTCATGCACTTACCTACAAGACCGTTTGTCAAATGCTTTTCGCCCAGCTTTTCGATTGAAATGAAGTCAGGGTTCATAAGCAAGAAAGCGTATGTTGTAGATGTAGGTACATAAGCGTAGCAGTTAGCACCCATTGGAATCTTCTGATTTACGAACATTGAACGTGCCTTTACGAACATATCTACTACTGTGTCCTTTGTAGGTGCAGCAGTGATTACATTCTTTGTAGCAGTTTTAGCAGCAGTAGCCCATGTCTGTAATGCGTGCTTGTCGAAGAATGGTGTAACTTGTTCGCCAATCTGTTGCTTGATGACTTTGCCCGCTCTCTTTAAAGCAGCGTTGTCCTTTGCGTTACCTTTATCAATTGTCATTGAGAAGGACTTGTCGAGACTTAATGTCAAATCTTGGGAATCATCTTCCAGTTCCTTAGGCTGACCATATCTCCATGTGCCACTTCTCTTATAGTCTTGTAAAGGCTGTGTTACTGCGGAATATACATGTACTGTCTTAACACCGTCGAATGTATATTCTGTATTTGTCTTGCCCGCAATGATAGATGATTGCAAGTAAGCCTGTGCCAGTTCGTCTGAATACTTTTCAGCGTAGTTTGTTGCGGATTGTGCCATGATTTAATCTCCTTATTTTCCAAGCAGACCTTCAAGGAACGGGTCGCCGCCGACACTGGAATTGTTGGAATTCAAACCACTGTTCGCATTCTTCTTGTTCTTACTGTTGACTGCATTGTTTGTAGCCTTTGTGCGGAGTGATTTGTTTTCCCAACGCAAGTACGCTTCCATAGGACTCATTCCACCGTTGATATCGTCGATTACTTCCGTGTCTAGGTGTTCAATGTCGATATCGGGATTGTAGTTATACAGAGCTTGTACCTGGTCTCTAAAGTATGCATTCTCTTGCTCTTGTCTCTTTGCTTGAGATTCTGCATCTTGTCTAGCTTTGGCATCACGCTTGTTCTGATAGACTGCATTTGCGTATTCATGTGCTGCATCGTCGTCAACATCGGGATGCTTCTTCTGATACTCATTTGCAATCTGCGTGATTTCTGACTGTTCTTGAAAGTCGTTTAATCTTTCTGCATATTCGTCAATTGTCATGCCCGCTCTTTCAGCGATAGCCGAAATTGACTTGAGTGCACCGTTCTCCAGTGCATCGAGTTTGCCCTTTACCTTGTCGTAATTCATGCCTTTCTGTGCAAGCATGATAGCTTCGTCTTGTGTAAGGGCTTTATCTTCGCCGTTGTAGCGAATGTTCAAGAAGTCTTTTGCTTCTTCTGACTGTGTGTCTTGATTCTCATCTTCATGAGTTTCTTCTGTTTCCTCAGTATTCTCTTCTGTAGAATCATCAGTAGAATCTTCTGCAAACATTGTTTCAAACACATCGTCATTTTCGGTTTCAGATGATGATTGGTTTACCATTTCTTCTGCCATTTAAAATTCTCCCAAGTGCTATGGTTGGCACTAAAAAAGGCACCTCATTAGAAGTGTCTTTTCTCAAGTGTATTGTAATTATTAGCTATTCTTGGACTCAGTCCTACTGATAGAACTCTTTACTTGCAGCGTAGGTGTCTTGAAGCTGCTCATTTGTAGGGTCTCCACCGCCCGCTCTATTATCTATACCGTCCTTCATTCCTTGTGTTTCATCTGTCATAGGCTGAACTGGCGGCATCATCTGTGCTTGGAGCTGAGTTTGGTCTTGTACCTTCTTGATGGAGTCGATAAGTTCCTTCTTGTTTGGAAGATACTTGTCGGGAATACCTTCCAAGTATGCTACTGCATCAGTAATAACACCCTTGTCCCACAGACCGTCAAGTGTCTGTACTTGTGTAGCTTCACTCCAGTAGCTTGACTGACCAATCTCTACATTAAGGTCATAGTTCAGATTCTTGATTGTACTGAAATCAATCTGCATCGTAGTCTTGTAGATTACCTTAGGTACACTTCCTACTGGCTGAATCTGCTGACCAGTCAGAGGGTCAATCTGTGGTGGAAGTTCCGTTCCGTCCGTAGGGTTCATATACGCCAGTCTGTCAACCAAGCCTAAGTCCTTGGCTTGTGCTTCTGTGATACGGACTTGTCTGATTCCGTATGATTCCGACATGATATCAATAATGCTTCTTACGATATCCTCGTAGAACTGATAGAAGTCCAGTTTCTGAATCTCTAGAGGTACGCTTGATGCCTGCTGAACCGCAACGATGGCAGATGTATTGTTAGGGTTTGAAAGTTCACCCAAAGCAGCATCAGAAGCACCCATGAAGTCCTTTGTATACTGAATCGTAGAGTCAATCAGCTGAATAATCTGATTTGAGAAGTCGGGAGCCTTGACGGAATCCATCATCTTGCCCGCCATATCCATGTTAGGAAGTGATACTGCCTTTGTTACATCATTTGTAAGTTTTCCAAGCTTTGTTTGGTCGTAGAAAATCTTAGGGAATCCCATATTCGTCATGTACACCATGCACATTGCGAAAATCTTGTTGATGAAGATTTGGTTTGGAATCAGTCCCGTAATAGGAGACTGACCGTGATATGAGTTCTTTCTGCGTTCCCAAGTCATGTATGCAACTGGATAGTTCACATATCCCGTGTCTGTTTCTTCCTTGAGCACTACATTTTCTGTACATTTCATGTAATGCACGGAAGTAGTGTTCTTTGTTATCTCTGTTTTCGTAAGAGGGTCCATACCGACCGTCTCTTCCTTCTTTACCTTCCAAAACTTTGTAATTACAGTTACCAGTTCATTGGAATCCGTGTTAATCAAGATGCCATTAGGGTCAGAGTCAGAGTGAATGCTCTCGATATCTTCCTTTGATACTCCCCATGCTTCTGCCATGTCCTTTACAGTGTCCTTGTATAGTCGCTGAACAACGAGAATATATGGCTGAGACTGTACATCAATACTGTATGGATTGCCAAAGATGACGTTTGTGTTGTCGATAATCTCTGTACGCACCTCGCCCTTAGCATCTTGGTTCGTTTCTATATCGGGGTCGAATGTTACGAACATGCACGTATCCCCATCTACTGCACAGTTCTTCAGATTTGTTCGGCACTTGAAGTTTGTCTTGTCTCTCTCCAAGACCTTTTCAATTTCTTTGGAAATAACGCTGCAGAATGCCTTGTTCTGCGTAGAAGTGTCAAAAGGTTCGATATTTACTCCTACATTGTCAGACACAATCATTGCAGTATAGTACGTAACTACACGCTTGATTAGATTAAAAACGGGTTTCATGAGGTTAGGTGCATTTACACCGTCCCACTGGTCGCCTAGATAGAACTTTTCGTTCTTTTCTACCGTCTCATACAGTCCTTGTGACTGATTGTATGTCTGTCCGTTGGAATATTCATCCCAAATTGCCTTTGGAGTTGTACTAATTTTCATTTCCACCTCCCCAAGAGAGTACATTGATGACCTGTCTCAACTGTTCTTTTTCCTCTTTTGTAAGTCCGTCCTTGTCAACAAGTCTCTGAGCTTCTGCCTTTCCGTCTGCATAGCCCTTGTAATATGACTTGTAGCCCATGAATGCACCGCTCATCAGTCCACACATGATACAACATACAATAATTAGTAAAATCTCCATATCAGCCTCCGTAATTGATAAAATCGAGGTCATCTTGTGAGTATTCAAATTCCTCTGATACCTCATTATTCTGTACATATTCAGCTTGCGGCATAGTGTAGTACGTAATTGCAGCTGCCATAACGCAGTCATCATGTGCTCCTTCCGCAGCTTCTGCTCTGCCCTTGTCATTCTTGATGAAACTCAATGCTTCATGTAGGAAGTCAGTGTCACAAATCAAGTCTAGATGGTCATTTACGACATCTGTAAGCAAATCAATTGCCAAAGGTCTCGTAAGTGATGTAGTTCTAAAGCCGAATTTCTTCTGTAGTGTCTTTTTGTACTGGTCTACCGACTCTCGTACATACATATTCAAGTATCCGAACTCTTGAAGCTTCATTGTCGGGTAGGTAGAGAAGTTTGTTTCTGGACAAAGCATCGCATAGTTGTAGTAGTATCCGAGTCTCATGTACTGCTCTACAAACATCTTCTCCCCGTTCTGAGCACGATACTTCGCTACCATCTTACCGCCTTGGTCCTTGTCTACCACATAGGCTACAAACCAGTCTGAGCCTTCTCCCGCAGTATCTGCACCGCTTGAGTATGTATGCCCGAACTGTGGGGGTTCATAGATAGTTACATATCCACCTTGTGATTCGTAGAAATTGCCTTGGTCAGTGAACATTCCTACCTTGCCAGCCACTGGGTGTTCCTCTAATTCTCTGATACGTGACATTACCTTCTGTGTATTGAATACTGGTCTACCACTTAAGATAAACGCTTCTTCGGGATTGCTTGGGTATTCTTGACGGAACTTGTCTAAATCATTGCCGCAAAGGTTTCTGATGGCATTTCTACGCCACATAATCTGCTCGTCATCAAGGTCGTACTCTTTCTTGAGACTTCGCTCCTCTTCTGTCAGCGTTTCTCCGTGGTATGGAAGTCGATACTCTTCCATTTCAAACCATGGTACAAACAGAGGAATCATGTCAGATTCGCCACGTACTGCCATATCCCACAGATTCTTGAAGTAGTTATACCCATTTGCAGTACTTTCAATAACAAGCATTGAGAAGCCATGCTGAGGAAGTGTCTGCAACAGACCCGTCATTTGGTCGGCTACTGTCTGCCCGTCTTGCTCCTCCCAAAAGGCTAATTCTGAACAGTGAATGTAATTAAACGTATTAGAACGTCCCAAACCGCCTTGCCCCGCAGTTGCAACTCTGATATTACTGCGTAGCCCCTTCTTGCTCTCATCGTCCGTCTTGCTAGGATTCTCGAATCTCAGTTCCTTTGCATTGGAATATTTGAGCATAGGCTTCAAGCCTTTAGGCAAGTTCTCGTAGTATCTTTTGCACATGTCAAAGATATGAGTACTACTGTCACTTGTATGTGCTACAACTAACGCACTTCTGAAAAAGTTCGTCATGCATAGGCTCGTCATGACCGCTTCCGTGACCGTTGAGAAGCCCATCTGTCTAGCCTTGAGGATAATAACCTTCATCGGTTTGTCCTCGTTGTAGTGCTCTTTAAATATGTCGTAGAAACGATTCTGTGCGTGGTTCATAACCAAGGGTCTCAGTTCTCCGCTCTTGGTCTGAATGTTCATGAATCGCTCTATATACTCCTTGAGTGTAATTCCTAAGCCTTCATTCATGCTTTCATCTTTCCACCAGTCAATGCTTGCTCTAGCGTAATCGCACCACTGTCTACTGCTTCAATTGTTCCCTTGTCACTCCAGCCCATATTCTTCAATCCGAAGATGGCACCAGTGACCGTACTCTTATCCATCATCTGATGCTCGTACATGTCTTGAAACATCGCTTGTGCGTACTCAATTGCATCATCATATTTTCGATTCTTGCTCAGTTCATTCCACTTTCTCTTGCCAATTCCACAGTACAGTAGCAATCCAGCCTTTGTAGGCTGCTCTTCCTTCTCAAAATACTCGTGTACCTTATCCTCAAACTCATTTGGAGTTAGACTTAGGTTGAATCTTTTCTGCGGTCTTCCCATTTCTTCCACCTCTTATCCTTGAATTTGTTATCTTCTCTACTGTCTCTGTACTGACTTCAAGTCTCAAGTCGGGCAGTACCATAATCCATTCCCCGTCATGCTCTATGAAGTACTCTATCTTGTCAGTATTGATAATGTAGTTGTCTTTTCTAATGAACATATGTGCTCCTTGTATACCCCTCATACTAGGGATTTTTACTTGTGACTCAGTCCAATAAATGTTTGTGGGGGGTGCAATTTGGGACTCTCTCTCTATGGGTTTCTCTCTATGGCAATAACAACCACACAACAACAATAACGTTCCACATATCCCACGGGTGCAAAATCCCCTATAGGGGGTGGCTCTCCTCTTGTGTGATATATAGCTATATGCTTAGGGCTTGAGGCTTTGGTGGTGGTTCTAAGGGGGCTATAGGGGTTCATATCATGATTAGAATAGAACCGTATCAAGTCGATGTATCAATTGAGATATTCAACAACAAAATGAAAAGCCTTTGTTTGTGGTGGTTTGTGCTCCAGCGTCTACCATTTTCAACCATGTGAAATAATTGTATTTTCTCACAAGTTATAGTTTGTGAAAATATTCAATTATTTAACTTTCTCATCCAATTTTTTCTGACTAATGGTCATTTTTTAATTTATGACTGTTGGTCATTTTTTTAATGGTTACGTTACGTTACCCTATTTTGAGTTTTTCCTGTTTTCTATTTATTTGTGAATATTTTCTATTTCTTCACAATACAAATATATTTGTGAAAATATATGTTTATTTCACAATGGTAAAATAACTGGTTTATATATCTATCTTGTATATCCTATATATAGTATTTAATCACTTTGTGAAAATCGTTCCTTTTTTCACTACTTACCAAAAATTCCGAAACAAATCAAGAAAAAACACAATTTTAAAAATTTTTAAAAAATATTTTTTTGCGTTTTTTTTGCTTATTTATGCTGATATTCTTGTTCCGAAACAAATTTAAATTGTTCCGAAAAGAAATAAAAGTGTTGACGTACGTCTTGAAAAGAGTATATTAGTAGTTGTCAAGGACGTAAGCCATTGACAAAGGGCATTAAAGCCCACCCCCTAATAGGGGTTACTGTTCTTTAAAATCTATATATATCAATATAGTTAACCGCTAGTAATGACTATTGGACATAGCCAGTTAAGGCACCGTTACGGGGCTATCAGCTAGTGAATTTACTTGAAAGTGAAAACGGTTAAGTTCTTTGAAAAGTGAATACAGTTCGGGTTTGAGATGTAGTGGTGTACATCGTTTATCACAAGCAGCGCCGTGATGATGGCTATACATATAGTAAATATATATGCCTTTAGATACCTATATATGTATATGTAAATGCCATCGAGCGTGGAAGTCTTGAGAGGTTACGTATCTTTTTAGAGAAAGCCCTCTAGCCAGGTTAAGAACAAATACTACCCTTGACACTCAACAATGCCATGATGGGGCACGTGTAATCACGTCGTGAGATATTGTTATACGTTCGTTGGAGCGTTCGAGAATGCAAGGTGTAAACACATTTTGAATCAATTTATTGTTACGGAAGTTTTGGGGCAAACTTACCAAAAATGCCCCTTCTTATGACCGAAGAAAGCTAACTACTTTCGATAGTCGCCAAATAGTAATAATCATTGTTAGGAGGACAAAACACATGAAAAACACAATGAAAACTATCGCTAAAAATGAAGTATTTGAATCACTCGCACATTATCTATTCCTTAGACACGCTTACACAAATGAAGATGAAGCACTTATTGACTGTTACACAAATTCAAGTGAAGTCATTGATACTCTTATCTATCTAGATGCAGTTGGTGAGCCTAACGCTCAAAGTTTTTACTATAGCTATGTATCATGCTTAGGAAGTGAGGACTAACAACATGGAAAACAAACAAGCTATCTGTGATGCTCTTTTAACTACTCTCCAGTTAACACGTCGTTATGAAGATATCCAGTCTATCGACTATGATGCAGCCGCTGAGACTGTAACAGTCACATACAACGACATATCTCATAGATACATCAATGTTGAATGTGACAGTGGTATAGCCATGATTCAAGACATCTTGAAGAGCATCTGACACGAGGGGTTTATCCCCTCTTATGTAATGCAACCATAGACGGTTACAAGTCCGTTTTAGAAATGCAGAGTACATGATACGAGTCATTATGTATGTGCAAAGAGCACGAGGAGGAAGAAAAAATGACAACTACTAAAACATTCAAAGGCAACGGAGCCGACAAGATTCTCGCTGAGAAAATCATCGCAAAAGTGACAGAAACTAACACTTTACCATGGCAGAAACCATGGGATAGACGTATCAACGCCTATTCTTACGCAAGTAAGAAGCCATTCTGTCTAGTTAATGCTTTCTTGCTGAACCATGAGGGTGGTTATGTATCTTTCAATGAAATCAAGAAAAAGGGCTATCAGTTCAAGCCTGAGTATGAAGGTGTAAAGGGTCTAGCTGAACCAGTATTCATGAGATGGCTGACTGAAAAAGAAGTTCTAGACAAGGACGGAAAACCACAACTCAACGCTGAGGGCGAACCACTTACAAGAGACTATTGGGGTACAAGATTCTTTAGTGAATGGTCGATTGGATTCCTACAGGACAAGGACGGAAACCCTTTAGTAGATGGAGAAAGCAAGGAACCATTGTATAACTACAACGCTGAACAGTTGATTTCTAACTACTTCAACCGTCATGGTGTAACACTTATTAGAAATGCTAACTTGAATAAAGCGTTCTTTAGTCCATCAGATATGACAGTGAACATCCCAAATGACAACAGATTCAAGGATTCTACTCTTTACTACTCTACAGTATTCCATGAAATGGTACATAGTACTGGTATCGAACTCGGTAGAAAGATGGACGGAGACAAGAAAAGCAAAGACTACAGTTTTGAAGAATTAGTTGCTGAAATTGGTGCATGGATTCTAAGAGGTCTATGTGGTATCGAAACTGTACAAGCTGAGGAAAACAGTACTGCATACCTACAAGGTTGGTGTAGTACATTCAAGGAAAAACCATACTGGATTATGATGGCATACTCAATGGCTGACAAGGCTGTGAAGTGCATTACTGAGGGTTTGGATTCCACTGAGGAACTTCCATATACAGAAGTCAAGGCACTTCCAGCACCTAAACCAACAGAAAAGACAACAAAAAAGGCTCGCAAGGTTCAAAAGCAGAGCCTTTTTGATGAAGTCTCAAGAGAACAGAAACGTGGAATCAAGAAAATGCATACATACTGTACAAGAAATGCAAAGAAAACCGGAAGAAACGTGCTATCAAAACAGTACGAATGTACATGGAATGACAAGAAATACAACGCAGTTACAGACAGTTACATGGTTTTTATGACGCAAAACAACATTGACGGATTTGAACCACTGTCAAAAGATGAAAACAAGCCAAACATTGAGTATATGCTAAACATCTGCAAGGCACTTCCAAGCGATATTACTGGAGTATCACAAATCGACATTGAAGAGCTTAAGGCACAAGCTAAAAAATCATTCAAAGATGATATCAATGTTGGTACATACAAATTATTCAATAGTTATGTAGATGCTAAAAGACTGCTGACAGTGCTTGAATGTATGGACTACAAATACAAGGATATTGTTATCAATGTACCAAAGGAAAACTACAAGCCTATCATGTTTAGAAGTACAGACCTCAAGAACTATGCAATCTTATGCCCTATTAGACACAATGAAGCCTAACAACAGAGTTAGGCTTTTTGAATGGAGGAAGATATGGAAAACGTATATAAGTTAGCTACTGATTTACTACAGTTTGCTAGAGACTATGACACTTATGAGTTCATGGATACACATAACACAAGTGAAATAACAGTTGAAGTTATCAATGATACAGTTGCTCAACTGCTTAATGACAAGGAATTTCATGGAATTTGTGAATGGCTATACAACATTTACAGTGAAGAAAGTGTATATGGCTGTACAAACAATGCTCATGAAAGTATCGCACTGCTGAGAAGATTGGAGGGAACATGGACACGCTGAGATTTTGCATCAAGGTTTTTCTGCTCGCAAGTATTGTAAGTATCATCGCAATTCTTGCCTTTATTGGTTTCGTTGACTGGTGGTTTTTAGTAATAGCATAGGAGGAAGATATGGCTAAATTATATTTTATTTCAAGAGTAGTACATGAGTTTTACAGATTAGATGAAGAAGCATTCACAGTCGGTGGGTGTTTCAATGCACACAATCGTGAAGAAGAAGTCATTGATGTATATGATTCAAGACGACTTGCTGAAAGAAGATTCAAACCGTATCGCACACATATGAGGTATTCGGGTAAGAACGTTATTGTAGAAGAGTATGCAGTCATTGAACGTGAATATGACTTTAAGGCAATGATTAATGACTATGATGAGTTGCGTAGTAAGTTTGACTGTATCGAAGCACTGAAAAAGAATCCATTTGACTACAACGACTATGAAACATGCTATGAAGATGTAATTGAGTGTTCCCCTCGCCTATACACTGGATATGTAGAGTGGGACGACATGCAGAAAGCAAAAGCATTTTCAAGTTACATCGTAGCTTGCAGATGGGTCGAGCTTGTGGAAGAAAGCCGAAAAGGTAAATGGGTTAAACGCAGTGGTGTTGGCCTACACTGATGGTTATACAGTTCCATTCAAAAACTGTTTATATATGTAAGCTGAAATTAGCTAAAGGAGAAAAGAAAAATGAGTTGCTATGTAGTAGACAAGAAAGTTATTGATTTGATGGTCAGCTGGATTTTTGACCACAATGATTACAAGGCTGAGAATTATTCCTACAATGGGTACGGTGGTATCCTATTCGATGTAAACGAAATGCGTAATGCTATCGGTCAGTCATTGCTTGATGCTAACTATGACAGTGTGAATTGCAGATACGATGAGAATCGTAAAGCACCTACTTATGAATACAGTGAAGATGCACTTCAAGAATCACTCAAGAATGGAACATACCAAGCTGATGTATACAGTGCTATTCAAGAATACAATTATCAAGCATGTGAAACTGAGAACTATTTTGAATCAGACTTGTATCGCACACTACAGAACATTAAAGAAGATATGCTAGTAAGACTGCTGAGGCAGAAGTGTCCTACTGCCGACGGTTGGGGATTCGATTATTGGAGGTAATTATGACAGACGTACAGAAAACTTATGAAGTACAGAAAACTTATGAAGCATTAAAGAAAATTGCTGACAATGACCCTTTGACATTCAGAGAAGAATGGAACAAAGGACTTGGCTATGGTGCTCTATTGAGCATTAAAAAGATGAAAGAGTTTGACGATACAATATATGCCTTTGGACTTTCCCCTATTCAAGTATTCAGAATTGATTACAATGATTTTGAAGAGATTGATAACTATTTCGTTTTTGATGGGTATCGTATGGTAAGTTCTGATAAAATTTCAGACCTGCTTGACTGGCTGATATACAACTATGACAGAGCGGTTTACAGATGGGTGTACAATGTTGCATTTCCAGAGTTTTCGGTAACAAATGATGAAAAATCATTTTATAATCAATTAAAAATAAAAGGAGAATAATATGACAGTTTATGATTTGATGGGCTACATTATGGATGATTCACAAGTAGAGATTTACATGCTTGAGGAAGGAAAAACAGTGTTCAAGGGAGATGTGAATGATATTCCATGGAACTTGACAGTCCTTGAGGTTGCTTCTATAAACCCTGAGGAAAACGCTATTGTTATTAATATCTAGGGGAATGCAAAGTTCCCCTTTTTTCTGCTCTACAGAAAGGAATATAAAATTATGAAATTAACAGTTAGATACGATATTAAAGATATTTTCAACCACTGCCAAACAATTAGTGCAGAGAAATATGTTGAAGAAGAAGATTTTCCAATAGTTAAGGAAGCAATTAAGAAGATGGATAAGTTATATTCCACAGTCTCAGCGTATGCATTCTTGACTGATGGTGAGTACTTTCTCAGGATCTATTATGAATCATATTTGGGGGTTGAACACAATGAACTTACAGTTCAGCTTGTCAAGCTGACAAAAGGCTATCTAGAAGATGTAAGATGGGAAGACAAAATGCCACGAGCCAAGGTATACAAGCTAGTAAAAAAAGCATTGGAAACTGGATTAGATGAAGATTGGGGGATTGAATGAGAGAACTGTTTAATGGAAAAGGTGCTTATGCGATTATCAATTACAGTAACAAGACTCACTTGATAAGGCACAATGTAACACGAGCGTTTGAAGATGATTACAAAAACGGAAAATTAGAGACAAAACAAATCACAATATTTGATGAAAAGCCACATCACTTTTATGTAGACAATTACGACGGAACGATACAAATCAATTCCGTCGTTTTTGTTTCCGAGAAGAATAACAAGACAATTGTCAGATATCCATACAGATAGGAGGCAATGAATATGATGAGAATTAAGTTTGATACTACAAATGCTGCATTTGATGAGAATTGTGGAGGTGGACTTGAATGGCAGTCTATTGAGATTCCGAAAGAGATTATCGATAAGCTAGAGACTGGCTACAAAGAAGGTAACTGTTTCGATGTAAATGGTAACAAAGTTGGAGAATGGAAATTGAGATAGGAGAAAATTATGATTACAAGAAAAGAATTTAATGAAATGAGTTTTGAAGAAGTATGGAATTACTGTTGTAAACAATCAGACTGTTTTAAAGACAGAGATACATTAAAACAAGAACTTTTAAATAATATATCTCTTGAAAATTGGTCAGTTTCAATGGATATTATGAGAACTGTAGACAGTTCCCCTACTATAAAGTATTGGTTTTACATGGCTAGTGATTGTAACCTTATAGCAATTCGTTGCAAAGAGGCTTTAGAAGATTTTATTCACATCGAGGAAGGAAAGCAAAAATATCTAGTACAGTTTATAGGTCATCAAATTATTGAAGTAGACGTGGATAGTTCAATGAGCAAAGAAGATATCAAGGACAAAGTACTAGAACAGATTTGTAACTATGCCGAGGATATAACTTGCATAGCCAATGAGCATACAGACGATGAATTGTGGGAGGGATAAGTATGAAACGGACATTTAGAGTAGTATACAGTACAGATGAATACGTTACAGTTGATACAGAAAACTGTAAAACAGATGATGAGATTGTTGATTTGATTCTTGATAGTATGAAAGCAATCCCATTAGAAGTTTTCTATATAGATGATGAGAAAGGAGAACCATTTTATGACTTTTAGAGTTGTGTACACGGTAAACAAGTACATTAATGTTGATTCATCTAAGTGCAAATCTAATGAGGAAATCAGAAATTTGATTCTTGAGAAGTTGGTGCTTAAAGAAGAAACAGACAAAGTAAACATTCTATATATTGATAGAGGAGAAGATGATTATGAATAAAGAACTAGAAAATAGAATCTATGCTGCAGCAATAAGTGCCGATTTTGTAACAACTTTTTACAAAGATTATGTAAACTTTGAAGCACATTCGCCATGTGGGGAAGATATTGGCTTTGAAGTGTATAAAGAAGATTACACTTTTGATGATATCTTTGATGAAGTAATGGCAAATTTCAAGTACTTTGATGTAGACGAACATGCAACAATGTGGTATGAAACCAACGGAAAAAGTGGAGCACCAACAGACTTGAGGACATTGCTTTATGATGCTCAAACTATAAAGAACATTTACGGATACTTATATATGCAAATGTATAGCTTAAAGGAAAAACTGGAGGAAGAATGATTACAGAAGAACAGTATGAAAGAAGCAAAAAGAGAGTCAGACGTAAATTGAAAGTCATGACCGCCATTAGAATTTTAACTAACCCACCCTTTTACTATAAAGGCACTAATCGTTTTCGTTTAATCAAACAATGCTTTGATGAAATTGACAAATTATTTGATAACCATGTTAGAATACAGTAGTAGAGAGGAGCCTAATATGGCAGACTGGAAAGACAGATATACAGAAGAAGGGCTAGAAAAGAAAAGAGAACGAGAAAGAAAGTATAGTAAAGAAGTAAAAAAACTAAAAAAGACAAAACTAGCTTTTGATGTTGATAAAGATAGTAAATATCCAAATATATGGAAATCTATTCCTAACAAGGCTGAATTTATGAGAGAATGTCTAGACAGATATGAGGAAGAGCACAAGAATGAGTGATGAAATAGAAATTCTTGGAGAACCCAAGAAGAAATCTAGATGGATGACCAACAAGGAAGAATACAATCGCAAGTATCGAAATCAGCGTACTCGTTGTATTGCCTTTAGACTACGCACGCATGAAGATGAGAAATATATTAAAATATATCAGAGGATTCCTAACAAGATAGAATTTCTCAGACAGTGTTTAGATGCGTATGACAAAGGAACATTCAAATTCGGTAAAAACTAGAAAGACTCAGCACTACAGTAAAACATTGAGACAGATTCCTATTTATCTCCGTAAGGATGACCCACTCAATTTTGTGTGGGATTCCATTGAAGATAAACATGCATGGTTTGTTGAGAAACTTACTATGTATGCAAGGAAACACCCCGAAATCTTCCGTAACAAAGATTTGTAGTGCAAAAAGAAAGGACCCTACACCTAGAGGGTCCTTTTTCTATTTAAGTATTATCTTGTGTATTTAAATAGAATCTTCATACTTTTTGACTGCTTGCAGAATTGCAAGGTCAAACATTCCTTTTACCTTGGTCTCAGAAAAGCCTAGTTCTTTTGCCAAGTCAGAATATTTCTTTCTTCCAAGAAAGATTTTTTCCAAGTCCTTGCGTTCCCAAGGCTTTAAATTATCTAAAATTCGATGGACTCTTTCAGACTGGTAGTTAAGTACTTCCAGTTCTTTTTCCAGTTCTTCCTTCTTTGCCACATACTCAGCAAGTTTACAGTCATTATCTATACCACTGTAATGTACACTTCCCCATTGACTAGAGTGCAAATCAAACTTGCTTTTCAGTAGTTCTATTTTTGTTTCTATCTGTTTTCTGATTGGAGACTGTGACAGATAGCTTTCAAATTCTTTCTTAAACCACTTTACTTTTTTAGAATCTTCTGAGTTCATTTTAACCGCCTTTCTAGCCTGTTTTAGACGCTTTTTCTACTTTCCAATAATTATATCATTTTCGGTATTTTTAAAGCGTATACGCAAGGCTATAGGCATCTATCTCCATCTCATTGAGTTTCTGTCAAATGTCTTGCCCTCGTCTATGTATTCGTCCATCTTTTCTATGAAAACTCTGGAATCGGGAATCAATACGTCACAGATTACTGAGCTTCTAAAGAAGTCTACACATTCTACAATTGTCTGCTTGCTAGAATCCAGCACTCTGTTTCGCATTTCTTCGCTCAAGCCATTGTCATAGTCCAGTGCATCTATGAAAGCGACACACGCATGACTGTAGTCGTCCACTGCTTGATAGATGACATTCATCGCAACGGACTCCCAAGGGTCGCCCGTGTACTTCAAATCACGCTTCACTTGGGATGCCCCTCACCAAGAATCCGTTTCTGATTACGCATCGTTCATCGTATTCTTTGCATGTGCCTTTTCCATATACATGATTGATGTATCTGATGGCTTTGTACATTTCCTTGTCGCTTCTGAAAGCAATCAAGCACTTATCTTCGCACAGACTGATGCAGATAGCATTGCATTTCTTGATTGCATTAGGCAGCTTTGCATCATCTTTCAGTGCAGCTTCCATTGCTAACTTCTCATCTATGTAGCATACCGAAATTTCCATTGTCTATTTTCTCCTTGTAGCGATTATTCCAATAATGGCAAATGTGATTGTTAGGACAGACAGAAACAGTAGGCTTGCCATTATCACTCTTACTAATTTCCATAAAACATACATTTCTATCCCTAAAAAATCTAAAATTATCATGCTTCTGTAGGCAGTGAATCACGCTTCTACCTGTGCTTCTGCAAGTGTAAGAGCAGTGAACTTATCTTCATTCTTTGTGCCTTTAATGCATCTGTTCTCTAGTTTCTTGTATGCGTCTAGATACCATTCGTTTTTATCGCCATTGTATGTAAGTTCGTAATACATGCCATCGTGCAGGTCTGTACTCATGAGATATTTCCAGTTCTGTAATGTCTTGCACTTCCATACGATGTATGGTTCTGCATCTTCACAAGCCTTTTCTAAGTTATATTTTTCCTTTACGTAATTTCTTACTATTTCAAACGCAATTTCATCTTTAATTTGCTTCATGTTATCTCCTTAAAAATATACAGTCCTTTGCCCTCTCGGACTGCTTGCTAGTAGTCTCCCTTTATCTTTTTATAGACTTATGTCCTTTGAATCCATCTAACAAGATGAATTGCCTAGCACCCTAGAGTTGCGACCTCTCTCTTAGTCACGCTATGCTACAGTCCTAACTCCTCCAATGAGTAATGTCTTCCATCTTTCATTCCCTTATACATAGTGCCTTTTGGGAAACAAGGTAAATTGCTCCAACGTCTATCTTTCATTCCTATGTAGATGTACTGTCTATCATCAAAAGTGTTAAACTTCGAAATAGTATCTATTTTGTTTCTAAAAGGTCGAATCACTGCTTTGAGATATTCTCTTTCAACTTCATCTAAGATAGGTTCTTTGTATGGCTGAGACATCCACTCTAAGATGTCATCTGCGTAAGTTTGCCCATATTTTGAACGAATATTTGAATCATAATTAGTTTTGATTTTAGCGAACATTGCAGCTGGGTTGAAACATCCTTCATAGAATATTTTTCCCAATTCCTTTTTATAATGTTCTAAATTTGTTTC
>OIYR01000128.1_pt1 | contig 42275 bp, 46 predicted proteins | sample 1588221 | NCBI WGS metagenome assembly OIYR01 (sample SAMN03283292) | human gut metagenome | biome: human-associated habitat; material: feces | host: Homo sapiens | place: Peru | collected 2012
TTTTGCACTCTTTAAGTCTTGGCAAGGGCTGTGGTCCTACAAATCACTTTTATAAGCTTTGAAAATGGTTGATTTAAGCCTTTATCTTGTTGCAAGTCGTGGAAATTTAGATGATGAGAGCTTTTTAAATTTAATAAAATCTGCCATAAAAGGCGGCGTGAGTGTGGTGCAACTGCGCGAAAAAACTCTAAATTCACGCGAATTTTACGCTTTGGCTTTAAGGCTCAAAGCCCTTTGTGATGAGTTTCAAATGATAGCCATAGGCGACATTTACATGATTTTAAGCAAAAACCACATATAATTCTTTTTTAAAAGGTGTTGATTTTACGCTTTACTTATCATTGACAGCAAAAAGAGTGTTGGCAAGTGTTTGTCGTGCCATTCGTCATTATTTAGAATTTGGCAAGCGTGTAAATTCGTGGCAATCCACGAGCAAAGGTAGCACTTGAATTTATGAATTATCACGCAAAACCTCATTGTGCTTTTTACTTGCAATGACAAGCAAAACTACGCCGATAATACCCGCTTACGATGAGGGTTAAATGCAACCCTTGTCTTACGCTTATGTAAGGCGCAAATGGCATTTTAAAAAGATAAATTCCACGCCACAAAGCCACACTTAAATACTACAAACGCGCTAAATACCACTCAATCGTCTTTACAATCCCGCTTTCAAAGTTTTCTTTTGCTCTCCAGCCAAGAGTGTTTTCGATTTTGCTCGCATCTATGGCGTATCGTTTGTCATGTCCAGCCCTGTCTTTAACAAAACTTATCAAATCGCCGTATTTACCGCCATTTGCACGCGGTTTTAGCTCGTCTAAAATCTCGCAAATTTTGCTCGCTATGTGTAAATTCGTGCGCTCATTTCGCCCGCCTATGTTGTAGCACTCGCCGCTTTTTCCCTTAAAAAAGGCTAGTTCAATGCCCGTGCAGTGGTCATTCACAAAAAGCCAGTCGCGCACATTTTGCCCGTCTCCATAAATAGGGATTTTCGCGCCATTTAAACACGAACGGATTATGGTAGGTATGAGCTTTTCGGCGTGTTGCTTTGGTCCGTAGTTGTTCGAGCAGTTTGTGATGATGGTGTCTAGCCCAAAGGTTTCGTGGTAGGCGCGCACGATAAAATCACTCGCGGCTTTGCTTGCCGAGTAGGGCGAGTTTGGCGCGTAAGGCGTTTGCTCACTAAAAAGCCCTGTTTTACCAAGCGTGCCATAAACTTCATCCGTGCTTATGTGATGAAAACGCGCGTTTTCATAGCCCTTTTTTGGCTCATTTGGGGCGTTTAGCCACGCTTTTTTCGCTGCTTCAAGCAAGGTTTGCGTGCCAAGTGCGTTGGTGCGTGTGAAAATGGCAGGGTTTGCGATAGAATTATCCACATGCGATTCAGCCGCAAAGTGAATCACGCCCTTTATGTCAAAGCGCGCAAAAAGATAGTCAAGCAACTCGCCGTTGCAAATGTCGCCACGCACGAATTCATAGCGCTTTGCAAGCTCTTTGTCCGCCATAACTTCGCTTAAATTTGCCAAATTCCCCGCATAAGTCAGCAAGTCTAAATTCAGCACGAAAAAATCCTCATTGTGCCTTAAAAAATGCTCCACAAAGTTGCTGCCAATAAAGCCCGCCCCGCCTGTGATTAAAATGCTTTTCATTTGTTTTTAACCTTGAAATATGGGTTTTGCGTTTGCAAGAGTGATAAGATATGCTCCGTAATCGTTTTTGTCGAGTTTTTCGCCAAGTTCGTGCAACTTGCCTTCATCAATCCAGCCGTTTAAAAAGGCGATTTCCTCCAAACAAGCGATTTTGAGATTTTGCCTTTTTTGTAGGGTTTGGATAAAGCTGCTTGCTTCTAAAAGCGAGTCGTGCGTGCCTGTGTCAAGCCACGCGAAACCTCGCCCCATAAGCTCGCATTTTAGCCGCTTTTGCGCTAAATAAAGCTCGTTAAGCGAAGTGATTTCAAGCTCGCCGCGCGCACTTGGGCGGATTTGCTTTGCAAGCGCGCTCACTCCGCTTGGGTAAAAATAAAGCCCCGTTACGGCGTAATCGCTCTTTGGCACGGCTGGCTTTTCTTCAAGCCCTACAACCTCGCCTTTTGCGTTAAATTCAGCTATGCCATACCTTTGCGGGTCGCGCACCTTGTAACCAAAGATTGTCGCAAAGCCTTTGTTTGCGCTTTCTACGCCGTTTTTTAAAAGCGGAGTTAAGCCGCCGCCGTAAAAAATGTTGTCCCCTAAAACAAGGCAGGCTGGGCTTTGTTCTAAAAATTCCTCGCCCAAAATAAACGCCTGCGCTAGTCCGTCAGGGCTTGGCTGCTCACAGTAGTTTAAATTCACGCCAAAGTCCGCCCCGTCTCCCAAAAGTGCCTTGAAATTTGCGCTATCTTGTGGCGTGGTAATGATGAGAATATCCGTAATGCCTGTAAGCATTAGCACAGAAAGTGGATAGTAAATCATTGGTTTGTCAAAGACGGGCAAAAGCTGCTTGCTGATGCCCTTTGTGATGGGGTAAAGCCTTGTGCCACTGCCCCCTGCTAGAATTATGCCTTTCATTTAATTTTCCTTTCTTAATGGCTGGCTCTTTTTGTAGAGTTTGTTAAAAGCTCAACCCAAAACGGCTAAATCGCTTTTGATTTCACAAGTCCAAAAATAGCTCAAAATCTTTCGCCTTATCAACTTAAATTCAAAATTTTTGACAAGCACAAAATCTCATTACAAACCTATATCTCCGCTCTTTGCGCTACTTCTTTGTAGCTTTCTATATAATCTCCCTCGCGCATATCATTACACCCCTCAATCCCAACGCCGCATTCATAGCCTTTGGCGACTTCTTTGACATCGTCTTTAAAGCGTTTGAGCGAGCTTACATTGCCCTCAAAGACGACAACACCTTCTCTTATGAGCCTTATTTTCGCCCCGCGGTTGATGACGCCATCGCTCACCATACAGCCTGCGATTTGCCCTATTTTTGGCACGGAGATGACTTGCAGGATTTTAGCTTGTCCGAGTTGCTCCTCGCTGATGATAGGACTCATCAACCCACTTAAAAGCGCCTTAACATCATCGATTAGGTTATAGATGACATTGTAGGTTTTGATTTCTACGCCTCTGTCCTTTGCCTTTTCTTTTATGTCGCCTGTTGGACGGATATTAAAGCCCAAAACTATGGAATTTTCGCTCGCCGAAGCTAGCTCAATGTCGCTTTGCGTGATACCGCCGACACCTGAATGGATAATGTCGATTTTAATCTCATCGTTTTTGAGCTTTTCAAGGCTGGTTTTTAAAGCCTCCAAAGAGCCTTGCACATCGGCTTTTAAGATGATAGGCAAGGATTTTAGGTTGCCCTCTTTGATTTTTGCGCCAAGCTCGTCAATGCTTACCTTTGTGGATTTGCTCAACTCTTTTTGTCGGTTGTGTTCAAAGCGTTTTGCGGCATACTCACGCGCTTCTTTGTCGCTTTTTACACTAATAAGCACCTCCCCAGCCTCAGCCACTTCGCTAAGCCCCACGATAACGCCACATTCGCCCGGCTTTATCTCTTTCAAAGCCTTGCCCGTGTCATCGCTCATCGCTCGCACCTTGCCATAAGCCACGCCAGCGACTATGGTATCGCCCACTTTGAGCGTGCCGTTTTGCACGATGATGGTAGCCACTGCCCCACGCCCCTTTTGCACCGAGCTTTCTACTACGCTTGCCTTTGCAAAGGCTTTTGGATTAGCTTTTAGCTCTAAAATATCAGCTTGCAAAAGCACGATTTCAAGCAAATCATCAACCCCCGTGCCGTTTTTAGCCGAAATAGGCACAAATTCATACGAGCCACCCCATTCCACAGGCGTGATTTCAAGCTCAGCAAGCTGAGTCTTTACCATATCGACATTTGCGCCATCTTTGTCGATTTTGTTTATAGCGATGATGAGCGGCACGCCAGCACTTTTAGCGTGGTTTATGGCTTCTTTGGTTTGAGGCTTTACCCCATCATCAGCAGCGACTACGATGATGACAATGTCCGTTATGCTCGCTCCACGCGCACGCATAGCCGTAAATGCCTCGTGTCCGGGAGTGTCGATAAAGGTGATTTTGCGCCCATTTTTTTCTACCATATAAGCGCCCACATGTTGCGTGATACCGCCAGCCTCAGCGTTTGCCACGCGTGATTTGCGTATGTAATCAAGCAGTGAAGTTTTGCCGTGGTCTACATGCCCCATTATGGTGATAACAGGCGCGCGCGCTTCGCTGCTGCTTTCATCTTGTGCGCTTTCATATTCTTTCACATAGTCAAATTCCACAGCTTCATCGATGATGCTCACTTCAATCCCAAACTCATCAGCTAAAATTTCTATGGCATCCTCGTCCAAAAAGTCGTTTTTAGTCGTCATAAGCCCGAGCATAAAGAGCTTTGAGATGAGTTCGCTGGTGTTTTTGCCGATTTTATCGGCAAATTCATAAAGGCGAATTTCTTTTGGAATTTGCACGCTTTTCACTTCGGTGCGTTCTTTTTTCTCCACTCTTTTTGGCGGCTTTTTGCGGCTTCTGCGCTGAATTCCACCTTCTGTGAATTGATTAAAACTTTGCCTTAAAACGCTTGGTTGTTTTTTGGTGCTAACAGGCTCTGGCTTTGGCTGTATGGCATTTTGCGTAAAGTCTGGCAAAACGATGATATCCTCATCATCAAGCGAAATGTCGCTAAAATCATTGCTGCCAAGCAAATCCATCTTTGTCGTGCTGTCTTTTTTGCTGACAGGCTGGGACTTTGCTTTGGATTTTTTGGGCTTTTTGTCTAAATTTTGCGTGCTTGAAAACATATCTTTTAAATCTATGCGTTCGCTTGGCTTTAAATTCTCGCCACTTTTTTGCGAAGAGCTTTGCAAATTCGCATTTTGCTCTCTTTTTTTCTTAACAATAACAAGCCCACGCCGTTTAGTAAGGTTTATTTCAGGCTCATTTTTGGACTTTTCTTGTGGTTTTTCTTGCGCTTTGGTTTGAATTTTGGCTTTTGGCTCTGTTTTGGGAGCTTTTTCTTCGCTTTTAGGCTTTGGCTCGGCTTTAAGTTCTTTTGGCGTTTCTTTTTTGGCGGCTGTTTTTTTAGGCTCTTTTTGGCTTGGTTTGCTCTCTTTGTCAGGCTTTTTAGTTTCAGCGCTTTCTTTTTTGGGCGTGGCTTTTTTAGCGCCCTTTTTGGTTTCTAACTTCGCCTTAAACATTTCAGGCACGATGCCCGAGCTTATATACTCGTAAATTCCAGCGGCTTCTTCTTCGCTCACTGAGCTGTTGGCGACCTTGACATTTAGCCCTAATTCGTTGGCTTTTTTCATCACTTCGCTGTTAGAATAGCCCATTTCAGCGGCTATATCCATAATCTTAATCTTTGCCATTTACAAAATCTCCCTTAAATTCGGCTCTACAAAGCCTTTGTTGCTTTTAGAAAACGCTTTTTGCAAGGTTTTTTCGTCTTTTTTCGCACAAAGCTCACACAGATAAAAACTGCGCCCAAAGCCCGTGAATTTCACTGCTTTACCAGACTTTACTTGCAAGCGCAAAAGGCTTTTTTGCGCCGCTTTTTCCCTGCACACCACGCACATTCTAATGGGTGCGTGCATTATACCCTTTTTTTTATCAAATTTTAGCAAATTTCAAAGCCTTTGTTGTCAAATTCAAGCGTTTTTATCAAAACGCCCTTAAATTTCGCCTGCATTTTTTGCGCTAAATTTAAAGCTTCATCTTTGTAAATAAGGCTTAAAAACGAGCTTCCAGAGCCTGAAAGCACGCTCATCAAAGCGCCGTTTTCAAGGGCGAGTTTTTGGATTTTAAAAAGCTGGGGCAGGGTTTTCATACGCATATTTTGGTGCAAGTTATCAAGGCTTGCCACGCGCAACAAATCGTAATTTTTTTGCATAAAACACGCCGTAAGCAAACTTGCGTGAGAAAGATTAAACACAGCGTCCTTTAAACTCACGCTTTTGGGCAAGCTTTTGCGGGATTTTTTCGTGCTCATCGCCACGCTTGGCACAGCCACAACGGCGCGCAAATCATCATCAATGCTTTGTTTGAGCGAAAAAACCTGCGAATTTTGCACCACGCTACACACAAAGCCCCCAAATGTCGCTGGGGCGATATTGTCAGGGTGTTTTTCATAACGCAAAGCCGTATTTAAGATACTTTGTCTGTCTATTTTCTTACCCGCCATCGCATAAGCACTTGCCACAGCACCAACGATGACAGCCGATGAGCTACCAAGCCCGCGTGAAAAGGGGATAGCGTTAAAAAATTCAAAGCGAAAGTTTGATTTTTCAGTGGTTAAAAAGCTATAAATTTCATCAAATATCCGCAAAAACGGGTTGTTTTTCTTTACAAAAATGTTCGTTTCGCCCTCGCCCTTGACGCTCATACTTGAAATTTGCGCCTTTTTTATCCGCACTTCGTTGTATAAACCCAAAGCTAGCCCCAAGCTGTCAAAGCCCGGTCCTAAATTTGCACTTGTGGCTGGAATTTTTATCTTCAAATTTGTCCTTTTTTTGTGGCAAATGCCCTTTACACCGCGTCCAAAAAATAAAAAGGCGCATTATCGCTTGATAAATTTAGCCCCTTTAAGTTTTTTGGCAAAGCAAACTCGCCCACTACTGCCTTTTGCAAGGCTATTTGTCCCTTATCATAAACAAAACACAAGGCGTTGTTTGCCCTAATGGGCGCGTAATCATTTAGCTCAAAGGCACTCACCGCAAAGAGTGGTAAATTCAGCACTATGCTTAATGTTTTAAGACTTACAAAGCTGATTTTTATCCCCATAAAAGAACCCGGTCCATTTGCGTAAATGAGCCTTTTTAGGCTAAATTCAGCCAAAATTTGCTCCAAAATCACGGGCAAAAACTCGCTCGCCTTTTCATCGCTTTCATAGCATTTAAAAAGCTCATCATCTTTATAAAGCCCCAACTGAATGGGACTTGCAAGGGCGTTTAAGAGTAAAGTCATCGCTAGGCAAACACCTTTTCGTAGGCTTGTTCTTTTTCTTTTTCAAGGCTTATGATTTCATAGGCGCTTGTATCAGCCAGCACGGCTTTTGTCAGCAAGTGATTTAAGTGATGGCTGCCCGCATAAGAGACATAATCCCCAAAAACTCTATATCCAAGCAAGGTTAAATCCCCTATGGCGTCTAAAATTTTATGTCGCACAAATTCATCGCGAAAGCGCAAGCCCTCAGGGTTTAAAATGCGGTTGTCATCTAAAACTACCGTGTTTTCAAGACTGCCCCCAAGTGCTAAATTCATCGCTCGCAAGGTTTCGACATCTTTTAAAAAGCCAAAGGTGCGCGCACGGGCTATTTCTTCTATGTAGTTTTTCTTGCTGAATTCAAAGCTATAATGCTGTTCGCCGATTAAAGCGTTGTCAAATTTAATGGTATAATTGATGCGTGGCTCATTTGTGGGCGTGATACGCACGAATTTATCGCCGTCTTTTACCTCAATAGTCTTTTTTATCACTAAAATTTTCTTTGGCTCATCAAGCTCGCGCAAACCTGCTTCATCAAGCATCATACAAAAACTTATGGAGCTGCCGTCCATTACGGGCGGTTCGTTTGCGTTTAGCACTATGCGGACATTGTCTATCCCATAGGCGTTTATCGCACTTAACAAATGCTCTATCGTTGATATATAGGCTTTTTCGTTGCCTATAACTGTGGCTAGCTTTGTGTTGATGACATTTGCAGGCTCAGCCTTAAAACTCACATTTAAATCGCTTCTAAAAAAAACTATACCGCTGTTTGCCTCCAAAGGCTCTAAACAAAGCTCGATAGGCTCGCCCTTGTGTAGTCCTATGCCTACGCCTTTGACGCTTTTTGCAAGTGTGATTTGTTTCATTTTCTCTCTTTCAGTATGATTTTTCGTCCCTCTTCAAGCACCGAAATTATGTAGCTTTGTAGCCATTTCGCATCTTGAAACTGCTCAGGTCGCACCTCCACGCCTTGCACCAAAATCCCAAAATGCAAATGGTCTCCAAGTGCCAGCCCGCTCGTGCCTGTTTTAGCGATAATCTCGCCCGCTTTTATCTCATCGCCCTCAGCCACGAGTTTAGAGCTGCAATGCCCATAAAGGCTATAAAGCCCAAAGCCGTGGTCGATGATGATATTTATGCCATAAATTCCATTTTCCTCAGCGAAAATCACCTTGCCATCAAGGCTTGCGTAAATGTTGTCCCTTGCAACGCTTGCTAAATCGATACCAAGATGATACGACTCACTCACAAACTCGCCATTATAAGAGTAAAAACGATGGTCAGCAAAATCGCCCACTTTCATCGCGTTTTTAAGCGGCACAAAGCGAGCAAATTGCAAGCCGTTATAATCTTTTTTCGCCTGTGCGCTCACTTTGTGAATGCGCTCTTCGTTACCTAAACGCAGGGTTTCATTGACAAATTTAAACTTTTCAAGGCGGGCTAAATTTTTGTTTTGCGCGTATTGCTGGGCTAAATCCTCTATCTTGCCGTCCAAAAAGCCGTCTTTTAGGGCTATGTTTGAGTTGCGATACTTGCGGTTGATGAGATAGTAGCGAATGCGCTCTTTGGTTACATTGCCCGCCTTGTCCTTAGCGATGACAAAGGCGCGAAAGTCCTGCTCTTTGGCGTTCCACGCTACAAGTGCGGCGTAATGGTTGTCTTTAAGATAAGGCGACACCGCAAACCTGCGCCCCTTGTTGTCCTCTATATACAAGTCTTGCAAATGCTCATCCCTTGCTTCAAAAACCACAGCCGCCGCTCCGCCTTGCTCGATTTGATAGGAATTTGCTAGGATATTTACCGCTGGCTTTTGCGTATCTACGACTATGGGAATGTTTTTTAGGGCTTCATTGCCTTGAAAAAAATTCCACAAAGAGCTGTCTTTGGCTGAAAGTTCAAGGGTGTAAGTGTCCGTGCTTTTGATGATTTGGGGCAGTTTGACTTCAAGGACGAGTTCTTTTTGCTTGTCTATCTTTTCATCGTATAAAATCACGCCCGCATCTTTGGCGTCTTTTTTGAGTGTGATTTTCACTTTTTTGATACCTGAAATCTCATCGGTTATACGCACGGGCAAGGGTTCTTGCAAATTTGTATAAATCGTATCTTGTATGTAAATCACAGGCGCACTTCGCTCAAAAATTTGCAGCTGAATGCCTAAGCCAACAGCCACTACGATGAGAGCTAAAATAATGATATTGTTTATCTTTTTTTTGCGTTTTTTCATCAAAGTTCTCAAAAGCCAAACCTTAAATTTTTTGCAAATTGTAGCTTTTTTGGGTAAATGTGGCGAAATTTTTGGGTAAATTTTTAGCTTTTTAGTGTTAATTAAGAGAATTTTAGTTAGAATTATAAAGCAAATTTTTGCAAAATTTAAATTTTAGGCGATTTTTGCAAAACCTTGCGTGAATTTGGGACAAAAATTTAAGAAATTCACAAGAATTTGCATAAATTGAAACAAAAATTTAAGGAATTTAAAAAATTTAATCGCAAAATAAAAAAAGCAAAAACCACGAAAAAAGGACAAACAATGCGAAATTTTTCATTTGAAACGGCTTTAATCCACGCAGGACTTACCACTTGTCCTCGCACAGGGGCTGTTAATGTGCCTATTTATCAGACCTCAACCTACAAGCAAAACGCGCTTGGCGAGAATTTGGGCTATGAATACTCACGCACGAAAAACCCCACAAGAGACGGCATTGAAAGCCTTATCGCTGAGCTAGAAGGCGGCAAATACGGCTTTGCTTACGCTTCTGGGCTTGCGGCTTTGGCAAATGTGTTAAGCCTTTTTAAAAGCGGCGATGAGATAATCATCTTAGCGCAGGTGTATGGCGGCACTTTTAGGCTTTTGGATAAAGTTTTTAGGAACTTTGAGATAAATTATACTATCTTTGAGGGCGAAAATTACGATGATTTACAAAAACTCATAGGCAAAAAAACAAGGGCGATTTTGTTTGAAACGCCTGCAAATCCGCTTTTAAGCGTGGTGAGTATAGAAAAAATTGCAAAAATCGCCCAGCAAAAAGGCATCATTTCTATCATCGATAACACCTTTATGACGCCTTATTTGCAACGCCCGCTTGAATTTGGTATCGATATAGTGGTGCATTCAGCGACTAAATACATAGGCGGACACAGCGATGTCATCGGTGGCTTGGTGGTTACAAACGACAAGGAACTTGGCGAGCGGCTTGGCTTTTTGCAAAATGCTATCGGTGCGGTGCTTGCGCCTTTTGACAGCTTTTTGCTGGTTCGTGGGCTTAAAACTTTGGCGCTTCGTATGGATAAGCACAGCCAAAACGCGCTTGAAATCGCTGAGTTTTTGCAAAGCCACAAAAGCGTTGAAAAGGTGTATTATCCAGCTTTAAAGCAAAGTCCTTATTATGAAACACACAAAAAACAAGCAAAAAGCGGGGGCGGAATGATAAGTTTTGAGCTAAAAAAGGGGCTTGATTATAAGAAATTCTTTAAAAGCACTGAAATCATCGCACTTGCTGAGAGTTTAGGCGGGGTTGAAAGCCTTTTGTGCCACCCTGCATCGATGACTCACGCTTCTATACCGCCAAAAATTCGCGCAAAACTAGGGATAAAAGATGAGTTAATCCGCCTTTCAGTAGGCATTGAAAGCGCAGATGACTTAATCAAAGACTTACAAAAGGCTATCTCAAAGGCTAGTAAATGATACACACAAGCATTGCAGGGCTTATCGGCAACACACCGCTTTTAAAGTTAAGCAAAATAGGCGCGCAAAATGGCAACGAACTTTACGCTAAATGCGAATTCCAAAACCCAGCAGGCGGTATAAAAGATAGAATCGCCCTTTACTCGCTCAAAAAGCTCAAAGAAAGCGGAGTTATCAGCGATAAAACAAGTATCATTTGCGCCACAGCTGGAAATACAGGGCTTGCACTTGCCCTTGCTGGCGTGGAGCTAAATTTAAAGGTGATTTTGGTTGTGGCTGAAAAATTTTCGCCCGAAAAACAAGCCCTAATGAAAGCACTTGGAGCGCAAATCATTCACACGCCCAAAAATCAAGGCATTGACGGCAGTATAGAGCGAGCAAAAGCCCTTGCAACGCAAACGCCAAACGCTTATTATTTTGACCAATTCACAAACGAATTCAACCCAAAAGCCCACTATGAAAGCACCGCACGCGAAATTTATGCGGATTTAGAGCATAAAATCGACTTTTTCGTGTGTGGGGCTGGAAGCGGGGGCAGTTTTAGCGGAATTTCACGCTTTTTAAAGGAAAAAAATCCGCACACAAAATGCGTTTTGTGCGACCCCGTAGGCTCTATCATCGGTGGTGGGGAGTGTGGAGAGGCAAATATAGAGGGCATAGGCAACCACTTTGTGCCACAAACTATGGATATATCGCTTGTTGATGAGGTGATTAAAATCAGCGATGATGAAGCCTTTGCAGGCGTGAGGCTTTTAGCGCAAAAAGAAGGCGTGCTAGCTGGCATTTCATCAGGAGCTTGTGTCGCAGCTGCCCTTAAAATCGCTCAAAAAGTGCAAAATAAAGTCATTGTTACCCTTTTTGCCGACAGCCTTGACAGATATGTGGATAAAATCAAGCAGTTTCAAATTTTTGATTAAATTTAAGGGTTAAATTCAAAAGATTTCCGCGCTCAAATCAAAGCGGTTTTTTTGGAAGTTTTTAAGCCGTTGCATAAGGGCGTTTTCATCGTCATTTTGCTTTAAATCCTTTAAAATTTCGCTCAAAAGCCTTTGAAATTCAGCATTTGAAAGCTGTTTTTGCAACTTAAAGACATTTTTATCCACAAGACTCAAAAGCTGTTTTTTGAGCGAAAACACTATATCAGCACACTTTGAGCGGTTAAAAAAGCCAAGCATTATCTTGCTTAAAGAAAGCAAAAATTCATCAACGCTTTGAAATTTTTTAAGCTTTTTTATGCTTTGAAATTCAAGCAGTTCGCGCACGAGCGCATTTTCTATGCCTTGCCCTTGCAAGATAGCCTGCAAACTCTCTTTGTCCTTAAAAAAACGCTCATCGCAAAGTTCTAAAAAAAGCGCTTGAAATTGAGGATTTTCATACAAAAAAATCAAGGCTTGAAGCTCAGCTAAATCAGTGTTTGCTTGCTTTGTTGGTGCATTTAAATTTAAGTTTTTTTCAAAGCCTTTGTTAAAACCTGCCTTTGGCGAAAGCCTTACCAAATCAACACTTACGCCCAAAAGCTGTGCCACTAAATTCGTGTAAGACTGCGCTATTAAGGGTTCAAGCGCAAAGGTGTATTTTTGCACCGCTTCAAGTGCCTTTTGCTTGTCAAGCGGAGTTTGCAAATCAAATCCACTCACAACGCCCCTTATGTAAAACTCGCCAAGCTCTATGCCCTTATCCAGCGCATTGTAAAGCATTTTGCTCTGTCCGTTTGCCACTAGCTCGGCTGCGTCCTTGCCGCCTTGCAAATTCACAACCTTGCCGCCGATTTTGTGCGTGCTTAAAAGAAAAGCCGAACGCATAGCGGCGTTAAAGCCTGCGCTGTCGCTATCAAAGCACAAAATCACCCGCGCTTCATAGCGTTTAATGAGGGGCAAATGCTGCTCGGTTAGTGCCGTGCCAAGCACTGCCACAGCGTTGTTTAGCCCAGCTTTGTGAAAGGCAATAGCGTCCATATAGCCCTCGCAAACTATCATTTCTTTTTGCTTTGCGATTGCTTCTTTTGCTAGATGAAAGGCGTAAAAAACGCGCGATTTGTCAAAAAGGCGGCACTGTGGGGAATTTACATATTTTGCCTTATTTTCGCTGTCCATTGTGCGTCCGCCAAAGCCCACGAGCAAGCCCTTGTGGTCGTATATAGGAAAACTTATGCGGTTAATAAAACTTGCATAATAATCCTTTTGCTCCTCGCTAAATTTCACCGCACCGCATTCAGCGGCGTTTTTAAGCTCGATTTTTTCGTTTTTAAGCAGTCTTAAAGTCTCAGCCGAACTTGGCGCATAACCAAGCTCAAATTTTCGCACATCATCATCATTTAAAGCCCTGTTGTAAAGGTATTGCAAGGCTTCTTTGTGCTTGCTTAAATTTTGCTTGTAAAAGGCGTTTAAAAGGGGCAAAATTTCATAAATTGCCTTGTTGATTTCTTGCTTTTGGCTGGTGTAATTAAGCGTAAAGTTGCAAAGACTCGCCACGCGCTCAACCGCCTCGCCAAAGCCCACGCGCTCATAATCTTGCACGAATTTAAACACATCGCCGCCCGCCTTGCACGCAAAGCAGTGGTAAAAGCCCTTTTGAGCGTTGATGCTCATACTTGGGTTTTTATCATCGTGAAAGGGACAAACGCACACAAACGCCGAGCCGCTCTTTTTTACCTCCACATAATGCTCTATAACGCTTACTATATCGGCTCTTTGGCGTAAGTCCTCTATGCTTTTGGCTTCTATTATCACGCTTTGTCCTTTATGAAAGCAGCATAATGCTTACTAAATCACCATTTTCTAGCCTTTGACACTCTTTTGGCACGAGCATTAGGGCTGAATTTTGATTTAAATTACTAATAATCGCGCTACTTCCTTGTTTTTTGTCCTTTAAATTCACGCAAACCTTGCCGTTTTCAAACTCCACATTGCAAGCGACAAATTCAAAAAATGGCGATTTTTTGCTGTATGCGCCCTTTAAAAAAGCCTTGATGACAAAGTCATTTTTCTGGCAAAGCCACGAATTTAGGATTTGCCTAGCTGTTAAATGAAAGGCGACCATCGATGAGTAAGGAAAGCCCGCAAAGGCTAAAATAAACTTCTTGCCGCTTTTTGCTACCTTGATATGCCTGCCCGGCTTTATGTCAAGCTTGTCGATGATAAGCTCATACTCACGCACAGCGGCTTTTAAAAAGTCAAAATCCCCCATAGACACGCCGCCTGTGGTGATGAGTATATCACAACTTTCAAGGGCATTCGCAATGGCAGGCTTTACAGAGTGTTGTTCGTCTTTAAGCAGTGGAAAAATAATAGCCCTTGCGCCAAAACTTCGCGCTAAACTCGCTATGGCTATGTGATTTGAAGAGCGAATTTGAGCAGGATTATCCAAACTTTCGCCCAAATCTTTCAGCTCATCGCCACTGCTTAAAACGCCTATTACAGGCTTTATAAAGACACTTATGTGAAAAAAACCAAGTTCAGCTAAAAGCGCAAGCTCACTAAAACCGAGCTTTGTGCCTTTTTTGAGCAAAATTTCGCCCTTTTTGTAACTCTCTCCAACGCCACGCACCGCAAAGCCAAATGGCACTTTTTGATTTATTTTGAGCGTGTCATTTTCAACGCTTACATTTTCCACAGGCACGAGTGTGTCTAAATTTGCGCTCATTAGCGAGCCTGTAAAGGTTTTGACGCACTCATTTTCTTTGGGCGAGTATTTTGGAAAGGTCCCAGCAGGCACTGAACCGATGATTTTAAGGGCGTTTTCTTGCTCGGCAAAACGAATGGCGTAGCCGTCCATTGACGCTGTGGCAAAGGCTGGATAATCATCATTCGCGCTTATATCGCAGGCTAAAATGCGCCCTAAACACTCTGTAAGGGCGATTTTTTCGACTTTTTCGTAGGGCAAAACGCTTGCAAGCAAGATTTCAAGCCCTTTTTCATAAGACATTAAGCTCATTTTTACCCCAAAATTCCAGCGTGTTTGAGCTTTGATGAACGCTCAAAGGCGTAAGTTTTCACGCCATTTTTCACATCAAACTTCCAAATAGGCGCATTTGCTTTAAAATCCTCGACAAATTCATTGATGAGCCTAAGTCCTAGCTTTCTTTGCTTGCTGATAACTGCCACAAAATAGCTACTTTGATGAATTTTAACCTCCCCTTTGGCGTGCGCAAAGCACAGCACTACCTTGTCTTGCGCCACTTTTTCGCGCCATTTGTCAAACCAAGCTTTAAGCAATTTCTCGTAAATCTCAAAATACAAAGCCTCAACGCCATTTTCATCACGCACAATCCCACAAAAAGTAATCATCGCGCCTAAATTTTCGCTTTTGTAGCGTTCAAACCATTCTTTGTAAATTTGCGTTACATTTAAAGCCCCATTATGCAGCTCAAACATAGCTTAACCCCCACTCACAGGCGGCAAAAGCGTGATTTTATCGCCATCTTTTAAGGGCGTATCCACGCTAGAAACGATTTCATCATTTACAGCCACAGCGCACAGCCCAAGCCACTCTTTCAAAGCCTCGTCCTTTTGCAAATGCGCTTTTAGCTCACTCAAAGAGCAAATGTCAAGCTCCATATTTGCCTTTTCAATGGGTCCTAAAAACTCGATTGTTACCATAAATCCGCCCTTTCCTTGCCTTTTGTCTTTGTTTTAGATTTTTATGATTTCTTTTTGAATTTTGCCTAAAATTTGTGAATTTTTGCCTTAAATTTTAACAAGAAATTTTAGAAAAAAGCTGAAATAAATTCAAATTTTAAGCATTATTAACGAAATCTTAAACTTCGTTGAGTAAAATTGTCCTTTGAATTCGTAGAATTTACATTTCATTTTGGAGCAGTATTTTGAGAACGAAACGAACACTTATGCAGCTTTTTGGCTTTGTAAGCACGCTTTTGCTGTGCTTTTTGCTCACAAGCAACTCTTACGCAAAAGCACCCACAAAGCAAGATGAGCTGAACAAACGCTTGCAGGCTTTGGACAAATACACCAAAACCCTTGCGCTCATCGAGCAGTATTATGTCGAGGAGCAAAATATCACGGATTTAGTCGATAAATCCATATCTGGCTTGCTTTCAAATTTGGACGCTCACTCATCTTTCCTTGATGAAAAGGGGCTTAGCGATATGAAAATGCAAACAAGCGGCGAGTTTGGCGGGCTTGGCATAACTGTGGGTATGAAAGATAGTGCGCTCACTGTCATCGCGCCCATTGAGGGAACACCTGCTGACAAGGCTGGCATAAAGGCTGGCGATGTGATTTTGCGTATCAACGGCGAGGCGACCTTAGGAATGAACCTAAATGACGCTGTTGATAAAATGCGAGGCAAGCCAAAGAGTGAAATCACCATAACTATCTTTCGCAAAGGCGCGCAAAAGCCCTTTGATTTGACGCTTAAACGCGACATTATCAAGGTAGAAAGCGTGTATGCGAAGATGATAGAAAAGGACGATATCCTTTACTTGCGCGTAACAACCTTTGACAAAAATGTCGCCGAGCAGGCTCGCAAAGCCATTAAAGCAAATCCAAAAGTAAAAGGCATAGTGCTTGACTTGCGAAACAACCCCGGGGGATTGCTTGACCAAGCTATTGAGCTTACAAATTTGTTTGTCGATAAAGGCGTTATCGTCTCTCAAAAGGGTAAAATTCAAGCAGAAAACAAAAGCTACGAAGCCGCAAAGGGTAAAAAAGCCACAGATGCCACGCTAGTGGTGCTTGTAAATGGCGGAAGTGCGAGCGCAAGCGAAATCGTAAGCGGTGCTTTGCAGGATTTAAAACGCGCCCTTATCGTGGGCGAAAAAACCTTTGGCAAGGGCAGCGTGCAAAGCATAGTGCCTATAAGCAAAAACGAAGCCCTGCGCCTTACCATAGCAAGATACTACTTGCCAAGTGGCAAAACCATACAAGCTGTGGGTTTAGAGCCAGACATAGAAGTAGCAGCGGGCAAAATCACGCAAGATGAGAGCTTTTCTATCAAAGAAAGCGACTTAAAACAGCACTTACAAGGCGAGCTTGAAAAGATAGGTGCTGAAAAAAAGGCGAGCAAAAGCGAGAGCAAAGAGGATAAAAATATCATTACAAGCAAGCAAATCAACGATGACGCGCAGCTCAAAGCTGCCGTTGATGCGGTGAAAATCTTAAATATCCAAAGGGGGAGTGCAAAATGAAAAAAGCACAAATTTACGAGGGCAAGGGCAAAAGGCTTTTTGCCACTGACAAAAAAGACGAGCTAATCAGCGAGTTTAAGGACGATTTAACCGCCTTTAATGCCGAAAAAAAGGGCAGTGAAAAGGGCAAGGGCGCGCTAAATTGCAAAATCTCAACCGAGCTTTTTCACTTGCTTGAAAAAGAGGGTATTAAAACGCACTTAATCAAAGTGTTAAGCGATAACGCCCAGCTTGTCAAAAAATGCGAGATTATTCCCATTGAAATCATCGTCCGCAATGTCGCCACAGGCTCACTCACAAAGCGACTTGGCATAAAGGACGGCACACCGCTTAAATTCGCCTTAGTGGAGTTTTGTTTAAAAGATGATGCTTTGGGCGACCCTTTCATCAACGATGAGCATTGTTTGTTGCTTGATTTGGTGCGTGATAAAAAAGATATTAAAAAAATCAAAAAAATCGCCCGCAAAATCAACGCCATTTTGCTTGACTTTTTTGCCCGCAAAAAACTGCGTTTGATTGACTTTAAAATCGAGCTTGGCTACGACAAAAAGGGCAAGATTTTGCTTGCCGATGAGATAACGCCAGACAGCTGCCGTTTTTGGGACAAAGACACAGGCGAAAAGCTTGACAAAGACCGCTTTCGTCAAGACTTGGGCGAGGGTGCAAACAAGGGCAAGGTAAAAATGGCTTATGAGGAAGTGTTGAGGCGAATTTTAAGCTGAATTTAAGTGAGCTTGAATTTGCTAAATTTAAAGCTCAATGCGCCTAAATTTAAAAGCAAATTCAAACTCAAAGGCTTAAAAATTTAAGAGCTAAAAAAGGATTTATGATGAAGGTTGCTGTAAATATCTCTTTAAAAAATGGCGTTTTAGACCCACAGGCAAAGGCGGTAGAAAAGGCTTTGCACGCCTTAAATTTTGACAAGGTAAAAAATGTCAAAATGAGCAAGCAAATCATCTTAGAGCTTGATTTAAACGATGAAGCAAAGGCAAACGAGCTTGCAAGGCAAATGTGCGATGAGTTGCTTGTGAATTCGGTTATTGAAGATTACACCTTATCGAGCGTGCGATGAAAGTGGCGATTATCCGTTTTTTAGGGACAAACTGCGAATTTGACACGGCTTATGCCTTTGCGAAAATCGGCATAAAAGCTGATATAGTGTGGCACGAAGAGACTGAATTTAAGGCTGATTTAGTGGTGTTGCCGGGCGGTTTTTCGTATGGGGATTATTTAAGAAGCGGAGCCATAGCAAAATTCGCAAAGGCTATGCGTGGCGTTTTGGCTCACGCTCAAAAAGGTGGCTTTGTGCTTGGCATTTGCAACGGCTTTCAAATGCTTTTAGAGCTTGGGCTTTTAAAAGGCGCGATGAAACACAACGAAAATTTAAGTTTTATCTCCAAAAACCAGCCCCTAAAAGTCATCTCAAACGACAACGCTTTGTGTAAAAATTTCGCTCAAAATGAGCTTATCTCTTTGCCTATTGCGCACGGAGAGGGGAATTTTTTCGCAAATGAGAGCGATTTAAAATACTTGCAAGATAAGGATTTAATCACGCTCAAATATAAGGGCAACCCAAACGGCTCGCTTGATGATATAGCAGGCATTTGCGATGAAAAAAAGCGCATTTTTGGGCTGATGCCTCACCCAGAAAGAGCTTGCGAGCAGCTTTTGGGAAGTGAAGTTGGACTAAAAATGTTAAAGGGTTTTGTATGAAAAAATTATTTGTATCCTTGCTTTTGTCGGCTTTGGCTTTAAGCGTGAGTTATGGCGAGCTTGATGAAAAGGGTAAAAGAGTTTATGAAAATATCGCTGAAAGCGATGAAAGGGGCGATTACACGCAAAACATTTTAGACCCCTTTGTCGCCACTAGCTCTTTGGTGCTTGATGCTAAGCCTTACAAAGGCGAATACTTCGTAGGCGAGGTGTTTAGCATAGAAATAGTGGCAAAAACTACCGAAAAAACGGACTTTGAATTTGAGCTATCCTTTAACAAAAACGACTCACTTGTCTTTTTAAACCCAAACCCAAAATGGCAAAGAAATGGCGATGAGTATAGCACCACGCTTTTTTTTGAAGCAAACAATGTCAATGCCGAGCTAGCCCAAATCATAGTGAGCTTAAAGCGCAACAAAATCGCCTTTCAGCAAGCCAGCCTTAACATAAACCCCTTGCAATTTAAGCGCATTGATGGCGGCAAAAACTACGCTCATTTAGCCGCGCAAGAGCTTGAAGTGCGGCATTTTAAGAGCGATTTTTTTGATGATAAAAATTTAGTGATGATTGTCGAGCTTTGGGCAAAGGGCGCGAATTTAAAGAATTTCAAGCTCAACAACGAAAAAATTATCCAGCAAAGAGTCGATGGGCTGCGCGGGGATTTTAACGAGTCAAGCGCCTTTTACTCAGCTGTTTTTCCGCCAAATGTGAGCCAAATCAGCTTTTCATACTTTAACACCACAGCGCAAAAACTCGAAAGCGTGAGTTTAAAAGTAGAAGTGAGCGATGAAAAAATCAGCACGCAAACGGACTTAAACCCGCAAGATAACAGCCTTGATTTTTACAAACGCTTGTTTTTGTGGGTGATTGCGCTCATTTGTGGCGTGCTTTTCGTGGTAAAAAGGCATTATGCCTTTTTAATCGCCGCTTTCATCGCCTTTTTGATGAGCTTTTTAGTGGGCGAGTCAAACGACACGCAAAAGGGCATTTTAAAGGCAAATTCAAAGGCAACCCTACTGCCAACGGCGCAATCAACGCATTTTTACACGAGCGAAAGAGACGAAGAAGTCGAAATTTTGGGCGAGAGAAAGAATTTCATCAAAGTGCTGTTAAATGACGGCAAGATAGGCTGGGTGAGCCGTGAAGCTGTGCAAAAGGATTAGAGCCACGCTTTATTGCGTGTTTTTCATCGCTAGCGTGCTTTTTGTCATCGCTTGCTTTGGCTTTACGAACGACCAAGGGCGAATCTGGCGCATTCGCAAGCGTTGGGCGCGCTTGCAGCTTTTTGTTACGGGCATAAAAGTGGATTTTCAAGGCGCATTTAATGAAAACGCCACGATGATTTTGATGAATCATCAAAGTATGCTTGACATCATCGCCCTTGAAGCCTTTTACCCTAAAAATCTCGCGTGGATAGCCAAAAAAGAGATACAAGAACTGCCCATCTTCAAATACACAATGACAAAGCCACAACTTTTGTGCGTGGATAGAAAAAACCCCCGCTCGCTTTTAAAACTCTTGCGCGAAGCCAAAGAACGCTTATCACAAGGGCGTCCGCTGGCGATTTTCCCCGATGGCACGCGCAGCAAGGACGGCAAAATCCCTAAATTCCAAGTAGGCGCAAAGGTGCTGGCTGATAAACTCGCCCTCAAAGTGCAGCCCTTACTCATCGTAAATTCGCCTGATTTGCTCGACAGCAAGGCTTTCACGCTCAGTAGTGGCACACTAAAAATCGTCTGTCTTGATTTAGTGGATTTAAGTGATGAAAAATGGCTTGAAAAAACCCACGATTTAATGCAAAAAAGGCTTGATGAAGAGCGAGCTAAATGCTAAAATGCTTTGAAATTCTTAAATTTTTAAATTCTTTTCTCAAAAAAGTATTGATTTATGGATAAATCTTATCAACTCATCATTGCGAGCAAGCACAAGGCGTGAGTTTTGTCCATAATGACAATTTGATGAATTTATACTCATCAACACTTTTTTGCAAAGAGTCAAAGCTTTTTTCAACTCTTTAAGCCCTTAAATCCCACTCAATAGGGCTTTTGCCAAGTCGCTTTAAGATTTCATCGCTCTTTGAAAAGTGCTTGCAACCCAAAAAGCCCGTGCGAGCAAGTGGCGATGGGTGCGCTGCTTCTAGCACAAAATGCCTTTGAGTATCGATGAGTGCTTTTTTAGCACGGGCAAAGTTGCCCCAAAGCAAGAAAACAAGCCCATCTTTTTCGGCATTAAGCCTTGAAATAACCGCGTCCGTGAAAGTCTGCCAGCCAAAATTCGCGTGGCTTGCGGGCTTGTTCGCCTCCACGCTCAACACTGAATTTAAGAGCAAAACGCCCTGCCTTGCCCATTTGCTCAAATCCCCACTCGCACTTGGGGCTATGCCTAAATCAGCGTTTAGCTCTTTGAAAATGTTTCGCAAGCTCGGCGGCAACGGCACGCCAGCAGGCACAGAAAAGCTAAGCCCCATAGCTTGATTAGGCTGATGATAAGGGTCCTGCCCTAAAAGCACGATTTTAAGGGCGTTTAAGGGCGTGAGATTAAAGGCATTGAAAGTGAGCTTTGCGCTTGGGTAAATCACAGCCCCAGCTTGCAAAGCCCTTGTGTAATGCGCTTTGATAGCGGCAAAATAAGGCTTTTCAAACTCGGCTTGTAAAAATTCTTTCCACTCATCATTCATCAAAATGCGGTTTTTATCAATGTTTGCTAAAATTTCGCTCAAAATTTATCCTTTCGTAAAAAATTCATTGTAGCATTTTTAATCAATTTTGACAAGATGATTTTTAAGATTTAGCGCGTTTTGAATTTAGGCACAATGGATAAATTTTTTGTTATAATGCCAAACAAAAAAGGCAAAAAATGCAATTTCTTACAAAGCTTGATGAAGTCAAAACCCCAGCCTATGTCATCGAAGAGGGCGCGTTGCGGCGAAACTGCGAGCTTTTAGCAAGTGTGGCGCAAAAAAGCGGCGCAAAGGTGCTGCTTGCCTTAAAAGGCTTTGCGTTTAGTCCTGCCTTAAAAATCGTGGGCGAGTATTTAAGCGGCTGTGCGTGCAGTGGGCTTTGGGAGGCGAAATTCGCCCGTGAGTTTATGGGAAAGCAAATCCACACTTTCAGCCCCGCCTTTAAAGACGGCGAAATCGATGAAATTTTAGCCCTTTCAAACCATATCGTTTTCAACTCTTTGGCGCAGTTTGAGCGCTTTAAGGACGGGGCTTTGCGCGCAAATGTCAAAATCGGACTTCGCTGCAATGTAGAATTTTCAGTTGCCCCAAAAGCACTTTACAACCCTTGTGGGCGTTTTTCAAGGCTTGGCATCTTGGCAAAGGACTTGCAAAATGCGGATTTAAGCGCGGTAAGCGGGCTACATTTTCACGCCTTGTGCGAGGAAAGTGCTGATAGCTTGGAGCTTGTTTTGGCTGAATTTAGGGCGAAATTTGGCGAATTTTTACCCAAAATGAAATGGGTGAATTTTGGTGGCGGGCATCATATCACAAAAAAAGGCTACGACACGGACAAGCTCATCGCCTTGTGCAAGGGCTTTGCCGATGAATTTGGCGTGCAGGTGTTTTTAGAGCCGGGCGAGGCTGTGGGCTGGGAGGTCGGCACGCTCGTTGCTAGCGTGATTGACCTAGTGCGAAATGAAAAGGACATAGCTATTTTAGATACTTCAAGCGAGGCGCATATGCCTGATACCATCATAATGCCTTACACGAGCGAGGTAGAAAATGCAAGAATTCTTGCCACAAGGGAGGGTGAGCAGGTTTCAAGCCTTAAAAATAGCGAATTTGCGTATTTGCTTGGGGGCAATACCTGTTTGGCTGGCGATATAATGGGCGAATACGCCTTTAAAAGCCCGCTCAAAATCGGCGACAAAGTCATTTTTTTAGACCAAGCCCATTACAGCATAGTAAAAAACACGACTTTTAACGGAGTTGTGCTGCCAAATTTACTCTTTTTAAGGCAAAACGGCACGCTTGAAATGGCACGCGAATTTAGCTATGATGAGTATAAAAGGCGAAATTGAAAGCTTGACAAAAGCCAAGCTTTTTCCCGCAAGTGTAACTCAAATCACAGCGTTTTCGTGCCTACAAAACAACACACAATGCCGATGAAAAGCAAGGTCGGCACTTCGTTGTAAGCGCGGAAAAACACGCCGCTTTTGGTGCATTTATCATCGCGCAACTGCTTTAAATAGTGCGCTGTGCTGAAATGATACACCAGCAAAAGCAAGGCACAAGCAAGTTTAATGTGAAAAAACGGCACATAAGGCGATGGCGCAACCATCAGCAACTCCCAGTGTGCCCAAAGCATAGCACCGCCTGTAATCACCGCTCCAAGCATAGCAGGCACTTGTATGCCCTTGTAAAGTCTGCGTTCTTGCACCTTCACAACCCGCACAAAGTCGGCGTTGTCTTTGTTTTCTGTGTGATACACAAAAAGGCGCGGCATATAAAAAAGTGCCGCCATCCACGATACAAAAGCCAAAAAATGCAAGGCTTTGATGTAGATATAATAATCACTCAGTAGTTCCATAAATCCTCCTTTATACTGTCCATTCGTTGGTTTTTTCGGGTTTTTTTCTAAAAAACAGCTCTTTTATCACGATGATTGCTATACTTAAATTTATCGTGGCGTCCGCGATATTGAAAATCGCAAATTCAAACCACTTGTGCCAAAAAAACATATCCACAACCCCACCATACAAAAAGCGGTCAAGTAAATTTGAAAAACCTGCGCCAAACATTAGTGAAAAGGCGATTAAATGCTCTTTGAAAAATTTGCGTTGCCAAAGCAAATATAAAAACAACGCCACCAAAAGCCCCAAATGCACGAATTTCAGCTCTTCCTTACCGCTAAACATAGAAAACGCCACGCCCGTGTTAAGCGTGCCGACAAGGCTGATATACTCACCACCAAAAAGCTGCTTGCGTGCGCTGCAAGTGCTTACTTCGAGCATTGAACCAGCTTCTTCAAAAAAAATCTTTCCATTTTCGATAACATTTGCCTCGCATAAAACTTGCAAAGTCCATTGTTTAAGGCTTTGGTCTACAATGAAAACCAAAGTAAAAAGGGTTAGAAAAATCACACAATTTTTAAGCATTTTGAGCCTTTTTAAGTGAATTTTGTGCTGAATTTGGGCTAATCATTCAAAGCCTTTTTGAAAAAATTTACCACTTCTTTCATCTGGCTTTCTAAATTTTTGCCCTCTTTTGCCTCCAAAAGCAAGCGAATGAGATTTTCAGTGCCTGAGTAGCGAAAAAGCGAATTTACGCCCTTTTCTTTAAGGCTTTTTTCAAGCTCTTTTAAGCCTTTGAGCTTGCTTAAATCCTTTTTTTCGCTTACTTTTAAATTTGTTAAAAGCTGTGGATAAGGCTTTATGGCGCTTAAAATCTTACTTGCGCTTTGCTTTTTGGTGAGCATTAGAGCTGAAAACTGCAAGGCTGCGATTAGCCCATCGCCTGTTTTAGCATAGTCTGTAAAGACTATATGCCCGCTTTGCTCGCCGCCAAAGTTGCCTTTAAGCTCTTTGAGCTTTTCAAGCACGAATTTATCGCCCACAGCGCAGGTAGCAAGCTCGATTTTATGGGCGTTTAAAAACTCTTTTAAAGCCCCATTACTCATAATAGTGGCTACCACAGCGGAATTTAACTTGCCCTGCTCTTTAAGATACACCGCCAGCACGCCCAAAACGCTATCTCCATTTGCCACTTCGCCCTTTTCATCGACTATCACAAGCCTATCCGCATCGCCATCAAAGGCAAAACCGACATCAGCGCGCAACCTTTTCACCTCTAAGGCTAAATTCATAGGGTGCAAAGCCCCGCAATTTTCGTTGATATTAAGCCCGTTTGGCTTGTCGTTTAGCACGATGACCTCAGCACCAAGCTCTTTAAAAATAGTCGGCGCGACCTTATAAGCTGCTCCATTTGCCACATCTAGCACCACGCGTAAGCTTTTCAAAGTAAGGTTTTTGGGGAAAGAGTTTTTGATACTTACTATGTAACGCCCGATAACATCGTCAATCCGCTTGCTCTGTCCTATGGCGTTTTCCTTGCTTTTGGCTCTTTCGATGAGCTTGTCATCGGCGTAAATACGCTCTATCTGCGCTTCGGCTGCTTCGCCCAGCTTGTTGCCGTGAGCGTCAAAGAATTTAATGCCGTTGTCAAAGTAAGGATTGTGCGAAGCTGAAATCATAATCCCCGCATCACAACGCATATCCTCCGTCAAAAACGCAATCGCGGGCGTTGGCATAGGTCCTATTTGAATGACATTGTATCCTATGGCTGTAAGCCCAGAAACTATGGCGTTTTCTATCATATAACCGCTACGGCGCGTGTCCTTGCCGACTAAAATGTTGTTTGTAAGCGCGCTATCCTTAAAATAAATGCCAGCCGCCATAGCAAGCCGCATAGCCAAAAAGCTATCCAAAAACTCACCAGCCTTGCCCCTAACGCCGTCTGTGCCAAAAAGTTTCACTCTTTTACCTTTTGTATTAAAATTATATTTTGTATCGCTTTTTCACATATTTGATTATGGTATTATCCTAATGTCTCACCACCATCGATAGTTATAACTTGTCCTTGTATCCAATAAGATTTTTTAGAAAGCAAAAAAGCTACTAAATCTGCTATATAAGAAGGTTTGCCATCTTCGTGAAATAGGTTTTTACTCCTAACTCTCTCAAGATAATCATACGACATAATATAACTTTGGTATTTTGCAGCCATTTCAGTTACACACCCACCGGGCGCAACAGCATTTATCCTTATCTTTTGGTTTGCGAGTTCTTGGGATAGTGTTACTACGATGTTGTTGATTGAAATTTTTGTCATCGCGTAGGTAAGAGAACCAGCGTTACCAATACTTGCAGCAATAGAAGAAATTAGAACACAACTTAGTAATTCTTGTTTGTTTTTCTTTTTGCTCAAAGCTTTGATAAATTCAATGGCAGAAAAGACATTGCATTTAAAGTCATCAATCGCATTTTTATAATCCCATAAAGCTAATGGTTGTGGGTTTAAAACACCAGCACAATGAACAAAGCCTGAAAATTTGCCATACTTCGTTACCATTACTTTGACTAAATCCGCAATATTTTCGATGCATCTTACATCAAAAACTTCATAAAAAAAATTTTTAGACTTCGTTGCTATGTCGTTGAGTTTATCTTCTCTCCTAGCAACCCTAACACCCGACAAAAGTAAATTTTCTACCACTGATGCCCCAATGCCAGAACTCGCACCAGTTACTAGAACCAAATCCTCACTCACAAAATCATTTGTCATACTTGTCATTACCCAAATCCAACAAATCTTTTACTGTTACACACTCTTTGATGACACTTGCATTGACTTTTATTCCTAAATTTTTATAGAACATTGCCAATGTCGTAACAGCAGCCAAAGAGTCCCACTCTTCGATTTGACACAATCTTGTTGATTCTGTAATGTCGGTCCCAATGTCGTTGGTATCAACAAACATTTCTAACATTTCTTCTCTTTTCAATTTAACTCCTTAGTATTCTTTTATTTGAGTGCATACGATTTTATCTAATGTTAAAATGCAACTTGCCCAAGTAAGTCCTATCCCAAAACCACTTAAAAGCAATTTTACAGCCTTTGTTGAAAGCTCTTTACTGATGGTGTCGCAAAGAGCAGATGGAATAGAAGTGCAAGATTGATTTCCATACTTTGAAATAGTGCTTGTTGGCATCTTTTCAAGCGGAATGCCGGTATTTATCGCGATATTTTCTAATATAAATTTATTTGCTTGATGCATAATGAAATAATCGATATTTTCTATCTTTTCGTTTGATACTTGCAAAAGCTCTTTTATAGACAAGGGAACTTTATCTAATGTAAATTCCATAACTTTTGCACCATCCATTTGTGATTCGTATTTAAATTCACCACTTTCATAGAACATATCTTTTGTTGGTACATTTCTAAAACCTCCATTTTTAGCCATAATAACTTCGCATCCAGAACCATCAGTGCCTATGTTAAAATGAATAGCTTGTGCTTTCTCGTCAAATTCTACAATGGTAGCACTTCCTGAATCTCCAAAAATAGGTGCTGAACCATCTCTAAACATATCCGTACATTTACTTAATGTATCACCAACCAGCAACAAAACTCTTTTTAAACCACCTGCAATCAAACTTGAAACAATCCACAAGCCATATACATAGCCAGCACATCCTTGATTAACATCAAAAGTCGCAATACTTTGAGATAATTTTAATCTTTCTTGCATTATACTGGCACTAGCCGGCATATAATAATCCGGAGTTTGTGTAACAAAAACAATAGCTTGAAGCTCGTTTTTATTATATCTCATCTCCTTAAAAAGATTTTCAGCTGCCCTTACACACAAATCAGATGAAGTGATGCCTTTATCGACAACTCTACGACAACAAAAACCCGTTGATGCCATAACTCTTTTTAGGCGTTTTGCGTTGCCATCATAAAGTCTCTTGTCATCTTCAAGTCTCAGTTCATTTTTTGGCACAACAACCGATAGCCCTTTGATTGAGACATTATTTATGTTCAAATTTAACACTTTTTAAGCCTTTCGCACTAACATTTACACTTTCACATTTGCATTCTAACTCATTTTGGTTAATAAAAGTTACCATTTTGGCAAAAAAATGTCAAAAGACTTAAATTTAAGGCAAATGCTACAAATTTTAAACGACAAACGCCACGATAACAAACATTTGCACTATAATAACCGCCAAAGCTATCCTAGAAAGTTTTTTATATTTTTTGTATTTGGTTTTAAATTTATCTAGTCTTTCATCAATTTTTTCATCCAATGAAATCATATTAAGATATGTTGGATAAAGCTCTTCGATAGTTTGTAATTCTTTAAATTTTTTATTACGATAATAAGTATTTATTATGCTTTTTAGATTTGGTAAAAACATATCTTGCAAATATACTTGCGATGAATTTGTGATATTTTTATAAACTGAGTAATAAAAATTCACTAAATGCAAACCCCAACTTAAAATAAGTTTATCAAAACTTTTTATAGAATCCGACCAAATACCTTGCGGATGGCGTCTATAAACAGCCATTATTTTAGGGAGCATTTTTATTTTGCCTTCTTTTGCGTGTAAGAGACTGATAAACCAATCGCCGGGTTGAGCATCCTTTGGGACACAATCCTCATATTTTGTATTCCTAAATATTGACCGACATATAATGGAATTTGTGCACATAAAATTTGTTTTAAGCAAAAGTTCAAATGTAGTTCCACTCTCTATCATCTTTTGCGTGGGATAAATTTCATCAGTTTTTTCAAAGTCAAACCCATCATACACCACTTTAACAGGATGAAAACATATCGAGTAGTCAGGGTGGGTTTCTAAAAAATCAACCTGTTTTTGAAGTTTATATTCATCTATCCAATAATCATCGCCTTCGCAACCTGCGTGATACTTGCCTTTAATTTTCTCAAATATCATTTGATTGACTTTGCAAAAACCCTCAGTTTGTGCGATATTACATTTGGGCAAAATTGTCCTTATAAGATTAGGATGTTTGTCGGCATATTCTTGTATAATCTCTCTCGTTCCATCAGTAGAGCAATCATCATAAATTATTATTTCAAAGTTGAAATTAGCTTTTTGCATAACTAGGCTATCAAGACATTGTTTAATGTATTTTTTGTGATTATACGCTATGCAAAACACACTTACTAAAATATCATTTTTATTAGTCTTCGTTAATTGCATAGCCAAAACCTGTTTTTCCAAAACCATTACCATTATAAAACATATAGTATAATCCGTTCCATTTGATTACCGATGAATACTCTATCATCTCCGAATCCCAACCCTCACTAGAAGTAGTCAAATTAAATTTTTCAGGTTTTCTTTCCCAATTTATACCATCAATAGACTCAGCATATGTAAGCATATAATGTTGTCCATCTTTTTTTCTATAATCAACAGAACCCCTTGTAGAAAACCACATTTTGTAAATGCTATCATCTTTTATTACCCAAGGACGTCCCAAAGCTTCTCCATCGTAATTTGAATTGATGCAAATATGGTCGTTTGTCTCAAAATCAATACCATTGTGAGAAATAGCGGTTTTTATCACATATACAGGTTCTAATTTTGCTTTTACTTCTCGCCATTCCATACAAGAAACATAATATATTCTATACATATCATTATCTTTGATAACACAAGGTGCCGTTACAAATATAGGGTCGTGCTTTGACCTATCCAAAATAGGACCATCAAATATTCTTTTGTAAGTTGTCCCTCCATCCTCGCTCACAACTAAACCGATATTGATAGCATAGGGAACATCGACTTTTTTGTTCCACCCTACTGTATAGCCATATCTTTTACCTCCTACATCAACAATAGAGCTAAGACCAAAACCACTTTGGTCAAATGTCCCAAGTCTCCCTTTTTCCAGCAAAGGCTTTTCTTCGTATTTTTTTAAAATGTTTTTTGGATTTCCAGCTTCTACATCCACATAAGTTGGATAAGAAATCATATCTTTTGTTCTAGTATTTATATGAATTCTCCACACTTTTTCACTTATCACATCGACAAAAGGCAGTAGGGCATAGCCCGTTTTAAACATTTCACAACTGTATATGTGTCCCATCTTTTTCCACTTCATAGTATCTCCTTTATTTCTTCACTTGTTAAGTCTAGTCTTTTTGTTTGCTTTGAAATAAATACTGAATAATCTTTTACATCTTTTAGTATATGACAAGATTGCCCTATTACCGAATGTTGCCCTATAATTATTCCGTCTGCAATTATAGAGCAATCCCCAAAAAAGCAATTTCTTTTTATTTTTACAAAACCAGCTATCCTAGCTCCTGCAAAAAAACAATTATCACTTATTATTGTATGATGACCAATGATAGTGCCAGACCATAAAATGCAATTATTACCAATTTCTGTAAATGGTTGTATATGACATTGTCCCAATATAAATACATTTTCACCTATACATTCTGTCTCAACTAACGAATGAGGACTTATGTAGTTAATGAAATCATACCCCTTAGCTTTTGCTTGTAGATATTTTTCTTCTCTATATCTATTAAGATTTTTAGAACTCATTATGAGAGCCATTTTATATTCATTTGGTGAAAAATGTTTTTCGATTTCTTCAAAGGCGATGACAGGAATGCCATTAAATTCGTTTTTATCTCCCATATACTCTTTATCGAGTGTATAAGCACAAATTTTGTATTGAGTGTATTTTTGTATATAAAAAGTAAGAACTTGTGAAATTTGCCCTATCCCCCATATTATGATTTTTTCCATTATAAACCCCCTATATTATGTTTTGTGATTATAAAGTATTTAGCAGTAAAATACACAATCGCTATATATATATATAGTGTATTCATAAAGTCCATAGTCATTTCTGATGATAAAATTTCTCATATTGTTTTTATGTAAAAACCAAGCTAACTCATCTAATGACAGATGAAATAAATCATCTCTTTCCCAATCTACTTGCTTTGACATAACATTAAAAGCTAAACCAACATTAACATACTCAAATAAATTTTTTATCATTTTTTGATAGAAATCACTCATTTGAGTATGGGATAACTCTCTTTTTTCAGTAAAAACGCCATTACAAATAATATAATCATACTTTCGAGGCAAATTATCATTCATCATATCGACTATAAAGTAATTATTTTGCGGATATTTGTTTTTGGAAACTTGTATAAATTTCTCTGATATATCACAACCTGTATATACTATGTTTCCAATTTTCTCACTTTGAATATATTCGTATAGATGAGATAATCCACAACCAAAATCCAATACGCTTGTTTCTTTATTTTTATTCTTTATTACATCAAGCATTATTTTATACCTATCCTGTGCTTGTTTTCTATCAGGCCAATCAACACCTTTATGATTATCGCCATACTTATCAAAACAGCTTTCATAGTGTTTATATAGAACCTTATAGTCTCGCAACATTTTGCTCTTTATTTTTTCCATATAAATTCCTTATGTTAAATTAATTTGTATTTTCCAAGAAGCTCTTTAACTTTTGCTTTGTCATTAAACATTAGCACATCGATAAATGAAAGATTTGGCACAAATTCGTTGTCAAATTGCTTATATTTAATCTCATTCATTTTGATAAAATAAAGCTCTATGCCATTTTTTGCAAATTCTGCTTTGTCATACAGGGCTTGTCCGCCTATTGCGTTTATATACTGCGTTGAGCCTAATTGCTTATTTATTTCAATAATTTTATCTTGTCCGCTTAATGTATTATCTTTTTTGATTTCTGATGAAAGCAAAATTTGAGGACTTGCCTTCCATTCTTGCGTGATTATATACTCTTGGGTTTTTTTGAAAGCATATTTTAAGTAAGAGCTTAAATCGTCCGTAGTATTGTTGATAATATCTTCTAAAATAGGATAAAAATTTATAAATTGTGGTGCTTTTTTATATGCCATAACAATTGTTTTTAAAAATTTTTCTCTACTTTTAGTATCAAAATTTAACTTTGTATCCATTATCAATCTATTTTGTGATGTTTTTTTTATGGGAATAGAAAATAAATTCGCCCTTCCGTTTATAAGAATAGAATTTCGATTAACATAACCGCGTGTAATAAAATTCACATCATCATATAATACAAATTTATCAACAGCATTAAGCATTTGCCAATAACCTAAATATGGAAAAAAATAAGGTTGCATTATCGCTAATTTCATTTGCGCCACTTTGATATATGAATGTCATTTGTTTTTTTGCAAATATCTATAATTTTACTTGTAAAATAACTCTTTCTGTTTAGATTGTAATCGTTTGCTCCAATTTTAGCTTTATCTAAAATCTTGCAACATTTTTTAAAATCATCGAATAATTCGTCATCATTGCTTAATATGCTATACAATTGATCACATTTATGTTTATAGTCTTGTTGTTTAGATTTTATAGACAAATTGCCTACTGTGATTAACATAAATATCATTAAAATATGGTATCGAAACTTTTTATACTTGTAATCTATTTTATAATTTTTCACACAAGCGTTAAATTTGATAAAAGTAAGCCCAGCTATGTGGTATAGCTCAAAATGTTCTTGGTTGTTTGCTTTTTGAAAGAGTTTATATTTTTCTCTAGAAGCATCTAAAAGCTCCCCATAATATCTATGTGTGCTGTGTGGAATACAACCAAACATAGATAGGTAAGTTCTAACCTGCTCGGCAAGGGTTATAATATGATATTTTTTGATTTGGTCATCATAAATATATTGTTTGTTTCTTCTCTCGTAATATATTTTTGGTGTTATGTTTTTAGCATTATAAAATGATTCTAATTCTTTATGAAATTCTTCTAACGACTCAAACGCCTCCCTTTTAACTTCATTGTGCCTATTAGTGGTTTTGATAACAGAATTGATTATATTGTTATCTTCTGTTGCTATCAGTTTAATAGGTATAAACATTTTGTCTATTCTATTGCCAACTATAAATTTTTTATTTTCCGCGATAATATGGCTAGTTTGGCAACCATTCACAATTTGAAAATTTTCCAGCGTAATGCTATCACCTATTTTTTTAAGAGTTTTTGCAACAATGGTTATGCCATTATGATATAGACCAAAATACTGTGATTCCGCTTCATTACGCATCGTTTTTATTATTTCTTCATTAACTGTTGTATAGCCCTGAAAGTCCCTTACATTGTCATAAAATAAACTTTTGATAATTCTACCATTATCATCTGATATTAGTTTCATTAGTTCTGCAAGTGGTATAAGACCTATATATGACTCTTGAACTTTCTCGATTTGCGGTATTGCACTTATTCTATCTAATGTAATAGTTTTTTTGACATTGAGCGTTATTTCTTTGCACATATTTTGTATATCTTTTGAATCCAATATTTCTATTACAATTTCAGAAAATAAACCAAGTCGATTAAATCTGTTTTTATAATTATTGATATTGTTGTCTATTTCTGTCGAGTTTCCCTTAACACCATTATAGACATATTTTAAGTATATTTTTGGATTATCCGAAAACGCAAAAGAATTTTCCATCAAAATGTCTTTAATTTTTAGAAATTCCGCTATTTCTTTGTTTGTAGTGTTATGACTATCTTTTTCAAACAATTTAAGCACCCCATCAAAAAATTTTAATATGTCCCCATTGTCCAAATTGTCAGAAGTTTTGCTTTGTATAAAAATAAAATCTACAAGATGTTTTTTATTGTTTTTGCATATCCCTTTTGCTGATTCAATGTCGCTTACCAATTCATTATTGACTATGACTGCTATGCCATCTATACCATTATCTTGCCCACCACCAGTATGTATGCAATCTAAATCAAAATCATCTAAAAAATCTCTTTTGATGATGATATGATTCATAAAATGTTCAAATTGCTGACTTTCTGGCAAATCCTTATATAGGCCACACTCGTCATCAACAAATTTTGACATATAACTTCTAACTATTTGGTTCATAAATTACCTCCGTTCATATTCATCGCTTATTTCTTTACGCTACATAAGTAACAATTATGTTGTGTATTATACAAAATTTACCTTAAAGGAAGTTTAAATGAAATTCGTTGAACCTATCAGAAGTAAAAATGATTTGAAAAAAATCAAAAAAGCCTTAAAGAGGAGCAACCAAAGAGATTATATTTTATTTCTATTTGGTATAAATACGGGATTAAGGGTCTCAGATATACTTGCGCTAGACATTAAAGATGTCAAAAGTAAAGATTGTGTGGTGTTAAGGGAAAGAAAAACGAAAAAAATAAAACAAATTCTCTTAAACAACAAACTCAAAAAAGCGATACAAAAATTTGTAGGCGATGAGCGTGATGAAACCAAGCCACTATTCACAACTAAATTTGATAACAGAATGGATAGAATCCAAGCATATAGGATAATCAAAAAAGTATGAAAAGAAGTCAATCCTAGCCTAAATGTAGGAACACACACTATGAGAAAAACATTTGCTTATCATCACTACAAACAATTTAAAAACATTGCAATATTACAAAAAATACTTAATCACTCATCCCCCACAATCACGCTGAAATATATAGGAATCGAACAAGATGAAATAAATCGTTTTTACAAAAAATTTGCTTTGTGAGAGTTTATACAACATAATTGTTATCTAATGCTTGTGCTATATAATCTTTGTGATTGTATGTTACACAAAGTATGCTTACTAATGGGTTTGCCACTTCAATGTTTGTATTATCCATTATATTACACCCTTTCAACTTGGTATTATCGAATTCTTACGCACGGTTTTTTGGAGAGAAAAAAGAATTAATGCCATTAGTATGGTATAGGCAAAAGTTATCAAAATAAATAAAGGTTCTTCAACTTTAACTTTATCGCTTACGAATTTTCCTATGAAAGGATTTAGTAAGGCTATTTTGTTAAATCCAATAATTATTAAAGCGACAAAATAAGCACAAATGATAAGGAGATATCTAAAAAGTATATTGTTTAATGAAAGCAACCATAAGTATAAAAAAGGGAATAACAAAAAAATACAAATATTTAAAAATATAGAGATAGTATTTATATCTTTTGGAACAAAAAAGGAAGAAACAGTGGATATAAGCAATATAAATAAAGAAAAATAAAATATCTTGTAAATATCCATCATCAAAGACTTTGAAAATATTTGTTTAATAACTTTCCAAATGTCTTTATAATTTTTTAAACAAATAAATAGAATATAAAATACACAGCAAACCAGCAATGCTGAAATAGCAACCAATAACAAACAAAGCTTATCCGCAAAAAAATCTTTTACATTCACAAAATAATTTGTAAAGTTTGAAATCTGTTTTATAGTTAAATCTTCATCATCAATAAAGCCACCAATATAAATAATTGTAGCATATAAAGCAATAAGTAAAATAAGATTATTAAAAACTCTCAAAAAATCAGTGTGATGCTCGCAAAGTTTTCGATAAAAATATAAAAGACAAAAGTCTATAACTTCTTTAAATTTAAGAGTATTTTTTCTCATACCACTATCATTTGTTGCTTCAACACCTTTTTTGTGCCATTTTTGTTTTAATTCAATTTCTTTGCAATAAAATTCAGCCTTATGAAAATCTAATGCATCTAATGTATTATGTTCTTTTAACAAAATGGCTTTAAAAATTCTAAAAGAATCTCTAAAATCATTTGCAAAGTTTTCTAATGATTTTTTGTCGCTATCACCCTTATTTTCTTTGTAGTTTTGAAATTCATTTTGTATTCTTAATTCCAAATCCTCAAAATCAAAATTTAAGTTTGTATTGACTAAATTTAAATTGCCCTTAAAAAGAGTTTGGGAAAAATTAGGCGTTCCTTCAAAACTAACCCCATAAAAGCAAGCGGTTTTTTCAAATTTACATTCGTGAAAATCAGCATAATCTTCAAAAGTAGAATTGTTAAAATATACATTATCTTCAAATGAGCTGTTTGAAAAAATGACTTGCTTTTTAAAAGTGCAATTTTTAAACGATACCTTACCCTTAAATTCACATTTATCAAATTTAACTTTCTCTTTGAAAACTATATTCTCACAAGCAAATTTTTTAAAAGAAACTAAGTTCTGTCCAATGCGTGATTGATAGAAACACGAGACATCTATATCAATATCAGCACAAACGGCAGTGATTTTACCATCTTTGTTTTTTTCAATCATACTTGAATCTTGTGCGTATATATACTCTAAAAAATCCATAAAATTTTTTTGAGAATTATTCTCGTTGTTAAAAAAATTAAGAAATAATTGAGTATCTATACACGCCATCAAAACCTACTTCACAACCTCAGCTATTAAATTCGAAGCCTCGCCCCTTGTTTCTAAATTTCGCAGTTCTGGGTGTTTGCTTTCATTAAGCTTGCATTTTTCTATCTTAACACAACCAATATCTTTAAGCCTTCGTTCTAGTTCTTCCCAGTCATAAAGCCACTGATGTCCCCACCAACGAAATGCTATATTTATAGCCTCCGCATTTGTTTTTATAAAGTCCAAACCAACCTCTTTAAGTCCAGCTTTATTTTCTGTTAGGTGGTTTTTATTGAGATAATCTCTCACGCACACTTCTAAATCAGGCATTGCAATCCTCAAAACTCCGTTTGGTTTCAACATTCGCATACATTCTTTTAAAAGCCCCCCCCCCCTCGTCAGCTGTTAAATGCTCCAAAAAGTGTTCGTTATAGATAAAATCCACACTATTTTCGGGCAAAGGCAAGGGTTTTCTCAAATCCCACATAAAATCCAGCTTTTTTATGTTGTTATCTGAGTTGTTGTCAATATTTATCCAACCCTCCTTATAAACCGTCCCGCAGCCTATGTGTAACTTGATACACTCTTTTTGTAAAATGTCCTTGACATTTTTGTAAGTAACGACAGGCTTTTGCTTTTTTCTCTTACCTCGTAGGGTATCGATGAGCTTTTGTCCAGCTTTAAAACGCATTTTTTCTCCTTTTGGTTTAATTTATCTCACACTTGCATATAGAACGGTTTCCCAGTCCATATCTGTATGGTGTTTTACATAAAGTTTGTATTCAGGAACGATTTGCTTGATATACTTTGGAATCATATAAAAATCCTCAATCTTGTGATATATACAAATAGCCAAATTTGGCTTATACCGACAAATTGTTCTTTTCGCACCTTTAAGTGCTGCTAATTCTGATCCTTCAATGTCCATTTTTATAAAATCCACCCTTTTAAGTCTTTCTTCTTTTACCAAATCGTCAATACTCTTTGTTTTTATCGTATAAGGAGAACCCCCCCCCCCAAGCAATCTTTTCCGTAGAACAAAAGGTCCCAGGACCATTTTCATAAACATATAAATCTGTATTAGAACCTGAGTGCAAAGCGTTATTTAGAATTTTAATTCTATCTTTTAATCTTGGATTTAAATCAAGTCCTTTGCGAAAAACACTTAAATTCTCATTTAAAAATTCAAAAGAGAAAACCTTGCCCTTTTCGCCAACCTTATGAGCGAAATAAAGAGCGGTATCGCCATAACAAGCTCCCCCATCGATAACCGTATCTCCATTTTTTATGTCTATATCAACACCATCTCTTTGATAAGAGTATTGCTCGGTGATAAAATAAACACTCATTGGCGATGAGTAGCATTTTACATCAAAGCCCAAAGCACTAAGGTTGATTTGTTCTAGCTCACTTTGTTGCCCCCAAACTTTGATTTTATCGCTACCTTTGACTTTGACTTTATCTATAACTTCTTTATTTGGACTTTGTAAAGCACTTTCTAATCCAAAATTGTGATTAAGCCTATACTGCAAAACATTCAAATAAGTTTGTTTGGAGTAATCATCATCAAGTAGGTTATTATAAACATCTATGAACTCTTTTAACTTGAATTTCATATCAATTTCTCTTTTTTTGACTACTTCACGCCATTTTACCCTTATAAACGGCTTTCTAATCTTATCGATTATCTTTTGTCCTAACTCAAAACGCATTTTTTCTCCTTTTAGTTTTATCTAAACACATTCTCAATCCTTTCACATATAAAGCCAAGCACCTGCTCGCTCAAATCCCCATAAAAAGGCAAGCACAGCACTTTCATCTTTATCTCATCAGTTACGCTCAAATCCGCTCTTTTAGCACTTTCATCATTTTTGTAGCACTCAAAATCGTGGCAAGCAGGGTAAAAATACTTTCGTGTCATTATGTTTATGGCTTTAAATTTATCATACACTTCATCTCTTGAAAGTGTGTATTCATCATCAACGATGATGGGGTAGTATTGATATGAATTTGTCGTATTTTTAGGCATTTGTGGGACTTTAATGCCCCTTATTTTGCTTAAATTCTCATCATAGAATTTTTTGATTTTTTGCCGCCTTTCTTGCTCGGCTCTGTATTGCTTCAAGTTAAGCAGCCCCCAAGCTGCCTGAATTTCATTCATCTTGCCATTTATGCCGATTTCTTCGACAAATTCTTCATTTTTTATGCCAAAATTGCGAAGATTATGAATTTTTTCACTCAAATTTGTATCTTTATAAGTCAAAGCCCCGCCTTCTATGGTGTTAAAAAGCTTTGTCGCGTGAAAAGAAAACATAGTAATATCGCCAAAATTCCCTATACTCACGCCATCAAGCCCAGTGCTAAAAGCGTGAGCCGCGTCATAAATGACTTTTAAGTTATGTTTTTGGGCTATTTTATCGATTTTATCGACATTACAAGGAAAACCATACACATGAACGCCCAAGATAGCAGAAGTTTTAGGCGTGATTAAGCTTTCGATTTTATCGGCATTTATAGTCATCGTCTGTGGCTCTATATCGCAAAAAACAGGCTTTAAGCCATTCCAGCTTATGCAGTGTGGTGTCGCCGCGAAAGTAAAAGGCGTGGTGATAACTTCACTACCATAAGGCAAATTTAAAGCCTTGATGGCTGTGAGTAAAGCAATGGTGCCGTTGTTAAAAAGCTTAGCATTTGGCACTTTTAGCTCTTGTTTAATAGCACTTTCAAGCTCATTGTGCTTTGCACCCATATTTGTAATCCACTTTGAAGCGTAAAGTTCTTGCAAACTCTCATAAACGCCTTGTATATCGGGCAACAAAGGGGAAGTAACGAAAATTTTGTTTTGATATTGCAACCTTAAACTCCATATAAATTCATCGTGCCAAAATTATACCAAAAAATCCTAACTTTTAGTTAAATTCACAAATTTTTGCCATAAATTTAACAAATTTAACCAAAATTTAAATTTTCTTTGCTATAATGCGCTTTTTATTACGCAAAGTAAAAAGGACAACAATGGCAAATCACAAAAGCGCTGAAAAACGCGCAAGACAAACGATTAAAAAGACTGAGCAAAACCGCTTTTACCGCACAAGGCTTAAAAATATCACCAAAGCCGTGCGCGAAGCCGCCACAGCTGGGGACAAAACAAAGGCAAGCGATGCCCTAAAAGTCGCCAACAAAAGCATTCACGCTATGGTGAGTCGGGGCTTTTTGAAAAAGCAAACCGCCGCACGCCGTGTTTCAAGGCTCGCTCTTTTAGTGAATAAAATCGCTTAAAATGCTCCAAGACAAGCTCCAAGCCTTTTTAGCTCGCCACAACGAGCTAAACACCCTTTTAAGCGACAGCGCCATCACGGCTGATTTAGCCAAGATGAAAGCACTCTCAAAAGAGCAAAAGTCCCTTGAACCCATAGTTGCAAAAGCAAAGGATTATCTTTTTACCCTAAAAAGCATAGATGAAAACAAAGCCTTGCTCGCAGATAGTGAGCTGGGTGAGCTTGCCAAAGAAGAGCTTAAAAGCCTTGAAAACGCTCAAATTCAGCTTGAAGATGAGCTTAAAATTCTGCTTTTACCAAAGGACGCCAACGATGAACGAAATGTCTTTCTTGAAATCCGCGCTGGCACAGGCGGAGACGAGGCGGCTTTGTTTGTGGGCGATTTAGTCAAAGCCTACGCGCGCTATGCCGAAATAAAGGGCTACAAAATCGAAATTGTAAGTTCAAGCGAAGGCAGTGTAGGCGGTTTTAAGGAAATCATCTTGCTTGTAAAGGGCGAGGGAGCTTACTCACGGCTTAAATTTGAAGGCGGCACGCACAGGGTGCAACGCGTGCCAGAAACTGAAAGTCAAGGGCGCGTGCATACTTCGGCTATCACAGTGGCGATAATGCCAGAGGTTGATGACATAGAGGTTGAGATAAACGAAAATGATTTAGACATACAAGTGATGAGGGCTAGCGGACACGGCGGGCAAAGTGTCAATACCACAGACTCAGCCGTGCGCGTTATCCACAAGCCCACAGGCATAGTCGTAGTCAATCAAGACGGCAAATCTCAGCATAAAAACAAAGAAGCCGCCCTTAAAGTGCTAAAAGCCCGTCTTTACGAGCTAAAAGAACGACAAATGCAAGCTGAACAAAGCGCAGCACGCAAAAACCAAGTCGGAAGTGGCGACAGAAGCGAGCGAATCCGCACTTACAACTTTCCGCAAAACCGCATCAGCGAACACCGCATAAATTTAACCTTATACAAGCTTGATGACATTATGGAAAATGGCAACTTTGATGAGATTATCGAGCCTTTAATCGCGCATTATCAAGCATTAGCCTTGCAAGAAAACGAAATTTAGGGGACAAAATGGACTACAAAGAGCAAAAACACATAGTGCAAACCTACAAGAAATTTGACATAGTGTTTGAAAGGGGCGAGGGAGCTTATTTGTTTGATGATAAGGGCAAGGCGTATTTGGACTTTGCCAGCGGCATAGGCGTTTGCGCTCTTGGATACGCTCACAAAGCCTACAACACAGCTTTAAAAGCGCAAATTGACAAGCTTATCCACACGAGCAACCTTTTTTACCACGAGCAAATCGCAACCGCAGCGGCAAATTTAGCAAAGGCTTGTGGATTAAAACGCGTTTTTTTCACAAATTCAGGCGCAGAAGCCGCTGAGGGCGCGATGAAAGTAGCGCGCAAATACGCCTTTAACAAGGGCATAAGGGGCGGACAGTTCATCGCTATGAAACATTCTTTTCACGGGCGAACGCTTGGAGCGTTGAGCTTAACGGCAAATGAAAAGTATCAAAAGCCCTTTAAACCGCTCATTAGTGGGGTAAAATTTGCTAAATTTAACGATTTTGCCAGCGTTAAAAAACTAGCAAATGAAAAAACCTGCGCCATTTTTTTAGAAAGCGTTCAAGGCGAGGGCGGCATAAACCCAGCCACGCGTGAATTTTACGCAAATTTACGCAAATTTTGCGATGAAAGAGACATTTTGCTTGTGGCTGATGAAATTCAATGCGGTATGGGGCGAAGTGGGAAATTCTTTGCGTATCAGCATTTTGGCGTTTTGCCCGACATAGTAATGAGCGCAAAGGCACTTGGGTGCGGCGTTAGCGTGGGGGCTTTTGCGTTGAGTGAAAGAGTAGCAGGCAAATCGCTTGATTTTGGCGAACACGGCACGACTTATGGGGGAAATCCACTTGCCTGTGCGGCTGTAAATGCGGTATTTAGCATTTTTGAGAAAGAAAAAGTGGTGCAAAATGTAGCAAATCTTACGCCGTATTTAGAAAAAGCCCTTGATGAGCTTGTTAAAGAGTTTAAATTCATCAAAAAACGCAGTGGTTTAGGCTTTATACAGGGTTTAAGCGTAGATAAGAGCGTGAAAGTGGGCGATATCATCAAAGAAGCGCAAAAAAACGCCCTTATCATCATAAGTTGCGGCACAAATGACTTGCGCTTTTTGCCCCCACTCATCATCACAAAAAAGCATATTGATGAAATGCAAGAAAAACTCCGCCAAAGCCTTAAAAAATTTGCTTAAAAATTTTAGCATACTCTCACATATCAAAGTGCAAATGCCTAAATTCAGCGAATTTAAGCCTATGAGTAAAAAAACACAAAAGCAAGGTAAATTTTTATGCCACAAGCGACACAAAAGCACTCAAAACACAGCAAATTTAGCTCGGCGAGCGAAAGCACACTGATTTACTAGCTTGCAATAAGTTAATAAGAAGTGTTGCCTCCGCTTTCAAAAAGCCTTTTAATTTTTTTGTAGAAAAATACTCAATATCCTTAAATTCGCGGTAATATGAATTATCAAAACTTTCTCTAAAATAAAAACGCCTGTTCGTTATGACTATGCCACCATTACCAAGTAAGCTATCATCGATTAAAATAAGTATATCATCATCTATCAAAATAAGCCAACGATTGCGCAAAGTCGCTTAATTTAAATAAATAAGTCCAATTTGGATGCACTTGTTTTTGTGGCATTTTTCTACGCTCGGAAAGCCTTTATCTACAAGTTTTTGACACGCGATTAAGTCTTTATTTTCCACGCATTGATTGATTTATTCAGCATTTGTATTTTGCATAAACTGCCAAACACCAAACAATCCGCCCGCAATGACAATAATTCCAAACACGCTTAAAATAGTCTTTTTCATTTTCTCCTTAAAAGGCTTAATCTCACGCATTCACACCCGCAAAAAGCGGGCGTGAGATAAATTTAAGCGATGGCGCTGTATGATTTGCGGATTTCTTTGACACGAAACCAAGCGATAGCTTCCACAACCAAGTCTGCCAAGAGAAATAATCCACCAATAAAGTTTATAAACGGAATGATACTTAAAAAAGAACCAATCAACCTACATACAAAGGCGTAAAAGAACAATCTATCGTTTGTTATGTAGCTTAATTCTTTATAGTAGCGATACATAAATACCCAACAACTGAGTATTACGATTATGCCGACAATAATACCGATAATCCCAACACCACCAAAAACGGCATTCATAACTCCTATTTCGCCTGTTTTAAGTAATGCAAAAGCGTTTCCAGCCATACTTATTGCTGTAACTATGGCTATAATGATACCGCCAACAAAAGGTATGATTATAGACAAGATAAAGTTTTTAAGCAAAGTTGTGCTTTGTGAGCCTTTTTTAACGCTTACTACAACCAAGAATAACAATACTATGGTAAGCAATAAAAACACTATGCCAACAAAAGGTATAAGGGCAAGCAAACAACACCCAGCCGCCGCATAAACCTTAAATTTGACACTTTGCAAATCCCCATCAAATAGCCTATGTTGCAAATCAAAGGCTTGTTTAGTGATATAAATCTCACTCGCCTTGCCGTCTTTGCCCTCAAAATCAACCTCGCTACCGATAATAGCGTTGATACTCTTGCCCTGAGCGTTTTTTAAATCGCTCGCCGTGTAGGTGTAACGGTTGCCATCGTTTCCGC